>Ga0302046_10000653_pt1 | contig 34001 bp, 21 predicted proteins | sample RVTome_11_FD_200261 | JGI IMG/M metagenome (GOLD analysis project Ga0302046, IMG submission 200261) | Soil microbial communities from uranium-contaminated site in the Upper Colorado River Basin, Wyoming, United States - RVT147D111 (version 2) ...
GCCCGGTGCTTTTTCCACTACGCTTTCGGTCCTTTGGCCTCCGCGTCAGGCGGCCGGGAGCGCGATGCCCCGACTCCGCAGTGTCCGCTCGATGGCTTCGCCGATCTTGTTGTTGGGCGTTGAGGCTCCCGCGGTGATGCCGATGACCTTGGCGCCGCTCAACCACTCCGCGCGCTCGTCTTCGGCATCTGCTCCGACCGGCTTGTAGCGGATGGTGCCGCGCTCGAGGTCGATACAAGAAGCGTCTGAGATGTGGTAGGTCGTGACCTTGGCCGTACAGATCTTGGCGAGGTGATTCGTGTTGGATGAGTTGTATCCGCCGATCACGATCATGACATCGAGCGGTTCCTCGATCAGCTCCAGGATGGCGTCCTGGCGCTCCTGCGTGGCCGAGCAGATGGTATCGAAGCTGCGGAAATGGTCGGGCAGTGCCGTTTCACCATGTCGCGCGCTCATCGCGCGGCCCACGCGATGTGCGATCTCCAGGGACTCGCGTGCCAGCATGGTGGTCTGGTTCGCCACGCCAATACGCTGAAGGTCGCGGGCGGCGGAGAAGTCGGGTGACGTCGCATGCGCGAAGCGGCGATCGATCAGGTCCGCCTCACAGCGGCCCTCGATGTAGTCACACACCACCTCCGCCTCCACCATGTCCCGGACGATGATGTATTTGCCCGCATCGTACCGGGTTACCTGACTAGCCGTGGCTTTCGCCTCTTCATGGAGGTACTTCCCGTGAATGAGAGCGGTGTACCCGTCACGAGCATACTGCTCGACGCGCTTCCAGACGTTGAGCACCGACCCGCACGTCGTGTCGATCAGGACGCACCCAATGTCGCGCAACACCTGCCAATCCCGAACCGTGACCCCGAAAGCCGGGATGATGACGACGTCTTCCTTGGTCACCTCCGAATAGTCGAACTTCCCGTCCTCGCCCGGCCGCAGGATCGTGATGCCCTTTCGCTCGAGCTTCTCGTTGACGTGGGGATTATGAATGATCTCACCGACCAAAAACACGCGCCGGTCGGGGAACTTGGTGCTGGTCTGGTAGGCGTAGTCGACCGCGCGGTCGACTCCGTAGCAGAATCCGAACTCCTTGGCCAGTCGAAAAGTCAGGCCGCCGGCGGTGAGCGTGTAGTCGCGGTCCCGGAGGAGATCGACGATCTGTGAGTGGTAGTCGCCCTGGAGGGCTCCGGCGACTTCCTTCTTGAGACCCAAACCGCTTCTGAAATACGTCTTTTCCATAGTCCGAAGTAATGTAACGGTGACGGCGGGGTCAGGTCATCCCGCCTGGTCGGATCCACTGCACACCAAGGGCGGCGGACGTCAGTGCCGGTATCTAGCGGTCGGTGCCGGCGGTCGAGTCCGCCGGGATCACGTCGCATTGGAGTGGGTCGCCCGGTTGGATCGGGATGTCGGCGAAGGATCCGGCGACATACATCGAGTCGAGGAAGCTCGTCTCGTAGGTCTCGGCGGTGAAGTACCCGGTGAGGCGTTCCCTCGCCCGGGTCAGCTCGAGCGTCCCGTGTTTGCCGCGGAACACGTAGGCCCGATCTTCGGGAAACCACTGCACGCCGATCCGGACCATGCCGGAAGGAATGGGACCGTCTTCCGCGTCCTGCATCTGATAGGTGGTGGCGGCGTCCCCCGAGTCCGGCGCCGCGAACACGATCGCGGCGCCGAATCCGTCGCCGCGAGCGACGAGTTGGATGAACCCCGCGGAATCGCAGCGCACCGCCGATGCGGGCCAGCTGCCGTCCATGACGTACTCGGGTTTGACGTCTCCTCCGCCCATGACGGTGACGCGACCGGATTGCACGGCGGGCACCTGCGGCATCCGCAGGCGCTCGGCGCGGTCGATGTTGATCATCTCCAGGTCGGCGCTCATGTCCTCGTCTTCGGGCGCGGGGGCGTCCGTGGCCGTGCAAGCGGCGATGCACATCAGCGCGCATGCGGCGGCAGCGGACGGGAATCGAAGGCTCATATGCCGAGGCACCGGCGGGCGTCGTGGGTGGTCATGGTGAACGTGGTGAGAAGGTCGCGCAGTTCAGGCGGCAGCGGCCGAGAGCGGAGACTGGATCGGTCGGTGCACACCAGGACTTCGTGACCCGATGCCGCTAGCCTATTGGCACCCAGGTGGATGACGTCAAAATCGATGCGGATGGAGCTGGTCCCGAAGTGTGTGAAGTATGCCGCGACGCGGAGCCGATCGTCGAGGCGCGCGGGATATTCGAAATCGCACTCCAGATGCACGCGCGGCAGCCACATGTCGAAGCGATCGAATACTTCGCCGTATGGAATGCCCGCTTCTCGAAACAACTCCGTCTCCGCGATCTCGAAGAACCGAACGTACGCGCCGTAGAAAATGATTCCGGCATAGTCCACGTCGGACCATCGGACGTACTCGTCGACCGAAAACGGCGTTGCGTCCATTGATACGGAACGTAGAAGTGGCGGTGGTGATTGGGAAGGCTCGGGCCGTGGCCCCCGGGTGCCGGTCAGTAGCTCGGGATCTGCACGAGAACGTCGGCGCGCATCGAGACGGCCGGCCGAACGCCCTTTGCCAGTTGGATGCGCAGCCAGCCGGACAGGAGCGAAACACCGCCACCCACGCCCACGAGCGGATCCCCGAGTCGATCCACGTTTCCCACGTCGACGAATCCGTAGGGTCCCCACCAGGTGGCGGCCTGATACTCCACTTCGCCCTGTGCCGCCCAGACGCGCCGCCCGGTGCGCAGACCGTAGTCGAAGCCGCGCACCGTGGCCGGCCCCCCTGCCCGCCACATCATCTGGCGGACCGTATCGCCGGCGGCGGTGCCGCCTCGAATGCGCACGGCGCCCAGCACGGGTCCGTGCCGAAACGGGGCGGAGAGTGTCCCCCAGAATCGTGCGGCCGTTCGGTCTGAAGACCGCGCGGCTTCGGCGCCCAGGGATAGGCTCACGGGACCCAGCGTGTGAGATCGCTCGACGCGCAGGCGCAGAAAATCCCCGGGCGTGACTGCAGGGTTGGGGTTGAAGTCGCCGTTACCGAAGAAGACGTCATTCACGAACGATCCGGCCACGCGCGAGACAGACCGTTCCCGCTGGTACGCGAGCGCAACGTGCACTCCGTGCCACGGGGCGTGGTATCCCGACCATATGAACCCGCCGCCTTCGGCCAGCAGGTAGTCCGCGTCATCGTGGCCCGCGAACAACGCCTTGAACGAGTTTCCGATGCCGGTCCCCGCGGTCCAGGGTTCGATATCGACGATTTCCCGGAATCCCTCGACGTCCAGTCGCGCTCCCGGTCCTTCGCGACGCAGCTGCACCGCTCCCGTCAATCGCTCGTCACCCAAGCCCATGCGCACCCGCCCGGAGACGGTCGTGTACGGGAGTGGAACGGGAAGCCGCGCGGATGTGCCGACCGACGGACCCTGCACCCGGTTGAAGCGAAAGAGCTCGAGGGCCGCGCGCCAATCCAGCGGCGCCATGCTGGGATCGGGCCGCACCGCGGCGGGCACCGCTTCGCTCAACGAGGCCAAACGACCCAACCGCTCCTCGATCAGATGAGTGGACGCGAGGTCGACCGTGTGCTCGAATGTGGACCCGAAATCGAACCGCTGCAGCGAGTCCCACGCCGGCACGACGACTTCCCACTCCGTGCCGTCGGTGCGTTCGCCTCGGCTGACGAAGGCCCCGTCTCCGCAGTCGTCGCCGTAATCGTCCTCCCACACCCAGGGCTCGCAACGCCACCGCCGGCCGTACCGCCGTCCGCTGCCTGGGCCGGTATCGAGACGAGTGGCAAAGACCAGCGAATCGGCGACGTTCAAATCGTAGTCAGCGAACGTGGTGACCGCGGTTGCGGGAAGCGTGGCGCCGGGCAGGTACCGATACACGAACTTGGCCGACAATACCTGGCGATAGGGCAACCAGAACCGATTCAACACGAGACCGTACTCGAGATCCGTTTCCATGGCCACGAGTTCGGGCGAATCAGGATCGTCATCCCAGATGTCCGGACCCAACAAGGTCACGGTGAGTCGGACGACGTCCAGGCTATCGGCATCGATCCACAGCTCCCCCTGGACCAGCGTCCGGACGGGGGCGCGGGGGCGGGCATGGTCCGGGCGCGGTGCCACGAGGGCATAGTCACGTGGCCGTACGGCGATGGCCACGGCGCGCACGGTCCGGTCGGGCAGACCGATGCGTAGCGAGTCCACGATCTGGTACCGGTAGAATCCGGCGCCCTGATGGGCGAGTGGGTGCAGCGCCTCTTCGTCCGGTATGCCCATGAGTTGGATGTCGTCACCCATCGCGGCGGGAATGAACCAGGGCTCGCCCGCCAACATCTCCGCCCAGTAGCCCCCCATATCCTGCCGCTTGACCAGCGGAAAGCGTGGAGCGGCGGCGCGCGCGCCCAGCACGTCGACCCGCGTGTGTCCCGGAGCTTCCCAATGCACTACGGCCGCGGTCTGGTAGTCGAAGAGCGTGAGCCCCGGTGCGAACCGGGACGGTCCGATGCGGCCTTCCAGTTGGGTGAAGATACTGGCGCGATACGAACGGAGCGCGGCACTTTGGTGCGCGTGTCGGGCGCGGGCCAGCTCGACCAGCTGATACGTGGCCTCGTCCGCGTAGGTGGCGGAGTCGAACGACGACGCTGTGAGCGCCCCGTCGCGCTGTGCCCCCAGCGGCGCAGTGGCGCCCGGCGTTATGAGCAAGCAGATGGAGACGAGATACCGCATTGGTAGGACTACGGCGGCGCAGTGGCGAAAGTGTCGCCGTGTCTACCGCGGCGCGGCGAACAACAGATCGAAACGGACGTCATCGTCCGGGTTCATGGGCTTCGCGAGGTTGAGACGCATGAGGCCGTTTAGGAACGAGACGCCTGCTCCGACGCTCACGAGGGGACCGTCCGTCTCCAGCGGCGTGACGCGATCCAGCGCGTCCCCAACGTCGGCAAAAGCCACGATGGCTGCTCCGGAGCTGCCCCACACCGACACGTCGAGTTGGGCGGCCCACAGTGTACGGCCGACGCGTTCCCCGTACCGGTAGCCGCGCACCGTCTGGGGCCCACCGCTTCGGAGCAACATCTGCGAAACGTCGTCGCCCAAGGATCGTGCCCCGATCACGTTGAGGACGCCGCCGCGTTCCAAGATTCGAAACGGCGCCTCGATGTGGCCCCAGACCCGACCGGCCACATCCTGGTCCGCCACGTCTTTCAGCAGCTCGGCGCCCTGTGCGAATTCGATGCGACCCAAGTACGAACGCCGCGAGACCACGGCGCGTACGTAGTCACCCTCGGTGATCGCCGGGTTGTCCTGGAACAGTCCGTCTCCGCCAAACAGATCGTTCAGACTGGATGACGCCTCCGCGACCATCGAACGCTGGCGCTCGAAAGCCAGCGTGAACGCCGCATCACGCAGGAGACCCCGACCGTTGCTGCGATACGTGACACCGCCGCCCAGTGCCAGGTGGTAGTCAGCGTTGTCATGGGTCGTGAACACGGCATTCATGCTGTTGCCGAATCCAAGTCCCCCCGTCCACGGCTCTGCCTCGCGAACGGTGCGGAAGGCGGTGATATCCAGTCGTCCATCCGGAGCGTCGCGGCGCCAGCTGAGCGACCCCGTCGGCCGTTTATCGGCAATGCCGAAACGGGCGGTGCCCACCACGCTGGTGAATGCCGGGCCGGGGCGGAACTGGTAGCCCAGACCAAACGACGAGCCCTGCACACGATTGAAGCGGTAGATATCCGAGAAGCTCTCGAAGGCGAATCCCCACCGCATGCGGCCCACCCAACCGGCGGGGAGTTCCTCCTGAATCTGCCCAAGGTGACCCACTGTTTCCTTTAGACGGTCTTCGTCTTCGGGTTGGAGATTCAGCGATAACTCGTCGGGCCACTCATACGCTGCAAGAGTGTCCTTGGGCGGATAGTGAACTTCCCAGCGTCCGCCGCGCTCCGCGGATCCCACGCGGAAGTATCCGGTCTCCGCGCGGTTGCACTCGTCCAATCCCGCGGGACAGCGCGTCGCGTCACGATCCCGCTCCCCGGTACTGTCCGGGGTTACGGGACGGGCCACGAAGAGCGGGGCGACGGAGCGATTGACGTCGTAGTCGGAGAACGTCGTGAGAAAGCGAACGGGGATGGCGACGTTCAAAAACCATGGAAGGTTGATCGACAGCTGCAGCATCTGGCGATAGGGCATCCAGTAGCGTCCTTCATACAACCCGTACTCCAGGTCCGCTTCGAGCTTGACGATCCGCTGCGCCCACACGTTCTCTCTCCTCGCCTCGACGCTGTCCTTCGGTGTCGATTCCTCCGGCGTTCCCCATAGGTACTCCCCGACGAACACGAACATGAACCGCACCACTTCTGCCGTACCTTCGTCCATCCAAAGGTCTCCGGCCACCAACGACGAGCCCAGAACTTTCGGCTCGATGCGGATGGCAACGGCCGGTACCGTACGCCCCGGCAAAACCATCCGGACCGAATCCACGAGGGCGTAGCGGTAATACCGCTCCGCCCCGCGAGCGAGGGGGTGAAGGGCTGCGGTGGCCGGAAGCTCGTCGTCCACCATCCGAATGGAATCGCCAAGGCTGCGCGGGATGAACCATGGCCGGTCGAACGCGGCCTCCATCTCCGCGTTGTCGAAGACCGCTCGACCCCGCTGGCCGATAACGTCCACCTTGAGGTCATTGGGTAGCCCCCAGGCAACGCGGGCGAGTGTTTCGTGAGCCATGATGGGCGGAATGCGCGCAAACCGACTGCGTCCGAATCCCACATCGATTCGGGTGCGGACCAGCGCCGAGTAGTCCCGTACCAGGCGGTCCTGGTACTCGTGCCGCTCGCGCGCCTGGCTCAGGAGGGCGGCGGTGGCCGAGTCGGCGTAGGTAGCCGTGTCCGCGGTTTGAACCACCGCGAGCGCTAGGAAAAGCGGCAGGACAGTCACGATGATAGCGAGGGGTCGCGGCGAGAACGGCGACCCGTCAGTGAGCCTGACTCGAAGACGGGAAAGGGGGGCCGGCCTACGCCGGCGTATTCTTGACCCAACGCCCGCGCCGATCCCTATGCAGGCCGTACGCTTTGAGACGGCGCCAGAGTGTGGTTCGGGAGATCCCCAATACCCGCGCGGTTTCTGCGAGTCGCCATCCGTTCTGGTCGAGGGTCTGAACGATCGCGACCCGTTCCTGTTCGGCGAGTGACGACGGGCTTTCGGGGGTCGGAATGTAGACCGCTTCGCCCACGGTCATAGCGCCGACCCGAAGCGGTGCGATGCGTCCGCCCAGTCGGGCTAGCAACGGCATCAACTGCTGCGCGTTCTCACCGCTAGACCCGTTCGCGACGCTTTCCAACAAACCACGCGCACGCGTGTTCGAGTACAACATCTGGCCCGAGGAGTCGAAGACCACCACGGCTTCCCCGAACGAATCCATCACCGCCCTGGCCAGTGGGGAAAACGGCGCCGCGCGTTGCTGCTCGTTACTGATGCTCATGTCACGGTATGGATACGCCCGAGGGGTGTCGAAGGTTTCACCTACTCTGTCAGCTTCTGGCGTATGCAGTTACTTTGACCAAGCGTTCAAACAGGGGGGCTGGATGCCGAAACAGGCGTCGGAGGGGTCAAAACGGGCAATTCTCGATGCGACGTTGGCCTCACTCATCGAGCAAGGGGCGGGCGGCGTCACCATCGACCGGGTAGCCAAGCGGGCTGGCGTGGCGAAGGGTCTGGTCAACTACCATTTCCAGACCAAGGACCGCCTGCTCGCGGCGGCAGTCGAGGTGCTGAGCCGGCGCCGTCAGGCGCGCTGGACGGAAGCGTTTTCAGCCCTCGATCTGAATAGCGTGGTGGATGACACCTGGCGATTGATCAGGACGGAACAAGGTGAAGGGGTGTTGCGCGCCACGATTTCGCTCTACGGGGAGACCGGCCAGCATCTTCGCACTGCGGTCCACCAGGCGACGGCCGGGTTCGCTAAGCTCGTGGCCCAAGGGGTCGAACAGCTGCTCCATCGCGCCGGTGCGAGGTCCAGAGTTCCGGCGGACCAACTGGGGTGGCTGGTGGCGGCGGTGATCGATGGGGCCCAGCTGCAGCTGGGATCCGGAGTCAGCGCCGAGATCGTGGAGAATGCGTATGCGGCGGCGTGGTTGGGCGTGTTGGGGCTCGCGGCGTAGCTTTCCTCAGCGGCGACGCCGCTTTCTGCGCCGGCCGCGCTCCGGGCGCGGTAGCTGGACCAGCTTGTTTCTCAGATCCTCGAGTGACTGCCCCTGAACGGCCCCTCGCTTGCCGCGAACGACCGTGAATCTGAGCGGACGATCCAGACTTGGCAGGTCCTTGGTCCTGAGGCGGCGTGCCTGACCTTCGCGCAACCGCAGCCGGACCACGCCCCGGCCGTTTTCGATCTCATAATCCAACGGCGCTCGGTCTCCGTGAATGGGTGCGGAGGATGGTAGCGCGTCGAGGTCTGCCCGGATGGATTCGGGAATGAGCTCGGCAACGTCCATGGCGAGCGGGGTGGCGCGGAACTGGTCGTAACTCGCCACATCGGCCAGCCGTTGGTCCAACAGTTCCCGCACCCTTGCCGGATCGGCGGCCTGGAGCGTGCCGCCGGAACGCCGCCAGTACTCGCCGATCCTGTCCAGAACCTTTCTCACGGTGTGCTGCTGAGGATGATCCGTGGTTCCCGCCATGACCGCGTCGCGCAGCGCTCGGCGCGCGGCGTCCGCCAAATCGGTGGGAAACGGATTCGCGAGCGGCTGTCGCGAACGATCCAGCTCGAAACCGAAGTAGGTGGTGCTGCGCGTGATGTGGAGGCCGACCTGCTTGCGGCCTGCCCGAAACTCGACTTCGGGCGACCCCATGCGCGCGTACTTCTTGATCAGGACCAGCGGGATGTTTGTTCCCTCGATGGCGCCTCGCGAAACACCGTGGCGGTCGGCGAAGTATCGCAGCGTTCCGGCCACGGCGCCCCATGAATTACAGTACGATCCGCGTGCGACCCGGACAGGCTCGCCGTCGGCTGTCTGTTCGTCCAATACGAAATCGAGCGGCATGGTCTCGGCCAACAGGTCACGAAAGCGGCGGAGCACGTTGTTGTCCGCGCGAGGAAGCGTTCGGGGAAGTTCGATCTCCAACGTGCGATACACGGAGGCTGTGCCCAACGCGATGTCCTCGATGGCTTTGACGAGCACTCCGCGTGCTTCCGCCCATTCCTTGAGCTCGTCGCTGAACAGGTGCCGCGGTAATCCGTAGACCCGTCCCACTTCGCCAAACTTGTTGACCGCCTCGGCGTACAGGTTGTACGCCGTCAGATGATCGCTGCCGGTGACCATGAGGCCGCCCAGGTCGCGTTCATCACGGGTCATGCGATGCAGCGATTCGATGTTGGCCACGACCGCGACAAACGGCGTCAACGCATCGTCTGCCACCACCAACAACTCGCCCCAGGCCCGGTCGACAGGCATCGCTTCCACGGCCCGTCCATAGCTCGTCAGGCGACCGTGTTCGACGATGCCCCGCTCGGTGAGTTGCGCGATGGCGTTCCGGTACGCGGTGCGATCGAGGGGAATGGGGAGGTCCAGCTCCGTGAGATCCACCCCCAACGCGGCCGCCGTCAACGCGACCCGTTCGGTGTCTCCCGCCAGCTGGAAGTCCGGGGGCTCGGGGACGAGTGAGGGGAAATCCAGGTCCCGATCCGTCAGAATGAACACTTCCCCATCAGGTACGCGTCCGTGGACGCGTCCGGCCATCTGCAGGACCTCGTTCGGCCCGAGGTACTGGCGAGTGAGCACGTTGCGGCCGCGCTCGATCACGTTGGAGTACCGCGCGTCATAGATGACGACAGCATCCAGTCCGCGGATATTGAGGGCGGACTGGCCCGCGGCGGTCATGACGAGCAGGAACGGCTTATCCGCCTCGCCTTCGAGGAATGGACGGATGACGCGAATGGGTTCTCCGCCGTGATAGAACGCCGCGTTGATCTTGCGCCAGCGGCGCTTGACCTCCGCCGCCACCTCTTCGACTTCCGCGCGCGTCGGCAGGAAGACCGCCACGCCGCGTTTGGCGCGGAGGACCTCGCGCATGAAGCGGTTGTCGAGAAACTGCAGCGGCTTTTGGACCCGGGTTTCCACGGTCGCCGCTAATGCGGGATCGAATGCGTACGTGTGCAGGACGTGTTCGGATTCGAGGTATCGCGCGTAGAAGGACGGGTCGACGGTCGCGGACAGCCAGATGAATCTGCACCCCACGCGTTTGCCCAGGGCGAGGCACAGCTCGAGTTCGGAGGAGGTCTGATGGATCTCGTCGATGACCAGCGTATCCCGCTCATCGATCAGCTCGCTTTGAAACCAGCGACGCGCGATCCCGGTGGTGACGATGACGACGTTCCACGTGGGCGTTTCCGGCGTGGCTTCGCGCTCCCGGTTTACCACGCCCACACGCAAGTCGGTCTGCAACATCTCCCGGGCGATGGTCTTGATCGCGAGCGTCTTGCCGGTGCCCGTACCCGCCACCACGCCAAAGCCAACCCCTTGTCGCGCATACGAACGGATCTCGTCTCCGTGTTCGCGCTCCAGGAGTGTCGATAGGTCCAAGCGCAGCGCCAGCTCGATGGTCTCGCAGGCCGCGCGCGTTGGGGCGATGACGATGAGCCGGCCGGTCGTAGGTTCAGCGCGCCGGAACGCATCCGCGTCCGGCGGCAGGTAGTGATCGCGGAGATCCAGACGCGGATTGGCCTGGGAAGTCAGAGAGTCGCCCTCGGTGGCGGCTCCCGGGTCCGGATCCTCGGGCGTGGTCTGGTCCGTGTGGCGTGATGGCATCAAGAGGTCGTCAGCCTCCATGAGCCGACGTGCCCATGAGCAACGCGGTCATCAGTCGCCCAGGGATATGCCCAGGTCGCGGGCGGTCTGAATGGAGTCGCTGTCGAGCGGCACGCGCTTGGGGTTTTGGAGGGCCTCCTCCAGTCGGACGGTGGTCACGGTGGGTGGCGCATACGCCACCATATGGCCGAAGCGCCTGTCAGCCACCGCGCGAATGGCCTGCGCGCCAAATCGGAGCGCCAGCAGACGGTCGAACGCGGTTGGAGAGCCGCCCCGTTGGAGATGCCCCAGAGCAACGGTACGCGTTTCCTTCCCGGTCTTTTCGCTGATGACATGCGCCACCCGTTCCGCGATGCCGCCCAACCGCCCGGGTTCCTTGAAGGTGACATCTCCACCAAGGGGTTTGGCGCCCTCCGCCACGACCACGATGCTGAAGTGCAGACCCGCGCCCTCCCGTTCTCTGATCTTGTCGCAGACGCGATCGATGTTGAAAGGAATCTCCGGGATCAGAATCACATCCGCACTTCCGGCCAACCCGGCGTTGAGCGTAATCCAACCGGCATCCCGCCCCATCAACTCCACGACCATAACGCGCGAGTGGCTTTCGGCGGTCGAATGCAGCTTGTCGATCGCCTCGCTCGCGGTAGACACGGCCGTGTCGAAACCAAAGGTCAGCAGGGTGCCACCGACATCGTTGTCGATCGTCTTGGGCACTCCGACGATGGGCACGCCAAGCGCGCAGAGCTGATTGGCAATGTGTAGACTGCCGTCGCCGCCCACGACGATCAATGCATCCAGCTGATGCTCTTTGAATGCGGCGACGACGTCGGCGGATCGGTCGACTTCGATCCACTGGTCGCCGTTCGCGCGGCGTGGCCACTTGAACGGATTCCCGCGATTGCTGGTCCCCAGGATGGTTCCGCCGCGGTGGGTGATGCCGCGTACTTCTCGAGGGCCAAGCGGAAGCACCCGTCCTTCCCCCAGAAGGCCTCCAAACCCCTTCTCGATGCCGAGCATCTCCCAGCCGCGGTGGATGCCGGCCAGGACGGCGGCGCGAATCACGGCATTGAGGCCGGGGGCGTCACCCCCACCGGTCGAGATGGCTACGCGCATCGTCAGTCACCCCGGGTCCGTTGCTTGATTAACTCGACGACTTCGCCCGACCGGGCATGCCGTCCCAGCTCGCGTTTCGAGAACACCAGATCCCCATCGACGCGTACCTCGAACAGTCCACCAGAAGCCTCGATCAGCTTCACCTGGACTCCATCGATCTTCTCTCGCAGTTCAGCTTCCAGACCGGAAGCTCTCGGCAGGTAGTTTCAAACACCGCAGTACTGGATAGTTACGCGCATCGTTCCCCCAGGGCCAGCGGGTACGAGGATGAGAAGCCGCTCGCAAGATAATGGGGATTCCAAGTGCAAAGGCCACCGTGAACCGGTGAGTCGCTCGTTCTCCGCCGCGTTCAACTCAAAGTGGCGCTTGCCGTTTTGGCCGGAGTTACCCACATTCACGGCGCCTCCGCTCGATGATTGACGTGACCAAACCGCAACACGCCCCGCGCGTCGCTTGGGTGCGAGCCCTCGTACTCTCCGGCGCATCAGTCGCTGCTGCTTTCGCGCTGTACCGGTTCGCGACGGAACCCGCGCTCCGGGCGGGAAACTTCGTGCTCGAACTGCTGATGCTGACGCTGGGCGGTGGCGTGGCCCGCCGGTTCGGCATCCCGCTTCCCGGACGGGGGTTCACGTCGTTCCTCCTCGCTATCGTATGGATCGCCCTATTCCTCCGGGGGTGGCCGTTTGCGCTGCTCGTGACCGCATTCGGAACGCTGGTGGGCGATCTGGTCATTCGCCAGCTGCGATGGTCGACGGTGGTGAACCATGTCGCGCACGTCACGTTCAGCATCGGTATCGTGGGCGTTGTCTACGACGCCATGGGCGGCGCGTCGGGCGTCGACGTTTTTTCACCCGAGAACATGAGTGCGCTTGCCGTTGCGGTCATCCTGCTGCCGGTCGTCGTCAATCTCAGCTTTTACTTGGAGATGGCGCAGTCATCGGGCTTCGCGTGGGTGGACGCCGGCCTGACGGCCCGGTGGGAAGCCATCATGGGCATCTGCTCCGCGGCCATCGCGCTCGGTACGGTGGCGTTGGTGACGTCCGATCCGACCATCGGCCGGGCCGTATTCTGGGGCGGGCCGCTGCTGGGAGGCGCCGTCCTGCTGCATTTCCTGCTCGCGCGCACGGTACTTGCAGATGAGCTGCGGTTCGTGCAGGGGCTGGCCGGCGCCGTCGCGGCAGAGGTCAGCATCGAACGGAGCTTTGCCCGCATTCAGGAGCTTGCGGGTCAGCTGGTACCCTGGGAGCACATGGGCTTTGCCCGGTATGATGTCGAAAAGGAAGAGATGGAGCTGGTGGCGGACACCGCAACGACCGAACGCCTGCGGTTCCCCGCATCGAGCGGATTGACGGGTGAGGCGGTGAGCACGGGGGGGCCCGTCGTCTCGAATCGCTTTACCACGCGTGAACTGGTCCTCCCGCAGGGAGAGGCCGCCGGATCCGAGATCCTCATTCCGCTGTACCACGGCAAGGATCTGGTGGGCCTATGGAGCGTCCGCCATTCGGACGCGTCGCTCTATCGCAAGCCCGATGCCGATCTGATCAATCTGCTCGCGCCTCAGCTGGCACTGTCGCTCAGTCTCACGGACATCCTCGCGCCCATGGCGCGGTCTTCAGCGAGCGCGGGCGAAGCGGTGGGCCGGTTGGAGAGCAGTAGCCAGGCCATCGCGCATGTTGCGGGTCGCGTCGTCACGAGGGCGGAGAAGGCGGAAGCCGAGGCGAAACGGGCGGCGGATGTGGTCGAGGAAGCCGTGGATTCGCTGGACCAACTCGCGGTGGGCATCACCGCGGCCGCCACGGCCGCGGACGAGACCAAACATGTCACCGAACGCGTCGCGCAAAAAGCGAATGAGCTGCGTGCGACGACGTCCCAGGGCGTCGAACAGCTGCGCCGGCTCACCGAGATCATCGAAGAAGGCGCTGAAGAAGTTGCTCGGCTCCGCGACGCGGCGGGTGAGGTCGAGGGATTCTCGGAAACGATCGCCAATATCGCCAATCAGACGAATCTGCTGGCCTTGAATGCGACGATCGAAGCCTCACGGGCCGGCGTTCACGGACGCGGCTTCGCGGTGGTGGCCGAAGAGGTGCGGAAGCTGGCGGACGAGAGCGGTCGCGCGGCCCGGAATATCGGGAAGAGCGCGCAGGGGACGAGGAAGGTGATCGACGGCGCCGCGAGCGTGCTGGACGAGTTGCGGAGTCAGCTTGCCGATTTGGCCTCCGCGTCCGAGGGGTGGGGGCAGCGGCTGGCGGAAATCGTGCAGACCGCCGACGAGACCCGCGCGGCCGGGGACCGCATGGCCCGCATTCCCCGCGAGAACCTCACCCTGTCGGAACAGGTCAAAACGACGCTGGCCGGGGCGCTGGAATCCGCGCGGGCATCCGCCGCCGAGGCCGCCGAACTCGCCGCGTCGGCGGGAGACCAATTGGACGCGATTCGCGACCTTTCCCGCGGCGCCTCCGATCTGGCGGAGCTGGCGAGACAGCTCCGTGAGGGCGCTCGCTTTGTCGGTGGAGACGGCGCATCACGAGGGCCGCGCCCGAAATAGCCCAGGTCGAAATGGCCCCGGCGAGGGCCAGGTACGTGGCCGCCCCCTGATCCTGGCCCCGGTGACCGGCATCACCGCCCGGTTTGGTCCCGCAGGCCAACATCCCTGATCCAAAACCGAACTCGACGGGACACACGCGGCCGCGCAAGGAGCGCTGCCGCGTTCGTTCGCCCTCCGAGACTGAATTTTTGCAGCCTTCCGGGCGATGCTACGGGTATGGGGACTTTCCGGAAATCAGGTATGGAGCGTTCAATGAGAACCGTAATGACCCGCCTCGCCGTCTGTGCAACCTTTGCCGCGGCGTTCGGCGCCCTCTCCACTCCCGCCGCCGCTCAGGTTGGAAGCGCCGGTCAGTTGGAATTGGGAGGCTATGGCCTCCTCACGCGATATCACGGCACGACGCCCGGTTTGGCGCAGGAGTTCGGCGCCGGCGGACGCGTTGCTTTTTTCTTTACCAATACGTTCTCCCTCGAAGCGTCCGGAGACCACACGAAGACCGAGCAGGATCTGACCGGCTCGCGCATCATGGTCACGAGGTTGGCCGGGACGCTGTTCGCCAGTAAGCGCGTGGTGGGCTCGGTCGCGCTCTACATGGGCGCAGGATATGAGCGGGTGTTCTACCGCGCCGCGGATGCTTTCGACGACAACGGCGTGCACGTGACGCTGGGCAATCGGCTTCCCCTGGGGGGTCGTGCGGTCCTGCGTATCGAAGGTCGCGGCACGTACTTCCCGAGCTCGCCACGCCAGGCGACTGGAGACCGGACGTTCAACCTGAGTGCGTCCGCCGGTCTGTCTATCTACAGCTTCGGCGGTGCGCCGCGCGATCAGGACCGCGACGGCGTCAAGGACGGCTCCGACCAGTGTGCCGACACGCCGCTGGGTGCCACGGTCGATCAGCAAGGTTGTCCTTCCGACGAAGACACCGATGGCGTGTTCACGGGACTCGATTCATGTCCCGACACGCCGAGCGGTGCGCATGTGGATCCGGTTGGCTGTCCGTCTGACGAAGATCACGACGACGTCTTCGACGGCCTCGATGTTTGCCCCGGAACTCCGGCCGGCGCGATGGTGGGCGCGGACGGATGCCCGCTGGATGCCGATGGGGACGAGGTATGGGACGGTCTCGATCAGTGCCCCGACACGCCCGCCGGCGCCACCGTCGACCACCTCGGCTGCCCAAGCGACGAGGATGGTGACGGGGTGTGGAATGGCGTCGACCAATGTCCCAACACCCCGGTCAACACGGCGGTGGATGACAAGGGTTGTCCGTCGGACGCGGATGGAGACGGTGTTGCGAATGATCGCGATCTGTGCCCCAACTCGCCGGCGGGTTCGGAAGTCGACCAGTACGGGTGCCCGCCGCAGCGGGATAGCGATAACGATGGCGTGTACGATTCGCGCGATCGGTGCCCGAATACGGCGCCCGGCCAACAGGTGGATGCGGTGGGTTGTCCCATTCTCTTCCGCGTCGAGGAGTCGACTGGCGAGGTACAGCCCCTCATCCTGCGGGGTGTGAACTTCGAAACGGGTAAGTCTACGCTGACCACGGCGTCGTACGGCATTCTGGATGAAGTCGCGTCGAGTCTCGTTGTGCATGAGGATGTGCGCATCGAGATCGCCGGGCACACCGACGCGACCGGACCGATGGCGTTGAACCTGCGCCTGTCACGTGCGCGTGCGGAGGCGGTGCGCGCGTATCTGGCGCAGAAAGGCGTCGCGGTCGACCGCATGGTGGCGCAGGGCTACGGTCCGGACGAACCGCTGGCGACCAATTCGACAGCGGACGGACGGGCTCTCAACCGGCGCGTCGAGTTGCGGTTGCTGGAGGGTTCGACCACGCGGTAAACGGTCGATAGCAGTCGATGCCCGAATGATGTGCCGGCGTGTGACGAGTAGGTCCTACTTGCACAGTAGGAGCGCCGGGAGTGCTGGGCGACGGTCGTAGCGCCTCACGTGCGGCCGAACCCCGCGATACATTGTGCTAGAGGGGGCGGCCATCTGGCCGCCCCAAATGCACTCTAGCCCGCGCGAGGAAGCCAATGCGTTCGTTGGGTCATCGCTCCATGCTGCTCCTGCTGGCCGCCGCCGTATTCCTGGCGGCGCCGGCGTCTGCGCAAATCCCCACACCTGAATCCGTCTTGGGTTTCGTGCCGGGCACGGATCGGCGGCTCGTCGAGTGGCCCACGTTGGTCGAGTATTACCAGGCCCTCGCCGCCGCCAGCAACCGCGTCGAGTACCGCGAACTCGGCCAAACGACCCTTGGCGCGCCGTTCGTTGTCCTTGTGATCACGAGTGAAGAGAACATGGGGCGCTTGGACGCGATTCGAGCGATGAACGCCAGGCTCGCCGATCCCCGACTGCTGGCGTCGGACGGGGAGCGTGAGCGCATTCTGAACGAAGGCAAGTCCGTCGCCCTCATCACGTCGAGCATTCACTCGACGGAGGTGGGCGGGCACCTGAGCCCCACGATCATCGCGTATCGCCTCGCGACGGAGAACACGCCCGACATTCGGGAGATACTGGACAACACGGTCACGTTGCTGGTTCCGTCCCTCAATCCCGACGGCGTCACGATGGTCAGTCGCTGGTACAACCAGACGCTGGGCACGCCGGCGGAGGGCACGAGCCCCCCGGAGCTGTACCACCACTACGTGGGTCACGACAACAACCGGGACTGGTACGCATTCACGCAGGTGGAAACGCAGCTGACGGTCGACAGCCTGCACAACTGGTGGCACCCGCAGATCGTCCACGATATCCACCAGCAAGGCCAGTTCGGCAGCCGGTTCTTCTTGCCGCCGTTCCTCGATCCCGTGGAACCCAACGTCGATCCGCTCCTGGTCCAGGGCTTCAACACGCTGGGGACGTTCATGGCGTGGGAATTGACCGGACAGGGGAAGCAGGGCGTGGTGGTGAACGCCACGTACGACGCGTGGACGCCTGCACGTGCTTATCAGCACCACCATGCGGGGGTTCGGGTGCTATCCGAGACCGCGAGCGCGCGGCTGGCGACGCCCATCGAGGTGCCGTTCGAGCGTCTCCAGGAAGGCCGCAACTTCCACGCGCAGGAATCGAGCTGGAACTTTGCCGCGCCGTGGGAAGGCGGCCGGTGGACGCTGGCGAACATCGTCGACTATCAGTCGTCCGGCGCATTGGCCCTGCTCAAGCATGCGGCCAAGAACCGCAGGGGCTGGCTCAACAACTTCGTCGCAATTGGCGAGCGCGCGGTCCGGGGCTGGGACGAATGGCCCTACGCGTTCGTCATTCCCGAAGAGCAGCGATCCGCCGCCGCCCGTGATGCCATGCTCGAGATCTTGCATCGCGGGATGGTGGAGATTCGCACCACGACGGCACCGTTCACGCATGATGGTCGCATGTATCCGACGGGAACGTACGTCGTGGAGCTGGAGCAGCCATACGCGTCGTTCGCCAAAGCGTTGCTCGAACGACAGGACTATCCTGATCTCCGGATGTATCCCGGCGGCCCTCCGCGCCCCCCGTATGACGTCACGGCCCATACGCTTCCGCTGCTGATGGGCGTTCACGTCGCGACTGTTCAGAATGAGGTCGATATCGCGCTGTCGGACCCCATCGGTCGTCCGTCGCCCCAGTACGCGTACGAAGGCCTGAGTGTGGAGGACCCGTCCGCCGGGTCTGCCCGAGTCGGGCTGTACAAGAGCTACACCGCTTCGATGGATGAGGGCTGGACGCGGTGGATCCTGGATACTTGGCGGATTCCGTACCAGACGGTGTACGATCGGGATATCCAGGCGGGGAACCTCGCCGAACGGTTTGATGCGATCGTGATACCGGACATGTCAGCCCGCGAGGCGACGAATGGACTGACGCCGCCGTACCCGGCGCAGTTCGTGGGTGGCCTGGGTACCGACGGTGTCGCCGCGTTGCGGTCCTTCGTCCGAAACGGCGGGACCCTGATCGCGTTCAACGATGCAACGGAGTTCGCGATCGACGCGTTCGAATTGCCGGTGCGGAACGTCGTAGATGGCTTGGATTCCCAGGTGTTTTATGCGCCGGGGAGTTTGTTCGCCGTGGAGCTGGACACGAGCCACCCGGTCACGCGGAACATGCCGCAGACGACGCCGGTGTGGTTCCAGCGCAGCCCGGTGTTCGAACTGACCCCGAGTGATAATCTCCGCGTGATCGGCCGATATCGGTCCGATCCCGACGCCGTGTTGCAGTCGGGATGGGTACTGCATCCGGAGCGGGTCGCCGGGAAGGCCGCTCTTGTAGAAGCTGACGTCGGGGAGGGGCGCGTCTTGCTGTATGGGTTCAGACCCCAGTATCGCGGGCAGAGCATCGCGACCTACCCTTTGTTCTTCAATGCCTTGAGACCGCGTGAGACGTCTTGATGAACGCCGGCCGCTTCAAGATCCGGCGCTCCTCGTTCGATATTCAGAATGGGACGCGATTGCCCGAGTCTGGAGAAAGACGAAGCTCGAGGTTTTTGGGCCGCAGATTGACGCGGAAACGACGCAGATCCGACGAAGGGAGCCGATCGCTCCGAGCGCCACCGCTCAACTTCGATCCATTCGTAAGATTGCGATCTCATGTGGGGTTGCACGACCGCAATCAAAAAGCCGTTCGGGAAACGCCGCCGTCAACTTCGGAAAACCCTCGCAAGAATCTGCGTCGTTTCTGCGTCAATCTGCGGCAAAAAAAGGAAAGCCCTTCGGCGATCTGGGCTGATGAGGTGCAGTCCGGACTGAAGCTCACGAAAAGGATCTCATTTCCATTCGCAGCGGATGGTTGGAGGTAGTGTGATTCGGTTGGTTCTGGTGTCTTCGATGTTGGCGGCTACGCCGTCGGTCGGGTCCGCTCAGGATTCGGTCCTGGCTCGGGTGCGCTCGATGGTGGTGCACGCCGAGTCCCGTCCGGACTATGTGCGCGAGATCGGGCCGCCGCGGCTGCAACCGATTCGCATTCCCGCACCGCCCATTGGCAAGCCCCCCGCGGTGGTACGCGGGATCTACCTAAACGCGTGGACCTTCGGAGGCGCTCGGTTCCACAACCTCGTACGCCTGGCCGATACGACTGAGATCAACTCCTTCGTAATCGACGTCAAAGACGACACCGGCTACCTCACGTACCGGTCGAGCATTCCCACCGCCATCGAGATCGGCGCAAATGGGATGGTCCGCGCCACGGACGCCAGAGAGCGCCTGTCGCTGCTCCGCCGGAAAGGCATCCACCCTATTGCCCGAATTGTCGTGGCGCGTGATCCGCTCCTCGCCAAGAAGAAGGCGAACTGGGCCATCCAAGACGTACGTGGGGGGTTGTGGGTGGATCGAATGGACACGGAGTGGGTCGACGCGTTCCGCGATTCGGTTTGGATCTATGCCGCTGATATCGCGGCCGAAGCCATCATGATGGGCTTCTCCGAGGTGCAGTTCGACTACGTGCGCTTCCCGGATGAACCTCGAGAGGTGTTGGCCCGCGCGATCTTCCCGGCCCAGCGGGGGGAGGAATCCAAACGTGAGGGCGTCCGCCGTAACCTGCGACTGGTGCGGGAGCGCTTGAAGCCCCTGGGGGTTCCCTTCACGCTGGACATCTTCGGGCTCACGACGACGGCCACGACCGACATGGGGATCGGGCAGGTGTGGGAAGATCTCGTCACATCATCAGACGTCGTGCTTCCGATGGTATATCCCAGTCACTACTACACCGGCGCCTACGGCTTCCGAGAACCCAAATTCGAGCCCTACGGCGTTGTCCGCCGCGCGCTCGAGGACGGTTTAGAGCGCTCGAAGTCCATCCCCAACGCCGCCACCATCCGGCCGTTCCTGCAGTCGTTCTCGATTCGCCGGGCGCGCTACACGGCCAAGGAAATCCGAGCGCAGATGCAAGCGGGTTATGACCTTGGCATCCCCGAGTGGGTCCTGTGGAACGCGAGCGGCCGCTACCCACCCGACGCGTTCTTGCCCAGCCATCGAGCGACGGTTGTCGAGGATCAGGACGGAGCAAGGTAGTTTGCGGTCTCCGGTCCTTTTTCGAGGACTGCGCAGCAAGGCAGGGAGGCAGGAGAGGCAGAGGAGGCAGTGAGTCCATCACTTGTGCCTCTCGGCAATTCACTTTGAACATCGAGTGTTGGCTCGACCGCCTAGACGCCGCATGCGGGGCATACCGGCTCTCGCGGTCTATTTGCTTTCCCCCCCTCCCTCACTAATTTCGCGATATCACATGGGCGAGTCTCGCCCGGGAGGTTCCCATGAAAAAGTTCATGATGCTCGCTCTGGCGGGCTTTCTGGCCTGTGGGCCGGGTCAGGGCGAGTTGGAGCGGGTCCGCCAGGAAGCGGCACAGACGTCCGCGGAGCGGGACAGCTTGGTGGCCGAAGTGCTGGCTACGGCGTCGATGGTGAACGAGATCAATCTCGAGTTGGCGCGGGTGACCGATAGTGGTCCGGCAATGGCCTTGCCGGGAGAGACGGGCGCGTCCGCGGCCGAAGCCAACGAGGTGGCGCTGGAGCGAATCCGGGCTGCCATCAATCAGCTGCAGACCACCCAGGCGCAGTTGGATTCGAGCCGGACCCGCATCAGCCAGCTCTCGTCCAACGAGTCGCGGCTCGTGAGTCAGATCAACCGGTATCAGGAGACCATCACCGAGCTGCGCGAGCAGGCCGAGAAGCGTGAAACGGAGTTGCAGGCGGTGATCCAGCAGCAACGGGCCATGATCACCACGTTGGCGAGCGCCGTCGACACCGCGCGAGCGGAGAATCAGCGGTTGAATAGTCGCAACGTCATGCTCACGGACAGCGTGTCGCATCTCACCACCGTATACTACGCGGTCGGGACTAAGTCCGAGTTGGAAGAGCGCGGGATCGTCGTCAACGAAGGGACCAAGTTCCTCTTCTTTGGCAGCAAGACCTTGCAGCCGGCTCGTGATTTGAATCCGGAAGACTTCACGGCGATCGACATGCACGATGTCATGCAGATTCCGCTGCCGGATTCCACCAAGGAATACAAAATCCTGACGCGCCAGAATCCGGAATTCCTGGCCGCCCATATCACGGATGACGGCAAGGTGCGCGGTGACGCGCTCGCCATCACATCCCCCAGGGATTTCTGGGCAGCGTCGAGGTTCTTGATACTGGTTCAGAATTAGCGGCCAGCGGCCAGCTTCCAGCGACCAGCGGCCAGCCACACTGCATCCCGATGATCCCCTGGAGCTTTCGCGAAGCTTCAGGGGATCATCGCTTTGAAGAGATCAGAGATTAGTTTGCCCGTTTACGGGCAGTTGGCAGCCGAGTAGCTGGTTTACCAGCGTCCTAATTCCATACTCTCAATCTCCGTCCTTCCGCCTTTCTACGCTCGTCACGCTGGCTGCTGAGTGCTGCCCACCGGAAGCTGGTCGCTGGAAGCTGGTCGCTGACGCGCTTCTTCCGCGTTTCCGGATTACGAGGTAGCATCGTCGTGTCCAAGCTTCCGGGAGTCGTCCACGATGCGTTTTCTCACGTCATGTCTCATAACCACGATTGTTGCTGGAACGTCCTGTGCCCCCAGTGAACGGTCGACCGCGTTCCGAACATTGCTCGCTGACGAATGGGCGCTTCGGTTGGCGGAGGATCCACTGCTGGCCACCTCGGCGGGGGTGAACGACTACAACGATCAGCTCCCGTCGATGAGCCCCGAGGACTTGCAACGTCGCGCCAATGCTCGACGCGGTTTTCTAGCACGTCTTGCGGAGCTGGACCGCGGGGCACTGGATGACGACGGACGCATAAGTTACGATATGTTTCGCCGGACGCTGGAGGATGAAGTGTCGGCGCACGAGTTCGGCGCGGATCGTATCCCCATCACCGTCGACAACGGCTTTCACATCGCGTTCGCTCGGCTTCCCAATCAGGTGCCACTCAATACGACGGCGGACTACGAGAACTACATCGCGCGACTGCGCGCCTATCCTCGCTACGTCGATCAGCATGTCGGGCTGATGCGGCAGGGCCTGGAAGACGGATTCACGATGCCGCGGATCGTGCTCGATGGCTACGAGATCACCATCGAGTCGCACGTGGTCGATGACGTCACGCAGAGCGTGTTCCATGCGCCGTTCGAGCAGTTTCCCTCGACCGTCCCCGCGGCTGACCGCGATCGCCTGCGCGCGAGCGGTGAGGCGGCAATCCTCGAAGCGGTCGTGCCGGGATATCGCACGTTCCTCACGTTCATGACCGACGAGTACATCCCCCATGCGCGCCCCACGACGGGGGCGTCCCAGCTTCCGGACGGCGAGGCATACTACGAGTATCTCGTGCGACACTTCACGACGCTCGATGTGACGCCGCAGGAGGTACACGACGTCGGCCTGCGGGAAGTCGAACGCATTCGGACGCAGATGGAGGCCATCATTGAAGAGGTCGGGTTCGACGGTTCCTTTGATGAGTTTCTGACCTTTCTGCGAACGGATCCACGCTTCTACGCGACCACACCACGCGCGCTCATCGAGAAGGCGTCGTACATCGCCAAGAGGATGGACGGCAAACTGCCGTCGCTGTTTGGCAGACTGCCACGGCTGCCCTACGGGATCCAGCCGGTCCCGGATCACCTGGCGCCCAAGTATACCGGCGGCCGGTACGTTGGTGCGCCGCTGGGTGGCACCCAGCCGGGATACTATTGGGTCAACGCGTATGCGTTGGAGAGCCGGCCGCTGTACGTCTTGCCTGCACTCACGCTCCATGAGGCGGTGCCGGGTCATCACCTTCAAAACGCGCTGCAACAGGAGCTGGACGGCCTGCCCCCGTTCCGGCGCTTCGGCGGGGTAAACGCGTTCGGCGAAGGATGGGGACTCTACTCGGAATGGTTGGGCATCGAGGCCGGCATCTACGAGACGCCGTATGAGAATTTCGGCCGGCTCACCTACGAGATGTGGCGGGCGTGTCGTCTGGTCGTTGACACGGGCCTTCACGCCATGGAATGGACCCGCCAGCAGGCGATGGATTTCCTTGCCTCTAACACAGCCCTCTCGCTGCATGAGGTCCGTACGGAGACCGACCGGTACATCTCATGGCCCGGTCAAGCTCTTGCCTATAAGATGGGCGAATTGAAGATTCGTGAACTGCGGGCGCGGGCGGAGGAGGCGTTGGGGGAACGGTTCGACGTCCGGGAATTCCACGACGCGGTGTTGATGAACGGCGAAATTCCGTTGTCGGTGTTGGAAATTCAAATCGACAATTTCATTTCGGATGGGCGGCCGTAGGGGCGCATCGCGATGCGCCCCTACGGGGTGCACGGGTCACGTTCGGGGCGGACGCAGCCGACGAATACCCCGAATCCCATCGGGCCGTTACCAACCCTCGTAATCCACCTCGGCCAACACGGCCTCGAAATCGTTGAACACGATCCGGTTCGGTTTCTTGGGCAACAACGGCAAATCGATTTCCGCCTCGGGCTCCTCGATCAAGATGCGCAACCGCGCCCATCCGTCGGCGCCGAAATCGAGGTGAATCGGGACGAACATCTTGAAATCCGGTGAGACGTGTTCGGTGCGTACGCGGACCGTCGCTTGGACCTGTCCGTCCGCCGTGTCCTCGTAGCGATAAGCAACGTTGAACTTGGGGATCTCGGTCCCGTACACCCATTGATTGAAGAACCAATCCATCGGGATGCCGAGGTGGCGTTCGACGGTTTCGCGAAACTCCTCCGTGGATGCCGTACCGCCCAGGTTCGAGGCGTAGAAGTCCTGCATGAGTTTGACGAAGGTGGCTTCGTCCATCGTGTCCAGGTCGCGCATCAGGAACCGCAGCATGTGCATGACCCAGGCGCCCTTCTTGTAGATAATGTTCTGATAGTCCTCGGGGTACTCGCTGTTACTCACGCGATCGCCCAGCCAGATGGGGCCGGCCTTGTCGCGCCGTTCGAGGATGTCCTCTTTCATCTCGTTCAGGCGTTTCTCGTACATCTCGCGATCCATGCGGATCGTCTCCATGTACCAGAGGCCCGCGAAGTCGGACATGCCCTCGCTCAACCAGCGGTCGTGATAGGTCTCGACGTCGACACCGATCCCCCACCACTGATGGGCGACTTCATGGGCGCGAAAGATGTCATCGTATCCCTTGTCCGTCGTCCATTGGAACGTGACCCACGAAAGGAGCACCAGCCCGGGGAAGGCCTGTCCATGCAGATAAGGGATCTCGGTGCCCGTGAACGCGTGCACCGGAGCGGGTCCGAAGACGCGCTGATAAAAGGCGAGACTGTTCGTGAGATCCGCGCCCACCATCTCACCGATGTCCTGTTGCAGCGGGATGTACATGTCGTTGAGAGCCGCCTGGCCGGTCATGGACTCATGGGCCTGTTGGGCGACCTGGAGCTTGACCGGAGGAATCCTCGGGTCTTTGAACTCGTGCTCCTCGAACTCGCCCAGGTTGAAGGTGACGTGTTTTACGGCGGGCGTGACCCATCGGGTGGTCCGTTGCTTATTGTTGATCTCGTCCTGAATACGCTCGCCCACCGAGACCAGGACGTACTTCTCCGGACTGTGGAAGGTCATGTCGAACGTGGTGTTCGCGCGATCGCCGGTGCGCGGATACCAGCCGGCTGATGATTGGACATACACCATCCAATCGCGCACGCGCTCCATCAGCTTACCCTGATAGTAGACGGTGAGACGGCGGCCGTTCACCGTGTGTGCGGGAGCAGCATTGATCCACAGCGTTCCACTCTCCTTACCGCGAAAGAACGAAGCGGGCGTGCCGTCGTCCCAGCGGGCGGAGTCGACTTCCAGTTCATAGAAGAGATCGAGCGCCACCCAGTGATGATCCGCGTCGGCCACTTCCACGGCAAACTCGGCCGACGCCGAAAAATCGAGATTGTCCTCGATGGTGCTCTCGATGACGTAGTTGTCCAGTTGCAAAAGGGAAACGGGGCCGGCCCCAGCGGGGACGGCCGTGCCAGTGAGGCTCCCCGCAGCGAAGCGGCTCACGGTCTCGCGGTATTTGTCGCGTCCTTTGGCGGGGCGACTCAGACTGATCTGTTCCTCGTTGTACGGGTTGACCATGAAGAACATCGGGTCGCCGCGCTCTGGTACGATATGGGCATAGAATACGCCGTTGTCGATATCGTTCAGCGCCGCGGTCATGATCGAACGGTCAAATCCGTGGCTGTCGTCGTCAGCGATGTACTCGAGTGCGTCCCGAATCGCGTTTCGTGCGTCATTGTGCAGAGTCCCATTCCCGAAAGAGGCGGCGGCGCTCAGCTCTTGGGCAGTCGAGTCCGCGAACAGGAACGCGAGACGCCGAATGGGGACGTGGATGCTGTCCGCTTCGTAGAAACGCCGCAGCTGGCCTCGTTCGACCTCCAGTGGGGCGGTGAACGAGAAGGTTCCCTCGCCCACGAACACCCCGCCCATGGTGCGCTGCCCGACCGGGGACAGGAAGCTGAAAGTGCCGTTAGCGAGCGTGAAGACGCCGGCGTCCCGCTTGATGGTCACGTTGCTGAGGACCGCCGTGCGCGCCGGGTCGGGAGCCAACGCCATCAGCTGCTCGAACACCACTTCATATCTTGAGGTGTCCTGCACTGAACCGTGGCTGACGAGGTCCATTGCCGAGGGACTCCCCAACAACGCGGCAACGGCAAGGACGGAATGCACCATGGAGACCTCCGGGAGGGTCGGGGGTGTGAGAATGGTGAACGCCGGACGGCGCTATCAGCAGCAGATAAGATGCCACCGGGCCGTCATCAGACCGTCATATCCCGCCCGGGGCGGTTGGTAACGAACGCGTTACCGCGCCAAAACCGTGTGGTGTGGTGGTGATACAACAACGGGCGCAGTCGCGCCCGTTGTGTACCGTCCGATGCGGTCTCGGACCCATGTGTCGTGGCCGCCGAGCGTAGGGGCGCATCGCGATGCGCTCCTACCAGGCGATCCCATAATCCTCGCCGTGGGTGGACGACCCACCCCACATGGACCCGTGTTCGCGGTCGAAAAAGATGGCGTTGATCGGCCCCGACGTGAGCCGCCCGAACCGCAGATCGTAGCCCATATTCTCGAGCGTCTCTCGCACCCACGGCGGCATGCTCTCGTTCAACAGCAACCGGCCCGGTTCGGCCTCGTGGGCACCGAACGAGCTGCGCATCTGATAGCTGTTGAAGTTCGCGGCTTCTGCGGCCTGTTGGACGTTCATGTCGAACTCGACCATGTTCAGGAAGAACTGGAGGAGATTCTGGTCCTGACTGTCGCCCCCCTGAACCGCGAAGGACAGGAACGGCTCACCGTCCTTGAGTGCCAGGGTGGGGGTCAGCGTTGCGCGCGGACGCTTGCCTGGTTCCAACACGTTGAACGGATTCTGCGCCGAGTCCAGGACGAAGGATTGCATGCGCTGACTCATGCCGATGCCGGTGCGCCCCGCGATCGAGGCGGGGATCCACCCGCCGCTCGGGGTCACGGAGACGACCCAACCCTCGGCGTCTGCGGCCTGGATCGTCGTAGTGCCCGCGTTGAAGTCCTCCTCATAGTCCTGCTCATCGGCGGGGGCATCGGAGGTTGCCTGCGCCTCGCCCCAGGTTTCCAGATAATGTAGGAACGGGTTCTCCTGCCCCATTAATTGATAGGGATTTCCCGGCTTCACGTTGGGGTCGTTCCGCTGCCAGTCGATCTGTTCGTAGCGCATGCGCGCGTATTCCTTAGAGAGGAGGCCCTCCATCGGCTCCTCGGGAGGGAAATACGGATCGCCGTAGTAGAAGTCGCGGTCGGCAAAGGCAAGATTCATCGCCTGATAGATCGTGTGGATGTAACGGGCGCTGTTATAGCCCATTGACTGGACGTCCGCGTTCTCCACGATGTTCAAGGCCTGGAGCAGGACCGGGCTCTGCACCCATTGCTTCAATTTGTAGACCTCGATGCCCTTGTAGGTCGTCATGAGCGGCTCCTCGATGTAGACCTGCCAGCTGTCCAGGTCTTCCATCGTGTGCAGGCCGCCCATTTCCTGCGACCCGCGGACATATTCTTCGGCGATGTCCCCGCGATAGAACCTGTCGTAAGCGGCGTAGATCGCTTCCGATCGAGACTTGCCTTCGGCAAGCGCCTGCCGTTCCGCTTCGACCAGCTTGTGGAGCGTCGCGGCCAGGTCCGGTTGCCGGAAGATCTCACCGGCGTACGGGGCCTCTCGTTCTTCGCCGGGATGTGTGAGGAACACGTCGCGTGAATACGGCCACTTCTTGATCTCGTCTTTGCTTCGCTCGATCGCATCAGCTGTCTGTGCTTCAATCGGATACCCCTCGGCCATCTGGATCGACGGTTCCAGCACCTCCGCCAAACTCAGCGTCCCGTACTCGGCAAGCATCACCATCAGTCCGCCCGGTGTACCGGGTGTCACCGCGGCCAGTGGACCGTATTCGGGTGGATATCCCATGCCGCGTTCGCGGAAGAATTCGGGTGTTGCGCCGGTGGGGGCCACACCCAGTGCGTTGATGCCGATCACTTGTCCGGTGTTGGGATTGTAGATCAGGGCCTGGGTTTCGCCGCCCCAGGCCAGCACGTCCCACATCGTGGCCGTCGCGCCGAGCATCGCCGCGGCGGCATCGACCGCGTTGCCGCCTTTTTGGAACATCATCGCGCCTGCCGTGGCGCCCAGAGGTTTGCCGGTGATTGCCATCCAGTGGCGGCCGTGGAGGACGGGCTTCATGGTGCGCTGGGCCTCGGCTGGGACCGAGATCGCAGCTGTGATGAGCAGTGTGGCAAGTACTAGGCGCGTTGCCTTCATGGAGCCTCCTCGTAGACATCTTGACCGGCGTTCGAAATGGTCTGGCGGTGCCATCGTGCCCCAGTCTGAAGCACTCGTAGACTGGAGACTGGCCGCAGGTCTGGGCTATTCAATGAATCTATTGACGGATCGCTGGTCGTCGAGTGAAGGGCGGTCTCGGGGCTGGGCGCCCGATCGCTAGTCCATCTGGAATTCTGATTCGTACAGATCCTGCAACGGGGGGAGCATTTCTCGAGCAGTAGGATCGGGTGGTCCTCTATGATGCCAGATCGAGCATACTATTACCCATAAGCGGAATTGATTTAGTGCGTTAGTTGCGAGCAACCAATTGATACAAGCCGGGATGGTCAGAACGAGAATAACAATTGCCAATCAGGAGGTCGACGTGCATATTGGCATAGCATCGTCTCTGAAAGCACAGAGCCGAGGATCGGGGGCTGAGTCCCCCCGCTCGCGTGGTTGACGGGTTGTTACACCTTCCCTCCGAGGTCGTATGCCCCCCCCCCCGCCAGGGATCGTCGTGCTACAACCTCTCCGCGGAAATCTGAAGTTGCGGGCGCGCGCATTTGCGCCCGGGCGAACCGGCAACTCCTCCGGACTGCAACAAATGCCCTCTTTGCACAAAACCGTGCAGAAGCGGAGGATCTGGTCGCCGAGCTCATTTGCGATATTGCTACTGGGCGGTTTCCCGGTCTTCCTACGACTCAGCGCCAAGTGATTGCGTTTGCCAAGGGCGTTTTGCGAAACCGGGCGAAGCACGTCAACCGCGATGCGGCGTTGTGGGTACCTGTTTCGGAGGATGATATCGCGAGCAGTCGTTCTTGCGATGCTTGGTTTCGGGATCCGGTGCTGAGGCAGCGCCTACAGGTGGCGCTTTGGCAGCTGACGCCGAGGGAGCGTCAAGTTGTGATTCTACATTGGGTTGACGGCCACAGTGCGCCGTCTGTAGCACGCCAACTCGGGGTTGCGGTACGGACGGTCAAGGAACTCTTGAGACGCGCGCGCAGCAAGCTCGGCAACGAGCTCCGGTCCCTGCGACCTCCCACGACATGTGCCGTTCACCTCCCGTAGTACCTTTTGCGATGTCCGTGGAACACTGGGAGTGGACCCGATCGTCTCTGGAAGTGTCAGTGGGGCGTGCAAACATGGATTCCTACCTCCGTCGAAAAGCGAGAAGCTCGTTCTTCCCTCCAGCACGACCAGTCTGGAGAATCGCATACGTTATGGTTGGGATTGTGCTTTTCACTGGCGGATTCACGCTTTCTGACCGGTTGGGGATAGAGTTCCGTATCGGTAGATCAGCTCGACTCGATCCGGCAACGATGTACAGTCCCCAATGGCATAGCGAAACTGGGCCGCAACTCGTCATGATCTACTTTGGTTCTGCTGGTTGCGCGGGGTCAAACCACCCGGAACTCCCGCGAGCTATCGAGATGCTCAAGAGGCGCCTTGCGGGCTATGCGGAGGAGCATTCGATGGGCTTCAAGGCGATTGGTGTTGCGTTTGATTGGGATCCTGCGGGTGGCGTCGAGCATCTTCGCAAGTTTGGGCAGTTCGACGAGATCGCGACCGGCTCTCATTGGGGAAACACACTGGCGGTGACGTATCTGTGGCCGGAGGACTCGGTTCCCGCCATGACTCCGCAGGTACTCGTTTACGAACGGCTGTTCACGACTCCTTCGGACAGCACGATTCGCCCTTCGTTCAGCGAGTCGGATCTGGAGCTACTTGCTCGAGCAAGCGGCCTTACCTCGATTCTCGAATTTGCGCAGTCCAAAGCCGTCCTACCCGATAGCATGGGCATCGGCAACTAATTTGGGGCAGACGTAACCCTAGAAACGTGTCTTCTCAACACGCTCAGGAGGCGATATGCTGTTCAGGAAGAGGATTAGTCGGCATCTGGCCGGCGCCGGATTGGTTGTAGCGCTGGGCTTGGCCGCTGGATCTGTGATCCCGCAGCCCGCGAGGTCCCAGTCGACGTGTAATATGCAGTGCGTGCATACCTCAGGTGGCCAAGAGGCTTGTGAGTTCTCGTATAACGACTGGTACTGCGACTGGAGCTCTGGCGGCTGCAAAACTCGAGACTGTGGCTCTGGTGCGCTCCAGTGCCCCCCCGCTGGGATCTGCCAGGAATAGGTGTATTCCCGACGGTCGGGTCCTCGGGAGCCTGGTCGAAGACGTCAGGTTCTGAACGCCGTGAGATTGTCCGAGCGCTGCCGTCGACCGCTGACGCATGTGCTCTGCCCCTGCAGTCTCGCCCTGGTGGTGGTGACGTTCGTATCTCTCGCATCGACCGTGGAGGCTCAAACCTTAAGGGGACGACTCCTCGACGACGCCACCGGTACCGGTATCCAAGCGGCCACTGTTCTGCTGTTGGCCAGTCAGGATAGCGCAATTGATCGGACAGTAACGGGGGTGGATGGCAGTTTCGAGCTATCAGTGCCCGGTTCGGGATGGTACCGGCTCCGCGCCCAGCGGATCGGGTACGCAATGGCAACGTCACCTCCGTTGAATCTAGTTCGATTTTCGAGCCTGGTGATCGAATTCCGACTTTCGGTGACCGCTGTAGAACTCCCACCAATCACAATCGTGGAAAGCGAACCGGCTGCGCGGCCCGATCCCCGGCTCATTCGCAGAGGATTCTATGAACGTCAGGCGTTCTATGGGCGGAGCGGTTTGGGCTTCGGATACTTCTTGGAGGGACCTGAGCTGGACTACTCGGCGTTCGTTGTCTCCGATCTTCTGCGCGACTTGCCGGGCATCCGCGTCCGGGCCGGGGGAGGTCGGCGAATGACAATGACCTGCCGCTCGGGCGCAACGCCGACGCTTTATGTCGACGGAGCGCGTTTCCCAGCTGGAATCGACAACGCGTCGTTCCCAGTCTCTAGCATTACGGCGATAGAGGTATATCCGGGAATGGTTGGACCCAGCGACTACGATCCACGGGGATGTGTCGTGGGGATCTGGACGGGAATCAGAGAGCAGCGGGAGGATTTCTGAGTGGGCAGATCGCCCCGTCATGGCGTGGGCGAAGAATCGGAACGTCAGGACGGACACGACGTTGCACTCGACTTGTGCGTTCAGCATTTCCTGTAGTCTGTCTCGGGATGGTTGCTCGCCCCGTGCTGGCACAGAGGGTCGAGGGCCGCATGCTTCATGAATCCGATGGCCGCCCGGTGGTGGGTGGGTTCGTGGTCCTCACCGACACCCTTGGGCACGAGATTACCCGTGCACTCACCGACCCAGCTGGCGGCTTCGTGCTCGTCGCGCCCGGACCGGGCACGTACCGTCTGCGCTCGGCCGTTATCGGTTGGTACTCGACACTTTCACCGCCTATGCTCCTGGGACGTGGTGCCACGGTCGGCTACACCTTTGTGATTCGTCCGCGGGCCGTGGTACTCGAGTCAGTGCAGGTCGAAGGAGAAACCTCGTGTCGCGTAACACACGAGATGGGTGAGGCCGTCGTCAGGGTCTGGGACGAGGCTGCCAAGGCATTGTCCGCGGTGTCGTGGACGGAGCGGACGGTTCTCTTCGAGTTCCGCTGGATTCGCTATGAGCGGACGCTCGATGCGCGCTCACTCCTGGTTCTCAGCGAAACCACGACGCTACAAGAAGGCGTGTTTGGCAAGGGCCCATTCGGTGCCGTGGCACCGGACTCGCTATGGGCCCTTGGGTTTGTTCGCCCAGCCGACTCCGGAGCATGGGTGTTCGATGCCCCCGATGCTATGACACTGTTGTCGCAGGAGTTTGCAAGCTTTCATTGCTTCGCCGTCGTGGCTCACGATGAAGACCCGGATGCGATCGGACTCACGTTCCAGCCTGTCAGGGATCGTGACGTACCGGATATTGACGGAACGCTCTGGCTCGACCGCCGCTCGGGCGAGCTGCGGACATTGGAATTCCGGTTTGTGCAACTTCCTTGGAACATCGTCAATGAGCACGTTGGGGGACGTGTGGAATTCCAGCGCCTCCCAACGGGCGCATGGGTCGTGCAACGGTGGTGGATTCGCATGCCAGTACCCGAAACGGCGATCGGGCTTACACGCGATGGGCGGCCCCGCGTTACCGCACGCCGCCTGCGTGAGGAAGGCGCTATCGTTTCCGAGATCCGCCACCTCGACGGCAACCGGGTCACGATTGGTGAGCCGGGACACGTGACCGGCACCGTCTACGACAGCATACACTCTGAGCCGATGGGGGGTGCCCTGATATTCCTCGCAGGCACGCCCTATCAAACTCGAGCCGATTCCACGGGCGCGTTTGCGCTCCGTGAAGTCCCTGCGGGAACGTACCTGCTCGGCGTGGAGCATCCCGCGTTCGGTGCTGCCCCGCCATTGCCGGGTACTCGGAGCATCACCGTGTTGCCTGGCGAGGGCCTCGAGCTGTGGCTCGGAGTGCAATCGACCGAGACACTCTGGCGTTCCGTCTGCCCCGAGACGCCTCAGTTACTTGCGGTGGGAGCGCTGTCCGGCCGCGTGACCGACGGTGCAGGGCGCCCGGTCTCCGGCGCGAGCGTTTCCGCGCAAGGCCGCCGTTGGATAGTCACGGACGCTCCACCGTATTACCGTTACGTTGATCGGGCCGTCGTAACCGCCGTCACGGGACCGGACGGGCAGTACGCAATATGCGGTCTCGAGGAAGGATTGCCGATCAGGGTGCAAGCGGCGTTTGGGGAACGACGTACCAGCGCTCCGACCGTTGCTTGGGCGGATGGTGGTCGCATTACCCGCGTCGATCTCACTCTACCTCCGGAGCGCTGAGCGGGTCGAAGCACACCCGCGGGCGACTGCTGGGCCGTGATCTCAAGTGCAAACCAAGTTCAACACGGAGTTCCTCTCTTCGTCCGTCACGCCGAGCGGGCTGCGGCTCGCGCTATACGTACCCCTACGTATTGTTGGTGGATGGATCTGCCCCCCACCGTACTCGAGCAGTTTCGCAAGCATGGCCGCAGGGGCGGTCGGGCGCGGGCGATCCGCATGACGCCTCCGCTCGAAGTGCCGCCGCGCGTCGGGCCGTGACTGTACGGTGGCTCCGGGAGCGCTTTGGCGCTAGGGACCTCGCCTCCCTCGGACTCCCTGGCGGCGACCTGATCGATGCTGGCCTGGCCGACCTGGCAGAAGGTGTGACGACAAACGAGAGTCTCCTCGTATCCCTCGCCGCCCCTCGTCTGCGCCGCGAAGGTGTACCGCTCGGCATCGTGGAACCCGATCCCGAACAGCGACTCTACGATCGCCTCGAGCAGTCCGAAGGGGACCTTGCCCACGCGCGGTATGTTGCGCCGCGCCGGCGGGTGGTTTCCTTTGCGGACGCGTGTCGCCTGGTCCGGATCGATCGCTGACGTGCGTGAGCCAATGACGCGAGCGAGACTCCGTGAGCTATGACCGGACGTTGCCAGTATCAGAACGCCGAGTCGCGTTACGACGGGTAAACCCGCCGCTCGGCGAACCGACTGTCGCCAAGGCGACACCAGGGATCTGAGTCACGTCGCTTCAGCGACAGTCAGTTGGCCGAGCCGCGGCTTGAGCCGTGGTAATACCATCGCCAAGTTTGACGCGAGAGAAACTCCCTAAGCTTATGACCGGACGTTGCCAGCATCAGAACGACCGAGTCGCGTTACGACGGGTAAACCCGCCGCTCGGCGAACCGACTGTCGCCAAGGCGACACCAGGGATCTGAGTCACGTCGCTTCAGCGACAGTCAGTTGGGCCGAGCCGCGGCTTGAGCCGTGGTAATCCACCGCCAAGGTTGACGCGAGAGAAACTCTTTAAGCTCATGACCGGATGTTGCCAGTATCAGAACGCCGAGTCGCTTTACGACGGGTAAACCCGCCGCTCGGCGAACCGAC
>Ga0302046_10000655_pt1 | contig 33925 bp, 29 predicted proteins | sample RVTome_11_FD_200261 | JGI IMG/M metagenome (GOLD analysis project Ga0302046, IMG submission 200261) | Soil microbial communities from uranium-contaminated site in the Upper Colorado River Basin, Wyoming, United States - RVT147D111 (version 2) ...
CGCGCACCGCCACCTGGTGGTCCATCGGGACATCAAACCGTCCAACGTGTTGGTCGACCGCGACGGCCAGGTGAAGCTGGTCGACTTCGGCATCGCCAAGCTCCTGGAGCCCGATCGCGTGACGGAGCGCGAGACACGGCCGACGACCCGCTGGATGACGCCAGGATACGCATCCCCCGAACAGATCCTGGGCCGCCCCGTCACCACGGCCACCGACGTGCACGGGCTGGGCGTGCTGCTCTACGAACTGCTGGCCGGACGGCGTCCCTTCGGCGGCGACGGCGTCTCCGGGTTCGATCTGGACAAGGCCATCTGTGAGCAAACGCCCACCTGCCCGTCGTCGATCGTTGGCGGCGTCACGGGCGTCGCGGAAGCCCGCCGCACCAACATCGAGCGGCTGCGCCGCCGCTTGACCGGCGACCTCGACGCGATCGTCTCGAAGGCCCTGCGCAAAGAGCCCGACGAGCGTTACGCGTCGGCGCAGGCGATGATGAAGGACATCGAGCGCCACCGTACCGGCTTCCCCGTCGAGGCGCGGCAGGGACTCCGATCGTACACCGCGCGAAAGTTCGTCAGTCGGCATCGGCTGGGCGTGAGCGCCGCCGCGGCGATTGTCGTGATCCTGGCCGGCTCGTCGTTCATGTTGTGGCGGCAGCAACTCTCCACGGCGGAAGCGCGCGATCAGGCGTCGATCGAGGCGGAGAACGCCGGGCTGGTGATCGACTTCCTGGCCGACGTGTTCCGAGGACGCAACCCGGAGCAGGCGCCGTCCGACACGCTAACCGCGCGCGACCTGCTCGCGTGGGGGAGCGAGCGCGTGGACGCCGAGTTCGCCGATCGCCCCGTCTTGCAAGCCGAGTTGCTGGCCGTGTTGGGATCGGCCTACCGGAATCTCGGCCTGTTCGATGAAGCCATCGAGCACATGACCCGTGCGGTGGAACGGTCGCGGACGGCGCATGGGGATCGCAGCGACGAGGTCGCGCGACGCCTCACGCAGTTGTCCGGCGTGTATCGGTCCGAGCGGGAGTGGGATCCCGCGATCACCCACGCGCAGGAAGCGCTCGAGATCCGGCGCGCCACGCTCGACAGGGCGGATCCGGGGCTCGTGGAATCCGTGTTGGCCTTGGCGCGGGCGCGCATCGGCTTGGGCCAGCCTGACTCGGCCGAGCCGCTGCTTCGCGAAGCGATCGACGTGATGCGGCGAGATCCCACGGCCGACGAGCGTCTCTACGCCCTGGCCCTCATCGACCTGGCGCAGGCGCGCCGCGTGCAAGAGGCATACGAGGAGGCCGCACGCCTGTACGAGGAGGCCATCCCGAAGCTCCGCGCGCTGAACGCGGGGCGATCGGAACTGATCGTCCCCATCAACAACCACGCGTTCCTGCTCCGAACGATGGGCGACTACGTCGAGGCCGAGGCGCTCTATCGCGAGGCCCTCGAGATCTCCGCGGAGGTGTACGGGCGAGGACATCCCGGCACCCTCATGGTCGCGAACAACCTCGCGTCGGTGTTGCACGAACAGGATGATGCCGACGGCGTCGCCGCGGTCCTGCGCGACAACGTGACAGCCGCGAGCGCGCAATGGCCCGACGGGCACTGGCGCGTGGGTGTTGCGCACGCCTCGTTAGGGAGGGCCCTGCTCAGGTTCCGACGGTGGGACGAAGCGTTCGCGGCGCTGCGGGAGGCCCACGAGGTCTACAACCGTACGATCGGTGCGGACCATCTCTGGACGTACTTCGTCGAAGCCGCGCTGGCCGCCGGGTACCTCGCCAGCGGGCAGGCCGAGCGCGGCCAGCCATACCTCGACCGGTTCTATCAGCAACGGGCGGAGCACCCGCCGGACGCGAGCAACGCGGGAGCGGTGCAGGATTTCAACGGCCATATCGAGGCCCTCGTGTTCATCCTGGAAGATCTCGACTTAGACCGCGAGGCGGAGCGGTTCAGGACGCTGATTCAGAGTCAGTAGGCAGTTGGCAGTAGGCAGTGGGTAGTAGACGTCGGCAGTCGGCCGTAGGCCACACCCCCGAGCCATAGGCCACAGGCAACCCGACCACATCCGCCTGGTATGGCGGGTTTTCGCCGCGTTTCCCGCTCTAAGGGACGTGAGACCGGTCGGAGCGCGTTCGGCAAGAGTCCCACCACCTGCATCCAATCGTCACCGTCGCCGCGCGCCTGGCGAGCGCCCGGGGCCAGCGCGCCGGCGGGACGTTTCGTGGCGATTCAGGACCACTGTCGGCCGAACGGCGGCCGACGAAGAAGTCGTGCGGCAATCGCCGGGGGTCGTCTCCGGCGTGTTGCCGCTCGACCGAAACTCAGCAAGGGGGAAACGCGTGCACGTTCACATCGAGGTTCGACGAATCGGAATGCGCGCGGCGCTGGTAGCCGCCCTGACGCTCGCCGCGTGCGGCAACGACGGCGATAACGGGATGGGACCCGGGCAGGGCCAGTTCGAGGCGGACGTGAGCGGCGGCGTGACCGCCTCGTTCACCGGCACCGCCTTTCACGGCGAGGCAACCGATCCGAATACGCAGGACGAAGGATGGGTCCTGGTGCTCAGCAGCGGCGATCCGAACAACCTGAACAGCGTCTTCGTGGTCCGGCTGGCCGGGCGGCCGGGGACGGGTACCTATGCGCTCATCGACGTCTCCACCAGCGGTGACCTCGATGACGGCGATTGGGCGGCGATCGTCACGGTGTCGGTGGGCGGGCAACTCACCTACTTCGCCGCGTCGGTCTCGGGATCGGTGACGATTACCTCGTCCTCCGGCGAGCGCGTGCGGGGGACGTTCACTATGCAGGTCACCGGGCAGGACCCGAGCAACCCGCAACAAATGGCAAACGCGACGGTAACGGGGGCGTTCGATGCCACCAGCTCGACCGTGGGGTTCCCTGGGATTTAGGGTGGGCGGCGGATGGGGGGTTGCGTTCGGCGTATGGCGCATGCCGTGTAGCTGATGGCGTAGTGGTTTCCAGGGCGGTAGGTTGGGGTACGGAGTTCCCGTGTGTATCCCGGACTCCGTGCCCCGTGCCATACGCCCTTACGCCGACATGCCTGACCACACCACCTCCCACACCCGCGTCTCCTGTCCCTACTGCGGCGAGATCGTGTCCATCACCTTCGACCCAGCGGGTGGTGCGAGGCAGGAGTACGTCGAGGACTGTCAGGTGTGCTGTCGACCCTGGCAAATGGTCGTGAGCGTCGCCCCCGACGGGACGGCCGAGGTAACGGTGACGGCGGCGGACGATCTGTGAGGCCGTCGTCGTGAAGCTCGTGGTGTGGGGCGTCGCGCTCCTCGCGCTCCTCGTGCTGCTCGATCGCTTGCTGCTGGGTTTCGAGACGCGGGGCTGGATCAACTACCGGCGCCGCGGGCTCAGCAAGGGCGGGGCGGCGTATCACGTGCTGCAGCTCCAGTCGATCTTCAATCCCGGCGCCAGAGAGGTGATCGAGGCCAAGTATCGAGAAGTGCGCGAGGAAGACGACTCCGGCGACACCGGATGATGCGCGGCGCGTCAACCCCCTTCAGTCTTCCGCTCGACTTCCCCCTTTCCCCGAGGCGGCGAGCCCGCTATCTAGACCACCTGATTCCACGATCTGGCACCCGAGGAGCGCACCGCCCGTGTCGACCTGATGCGTGACATATTGCACGCCGACAACGAGGGATGGGAGGATTGACCATGCGACCGCTCCGTCACACCATGCTGCGCGTTGCGGCCGCGGTGTCCATCGCGTCGCTCGCCGCCGCGGGCGAAAGCCTCGCGCAAGACCTCCCGTCGCTGCAACAGGTCGTGGGCCACCTCGACGATCTCTACCGGTCCGAGTCCTCGCACGCGATCATGACGATGACGGTGGTGCGTGCGCGGGGCGCGCGCGAGCTGACGCTCGAGTCGTGGTCGCGCGGCGAGGACGAGGCGTTGATCGTGATCCGGGAGCCGCCGCGCGAGGCCGGGACGGCGACGCTCCTCACCGAGGAAGGGCTGTGGAACTACGCGCCGCGGGCCGACCGCCTGATCCGCATCCCCGCGGGCCTGCTGTCCGAGAGCTGGATGGGCAGCCATTTCACAAACGACGACCTGCTGCGCGAGACCAGCTACCTCGAGGATCACGAGGGGACGGTCCAATGGGTAGAGCGCGACGCCGAGCGACTCCTCGAGGTGACGCTCGTCCCCAAGCCCGATGCTCCCGTCGTCTACACGCGGCTGGTGTTTCTGCTCGATCCCGAGCGCTGGGTGCCGCGGCGCGCGGACTACTACGACCGCGACGAGCTGATCCGCTCGATGGTGTTCGATCGCGTCGAGAGCGTCGCCGGCCGGCGTATCCCCATGCGGCTCGTGCTCCAGCCCGCCGACGACGCCAACGAGCGCACGGAGGTCGTGTACGACCGGCTCGAGCTGAACGTGCCCGTGGACCCGGAGCTGTTCACCCGCCGCGGCCTGCGCCGCGTGGCGCAGGAATGACCAGGTGATCTCGGCGAAGCTGGGACTCCGTAACCTCGCGAGGAACCGGTGGCGCAGCGGCCTCACGCTCGCGGCGATCGCCGTGTCGGTGGCGCTCATGGTGTGGACGCTCGCCTTCTACGAGGGGTGGCTCACCCAGATGGTCCGCGGCGCCACCGCGGTGGAGACCGCGCAGGTCCAGGTGCACACCGCCGCGTACGTCGACAAGCCGCGTGTCTATCGTGCGTTCCCGGTGCGTGATGCTCTCGTCGATGCCATCGAGGCGGTACCCGAGGTGCTGGCCGTGTCGCCGCGCATCGAGGCGCACGGCCTCCTCGGGAACGAGGAGCGGTCCCAGGTCGTGCGCCTTCTCGGGGTGGATCCCGATCGCGAGCGGGCGACGACGCCGGTGGCGCAAGGACTCGTGGCGGGCCGCTGGCTGGCGCCCGAGCCGCCGGCGTATCCGGCGCCGCGTGAAGTCGTCATCGGCGAGGGCGTCTCGCGACAGCTGCGCGTGGGCGTCGAGGCGGAGCTGGTGGTGTTCCTCGAAGCGGCGGACGGCTCGCTCGGCAACGACCTGCTCAACGTGGTCGGCATCGTCCGGACCGGTAACACCCAGGTAGACCGGCTCACCGTGTACGTCCACCGCCGGGATGCGGCGTTCGTGACGGCGCTCGACGGCGACGTGCACGAGCTGGCCATTCGCACCGCGGATCTTTCGCGCGCGCGCGAGACCGCCGCCGCCGTCGCCGCCCGGATCGGCGCGCTCGACCGCGCGCCGCCCGACGCCGCCCACAGCGAGGACGACCGCCTGGTGGTGCGGCCGTGGCAGGCGGTCTTGCCCGCCGTCGATCAGATGATGCTCGTGTTCCGGCGGTCGTACTGGGTCATGTATCTGCTGGTCTATCTCGTCGCTGGTGTGGGGATCCTCAACACCCAGCGCATGAGCGCGCTCGAGCGGCGGCGCGAGTTCGGTGTGATGATGGCGCTGGGGATGCGGCCGCGGCGCATGTTCCGCGCGCTCCAGGTGGAGACCGCGGTGCTCGGACTGATCGGCGCGGCGGGTGGTGGCGTGCTGGGGGGCGCCCTCGCCTGGTATCACGCCACGGCCGGTCTCAACCTGGCCACCTTCACCGACCAGGCGGGCTTTTCCTACATGGGTGTGGCGTTCACCGACAGGATCTATTTCGCGCTGTCCCCCATGGCCGTCATCCAGCCGGTGGTGATCATGCTGCTCGTGGCGTTACTGTGCGGGCTGTGGCCGGCGATCAAGGCGGCCCGGCTCGATCCCGCCCCGACGCTCTCGGGGAGGGTGTGATGCTGTGGAAGATCGCGTGGCGGAACCTGTGGCGGCATCGCGGTCGCACGATCATCATGACGTCCGCCGTGGCGCTCGCGTACGCGCTGATGCTGGTGGGGATGGGTCTCAACGACGACGGACACCGCCGCATGCTCGAGGAAGCGGCCCGCGCCGCCGGCGGGCAGGTGCTCGTCCACGCCGACGAGTACTGGAACACGCGGGCGAGCGATCTCGTGATCCGCGACGCCGCGCAGGTCGCGGGGCGGGTGGGGGCCGTGGACGGGGTCCGCGCGGTGATGCCCCGCGTGCTGCTGACCGGTCTCGTGAGCACGGCCGCCGGGACGCGGCCGGCGCTGCTCCAGGGGATCGAGCCCGCCGCCGAAGCGCCGCTGCACGATCCGGCCGAGGATTTGGTCGCCGGCACGTTTCTCACCGGAGACGAGGATCGCCCGATCGTGCTGGGCGCGCGCCTCGTGGAGGAGTTGGGGGTGGGGTTGGGCGGTCGGGTGGTGCTGACGGCAAGCGACGTCGACGGCGAGGTCACGCGGGCGCTGTTCCATCTCACGGGCGTGATTCGCACGGGCACGCGCGCGCTGGACGAGATCCTGGCGTACACGACGGTCGAGGCCGCCCGTGAGGCGGTGTCGATGGACGACAAACTCACTCAGATCGGGGTGCTGGCAGGCGACGGTCACAATCCCATCGAGTTGGCCGGCGCGATCGCCGCGGCGCTGGATGACCTGCCGCAGGATCTCGAGGTGTTGCCGTGGCAAGAGGCGGTGCCGGAGATGGTGGGCTTCACGGAGCTCGACGACGCGTTCGGGTACGTCTACATGGCGGTGATCTTCCTGGTGGTCCTGTTTTCGATCGCGAACACGTTTCTGATGGCCGTCCTCGAGCGGGTGCGCGAGCTGGGACTGCTCTCCGCCCTCGGCCTGCGCGGCCGCCGCGTGGCGCACCTGCTGCTGGCCGAGACCGCGTTGATGACGGTGTTGGCGATGGGGATCGGGTTCGCGGTCGGGTTCGCCGGCCATCTCGCCGCCGCCCAGTGGGGCATCTCGGTCGCGATGTGGGGGCTCGAGGAGATCGAGATCTCCGGCATCGACATGGCGGACCTCGTGATCTACAGCGAGATCCGCCCGTTCAAGTGGTTCATGGGGTCCGCGTTGGTCGCCGTGGCGACCATCGCCAGCTCGCTCTATCCCGCGTGGCGCGCCAGCCGGCTCGCGCCGGCCGAGGCCATGCGGTTCTTCGAATGACGGAGCCACGCATGCCGAACGACGCGTTCGCCCAGGGCGCCGCCGCCGGGCCGGGCACCGCGGTCGCCGATCGCCCGCTCATCATGGTGCGCGGCGTCACGCGCGTGTACCGGCAGGGAGCGCTCGAGGTCCATGCCCTGCGCGGGGTCGATCTCGACATTGCCGGCGGAGAGTTCTGCGGCCTCGTCGGCCCCTCCGGTTCGGGCAAGACGACGCTGCTCAACGTCATCGGGGGCCTCGATCACCCGACGGCCGGAACGGTGCACGTGGCCGGACACGCCGTGACCGAACTGGACAAGGGCGACGCGGCCGATTTCCGTCTCGCGCACGTGGGGTTCATCTTCCAGGCGTACAATCTCGTGCCCGTGCTCACGGCGTACGAGAACGCCGAGTTCACGATGCTCCTGCGCGGCGTGCCCGCCGGCGAGCGGCGCCGGACCGTGATGCCGCTGCTCGAACGCGTGGGATTGGCCACAGAGGGGAACCGGAAGCCGCACGAGCTGTCCGGCGGGCAGCAGCAGCGCGTGGCCATCGTGCGTGCGCTCGCCACCCGGCCCGACATCGTGCTGGCGGACGAGCCCACCGCCAATCTCGATTCCGAGACGTCGAGCGGCCTGCTCGACCTGATGGACGAGCTGAACCGCGAGCTGGGCACCACGTTCCTGTTCTCGAGTCACGATCCCGTCGTCATCGAGCGCGTGCGCCGGCTCATCCGGCTGCGCGACGGCCGCGTGGTCGAGGCCGACGCCGCCGGGTGAGGTGGCTCCCAGTGGCCGGCGTCGCCGTCGCCGTATGGGTGACGCCGTCATATCCGCAGGCGGTTGCCGGCCCGACGCTCGAGGTGGGTGGGTACCTGCGCTCGATCAGCGGCGTGCAGGACCTCGGGTACGACTCGCCGCTCGCCGAGCGCCGGTTCGCGTTCAATGGCGAGGTCTTCCGGCTCAAGTGGACGGCGACGCTGAGCGAGCACGTCCGGCTCACCGCGCACAACCGGGTGCAGCTCCAGCTCTCCTCCACCCCGCAAATGTTCGGCAGCGGGATCGCGGGATTCGGCGTCAGCGTCGTCCCCGGCCGTACCGTGAGCCTCGAGACGACGTTGCTCGAGGAAGAGCGATTTCGGGTGTGGCACGACCTGGACCGGGTGGCGATCGACGTCTACACCGGCGCGGTGGACCTGACGTTCGGCCGCCAGGCCGTGAGCTGGGGCATCTCCACGCTCTTTCCGATCGCCGATCTGTGGGCGCAGTTCAGCCCGTTCGAGCTGGACACCGAAGAGCGGCGCGGGATCGACGCCGCGCGCGCGCTGGTGTATCCCGTGCAAGGCCTGGAGCTGGACGTCGTGCTGGCGGACCGGGGAACGCTGCGCGACCTGTCGGGCGGCGCGCGCGCCACGGTCGATCTGCCGTGGGCGGACGTGTACGTCGCCGCGGGAAAATTCTGGCGTCAGGTGATCGGCTTGGCCGGCCTCTCCGCGGTCACCGGCAACTGGAAGCTGCGTGGTGAGGTCGCCCTCCCGTGGGAGATAGACGCCGCCGAGGTCCGTCCCATTCGGGCCACCGTGGGCGCCGACCGGCTGGGAGCAAAGTTCCTCCTCTCCATCGAGTACCATCACAACGGCCTCGGCGCCACGGACGCCTCCGACTACGTGGCTACCCTCCAGTCCGCGCAGCTCCAGCGCGGCGAGACGTACTTCGTGGGCCGGCATTATCTGGGCGCGCTGGGCAGCTATCAACCCGGCGTCCGCCTTGCGCTCTCGGTGAGCGCGCTCGGGAACCTCCAGGACCCGAGCGTGGCATTCTTCCCCGCGGCGAGCTACGACATGGGGCAGAGCACGCGGCTCTCGCTGGGCGCGTTGCTGGGCGCCGGCGAGGCGCCGCTGCTCTTCCCTCCGGACCCCGAGCTGCGCAGCGAGTTCGGGGCGTACGGGCGGTTGGGGTATGTGACGGTCTCGGTGTATTTCTAGCGGGCGGCAGTCGGCAGTCGGCAGTCGGCGGCGCAGAGGCCGAGACGCACTCGACGCCCCCGACTCGCGTGCGCCACCGGCCGCCGACGCTCGGGTCCACACCGCTGGGCACGGTGGCACGACTGTTGATACTAGAGATCGGGATGCACCGATAAGCCACGTCCCCTCGCGAGGTCGTCGCCCCATGATCCCGTGGATACAGGCTGCCGTACCCCCCGACGCTCCCATCACCGGCGCGCTGCTCGGTGCCTACGTGCTGTTCGACATCTTTCTGATCATCGTGCTGGCGCGCATCCTGGGGACGATCATGGGCAAGATCGGGCAGCCCAGGGTCGTTGGGGAGATCCTCGCGGGGGTGCTCCTCGGGCCGACGCTGCTGGGGAACGACCTTTCGCTCGCCATTGCGCCGGAGCCGGCACGCGCGGTCATCGGCACGATCGCCACCATGGCCTTGATTCTGTTCATGTTTCTCGCGGGGACGGAATACGATCGGAGCACCGTCCGCGGACGTGAAACACAGGCCAGCGTCCTCGCCCTCCTCGCGGTGGCGGTTCCGGCGCTGGTGGCCTTCCCGGTCGCCGCCGTCATGCATACTCCGACCTTTGCCGGGTCGGGCGGTGAGGCGTTTCTGCCCTACGCGTTGTTTCTCGGGGCTGCGCTGGCCGTGACCGCCTTTCCCGTCATGGCGCATATTCTCATGGAGCGCGGCGAGCTGAACACACCCATCGGGGGCCTGGGCGTGGCAACCGCGGCGATCATGTCGGTCTTCATGTTCCTCTATCTGGCGTTCGCCGCCATCGTCGCCTCCGCGACCGGCATGGGCGCGCTGTTCCGCAAGCTGCTGCTCGTGGCGCTCTTCGTCGCCGCGTCCTGGCTCGTCGTCCGGCCGCTCATGGGACGCGTGTTGCGTGCCGGTTTCCGGCATGGCGCGGTGTCACCCAACACGATGGGGATCGTGTTCGCGGGTCTCATCCTCTGGGGGCTGCTGGGCGACCGGCTCGGAATCCACGCAATGGTGGGGGCGTTCCTGTGGGGGCTGTTGCTTCCGGAGGACCGCGACCTTCGGCGGGCGCTGTCCGAGAAGGTCAGGGACGTTGCCTTGATCCTCTTTCTGCCGGTGTTCTTCGCGTTCTCCGGGTTCAACACCGACTTGCGGCTGCTGACGCCGGCCGTGATCCCGGCAACGATCCTGTTCGTGGCGGCGGCTGTGGGTGGGAAGTTCCTGGCGGTCATCCCGGCCCGGGCGTTCGGCCTCTCGTGGAACGAGACCGGCGTGCTCGCGGCGCTGTTCAACACGCGCGGGCTGCTGGCGCTCGTGGCAGGCTTGATCGGACTTCAGCTCCAGATCATCACGCCCGCCACATTCACGGTCTTCGTGGTGATGTCCCTGGCGACGAATCTCATGACGCTGCCCCTGCTCGACGGGTTGGCGCGCCGGCGGGTGGCGGCGGAGGCGAGGGTCGTCGCTGCGCCGGCGAGGGTGGAGGTGGCGGGGGGCGCGTAGGTCTACGACGGCGGCAGAAGCGGGAGTGGGGGGAGAGGAGGGAATGAACGGGCAGGAACAACCTCCGTTCTCCATACTCCATTCTTCCCCACCAGAATGGACATCCGCCCCACCGCGCAGAATATTTCTTCCCTTCCATGCCGGGCGAGCACGTGCAACACGTCCTGACCACGCTCGTTCTCGTGGCTGCCTCGATGGTCGTGCCCGAACGCGCGCCGGCCCAGGGCAGCGACGGGCCTTCCACCCGCGACGGGATCTACACCCCCGCGCAGGCCGCCCGTGGCGCCGCTCTCGCGGAGGGGGTGTGCGTCGAATGCCACCTCATGAGCGAGGAGTTCACCGGCACCTTCCTGCAGTCGTGGAACGGCGCCACCCTCGCCGCGCTGTACGACGTGATCAGCACGACGATGCCCCAGAACCGACCCGGCGCGCTCAAACCGCGGGAGTACGCCGACGTGCTCGCCTATATCCTCTCGTTGAACGGCGTGCCGGCGGGCGCGACCGAGCTGTCCGCGCAAGCGGAGACGTTCGACACCATCCGTATCGATTGGAGACCGTGATGCGCACAACGACAGCGGGGCCGCCGCGGGGCCCACACGCCGTCGGCAGTGGCCGCCGTTCCCCAGACTGCCGACTGCCGACCGCCGACCGCCTGGCACTCGGCGCGGCCCTGGCTCTCACGCTCGCCGCCACAACGCCGGCCGCGGCGCAACACGCCGGCACCGCGAACGGCGAGTGGCGCTACTGGGGGGGTGACGAGGGGAGCACCCGCTACGCGCCGCTCACTCAGATCGACGCGTCGAACGTGGGCACGCTCGAGGTGGCGTGGCGCTGGAAGGCGGCGAACTACGGTCCCGAACCGGACTTCATCTACCGCGCGACGCCCATCAAGGTGCGCGACAAGCTGTATACGGTTGCCGGGCAGCGCCGCGCGGTGGTGGCGATCGATCCCGGCACGGGCGAGACGCTGTGGATGTGGCGCATGCGGGAGAACCCGCGCTGGCAGGCGTCCACCCGCAAGAACTACGGGAAAGGCGTGGCGTACGCCGAGGTCGACGGGCGTGGCGTGATCTACGTGATCACGCCGGGGTTCTATCTCGTGGCGCTCGACGCCGAATCCGGGCTCCCCGTCTCGCATTTCGGCTTGAACGGGATCGTGGACCTCCACCTGGGCCTCGGCGACTACGCCGTGCACCCCGACAGCGGCGTCCTCGCCTCGGGCGACATCACGTCGTCCTCGCCGCCGATCGTAGTGAACGGCGTCGTCGTGGTGGGGAACTCGCACGACCGGGGCTACTACCCGGACCGCAAGGAGAACGTCCCGGGGCACGTGCGCGGCTACGACGCGAAGACCGGGATGTTGCGCTGGACCTTCCATGTGGTGCCGCAGCCGGGCGAGCACGGCCACGACACCTGGGAAGACGATTCCTGGACATACACCGGCAACGTGTCGTCGTGGGCGCCGCTCTCGGCGGACGCCGAGCGTGGGCTCGTGTTCATTCCCACCGACACGCCGACCAACGACTACTACGGCGGCGAGCGGCCCGGCGCCAACCTGTATGGCACCAGCCTGATTGCGCTGAACGCGGTTACGGGCGAGCGGGTGTGGCACTTCCAGATGGTGCATCACGACGTGTGGAACTACGACAACCCGGACGCGCCCAAGGTCGTCGACGTGATGGTGAACGGGCGGCGCGTGCCCATGGTGATCCAGGCCACCAAGCAGGGGTGGGCCTACGTGTTCGACCGCGAGACCGGCGAGCCGGTGTGGCCCATCGAGGAGCGCCCGGTCGCGCCGTCGGACGTACCGGAGGAGCGCGCGTGGCCCACGCAACCGTACGTGACCCGGCCCGCGGCGTTCGAGCTGCAAGGGATCACGGAGGCGGACCTCATCGATTTCACGCCCGAGCTGCGCGCGCAGGCGCTCGAGCTGGCGCGGCAGTACCGCCTGGGGCCCCTGTTCTCGCCGCCGTCTCTGCGCGACGCGCCCGACGGCACGGGCGGCACCTTCGTGGTGCCCGGTGCCAACGGCGGCGCCAATATTCCGGGCGGCGCCGCGGTGGATCCCGAGACCGGCGTGCTCTACGTGGCGACCGAGCGCGGGCATAGCGTGATCACGCTGGTCCCCGGCGAGGTACGCAACTCCAGCGCGCGCTACGTGTCTACTGGGCCCGGCGGTATCCGGGGTCCCCAGGGCCTCCCGCTCCTCAAGCCGCCGTACGGCAGCATCGTGGCGATCGACCTCAAGACCGGCGACCACCTGTGGCGCATCCCGAACGGTGACACTCCGGCATCCGTCCGCAATCATCCGGCGCTCCAGGGTGTCGATCTGCCGACTACGGGGAAGCTCGCGCACGCCAACGTGCTGGTGACGCGCTCGCTCTTGTTCTACGGCGAAGGCCGGGGTGGCGAGCCATGGCTCCACGCGGTCGACAAGCGCACCGGCCAAGAAGTGGCGCGCGTCGCGCTGCCGGCCACGACCAATACGGCGCCGATGACGTACCTGCACGAGGGGCGGCAATACATCGTCCTCGCGGTGGCCGGGCCGGGCGTGGAGGCGGAATTGGTGGCCCTGGCGCTTGGGAACTGAGGCACGGGGCTGTGATGGCACGGGGCGCTCCGCACCACCAAACTGAAAGGGCATCCAATGCACCCATCGAAACTCCTGCTCGTCGGCATCGCCGTTCTCGCCTGGCCGACCAGCCTCCCAGCCCAGTCCGTCACCCGCTACGTCCGCTTCGCGGTGGGCGATGCGGTGTCGTACGGTGTCCTCGAGAACCAGACCGTGCGCCAGATGGCGGGCGACGATCTCTTCGCGCTCACACGCACCGACCGCACCTACTCGCTCGCCGACGTGCAGCTGCTGGCGCCGATCGATCCGGACCGGGTGCAGAAAGTCCTCGGCGTCGCGATCAACACACGAAGGCCGAGCCGCATGCAGCCGATCCCGCATCCGCGCTTCTTCGCGAAGCTTCCCACGAGCCTGGGTGGGCCGGACGACCCGGTCGAGCTGCCGCCCGAGGCGGGGAACCTCAACTACGAGGGCGAGCTGGTGCTCGTCGTCGGGCGGGAAGGCCGGCACATCCCGGAGGCGCGCGCGCTCGAATACGTCTTCGGCGTCACGGCGGGAAACGACTTCAGCGAGAACACGTGGTACGGCGAGCGGAACGGCGTGGACGAGCCGACGCGGCTTATCTCCAAGGGCACCGACTCGTGGGGACCGATCGGTCCCGCCATCGTGACGGGGCTCGACTTCCTCGACCTCCCGGTCGAGACGCGGCTCAACGGCGAGGTCGTCCAGCGCGGCCGCACCAGCGACCTGGTGAACGGCGCGGCCAACCTGTTGAGCTACGTGAGCCGTTACGTCACGCTGAAGCCGGGCGACCTCATCTTCACGGGCACGGTGGCACGGGTCGAAGGTGCGCGCGTGATCATGCGGGCCGGCGACGTGCTCGAGGTGGAGATCGAGGGGATCGGGGTGTTGCGGAATGAAGTTGTGGGGATGGAAGGGGGGGTGCAGTGACTAGGAACGGGGCGCGTTTGACGGCACGGGGCACGGGGCACACGGCACGGAGTGTTGCTCTTCGTCCTCCGCGCTCCATGCTCCGCGCTCCGTGCCTCATCGCCGCTGCGCTCGCTATCTCTTGCATCGCCACCGCCGCCCAGGCGCAAGACATCCCCCGCTTCACCCCCGACCCTTTCTGGCCCAAGCCGCTGCCCAACGACTGGATCGTGGGGCAGGTCTCGGGCGTCGCGGTGGATGCGAACGATCATGTCTGGATCGTCCACCGCCCGCTCACACTCACCGCGCGCGAGGCCGGTGCCGCGCAGCATCCGCCGCTCGCCGAGTGCTGTCTTCCGGCGCCGTCGGTGATCGAGTTCGATCAGGAAGGGAACGTCGTCTCGGCGTGGGGCGGGCCCGATTCGCTGGAACGCGATGCCGAGGGCGACGTGACGCGCGCATGGCGCGGCGGCGAGCGCTGGCCGACGAGCGAGCATGGCCTGTTCGTGGATCACGAGGGCAACGTGTGGATGGGGAGCAATGGTGCCAACGACCAGGTCGTCCTCAAGTTCGACCGCGAGGGGCGCCGGCTGCTCACGATCGGCGAGTGGGGCGTGACCGGCGGCAGCGCCGACACGCTGCACCTCGGCAGCCCCGCCGACGTGACCGTGGACCCGGACGCGGGCGAGGTCTACGTCGCCGACGGCTACCGCAATCGCCGCATCATCGTGTTCGACGCGACGACGGGCGTCTACCGCCGCCACTGGGGCGCGTACGGCGAGCCGCCGGACGACGCGCCGGTCGGCCCGTACGATCCCGGTGCGGCACCCGCACGCTCGTTCCGCAGTCCCATGCACGCCGTCCGGATCTCCTACAACGGCCTCGTCTACGCCGCCGACCGCGTGAACAACCGCATCCAGGTGTTTCGCAAGGACGGAGTGTTCGTGCGCGAGGCGTTTCTGGCGACCCGCACGCTCGCGATGGGCTCGGTGTGGGACCTCGAGTTCTCGCCCGATGAGGCGCAGACCTACGTGTACGTCCCCGACGGCACCAACATGAAGGTCTGGATCCTGGACCGGGAGCGCCTCGGGGTCGTCGGCTCCTTCGGCCGCGGCGGCCGCAACGCGGGCCACTTCGAGTGGGTGCACAACCTGGCGGCGGATTCGCGGGGGAACGTGTACACGAGTGAAGTGAATACGGGGAAGCGGGTGCAGCGGTTCGTGCGGCAGTAGCGGCAGGGGCGGCAGAGCGGCAGGGTGCTCACCCTTCCTTCCTGCCGCTCTGCCGTTGGATGGGTTGAGGGGAGGTGTGGGGCTGCCGCTTCTGCCGCCGGGGTGGGGTTGAGATGGGTGAGGCTGCCGCTTCTGCCGCTGCCGCCCTCCGGTCAAATCTCCCTGCGGCGCGCGAAGTCCCCAATGACCTCCGCGGCCCTGAAAGCTAGGGCCTGGATCGTCATCGTCGGCTGTCCGCGGCCCGACGACACGAAGCTGCTCCCGTCGCAGATGAACAGATTCGACACGTCGTGGGTGCGGTGGAACCTATCGACTACAGACGTGGCGGGATCGTTGCCCATACGGCAGGTGCCGAGCAGGTGGGCTTGGCCCCGTGTCTCGCGCACGGGGCGCTCCCATTGCTCGAGCGGGCTCATCGCCGCCACCACCTCTTTGCAGCGCTCGAGGAAGAACTTCTGGATCGTGATGTCGTCCGGGTGGTCGGTGTATGTCACGCATAGCCCCGGCCGGCCGAAGCGGTCCGTCGCCTCGCGGTCGAGCGTGATGGTGTTCGTAGCGAGCGGGATGTTGGTGGTGTGCCCGTTCACGTCGATCGTGTAGTTGAAGTACCGCCCGAGCATCCGCTTGTACTCGGCGCCCCACTTGGGGGCGGTCGGCGGCAGACCGTTCAGGCCGAATCCGATCGGGTTGAACTGGAAGCGCGCGTCGATCCCGCCGCCGCCGTGGTAGCCGCGTGACGGGTCGCTGTCGTAGAAGTCCCACACGACGCGCGTCACCTGCACGCTCTTGTGCTCGTTGAGCGGGTGCTCGAAGCGGCCGTAGGCGTGGACCTGTCCGTTCCCCATCAGGTAGCGTCCCACGCAATCGCTCGAGTTCGCGAGGCCGCGGGGGAACCGCGGCGAATCGGACATCAACAGCAGCCGCGGCGTCTCGGCGCCGTTGGCGCAGAGCACGACCGCCTTCGCCGGCTGCGCGTGTTGCGCACCTTCCTTGTCGAAGTAGACGACCTCCGTGACGCGCCCCCGCGCATCCGTCTCGATCCGCGCAACCGTCGATTCCGCGCGGATCTCACAGTGCCCGCTCGCCTGCGCGAGCGGGATCATGGTGGCCAGGCTCGATGACTTGGCGTGGTACTCGCACCCGAACCCCATGCACCAGCCGCAGTGCTGGCACGGCGGCCGGCCGTTGTGGGGTTGCGAGAGGATCGCCATCGGGGCGGGGAAGGGGTGCCATCCCAGCGCCAGCGCCGCGCGCTCGAGCAGGACGCCGGACGATTTCACCGGCAGCGGCGGCATGGGGTATGGCCGCGAGCGCGGGGGATCGTGCGGGCCGGGCGCGCCTGAGACGCCCACCTCCCAATCCACCTTCGTGTAGTACGACTCCAGATCCTGATACGTGATGGGCCAGTCGGCGAAGCCCGTGCCCTCCAGCGGTCCGAGGAGGCTTCGCTCGATGAAGTCCACTTCGCGGAAGCGCCAGTAGTTGCCGGTGAAGTGCACGCTGGTGCCGCCGATGACGGGGAGGTAATACGCCGCTGAGCGGCGCTCGGGCTCGTCGCCCTCCGCACGTCGGAAGCACTGCGGGTCGCTCGGGTCGCGGCTGCCCAAGCCGTCGTCGATCTCGTCGTGCCGGTAGTCTGCGGGGTGGCGCCACGGGCCCTGCTCCAGCACCACGACGTCGAAGCCCGCGGTCGACAGCTCCTTGGCGATCACCCCGCCCGCGGCCCCCGAGCCCACGACGACGAAGTCGACCTCGGCGCGGGTCGAGTAGGTGCGCTGGCGCGGGCTCACGGGCCCTCCGGGCGGTCGTAGTAGCCGAACGGCGGCCGGAACACCGGGCTTGCGTCGAAGCCGAGCAGCGCCCAGCCCACGTCATGCTGGTTCCCACCGTAGGACGACAGCGCGAACATGCCTTGGACCGTGAGTGTCCTGACCTCGTCGAAGAAGTCCGGTTCCTCCCGCTGCTCCAGCTCCGTCAGGATCGCGGCCTGCCGCTCCAGCGGCAGATCGGCGAACGCGCCCGCGCCAGGGTGCGCGGCGTCCACGGTCGCCTGGAGCTCGACGAGGCCGGCCCGGATCGCTTCGAGCGACTCGGCGGCGAAGTCACCGAGCGCGCGGTCCATGAAGTGGATGACCCCTGCTTCGCGCGCGCCGGGGGTGTCATCGGTGGGGAAGATCAGCGCGGCGATGGCGTCGAGGTCGCGGGCTTCGGCGGTGGACAGCGTCTGGAAGGGCGCGCTTGTACCGGCGGCGGCGCGCGCGTGCTTGGCGGCGGCGCGGATGGCCGGGAGGTTGGCGGCGATCCATGCGCCGTGGAGTGCAGCGCCCGAAGTGTAGAGGAAATCCCGGCGGGAGACGGCGTCGTCGTGCATCGGGTCCTGAAGGAGGGAGTCGGTCGAATTATACGGTTGGGGGACGCGGCGGCAAGCGAGGGTGTGTGCGGAGAAGTCGGTCTCCCTGCGTCACCGCCCCTGACTCGCGTCGTGCTCCCCCGGGAGCCGGAGGAAGCGTGCCGCATTGTCGTACAGGATGTCGCGCTTCTGCTCCTCACTCAGGAACGGCGCTTCCTCGATCACCACGATCGCCGGCTCGATCACGCCGGGCCATACCATCTGGTCCGACCCGAACATGACGCGGTTACCGAATCCGGCATCCACGATGCCCTGGAGGAAGCGGTAGAAGGCCGCGCGGGGCTGTGTGAAGACGATCACACCGACCTCGACGTACACCTGCGGATGCGCGTAGAGCAGCGCCAGGAGATCGTCCAGCAGGGGATAGCCGGCGTGCATGAGGTAGACCCGGAGTCGTGGGTGCCGCACCAGCACCTCTTCCATGGTGAGGGCGCTGTGCAGGCGAGCCCGGTACCCCGACGCGCCGAGGTATATGGCCCCTGGCGGGCCGGTGCCCACGTGAATGCCCACGGGGATATCCAGCTCCTCGGCCAGCGCCCAGTACGGCTCCATCCGTTCGTCGTCGGGAGCGATGCCGGCGTACTGGTTGGTGACCTCGCCCAGGACGGCGAGACGGCCCGCGGCGTGCAGCGCACGCAGGGAATCGGTTGACAGGTCGTCACGGCCGATTCGGAACGCGAGGCCCGGGATGAAGCGGCCCGGCGCCGCCTTCCTCCAGGCGGCGACGCGCTCCGGCGTGCCGCTCAGCACGCCGACCATGTTGCGGCGCTCCATGACCTCGATCGTCTGCGTCATCACCGCTTCGTCGGTCGCCGGGGACCAGACGGGATTCGCGCACGTCGGCCGCTTAGCGATCGCCATGAACGTCACGCCATACGGCTGCGCCGGATCCCACGCCGGGAACGGATCGAACGGCACACAGATGGCGAGGGGCGGTGGGCCCTGGTCGTCCGCGGGGAGCGCGTGGAGGTGCATGTCGATGATCGGCGGCCGTTCCTGGGCGGCGGCCTCGAGCGGGACGATGCAGACGACGAGCGCCAGGGCGTGCGGTCTCATATGCGAGTTCTAGCGCAGGGTGCCGTCCCTAGCAAGGTGTGGCGCGTTGCCGCGGGCGCCGCGTGGTCGCGGACACGCCGTTCAGCGGTTCGGCAGCACCGGGCAGGGCTTTGCCGCGAGCAGGCGCGCGTCGGCGGTCACCAGGGTGAGGTCGAGCACCCGTGCGGTCGCGACGAGAAAGCGGTCTGCCGGATCCGGGTACGGCAACGCGACCCGGTGACTCTCCCGTGCCACCGCATGCGTCAGCGGCGCTTCGCGGAACGCGCCGACGCGGAGCGCGTCGTCCATCCAGGCTTCCGGATCTCCCGCCACCGTCACCCGGCCCCTCTCGATCAGGTTCAGCAGCTCCCACACGGAGATCGGTGACAGCCAGGCCTCGACGTCCGGCTTCGCGAGGGCGGCACGCACCCGCCGCGTCAACCGCTCGGGCGCGAGCACGCTCCAGACCCAGATATGGGTGTCGAGCAGCAGCCTCAACGCCGCAGCACGTCCCAGTCGTCGGGGTCGGACGCGGGCGTCACGATGTCGCCGGTGACCTTTGCCCGGTCCTTGAGCGACCCCATCCAGTCTGCCGCGGGCTTCTCGGGCGCGGGCGGCACGATCTCCGCCGATCAGACGTCCACGACCGGAACGCCGTACGGCGGAATCAGCGGATCGCGCGTCGCGATCGAGAGCCCGTGCTCCCGCGCCTGCGCCACGAGCACGCGGTCGAACGGGTCGGCGTGGTGCCATGGGAGCCGCGCGCTGGCGCGCGCTTGGGCGGCGGTGACGGGCAGCTCGAGGAACCCCGTCGCCTCCGCCGCCGAGAGCCAGTCGTCCGGCAAAGTCAGCTTCCCCTTCGCCGCCTTGAGCTCCAGCTCCCACGCCGACGCCGCGCTGAAAAACACGGCGCGACGCGGATCGCGGATCAGCTCCGCCGCCGCGGGCCGGAGGCGCCCGGGATCGTGCAGCGCCCAGAGGAGCGCATGGGAATCGAGCAGGAGGTTCAACGGCGCCTGCGGCGCTCGGCGACGCGGCGCTTCGCGACGGGAGCGATATCGCCGCCGTAGAACTGGGCTTCGAGCTCCGGGTCCGGCCCCCACCAGTCGGGCGACTCGGTGACCTTGCCCGCCAGCGATCCGAGCGCGCGCGGTCCCTCGACGCTCGAGAGCGCCACGAGCTTGACCAAGGGTTTCCCCGCCTTGGCGATGATGATCTCTTCGCCTGCGGCGGCCGCCTGGATGAGGCGGGAGAGGTGGGTCTTGGCCTCGTGGATGTTGACCGTTTTCATGAACTAAGTCTAGTCCGACTTATTAATCCGTCAAGGTGAGGCCACCTCCGCCCCCCGCCACACCCCATCCGCCGCCTGCAACACCTTGTTCCGTAATCGAGTTGGATACTCCTGCCGACCCTCCAAAAACCCCCGCACCAGCTCCGCCGCCTCCGGCGTGTTGTGTCCGCCGAGCGTCGCCTCGAGCCAGCCGAGCGGGAAGAAGATGTCGCCGGTGCGCTGGATCTCCTCCAGCATCTCCAGCGCCGGCAGGATGTACTGCCGGCTCTGCTCGGCACGGAGCGGATGATGGAGATAACTCAGTCCCTCGAGCACCCACGGCTCCCGCTCGCGGTTGGCCGGCTCCCGCAGCGAATGGAAGAACGAATCCCGCACGGCGGAATCGGCCGAGAGCGCGGGCATCACGAACGCGAAGCGCGCCTTGCGGTCCGGATTTGTGATCGCCTCGTGCTGCGCGACGAGGATCTCTGACGCGTTCGGCACCTCGCGCACCGCCAGCGCCTGGGCGAGGTTCGATCGGTCCTGCTCGCTGAGCGGCAGATCGTGAATGCGCTCGGTGCGGCGCCACACCCGCTCCAATCGCTCCAGCGCCTGTGGACTCGTCGCGATGTCCCGATACGCGGAGAAGTACGCTGATTTCAGCGAAGTGCTCCCCGCGGCGCCGACCGATGTCCACAGCGTTTCCTCCACCCTCCCGTGCTCTTCTTTGCGCTGCTCGGGAGTCAGATACCTCCACCACGTCTCGCGGAGATACCCGAGGATGCGCTGCGTGTTGAGCTCCACCGGCTCGGCAGGCAACGCACGCAGCATGAGATCGAGCAGGGCGACGGGCGCCACCTCGCCGTACAGCATCGCGTCCCACAGCGTGAGCCACGCCGCGCCGCGCACGAGGGGCGGCTCGACGTCGAGCAAGTGCTCGAGCAAGAACGCCCGGCTCGCGGAGTCGAGTACGAAGCGCCCGTAGCCGAGTCCGTCGCCGTTCGGCAGCACGAACTCGGGCGCCGCCCGGCCTTGGGCCTGCTCCACCGCCACGCTCGGCGCCGAGAGGTCCGCGGTGACGGTCTCATTGCCGTCACGGCTCCCGAGCAGCACGCCCAGCTCCTGTGGCCACACGCGTCTCCGTCCCGCGGGGTCTTCCTGCTCGAGCTGGAGCGACGCGACGCGCCCGTCGGACCCTGCGTGCACGGCGGTGCGGACCTCGGGCCGGCCGCCCTCCTCGACCCATACGCGGCTCCACGCCGCGAGGTCCTCCTCGGTGCGCGCGTCGAGGATCGCGATCAGGTTTGGCCAGGTGGCGTTCCGGAACGCAAACGCGCGCAGGTATTCCCGGAGCCCCGCGCGGAACGCCTCGGCGCCCACGCGCCGCTCGAGGTGGCGCATCACGACGGGCGCCTTTTGATAGATGATGGCGCCGTACAGCGTCCCCGCCTCGCGCAGGTTGTCGAGCGGCTGGCGGATCGGGTGGGTGCCCGCCGTGCGGTCGACCGCGTACGCGGCAGGGTAGTGCGCCAGGAGGAAGCGCAGCTCGTGGTCCACCTCGGGGAACGAGGGATTTACGATCTTCGCCGCCATGAAGTTCGCGAACACCTCCTTGGTCCACACGTCGTCGAACCACGCCATCGTCACGAGGTCGCCGAACCACATGTGGGCGGTCTCGTGCGCGATCAGCGACGCCTGGCCGAGCGAGTCGTTCTGCGTCGCCGTCTCGTCGAGCAGCAGCCGCTCGGCGCGATAGAGAATCGCCCCGGGATGCTCCATGCCGCCGTACTGGAACGAGGGCACGAGCACGAAGTCGAACTTGTCGAACGGGTACGGGATGCCGGTGTACGCCTCGAGCCACGCGAGCGCCGACGCGTGGAGGTCGAAGATGCCGCCCAGGTTCCGCGCGAGCTTCGTCGTGTCCGTCTCGCGGTGGAACATCCGCATCGTGCGACCGTGCCGCTCGGCCTCCTCGACCATGAACCGGCCCGCGGCAAAGGCGAAGAGATACGTGGACAGCGGCTTCGTTTCGGCGAAGCGGTAGCGCCTGACGCCGCTCGCCACGTCCTCGACTTCCACGGCGCCGTTGGCGACCGCCGTCCAGTCGAGCGGGACGTTTAGCGTGAGCGTCCAGGCGGCCTTGAGGTCCGGCTGGTCGAACACGGGAAGGACCGTGCGCGCGCGGTCGGGGACGAAGAGCGTGTAGAGGAAGTCGCTTTGCCGGTTCAGCGATTGGTCACCGGCGATAAACTCGATAACCAACTCCGCATCGCCCGGCACGACGTTCTCCGGGTGCACCGCGAGGTGGTCGTTCACGCCCTCCCACGGGACTTCCTCGCCGTTCCAGGTCGCGCTTTGCACGCGGGTTTGCGCGTCCACGAAGTCGAGCGGCGGCACCACGGACGCGCCGTCGAGGCGGAATCGCACCGCGACGCGGCCGGTGATGGCGGAATCGCGGGTCGACGGGATCGTGAGGGCGACGTCGTAACGGAGGTCGTGGACGGCCTCCGCGCGCCAGCGGGCGAGGTCGCGCGACACACCGGGGGAGGTGTCCGGCGGGTGAGCGCGTTCGCAGGCGGTGGCGGCGAGCGCCGGGAGCGTGAGGGCACAGAGGAGGGCGCGCTTCAGGCGTTCCCTTTCAGCGGTCAACCGCGCACCGGTCTGCAAAGGCGCCGTCCAGGGTTGGGGAGTCGCAGTCATTGTAAGCCCCCGCGACGTCCAAGCTCAACTTCGTGCATGGCGGCTCTCTTCACGCGACGCGATCCTCGCAGTACCTTGCCCGATCATCGCCCACGCACGCCATGCCCCCAAGACCCCTTACCCGCCTCCGCAGGCTCTGCCTCGCGCTCCCCGAATCCCACGAGGTCGAGGCGTGGGGCGAGCCGACCTTCCGGGTGCGGAATAAGCTGTTTGCCATGTACGCGGCGCCGAACAACCACCACGGACGCGGCCGTCCCGCCGTGTGGTGCAAGGCCGCACCGGGCAACCAGGAGATCATGGTCCGCGCCGAGCCCGAGCGATTCTTCGTGCCACCGTACGTGGGCCCCAGCGGGTGGGTGGGCGTGTACCTCGATTCGAACGTGGACTGGACGGAGGTCGCGACCCTACTGGAGGATTCCTACCGGCTCACCGCTCCCAAGCGACTCCTGGCGCAGCTCGACGGAGCTTGAGCGGCCGGCGCCGCTCGCCGGAGCGTTTGCGACTGCCAGGAGCTCGCACCCATGCACCTGATCGTTCTCTTCGGCCCGCCGGCCGCCGGCAAGATGACCGTCGGGTTGGAGCTGGAGCGTCTCACGGGGCTCCGCTTGTTTCACAATCACATGACGATCGAGCCGGTGCTGCGGTATTTCGATTTCGGCGAGCCGGCGTTCAATCGCTTGGTCGACCGCTTTCGACGCGGTATCCTCGAGGAGGTGGCAGCGAGCAACCTCCCCGGGCTCATCTTCACCTACGTCTGGGCGCTCGATTGCGCCGGCGACAAGGCGTTCGTGGACGACGTCGTCGCCATGTTCCGAGAGCGCAGGAGCCGGATTGGATTCGTCGAGCTGGCCGCTTCACAGGAGGAGCGCGTGCGCCGGAACGCCTCACCGCTCCGGCTGGAGCACAAGCCGTCCAAACGGGACAGGGCCCGCGCGCACGAAGCCCTGCTCGCCGCCGACGAGAAATGGCGGCTCAACTCGGACGGTGACTTCTTCTATCCGAGCGAGCATCTGAAGATCGACAACACGGCGCTCGGCCCCGAAGAGGTGGCGAGGCGGATCGTCGAGCGGTTCGAGTTGCCGCGCATCCAGGACTAGTTGATCGGCGATTGCCGGTGGCAGATTCGCGACGTTGTGGGGTTCGATCTGCAATCCGAAATCTGCCATCTCAAATCGCCAATCGCCGTAGGATGGTGCCACCTGGCCATCGGCGCTGCTGTGCCCGACATTCCCTCGTGAGATGCGTACGGTGACCGGGTTCCCCGTTTTCCGCGGCTTGTTGCCAGCCGTCTGCTGCGTCGCCTTGGCGGCCGCTTGGCCGTCCGCGCCGCCGTCCGCCCGTATCGGCTTCGCGTCGGCGCTCGCCGTGGGCGAGCGCGAGATCTTCGTGGGGCGGCCCGGCGAGCTGGCCGCCGCCTTCGAGGCGCCGACGGAGCCGAGCGCCGTGCACGTGTTCGCGCCCGACCAGCGGGGGACGTGGGTGGACACCGCGCAGGTGGCCCCCGCGGACGGTGCGGTGGGCGACGGCTTCGGGCTGGCGCTCGCGGCGGACGGCGACGTCCTCGTGGTCGGCGCGCCGGGGCGCGATGGCGGGATCGGCGCCGCGTACGTCTTCGAGCGGTTGGGAGGAGCGTTCTGGGGGCAGAAGGCGACCCTGGTGCCGGCCGGCGGCGTGGCCGGCGACGCGATGGGCGCGGCGGTGGCGGTGATCGGCAACGTGATACTCGTGGGCGCGCCGGGACGACACGAGGGGACGGGCGCGGTGTTCGTGTTCGAGCGCGACCCGGCCACCCGCCGCTGGATCCCGCGGACGCCGCTGAGCGCCGCGGGCCCCACGGCGGGTGACCGCTTCGGCGCCGCCGTGGCCCTGAGCGAACGCCGAGCGCTGGTGGGGGCGCCGGGCCCGGCGCTGTCGCCCGGCCCGCCCTTCGTGCCGGGTCCCGCGCCGCGTGGCGGCTCGGCGCACGTGTTCGCCCGCTCGGCGCAGGGCGAGTGGACCGAGGAGACGCGTCTGCTGGTGGCGGACAGCGCCGCAGCCTTCGGCAGCGCGCTGGCGCTCGCGGTGGACACCGCGTTCGTCGGCGCGCCGGCGGCCGACGCGCGCCGCGGCCGCGTGCACGTGTTCGTCCACGACGCCGGCGCCTGGCGGGAGCGCGCCGCCGTGGCGCCGCCCGGGCCGGCACCGCGCGGCATGTTCGGCTACGCGGTGGCCCGCGCCGGTGCCGATCTCCTGGTGGGGGCGCCCGGGGGCGTGGGTCCACTCCCCGTGACGGGAGCGGTGCACGTTTTTCGCGCTACCGCCGACGGCGAGTGGGCCGCGCGGCAGCGGCTCGTGATCGATGGTGAAGGGCGGGGGCCCATGCAGTTCTTCGGCTTCACGCTCGCCGCGCGCGGCGACCTCGCGGTGGCAGGCGCTCCCGCGGAGGCGTTCTTCGAGGGGGTGGGGCACGTGTACCGTCGCGCGGCGCCGACCGGGGAATGGGCGGCAGCCGGCGCGGTGGCCGCCCTGGTGCCGGCGTTCGAGGCGGTCCGCGGCGGCGAGGTGCGATGCGAGAACGGCGCCGCCGGGCGGTTCCGCTGCGAGGGCGTGGACCTCGCAGCGTTCCTCCCCGTCGAGGCGGTGGGCGGCCCGCGCGGCGGCCGGGTGAACGACCTGTGGGGTTGGACCGATCCGGCGACCGGTCGCGAGTATGTCGTCGTGGGCCGCACCGACGGGACGGCGTTCCTCGACGTGACCGATCCCACGTTGCCGGCGTTGCTCGGCGAGCTGCCGCTCCCGGCTGGCGCGGGCGTGAGCTGGTGGCGCGACATCAAGGTGTACGCCGACCATGCCTTCATCGTGGCCGACAACGCCGGCCCGCACGGGATGCAGGTGTTCGACCTGCGGGAGCTGCGGCGGGTACGCTCGCCGACGCGGTTCGCGGAAACGGCACACTACGACGGGATCGCCAGCGCGCACAACATCGCGATCAACGAGGAGACCGGCTACGCCTACGTGGTGGGCGCCGGCGGCGGCGGTGAGACGTGCGGCGGCGGGCTGCACATGATCGACGTGCGCGAGCCCACCCGTCCGGTATTCACGGGGTGTTTTACCCAAACGGTCGACGGTCAGCCCGGGAGCGGGTATACGCACGACGTGCAGTGCGTCGTCTACCGGGGTCCGGACGCCCGCTCCGGCGGCCGGGAGATCTGTGTCGCCGCCAACGTGGTGGCACTCGTCATCGCGGACGTGACCGACAAGACCAATCCTGTAGCCCTCGCGCGCACCACGTATCCCGGGGCGGCGGTCGTTCATCAGGGGTGGTTCTCGGAGGATCAGCGCTACTTCTTCCAGAACGACGAGCTGGACGAGTATGCCGGAGGAACCGAGCGCACCAGAACGCTCGTGTGGGACCTGCGCGACCTGACCGATCCGGTCCTCGCCGCCGAGTATTTGGGTCCGTCGCGCTCGTCGGATCACAATCTCTACGTTCAGGGCAACTACATGTATCAGGCGAACTACCTGAGCGGTCTGCGAGTCGTGGACGTTTCCCGCCCCGAGCGCCCCGTCGAGGTGGGCCACTTCGATACGGTGCCGTTCGGCGAGGACGTGCCGGGGTTCGGCGGCGCGTGGAGCGTGTACCCATTCTTCCGAAGCGGCACGGTGGTCGTGACGAGCCAGCGGGAAGGGGTGTTCGTGCTCACGCCGAGGATTCGGCGACTGTTGCCGTAGGAGACTCATACGTAGGCATGGTCTTCAAGAGGAGGTCGACGCGGTACGGTCGCTGCAGTGCACTCCGATCGCCTTGATCCGCTAACGCAACGTCGCATCATTGCCAGCTGCTCGAAGCGGGCGCGATGACCGGAGACCGCGCAGCCGTTCCGCACCTATACGAGATACGAGGTCGCGTTGTTCGTCGACCTCGTGCGCGTACGACGCGCGGTTCGGCCGGGTAGTGTGGTTCCGAAGGCGCGACCGATGGTCGCGCCTTCGGTGTCGCCACCCCGAGTATCATTACCGTCCCAGTGTGATGTTCACCCCGCCGGCGAGCTGGAGCAGTGTGTTGTCGTGCAGCATGACACGAAGCTCACCGAAGGGATGAACCGTGCCGCCGCGACCCTCGAGGCCGCCGATGAGATTGACGCCGAGGTCTGAGTCGCTCGCGTCGGCCACGTCTCGATAAAGCACGTTCAGGCCTCCACCGAAATAGAACCAGCTCGTCCCCCCGAGGGGGACGCCGTACTTCAGGTCGCCGTTGAACCCCAGACGCGTACCCTCGTCCGGGAAGTAGATGTCGAGCGACGGATAGAACTCCAGCCGCTCGACCAGCGGGACCGTGAGCTGCCCGCCGAGAACAGCGTCCTCGACGTCGGTGTTGTATCCCGCGTGGACGCCGATGTGGGCGTTGCGTTGTGCCTCCGCGCCCGCCGGCGTCACGACGACCAGGGCAAGCAGTGCGACACCGCTCGAGAGCAATCGATTCATGCGGTACGCGTGCATACGATCACCTCCTGTAGCAATTCATTGCCAGCCGGTCACGACACGGACGGGCACGTCGGGACGGGCGGTTGGAGATGATCGTCGAGGCCGATCGTTAGTTCGCCGTTAGCGCGATGCCTCGCGAACGTAACGGCGCGAGTCGGGACAGGTGCATCTGACGCGCAACACATTGGGACCGCTACACGTCGCAGCGCATGCTCGAGCAGTCACGTCTCACGATTCTGCTTCCCCTCTGTGTCCACCCTCAGCACCACCACGTACGGCACGTCCAGCTCGTCGCGCGAGACGGCGTAGATCATCCCACGGCGAAACACGGGCGGGGGGAACGAATTGATCACGACCGGAGTGGTCAGGCGGCCCAGGTAGCGGCCCGCTGGGTCGAAGATATCCCACGTGTCGCCCCGCTCCCGGTCGCCGCCCTCGACCACCGGGATGACCCAGACGTTGCCGCCGTCGTCGAGGAAGAACCGCTCGATCGCGGGCTTCGTGCCGGGGAATTTGGAGCGGTCGATCTTGCCGCCCTGGCTCGTGAACCACTCGAGATCGGCAATGGCACCGTCCACGTCGGCAGCCGTGACAGGAAGACGGTCGAACTCCCGCGTGATGATGCGCAGCGTGTCGCCGGCTTGCGTGAGCTCGCCGAGCCGGTACTCGCCGGTGAGGGCGAACCAGATGTTGCCGTTCCGGGCCCGCTGCCACTCGAGGCCCGGCGTGAACGGCACGCCGGCCCGCATCCAGCCGTCGCCGCTTCGCAGCTCGAAGAACTCGCCCTCGCTCTCGGATTGCGGCGGGATGATCGTGTCCACCGGCTGAAGGGCGGCGTCGAGCTTCACCAGGCCGAAACGGAACCCCTCGCCCGCCATCGGCAGGTACGTATAGAAGAAGCCCTGGTCGTCGAAGCCGCCGCGCCACGGGAAGATCACGAATCCGCCGGCGGTCGGATGGCTCTCGACGAAGCTCCCGGCTGTATCGATGACCGAGATGCGGTTGTTCGAGGGATCCACGACCCAGAGATGCCCATCGGGAGCCCACGCCATGCCGTTCACCTGGTTGAACTCGCCGGGCCCCTGCCCCTTGCGGCCGATGGTGCGGACGTGCCTGGCTTCGGTATCGAACACGCGCAGCTCCTGCGCCTGGCTCTCCAGAATCCATACACGGCCTTCGCCGTCCACCTCGATCACCGCCACGTTCCCGAGCATCGCCGGCCCTTCCTCGTCGAGCGAGCCGATGCGGGTCACCAGCTCCACCGACCACGGCGCCCCACCCTCGTCCCACATCCCCGTCGCGGGGTTGGTGACCGTCACCGCCCCGCTCGGCAGCGTGTCGATCGAGCCGTGCCAGCGCCCCGCGGCGCTGGTGTCGGAAGGCCCGCAGGCGGCGAGCGACGGGGCCAGGACGAGCAGGATCACGGCGGGTGCATGCATGAGGCCTCCGCGGGACGATGTCGGGTGAGGTCACCGTGTCAGACACCATACGACGGCCGAGCGTTGCCCATTGGCCGCCAAGATGCTCGGGCAGACGAGCACCCGGTGGCGGCGGTCGGGGCGCCGCGGCAAGTTGGAGTTTAGCGTTTGACGTGCGGCTCGGCCACGCGCCCGTTGTATTTCGAGACACGCCGCGAGACAACGGAGACCTCGTCCGGCGCCCGCGGTTGACGGCGGTCGCTCCCGCGGCTCACCTTCCCGCGACCCTTCCAGTCGAGCCACGTCCCATGTCCCGTCTCCGCGCCCCGGCTGTCGTTGCGCTCGCCCTGCCGCTCGCGGCCCCTGCGCTTCCCGGTGAAGCCGCCGCCCAACAGCCTCCGGCCGCCGCGAGCGAGTTGCGCGACACGGTGGAGCGTTACGCAGCCGACCGCGCCGCCCTTCAGCGGCGCTACGGCGTGCCGTTCGCCCCGGCGCGGCGCGAGCGACTCCGCGCGTTCGCCGACGGGTGGCGCGAGCGCCTCGCGCGGATGGACTTCGAGCGGCTCGGCGGGGAGGGGCGCGTCGATTACGTGCTGCTCGACCACGAGCTGCGGTATCAGCTCGCGCTGCTGGAGCGCGAGGATCGCCTCTACGCGCAGACCGCCCCGTGGCTCCCGTTTGCCGGCGCCATCATGGACCTGGAGGCGGCACGCCGCAGCATGGAGCCGGTCGATCCCGCTGCGGTCGCGCGCACCCTGGCAGCACTCGCGCGGCGCGTCGACAGCACCCGGCTCGCCACCGCCGATCGGTGGGACGCGCGGGACGCCGCGGCGGGCGATGGGATCACCCGCGTGACCGCGCGCCGCGCGGGCAACGTGCTCGAGGAGCTGGGCGAGACGTTCGAGGAGTGGCACGAGTTCTACGCCGGCTACGACCCGTCGTTCACCTGGTGGACGGCCGAGCCATACCGGAAAGCAGCCGCGGCGCTGGAGAGCTATCTGGAGTTCCTGCGCGAGACCGTGGCCGGCATCCGCGAGGGGGAACCTGAGCCGATCATCGGCGATCCGATCGGCGCCGACGGACTGCGCGCCGATCTCGAGCACGAGATGATCGCCTACGGCGTGCGGGATTTGCTCGCGATCGCCGAGCGTGAGTACGCCTGGTGCGACGCCGAGCTGCGGAAGGCGTCGCGCGAGATGGGGTTTGGCGACAATTGGAAGGCGGCGCTCGAGCGGGTCAAGCAGTCGTACGTCCCGCCGGGCGAGCAGCCGCGCGTGGTGCGGGATCTGGCGCTCGAGGCCATCGCCTTCGTCGAGGACCGCGGTCTCGTCACGGTGCCGCCGCTCGCCAAGGAGATCTGGCGGATGGAGATGCTGTCGCCCGAGCGGCAACTCGTGTCGCCGTTTTTCCTGGGCGGCGAGGTGATCCGGGTCTCCTACCCCACCGACGCGATGGCACACGACGACAAGCTCATGAGCATGCGCGGCAACAACCCGCACTTCTCCCGCGCCACGGTGCATCACGAGTTGATCCCCGGGCATCACCTCCAGGGCTTCATGACGTCGCGCTACAACACCCACCGGCGCGTGTTCTCCACCCCGTTCTGGGGCGAAGGGTGGGCGCTGTACTGGGAGATGCTGCTGTGGGATCTGGGCTTCCCCCAGACCCCTGAGGACCGGATGGGAATGCTGTTTTGGCGCACGCACCGCGCCGCGCGGATCATCTTCTCGCTGCGCTTCCACCTCGGCGAGATGAGTCCCGCGGAGGCGGTCGATTTCCTGGTGGACCGGGTGGGTCACGAGCGGGCGAACGCGGAGGGCGAGGTGCGCCGCTCGTTTGCGGGGGACTACGACCCGCTGTATCAGGCCGCCTACATGCTGGGCGGACTCCAGTTCCGCGCCCTCTACGAGGAGCTGGTCGGCTCCGGCCGGATGACCGACCGCGCCTTCCACGACGCCATCCTCGAAGGCGGCCGGATGCCCGTCGAGATGGTGCGGGCCCGTCTCACCGGCGAGTCGCTCACGCGGGACTACCGGGCGCGGTGGCGCTTCGCGGAGCCGCGGGGGCGCTGAAGCCGGCCGCCGCCGGCCGCCGCCGGCCGCCGTGACGGTTTGTCCTCCCGTTTCGCGTAATGCGGGTACGAGCACCCCGCGCCCTGGCTCGTCCGCCACCGCGGCGCTCCCTTCATCCCCGCGCCGGAGGGCCCCAATGACCGATCGCAGCATGATCCGCTCGCTCTTCGATTTTTCGTTCTCGCATTTCATCACACCCAAGCTCACCCGCATCTTGTACATCCTGATGCTCGTAGTCTGCGGTGTGGGGGCGGTGGCGGTCTTCGTGGCCCTCGTCGCGCTGGGCAGCGGATTCTTCGCCAAGGTCGGCGCCCTGCTCATCGGCGTACCGATTGCCGGCCTGGTCTTCTTCTTGGCCGCGATCTACTGCCGCGTGCTCGTGGAGTTGGTGATCGTCGCGTTCCGAGGGGTCGAGTACCTGCGGGACATCGCGAACGCCACCCAGAGCGCCCCCGTTCGGGACTCGCGGACGGCCGCGGGTGTGCGGTGACGCGGCGTGCGCGTCTGCATGCGCGTCGCCGCCTGGGCTAACCTCAGGTCTTGACGGCGGCGCAGCCGGCCAGGAGCGCTATCGCGTGACGGCCGCCTCGAACGTGAGGCGGCCGTTTTCGACCGTGAGGTTGGAGATCTCGGCGTAATCGCGGCCCCGCAGGATGAGCGAGGCGGTGTGCCGTCCCAGTAGATCGAACGCCCATACCGGGGCCGGCAACCGCCCGAGCCGCCCTTTCACGAAATCGAGCTCCAGCTCGCCGCTCCGGGCCCGGGGCGCGAACACCACGAGCGCCGGCTGCTGGAACCGCCACGCCTGCACGTAGCCGGCCACCACGATCTGGCCGGCCGCCGTGAACCGGACCTGGACGTCGCCGGTCCGCAGCTCCGGGTCGAACAGCGCGGCCACGCGCTGCCAGAACGTGCGGCGCTCCCTGGCGGCCGCCTCATGCTCGCGCAGCAACGCCCGGAGCGATTCGATGTCCGGGGCTTGCTGCACCTGCTCCGCCGGCAACGAATCCATCGCGCGCATCAGCTCCGGCAGCAGGAGCCCGAGGCTCAGCGCGGAGGTGGCCTCGTCGTCGGTCATCGTGATGCGGAACCGCCGGCTGGCGGCGGCGCTCTGCGCGGCGGCCGCCGTGCGTGCCACGAGCCGCCGCGCCGCCCCTGGAGTGGCCGGGACCGGCGCGCCGTACTCGGCGGTCAGGCTCGCGAGATCGACCCCCGCCGAGCAGGTCGCGACCGAGAGCACCGCCACCACGAGACCGATGCCGAGAAAGACCAGCTTGCGCCGGCCGACGCGCAGGCGGCGAGGGAAGGAGCCGAAGATTCCGCGGAGAATCCACCCAAGCACGCCGACGCGCGTGACCTTCCCAAGCGCGGAGCGCGCCCGGGTCGTTGCCTGCTCGAGCTGGGCGCGTTGCTCGGGGGTGATGGCGTCGTGCGACTCGTCTTGACGCCGCTCGGGTTTGTCGCCCTTAGACCTGCTCAACGGCGTCCCGACGGCGGCGGGACGGTGTCTGCCGGTTGCTCCTCGACGTACCAACCGAAGTCCGTGCCGCCGAGGAACCACAGCTCCGTGTTCGCCACCCGCCACCCGGCGGCGGTTCGCCGTAACGGCAGCACCTTATTGATCGCCGGCCTCACCGGCGAAGCGTGTGGTTGGCGATCCGAGAACACCACGTGCGTCAAGGAGTCGCCCTGGCCCACGGCGCCGATGATCACATACTCGACGGCCGGACGCATCTCCTCCAGGCGCTCGGGGTCCAACCGTGCCCGCACGCGGCGTCGGGCACGCTCGATCGAGCGCGCGAACTGATAGCGCGGATCCTGGGCCTCGAGGTGCCGCGCCATCAGGTCCAGGGGTGACAGGGCGAGCGCCTGCGCGCGCGAGTCCACGCCCGCGAAGTGGAAGGCGAGCCAGTCGTCTCGCTCCTCGACGCTCTCGATGGACCTTCTGGCCATGTACGCGGCCACCTCGTGCGGCATCTCCGGGTCGTGCCGCAACATCTGCTCCACGAGATCGGCTTCCGAAGGGCGCTCGGTAGGCTCGTGCGTGAGCATCTCGAGCTGTCGGCGATGAAATTCTTCCACGGCTTCGGGGTCGACCAGTCGCGCCGCGTCTTCCCAGCGCTCGTCCGCGAGCGCGTCGAAGAACGCCGCGGCGACCTGCGCGGCCTCACTGGGCGGAGACTCCGCGAGTGATTCTGGATCTGTCCGCGCCGGGCCCACGAGTCGGGCGCCGACAGCGAACAGCTCGCACGGCGCCGCCACCCGCCGCGCTCGCCGCGCCTTCTCGCACTCCACGAGCGCGCGCCGGATACTTCCCTCCCTGGTCGGGTATCCGTAACCGTATCCGGTGGCGAAGCGGCCGCTCGAGTCGCGCGCGAGCGCGAGCGCCTGAGGCGGCTGGCGATTCAGATACTCATCGATGGCCTTGCCCAACGTGCGGAGGGTTGTCCAGGTGGTGTCGGCCGGTACCGTCCCGCCGTAGAATAGCGGCTCGGACCGCGCGATGACGCGCGCCTCGCCGCGCACCGAGATCCGAGGTCCCTCACGCGCGCGGTCGGGGTCCACCTGCTCCGGCCGAGCATCCACCCAGCGCTGAAGGTAGAGGTAGGCGGTGAAGGGGTGGGCGAGGCGCCGGTCGCCGAGGACGCGCCCGAGCGGATATCGGAACGCCACGAGGCCGGTCGAGTTGTCGAGACTCACGGTGTTCTCGCGGCCCGTGGTGAACTGGCCGCCGCGGTCCGCCTGGAACACGAGAGTGAGCGAATACCGCTCCGGCTCGAACTCGCCGGGCGGGACATGGTACCAGACGTCGGCGGACAACACGGTCGCCGTATCGACGTCGGCACCGAGGCGAGGCTCTAGCCGCACCAATCGGAGCACCGGACCGTCGGGCGCCGCCGGCGGCGGGGAGGTCCCTCCTGCGCAGGCCGTCAGGAGTCCGAGCGTGACGAGACCAGGAAAGCGACGTGGCATCCGCAACCCCAACTTGGTCTGGAAGGTAACGGAGGGGCGTGGGATCGGCGAACTGGAGAACAGTCGCCGGATGCGACCGGGTGCGCAGCCTGTCTCACGGGCCGTATGCTCCCCGAGTAGCTGCCTTAACCGCGTCCTACCGTAGCACGTGGCCATGCCACGGGAGGGTCATGTAGAGGGCCCATCGCCGTGTGCGAATCCAGGCACGCGCAGAACTCGGACGCGGACGACTTCCCGGGCTCGCCGCAATCGTGGAGCCCATGACCGGCGGGCGGCTCGGTCGTACCCGGCGGCACAAGTCCTTAGTCCCGGCGCACCAACCCCAGCGTCTCGTCCAGCCATTGATTGATCGCGGGCGCCCGCGCTTCCACCGGCGGCACGTGGCCGGC
>Ga0302046_10000656_pt1 | contig 33922 bp, 29 predicted proteins | sample RVTome_11_FD_200261 | JGI IMG/M metagenome (GOLD analysis project Ga0302046, IMG submission 200261) | Soil microbial communities from uranium-contaminated site in the Upper Colorado River Basin, Wyoming, United States - RVT147D111 (version 2) ...
TGATGGGTGGCCAGCCGGTCTTCTTTTTCCAGGACCACCAGCGACAGCCGTGGATATCGCTCGGTGAGTTGATACGCCGTCGCCAGCCCTACGATGCCGCCGCCGATGAGGACTACGTCGTAGTTCATCCAGGTTCTACTTCAGCTCTCCGGCAGGCCGTGCTTGATGACATCCTCCATCGCATCGCAGAAGCGGTCGAGTTCTTCGAGCGTGGTGTAGATGTTGGGCGTGATGCGCATGCCTTCAAACTCATCGTGCTTGATGGGCGTGACGATGATGCGATGGCGGTCCCAGAGGTGTTTGCCCAGCGCACCGCTGTCGACGCCGACGACCTCCACGTTGGCGAGGGCGCACGAAAATTCCGGCTTGAGGCTGGTATGCAGGCGGACGCGGTCGTGCTGCAACAGGCGTTCGGCCCAGTAGTGCGTGAGGTAGCGCAGGCGTTCGTCCTTGCGCCTGGGGCCGATGCCCTGGTGGAACGTCAGGGCTTCGGCGATGGCCAGGTAGTTGGCAGCCGGATGGGTGCCGATCTCCTCGAACTTGCGGATGTTGTCGTTCATGGTGTCGGGTGCAGCCATGAGGGGCCACAGGCCGTCGATTTTGTCGCGCCGCACGTAGAGCAGGCCGGTGCCGTGAGGGGCCAGCAGCCACTTGTGCAGGCTCGACGCGTAATAGTCGCAGTCGAGGTCGTCGTGCGTGAAGTCGAAGTGTGCGAAGGCATGGGCCCCGTCGACGATGACGGGGATGCCGCGGGCGCGGGCCATCTGCACCACGGGCTTGACGGGCAGGATTTGCCCGGTCAGGTTGATGATGTGGCACATCAGGATGAGGCGTGTTCGCTCGGTGATGTGGGCCTCGAAGAGGCGTACGATTTCGGCGGGGTCTTCGGCCGGGACCGGGATGGGAAACTGTTTGAGCGTGATGCCCTCCCGCCGCTCTCGCTGTTTGAAGGTCGTGATCATGCGCCCATAGTCCTGCGTGGTGGTCAGCACCTCGTCGCCGGGCTGGAGGTCCAAGCCGAACTGGCAGATCTGCAAGCCTTCGGAGGCGTTACGTGTCAGGGCGATCTCTTCGGCATCGCAGGCAAAGGCACGGGCCAGACGCTGGCGAACCCCTTCGCGCTGCGGCTCCAGGATCTGCCACATCGTGTAGACGGGCGCCTCGTTCGAATAGTCGAGATGCCGTTTCATGGCCTCCTGCACAATGCTCGGGGCCGGGCTGACGCCGCCGTTGTTCAGGTTGATCAGGCTGCGGTCTACGGTGAAGGCTTGCTGTACCTCCAGCCAGAATGATTCGTCGCGGGCGATTTCCTCAGGGGTACCCGGGGTGTGGGCGAGCCGCTCCAGCACGCGAGGCAGTGCGCTCGGGTTGAAGGCGGCGGCCATCACCGTGGCTGCTGCGGGACGGCCGACGGTTCCCAGGAAGTGACGGCGGGTGTACATGGCAAGACTTGATCAGGGGTTGGGGATTTTAGATCTCGAATTTTAGATTTCGGATCACGCGCTTGCGTCCATCCAAAATCCCGATCCAAAATCCAAAATTAGGAAGGGGTCTCCGTTCTTCCTATAATCTAAACTTTTTAAGCTGTCAGGCAACCCGGCTCTGCATTGCGGAGTTGTTGCCCTTTCCCTGCCGGCCCGATTGCCACGCCCATGACACCCCCTGCCGTCGCCTGTCTCGCTTCGTCCGTACGCACCGGGTTGTATTGCATGGTGCTGGTTTTGCTGGTGTGCGCGTGTACCGAGGCGGGTGGGAATGACCAGCCCGTGAACAGCGTCAAGATTCAGTCCGTGACGTTCGACGCCCGGCGGCAGCCTCCCGTGTCGGAACTGGTTCGGTTGCGGGACATGGGGGTGACGCACCTTACGCTGATCCAGTTCGGCTGGCAGGCAGGCCACGACGTGCCCGAAATACGGATGCATACCGACGCCAACTGGTTCAGCGAGGGCGACCGGGGGATCCGTATCCTCGCACGCCAGGCCGATTCGCTCGGTATGGGTCTCATCCTCAAGCCCCATCTCTGGATACGCAGAGGGCAGGGCCGCGATACCGTCGGGTTCGAGACGGAGGAAGACTGGCGTGCGTGGGAGGCGCAGTATCTCGCCTTCATGATGCATTATGCCCACCTGGCCGAAGCAGTGGGAGCAAGCATGCTGGTCGTCGGGACCGAGCTGGCCAACGCGGCGCGTACCCGGCCGGATTTCTGGCGCCGCCTGATCACCGACGTCCGGGCCGTCTATGGCGGCGCGCTTACCTACGCCGCCAACTGGTACGAAGAGTACGAACACATCGCTTTTTGGGACGCGCTCGACTACATTGGCGTCCAGGGGTATTTTGAGTTGAGCCGGGAAGAGAACCCGACCCCGGCGATGCTGGCTGCCGGCTGGGTGCCCTACAAGACGACGCTACAACGCCTGTCGAAGCAGTTCGGCCGGCCGGTTTTTTTTACCGAGATCGGCTATCGCAACGTATCCTACGCCGCCGCCCAGCCGTGGCGATGGCCCTCCCGCGACGAAGTGAATACCGTGCCGGAGGACGATGCCTTGCAGGTTCGCCTCTATGAGGCGTTCTTTGAGAGCTTCTGGGACGAGCCCTGGTTTGCGGGAACCGTCATCTGGAAGTGGCATCCCGAGGCGGAGGAGCGCCGACGGCCGCTCGACTTCACGCCGCAGCACAAACCCGCCGAAGCGGTGATCGCCCGGTGGTTCGCGCGCCCGCATACTGCGCAGCCCGTCGCTTCGCCCCGTTGAGGCGCGCACCATCAGACCGGATCACCCATCGAAAAACGGGAAAGCCCGGGCGTAACGTAACCGGGCTGTGAGCATGCTATGACACACCGTCTTTGTATCGTCTCCGGTTGCCTGCTCGGCCTGATGGTTTCGCCGGCCTTCGCCCAGTTCGGTGACGTAACCCTCAGCACCTTCGGCTATTTCCAGGTCTCGTTTCAGCACCAGGAAAGCACACTGGAGGAGGACACGGACAACTCGTTCAACGTTCAGCAACTCAACCTCTTTTTCCAGACCGACTTTACCCCCAGGTGGCGAGGCTTCGTCAACTTTGAGGTGCTCAACAACTTCTCATCGAGCCAGGGCTGGGGCTCGTTCGACCTCGACGAAGCCTGGGTGCGCTATCGGGCCAACCAGCATTTCATCCTGAGGGCCGGCCTTCAAGTACCCAAGTTCAACCGGCTCAACGAAATCAAAAACCGGACGCCCTTGTTGCCCTACGTCGTACGGCCGCTGGTCTACGAAGAGTCCTTCAGCGAGTTTTTTAACATCGAGGAGTTTGTGCCGGAGCGTGCCTTTCTGCAACTGGAAGGGTGGTTTCCCGTGACGGCGGTGAAGCTTGACTATGCCGTCTACCTCGGCAACAGCCCCAACGTCAACAGCCAGTTCGACAACACGCGCAACGAAACGTCTCAACAAACCGGGGTCGATACGACGACGACGGTGCTGGTGGGCGGACGGGTCGGGTTGCGCTATGGGGAACTCGAACTGGGCGTCTCGGCCACGCGGGAAACGACCAATGACTTCAGTGTGCTTGCCGAAGCGGAAGCCGATGATCGGCCGTTCATCGAAGGCATTGCTCCGAATGAACTCAGCGCCATTCCCAAGACTCGGCTGGGGGTGGATCTGTCGTACCAGCTAGGCGGGTTTTTCCTGGAAGGCGAATACATCGCCGTGCGCAACGACGTAGACCTGCCCAAAAGGCTGGCCACACGCGACGGGCCGCCCCGCCTCGGACTCGACAGAACCTTTTACTACGCCACGCTGAGCTACCCTATTACGGAGCGCCTGCTGGCGTACGGAAGCTACTGGTATAGTACGGAGCGGTTTCTGGTCGAGGTGCTTAGCCGATCCTATCATGAGGAGGTCAATGTCCAGGTTTTCACAGGAGGCGTCCGGTATGCGCTGTTGCAGGATGCCGACGGATTCGACCGCATCACGCTCAAGGCGCAGTACGCTTTTGCAGAGATCGACGAAGACGTCGATGTCACTGTCAGTGTGGTCAATCTGGAGCAGGATAACCACCTGCATGTCTTCGGCGTAGCGGTCTCTGTGCTTTTTTGATGGACGACACGGCCGGACATAGACGATGAAGGGGCGTATCAAGATCCTCGTCTGGATGCTGGGCCTGGCGGCCTGGGCGGGTACGGCGTGGGCCCAGGAAGTCGTCGTCATCGCCCACCCGTCCGTCCCGGTCGATACCATCAGCCAGGCCCAGTTGCTGAACTTCTACACCGGCGACGTGCAGTCCTGGGACAACAAGATGCAGGTGGTGGTCTACGACCTGAAGGTGCGCACGGAGGTCCGCGACACCTTCTATGATTTCCTGGGCAAGACCTCTTCGCGGATGCGGTCGATCTGGTTGAAGCGCAAGCTCTCCGGCGAGGGCGATCCGCCCGAATCCTTTGAAACCGAGGAAGAGGTGGTAGCGCATGTGGCTCGTACCCAGGGCGCCCTCGGATTCGTAAGCGCGACGAACGTCAATGGCGCCGTGAAAATCCTGACCGAGATCCCGCTCGCAGACCAATAGCCGCTTGCGGCTGTCGTCATGGCTTTTAAAGATTTAAAGGTAGGGATCAAGCAAGGGCTCGGGTTCGGCTTGATCCTGGTCGTCATGACCGGGGTGAGTGTTTTCGCCATCGTTCAGATGGGGGCGCTCAGGCAAGCGATCGAAGACATCAACCAGTTCTGGCTGGAGCGGGCCCTCGTCAGCGCGCGCCTCAACGTCAACGCCTCGGCCCTGCGGACCGTCCAGTGGCAACACGCGCTGGCTACCAACGCGGCCCAACGCCAGGTCTTTGCCGACTCCATGCAGACCCTGATCGATGAGATCTACGCGGGCGGCGATGCCTATGATGAGCTGATCGAAGAGGTGAAGGCGGGGCCGCTCTTTTCGGAAGAAGAAGAGCAGCTCTCTACCGATCTCGAAGCGCTGTGGGACGAGTACTTGCTGCACTCGACGGCGTTCGTCGATCTTCGGGACCGTGAAGCCGTCGACTTTCTCGACGGGGCGATGGGCACTATCTTCGACGCGTTCAGCACGAAGCTCAAACGGCTCGTCGCGCTCAACGAAGCCAGCGTCGAGGAAGCCGCCGGCCGGGCCGAAAGCACCTACCGTACGACCCGTAATCGGATCATCGTCCTGCTCGTGATCACCGTCTTGCTGTCGGTAGGGACGGCGGCGGCCCTGGTGCGCTTCGTCACGGTGCCGGTGCGGGGGCTGGTCAATGCGGCGCGCAAGGTAGCCGACGGCGATTTCAGCGTACACCTCGGCAACCCGTCGAGGGATGAAATCGGCAAGCTGGCTCGTTCTTTCGACCGGATGACGCAATCGCTGAATACCCAGCAGAAAGCGTTGCGAACGACCAATGCCGAGTTGACGGAGCAAAAAGGCGAGCTTGAACAGACGTTGCACCGGTTGCGAGATACCCAGGCGCAACTGGTTTTGAAGGAAAAAATGGCGTCGCTGGGCCAGCTCACCGCCGGCATCGCCCACGAGATCAAGAACCCGCTCAACTTTGTCAACAACTTCAGCCAGCTCTCCGTCGAACTGGCGGACGAACTGGTCGAGACGCTGGAACAGCACCGGGAGCAGCCCGTCGGTGCCGTGTTGGGCGACGTTCAGGAGATCCTGCGCGACCTCCGGTTCAACGCCGAGCGGATCTACGAGCACGGGCGCCGGGCCGACGGCATCGTGCGCGGCATGCTGGAGCATTCGCGCAGCGGCGAAGGGGAGCGGCGTCCTACCCCCGTCAACGCCCTGCTGGACGAATATGCAAACCTGGCCTATCACGGCATTCGTGCCCGGCAGCCCAACTTTAACGTAACGATAGAGCGTGACTACGACGAGGCTGTTGGGGAGGTGTCGGTGGTGCCCCAGGAGATGGGTCGCGTCTTGCTCAACCTCCTGACCAATGCCTTCTACGCGGTACACCAGAAGCAGCTGTCGGACGGCGCGGCCTACACGCCGACGGTGCGTATGACGACGCGCACGGGGAACGGCACTGTGCAGATAGCCATAGGCGACAATGGACCGGGTATTCCGCAAGCGGTGCAGGAGAAGATCTTCGAGCCGTTTTACACGACGAAGCCGACCGGCTCGGGCAATACCGGCCTGGGCCTGTCTCTCAGCTATGAGATCGTTACGCAGGGGCACAGCGGCATGCTTGCCGTCGAGAGTGAGGAGGGCCGGGGCGCTACGTTCGTCATCACGCTGCCTGCCTGATTTCTTTACCAGAAGAGTGAGTCCATGAGCGACTTTATGTCACGTCTGAAGCGTCTCAACAAATCCGAAGAGGATGCAGGCCGGCCCTTAACGCCGGGTGCATACCTGCTGGCCGGCAAGCAGGTCGTGTGCCCGCATTGTGCCGGAACGGCGTTCATCGAAGGGTCCGCCCAGGTCAACACGACGGTCAAATCGGCGCTGCTGGGGCTGGACTATCGGAAAGTACACACGCTGATTTGCATCGAGTGCGGGTATCTGCAATGGATGATGCAGTCGCCGCACCGGGTGCGCGACGACTTGTTTTCATGATCGGGGTGATGCGGCCTCGGTGTACGGGGATCCTCGCGGTCCTCGTCTTGAGCGGGCTCCTCGGCGCCGGCTGCGACAGCGCGGCTGAACCGGAGGAAGTGATGCCGCGCGTAGGCCGGGGCGCCACGGTCTCGGTGACCCTGCTCGCGCATAAGACGACGGCGGCCATCGATGCCGAGTTCGGGGCGCTCGGCATCCCGATCACCGCGCGCTATGCCGTTGCCGTCTACAAGGTCGTCTACGAAACCGTCGATGCGGACGGCGTAGGGACGATCGCCTCCGGGGCGCTGCTGGTGCCCGAAGCGGCGCCCGGCCGGCGGCCCCTGGTAAGCTACCAGCACGGAACGCTCGTCGCCCGCAACGAAGCGCCCTCGGCGGGCGGGGCCGAGCAAGCCATCGGGCTGGCCTTCGCTACCGACGGCTATGTGGCCGCTTTGCCGGACTTGCTCGGCCTGGGCGACTCACCCGGCCTGCATCCCTACCTCCATGCCGAAACGTCAGCCGACGCCGTCGTCGACATGCTGCGGGCCACGCAGGATTTCACGGTGCTCAGCGGCCCCGACCTCAGCGGACAGCTCTTCCTCGTCGGCTATTCGCAAGGGGGCTACACGGCGATGGCGGCGCACCGCGCCATCGAGGCCGCCTATCGCGGCGAGTTTCAGGTGACGGCGGCAGCGCCCATGGCGGGCCCCTACGACCTCTCAGGCGTGATGGTGACGGTGTTCATCGACCGGGAACCGCATCCGGCACCCTACTACCTGCCCTATGCCCTGCTGGCGTATAACGACGTCTACCGGCTCTACGAAACGCCCGCCGCGTTTCTTGCACCACCCTACGACACGCTTCTGCCGCCGTTGTTCGACGGGCGCCACAGCGGCGGTGAGATCGACGCCGTGATGCCGGAGATCCCCCTGCAAATCATAGCGCCGGCTTTCCTCGAAGCCTTTGAAACCGACGCCGGGCATCCGCTGCGCCAGCGGTTGCGAGAAAACGACGTCTACGACTGGACGCCGGAAGCGCCGGTGCGCCTGTATCACTGCGGCGGGGATCGATTCGTAGCACCCGAGAACACGCAGGTTGCCTACCAGCGCTTTCTCGAACGGGGCGCTGCCTCCGTTCTGCTCATCGATCCGCTGCCCGCCGCCGACCATGGGGCCTGTGCCGCGCCGAGCCTGCTGCTCGCCAAACTGTGGTTCGATAGCATGGTGGAGTGAGCGGAGGGCTGCTCCATACCGAGGGTGACACAGGGCTGTCTGCGGCCTTGGCTATCCTGGGGTGACCGTACCGCCGGAACGGACGCTACCATCTCATACGCGAGCGATGGACGTTGAACAGTTGAAAAACATAGGCCCGACGACGGCGCAGTGGCTGCGCGACATCGGCATTCACACAAAGGCCGATCTGGAAGAGATCGGCGCTGTGATGGCGTACAAGGTGATTCAGCACCAGAAGCCGACGCGTGTAAACCTTCTGCTGCTCTACGCCCTCCAGGGCGCCCTGCTGGATGTGGAGTGGAACGCGTTGCCGCCCGGCGTCAAAGAGCAACTCCGGCACGATGCTAAAGCACCGCTGACGGTATTGTAGGATTTCCGTTTTCCCGAAACACGGCAACCCGAAACCACGGCGACCCAGCCGATCCCCGTTTTTATGAACCTCGAAGCTGCTTACAACCATCTTACACGAAAGCACGGTGCCGTCGAAGAATTCCCGTTCGGGCCGCAGGCGCTGGTGTTCAAAGTGATGGGGAAGATGTTCGCGCTTGTCGCCGTCGATGCCATTCCTGCGCGCGTCTCGCTCAAGTGCGATCCCGAACAGGCCGTGCTCTGGCGTGAGGAGTACACCGCCGTACAGCCGGGGTATCACATGAACAAGAAGCACTGGAACACCGTCATGCTCGACGGCAACGTGCCCTCCGGCGTGCTCATTGCCATGATGGACCATTCGTACGATCTCGTGGTCGGGGGTCTCAATAAGGCAGAGCGCGAAAAGCTTCTCGGCGAGCACGCCTAGGCCGAGCCGAGAGGCTACCCGAGCCTAGGCGTCCCGGACGTAATAGGCGTCGAAGGCCGTGTTCCAGGTCTGGCCGTCGTCTATGGACGATTCGATCACCTGGCGTACGCGACCGTCGGGAAGGGGCGTCAGTGTCGTCCGGTCCAGGTAGGAGCCGCCGCCCGGCACCGGGATCTCGCCCTGGAAGCGCAGGCTTCCGTCGGCGTGTTCTTCGATCAGCGTTTTTTCTTTCAGGCCGCCCGGTGCCGTCGCGTTTCCTGTGACCCACACTTGCTTCCACTGATCCGTGGCCGCGTTGTAGTAGAACAGACTTTTGCCTTCACTGCCGCCGGCGCTGGTCCAGTGTTCAAGGAGGGCGCATCCGTTCAGGATTTTCTCGATTCGGTTTATCCCCGCCTGTTCGCCCCCGGCGCCGACGACCCGCCAGGAGCCGACCCAGAAATCCATCTTCTGAAACCCCGCTGCGTCGGCGCATGGGGTCGGCTGTGCCTGTCCGACGGCTACGAGGCTGCACAGCACGATCAGCCAGCATGATGTGATTCGGTAGCAGGGCGTCATGAGCAGGCACGATGGTTTTGTGAGGCGGGAAGAGGAGATCGGGGCCGGGATGCCGTCAGGAACCGGACCTGCGGCGGCTTTTTATGGCGTCTTCAAGGCGCCGGCGTATACCAGTGCGTCGCGTGCCAGCGGTCCGGGGCGAAGAGCGTCGTATCCAGGGCGACGCCGGTGCGCATCGCGCTGTAGGTCTCTTTCATCGTCGGCTGGCCGTCGAAGGTGAAGAGCACCTGGGGGGCGATCCACCCGCCTCCGAGGCGCTGGTAGTTGTTGAACTGGACTTCCTGCACGTTGCTGCTGTCCGGGCCGATGTACCGGATCATACGGATGAAGTAGAGGTGCTCTTTGTCGATCCAGAACGTCGGGGCTTTCTCCGCCTCGCTCTCGGCGCCGACGACGTAGGTAGCTCGATCCTGCCACATCGTCTCGTACATCTTCGACAGGTCGAAGCCGAGGCTTTCCAGCTTGCGCGTAGATTCGGCGGCCGGCAGGTGATACACGTCGAAGCCGAGCAACAGGAGCGGGTGAACCTGGGGGCGCTGTTCGGTCGCGGTGCCGCCTTGCAGCGTGTAGCGCACGTCGTCGGCAAAGAGGAGGCCGTTGCCCTGGTCGATCGGGGCGAAGTCGATGCGTAGCTTGCCGGGGGCCGTATAGGCTTCATACCAGGTCGTCGTGTCGATGGAGCCGTCCTGGCGGTACTGGATCGTCTCCTGGATGAAGGTCAACGTTTCGTACCATTTCCCGTCGTACCGCGTGCGCATCGCTTCGATCAAGGCTGTAGGGGTGGTGAGGGCGTTCGGCTCTGCCGGAGGCGTCTCGACGGAGGCTTCGGGTTCGCCGGCACAGGCGTAGAGGAAAAAGGCGAGAAAAAGGACGGGCCAACGCATAGGGTAAGAGATCAACGTTCGGTCCAGGGATTGGGAAGCAAGCAGTCGGGATTCCTGAACCTACAACGCCATGGGGTTGCAATCCAGCCTACTTGATCCCCCCTGCGTGCGCCGGCGAGTAGGTGCAGGTGCCACTGGTTGCCGTTCCACGTCCACAGGTCTTGCAGGGCTTTCTGTTGGCTCCACCCGCCGTAGAGCAGTACCGAGGCGTGCCGGCTATCGTAGACCAGGGCCGGTTTGCCGCCGCGGGCGGAAGGCCCGCTTGTGGCGGTGCGGTGCCATTGATCGCCGTCCCACGTCCAGGTATCGCCCAGGTAGGTGTCGTCCCAGCCTCCGAAGAGTACGACGGTGCCATGCCGCCCGTCGTAGGTCATGGCATGGTGGTCGCGCGGCGTGGGGCCTGCCGCGGCGATCTGCTGCCAGCGTGTGCCGTCCCAGGCCCACGTATCGTCCAGGGGTTCCCCGGATGGGCTCCACCCGCCGAAAAGGACGGTGCGGCCCCGGGCGGCATCGTACGTGAGGGCAGGTTGGTTGCGGGCCGAGGGGCCTGTCGCATGCTGCGAGGCTGCGAAAGGGTCGTCCGGCAGCGTGATTTTACCAGAGGTGCGGTGCTCGGCGGCATCGAGCCGGAGCAGCAGGAGGCCGTAGCCGGCGGCTCCGTAGAAGTAGCCTGTGAAGGCCGCCGAATCTCCGGCATGTTCGAAGAAGTCGTAGCGCGGGGCCTCCCACCGAAGGCCATCGGCGTCGCGGGTGCCCAGGGCAAGCAGGTGGTCGGTAAGGTGGCGGGCATACGTGAGGTGGGACGCATCGCCGGTAGCATGGAAGAGGTCGAGGAAGAACAACGCGACGCTCGCCGTGCCGAAGCGCAGGTCAGGCTTGAAGGGGTCATCGCCGAAGCCGGCGTTGGGGGTTCCCGGCAGGCCGCTGTGCCGGATGCCGCGCGCACAGGCGAGCACGCGGTCCATCCAGGCCTGGTCGCCCGTGAGATGCCAGAGGCGGTAGAACAGCCGGGCCGTGCCCGCCGGGCCGTGCGCCCAGCCGATGTCGTACAGGCCGTCCCAGGACGGCTCGGGCCACCCGTAGGGGACAAGGAATGCCTCGTCTTCCGTACGGGCGACGGCTTGCAAGTAGGTGGCGGCGGCGCGGGCTCCGTCCAGAAATGCATGCTGGCCGGTTTCCTGGTAGAGCGTAGCGAGGAAATAGCCGATGCCGGCGGCCCCATGTGAAAAGTTGGGCAGCACGAAATCGCGGTCTTCCCGCATCTTCCAGGTCAGGCCGCCATGCTCCGGCATGGCGCGGGCGAGTAGCAGGCGCCCCAGGCGGACCGCCAGGTCGTAGGAGGCGGAATGGTTCATCTCGCGGGCTGCGTAGAGGAGAAACAGCCCGGTGCCGGCGTTGCCGTTGAGCACGTCGTTGTAGATCGGCCAGGCGTCGTCGTGGTGCCGGGCATAGGCGTGCAGGAGTTCGACACTGCGCAGGGCGCCGTCTCGGTACGCTGCTTCGTGCGTCATCCGGTAGGTTTCGTACAGCACGACGCCGGCGCCGGGTACGTCGCCGTAGAGGGTGGCGGCGGGGTGATAGGTCGTTGCGTCGAGTGTGTCGGGCAGCGTGGCGAGCAGGTAGTCGGCACCCCGACGGGCCGCCTCCAGAGAGGCTGCGTCTCCGGTGGATCGGTGGAGTTCCAGGAAGAAGAGCACGACGCCCGCCGCGCCGTCTCCCAGGCGAGACTGAACGGTTTCCGGCTTGCGTGCATCCGCCGGCCAGGCCGGACCGTGGGGCGTCTCGACGCGGGTAGAACCGATCCAGGCGGCCGCCTGACGGGCTGCGTCCAGGTAGACGCGCTCGGGGGGTTCCGGCCGACTGCAAGCCGCCAGTAAGAAAGGCATGACCAGGCAGACTTCCCGGGATGCACTACGCATAGATTTTCCGTTGGCTGTGGATATTGAGTCTTTGGATACCGGCTGGCGAGCAGTGCTCCGTCCTAACGCGCCAGAACCATTCCCTGGCTTGCTACGGCTGTCCCAGCGATGGTGAGGCGGAGATAATACACGCCGTCGGCCAGCGGGGTGCCTTCCTCGGTAAGGCCGTCCCAGCGGGCCGCATGCTCGCCAGCCGGAAGCAGGCCGTCGGCGAGGGTGCGCACGTGCCGCCCCTGGGCATCGTAGACAGTGAGTTGTACCGGGGCCGATCGTCCGAGCGCGTAGGGGATCGTCGTGGCGTCGCGGAACGGGTTCGGGTGGTTGGGATAGAGGCGCGAGGGGGTCTCCGGTAGCTCGGCTTCGCCGGTGGAGGTGTCAACAGTCGGGGTAAAGCGATAGATGCGTCCGTCAAAAGCACAGATGTACAACTCGTTGTTCTGATCGACGCCGAACGACGCGATGCCGAAGCTTGTGTCTATGAGTTCGCTGTTTTGTGCCTGCTGGCCGTCGTAGTCCAGCGCCCAGATCCGCCCGCTGCCGAAGTCGGCGTAGATGTACTGACCCCTCAACTCCGGTACACTGGTTCCGCGATATACGTACCCGCCCGTGATGGATACGCCCTGGCTGCGGCCGTATTCCCAGACCGGCAAGGTGAGTCCTTCCTGGTTGCACCCGGACGACGGTTCAAAGCAGTGCCGGCCTTCCATCGTGTCCCAGCCGTAGTTGCCGCCGTTTTCGATGAGGTCGACCTCTTCGTACGAACCCTGCCCGACGTCGCCGGCCCACAGCCGGCCCGTCTCGCGGTCGAAGCTGAAGCGCCAGGGGTTGCGCAGGCCGTAGGCGTAGATCTCCTCCCGAAAGCCGTCGGTGTTGCCGGCGAACGGGTTGTCGCTCGGGATGCCGTAGGCGCGTCCGCCGGAGGGGTTGTCCACGTCGATCCGGAGGATCGCGCCGAGGAGCGTCCGCCGGTTTTGCCCGTTCCCTTGCGGGTCGCCGCCGCTGCCGCCATCGCCGAGGGCGATGTAGAGGAAGCCGTCGGGCCCGAAGGCCACCTGCCCGCCGTTATGATTGCTGAAGGGCTGGCCTATTTCGAGCAAGACCACCTCGCTGTTCGGGTCGGCCCGGTTGGCGTCGTTGGGGTCCACCTGGTAGCGCGCGATGACCGTTCGGTCCGGGTTCGACGCCGTGTAATCCACGAAGAAAAACCCGTTGTCGGCAAAGTCCGGGTGAAAGGCCAGGCCCAGTAAGCCCTCCTCGTTGCCGCCGTCATCGACCCGGTCGCGGATGTCGAGGAAGGTGCTCAGGGCGGTGACGGAAGCGTCGTTGGCAAACACGATGATCCTGCCGGCCTGCTCGACGACGAACAGCCGGTCGGTACCATCCCCGGCGTGCTGGAGGTCCACGGGACGGGTGAACGGAAGGCCGGGAAACGCGACCTCGATCTCGACCTGTGCCTGGGCGCTGCCCATCGAGCAGCCGGTCGTCCAGAGCAGGGCGAGCAAACAGAAAAGGAGGGATTGGATACGCATCGCAGTAGGCATGGGTGGCGGGTTCGGTATCCGGGTTATAACCCTTACGCGTCGCCGGGTTCGGCACGAAGGCTCCCGGAACAAAACACGGCAGCGCATCTTCGGCAAGGCCTTTATCGAGGGAGAGCGATGCCTTTTCCAGCTTCGTCACGGATACACACGGAAGCCATCCGGAAAAACAATACGCACGGCCTGTCGTACAGAGTCGAAAGGCCGCGTCGAAAGGCCGATTCATGCAAGACACACATCCGTTATGATCCAGGAAGACTTCATCATGCGTTGGGTTCATCGTGAAGAGGTGAAAGAGGGATGGGCGGCGTTTCGCGTGAAGATGAAGCAGGGGTTCACCGAGGTGGGGAGGGGCAACCAATGAAGGCACATCGACGGCCCGGTTGCCGGGTGGCGATCTTGTTGCTCCTTGCCCTGGGATCTGCGCGCTCGTGGGCTCAGCAGTCCACCCCGTCGGCTTTGTCCGGCAGCGTTGTGGATGCCGCGACGAGCGAGCGGCTACCGGGGGTCAACGTGTTTGTGGCGGGCACAACCCTGGGGGCAGCTACCGATCAGGCGGGGCAGTTCCATATCCCCCTGCCGGCACAGCACCAGTTCGATGTCGTAGCTTCGATGGTGGGCTATCAGGTTGAAACCAGGAGCCTATCCTCCGACGCGCTTCCTGAAGGAGGGCTGGTGTTTCGGCTTCAACCCATCAGGCTCGAACTGAACGCCGTCGAAGTCGTTGCCGAGCGCCCGGAGGCCTGGGCGGAGAACCTGGCGCGTTTTAGCGGGCTTCTGTTCAGCAGGACGTCATACGGCGAGCAGTGCGAACTCGTCAACCCCGAAATCCTGGAGCTGACGTATGACGAGGCAACGGATGCCCTTGAGGCGTCGGCATCCGAGCCGCTCCTCATCGATAACCATGCGCTGGGGTATCGCATCACGATGCATGCTCCGTCGCTTGTCAGTGCGGGCGGGCGGGTGCAGTGGGGCGGCAAACTCCAGTTCTCGGAACTGGAGGGCGGCAATGCAAGGGCGCGCAGGCGGTGGGTGCGGAATCGGCAGCGGGCGTATCAAGGCTCGACGCGGCACTTTCTGGCCGCGCTCGCGGCCGGTCACGTCGCCGAGGAAGGGTTTGGAGCCTATTACGTGAGCCGTCCGGGCGATACGAGCACCGGTAATCCTATCGATGAGATGGGGTTGCAATGGGAAGACCAGGCCACGTCGCCCCTGCTGGAGGACGGGCCTGCCGAAGCCGTGCGAACCTTGCGGTTTTCGGGATTTTTATACGTGACCTATGTGCATGAAGGCGAGCCCCGTGAATATGTCGAGATTGCCTATCGCAATCCGGACGGATCGCCGCCGAGGCGTCTGGCTACGCGTCCTACCCAGTCCTCGTGGCTGACGTTGCTTAACGGTTTCACGCGCATCGACACCCAAGGCAATGAATATAGTGCCTATTCGATGAAGCAATATGGCTACTGGGCCTGGGAGCGCCTGGGTGAGCAACTTCCGTATGATTACCGGCCCGACTCGTAAGGATAAAAAAGCACGGCTGCCGGTGCGGTTTAAGCAGGTGCTCTTAGGTCTCTGCGAACGAACCGGGGTATTGGCAAAGAGAATGCCTGGATCCCGCCGTCATCGCTTGTGGAGGTGCCTGTTATGAAATCATGGTTTGCCGCTGTAGGGATGCTCTTCGCCCTGCCGCTGATCGCCACCGCCCGGCAGATTCCTGTGAAATCGATCCCGGTAGCGACGGGCGACCAGTTTTTGATTTTCCCGTCCGAAAACATGAGCATGGGAGGGGTCTCCATCGCCCTCGACGATCCGCTCCACGACCCGTTCGTCAACCCGGCCAAGGGGGTCTTCATCCAGGGTGTTCGTTTCTCCGGAGCCCCGACCTACTACGGCGTCTCGATGCGCGATGATTTCTTCGACGACGCCAGCTCGGCTCGTACGCTGCCTGTCGGGATGTTGCTTCGCCAGGGCGCCCTCTTCGGCGGAGCCATGATGGCCTGGCAGGAGATGACCCGAGAGATCCGAGACGTATGCTGTTTCTTCGAGGGCGATCCGTTTATCCGGCCTGCCGTCGTGCAGAGTACCCGTCATTCGACGACGCGCGATAACATCTATGCCCTGGCGATGGCTGGTGTGCAGATGCCGGGCACCGGCCTGTCGGTGGGGGCGAGTGTCTTTGTGGCGGGGCTCAGCGGCCTCGAAGGGGTGCGCCTGCTCTATGCAGACGGCGATGCCGTCGAACAGGACGGGTACATGAGCGCGTTCCGGCTCGGGCTCTTCCAGCAATGGCGCGACGGCAGCGCTGCCGAGCTGACCGTGCTTCACCATCGCTTTGAGATGGAGCATGAGATGGAGCGGTGGGTCTGGGATCCCGAAACCGCGATGCCGCAGTACGCACCCCGTGTAGAGCAAGACGAGACGCTGGGGTGGGCCGTGCTGGCCGGCGTGCAACGACCGCTCGGCGACGGCTGGCGCCTCGGCGGGCGCCTGGTGGGCGACTGGAAGCGCCATCCCAAGATTCCCAACTACGACCTGATGCAGATCCCCCGCGATCCCGGTAATACGGCGGCCTACAACATCGGCTTCGGCCTCTCACGCACGATCGGTCCTACCACCTACGGCGTCGACCTTATCTACGAACCCATCTGGAGCCATACCTGGGCCGAGGCGCTCGAAGACACGCCCACCGCAGAAGACGGCGTCGTCCGGGCCGGAGAGATGACCGTGGAAAACTTCTTCCGCTTTCAAAACAGCGAGGTACGCTTCGGCGTCCGTAACACGGGGGATCGTTTCGACTTCGGCTTCGGCCTGGGCCTCCACACCTACCGCTACCACCTCGACCAGGAAGACTTCGTGTTGGCCTTCAAGCGCGATCAAAACGAACGCTGGAGCGAGTGGACTTTGAGCCTGGGGCTGGGCTATTTCTTTACAGGGTTCCAGCTACGCTACCTGAGCCTGCTTACGCTGGGCACGGGGCGTCCGTCCGTCGAATCGTCCGGGCCTTTCTTTGGGGGTGACTTCGCACGTGCCGGCGATTTCGTCGTCGCTCCGGCCGGTTCGCTCGCCCTGCAAGATGCACGCGTCTGGACGCACCAGATCACGATTCTCATACCCATCACAGACTGATACCGATCACAGACGGGCTAACCCGTGCGGGTTTCCAGGCAAAACCTACCTGGTTCCGGTGCGGCACCAAAGGCCCACTAGCCCGGCATCCGGTATTGGTCGACTTCGGGGCGGGCACGACGATCCTGACCGTTGCGACCACGAGCCGTTGAAACGCTGCCCTGCGGCTGCGACCGGGTAGGATCATCCGGCGTTGGCTGGGGGGGAGGCACGGGTTTGCTTTCGGTGGCAGGTGCCGGCAGAAACTCGGACGGGATCTTCGGCTGCTGAGAAAGCCGTCCGTGCTGGTCGATCGGGACCCACTGGTTCGGGAGGCGATACATGTAGCGGCCGATGCCCCATTGCACGGCTGCCCGGCGCATGGAGGTCGAAAGCCCTCCTTTGACGGCTTCTACATCGGTGTTTTCCGCGCCGTCCCACTTGGTCACCCATGTGTCGCCAACGCGGATGGAGATGCCGCAGATGACGCCGCCGCCGGGGCCGGGTTGGAACTCGTTGGTCCAGTTCTCCGGCCCGCAGACATCGTCAAGGCGATCCATGATGGCGCGGTTGCTCACATATGCTGCCGCTAAGGCCTTGCCCGTCTTTTTCGAAACAGCGATCGGCTTCCAATCGACGTCCTCTTCGTCGAAGAAGTCCTTCAGCCCGTTTAGGTCGATGGGATTGTTCATAGTCAATCGTCATGGGTTTGGTGGTTTGCATCCTACGTTCCCTAACATAGGCAAAGGGGGTGACAACCTATTGTCGTCGTATTCGGTCTGAGGAGAGATCTTAGAAAAGAATTGGAAGCGCTTTTTTATATTAAAAAAGATTTGATAACATAGAATAATACCTTATTTTATTTTGATATGCCGGAGTCCGGCGAGGAGAAATATCCGATAAACACGGAGACTTAAGATGCGTCGAATCGCTTTGCTTAGCGTCTTGGTGCTGGCCGTCGGGGCACGGTCGGCGTTTGCGCAGGAAGCCGGGGAAGCTGCCCTCTCCGCGCCCGACACCGCCTGGATGCTCGTCTCGACGGCGCTGGTGTTGTTGATGACGCCCGCACTGGCCTTCTTCTACGGTGGCCTCGTACGCTCCAAGAACGCGCTCAACACGATGATGATGAGCTTCATCGCCCTGGGCGTGGCCGGCGTGCTCTGGGTGCTCCTCGGCTATTCTATTGCCTTCGGCGGCGGTAATGCGGTAGTGGGCGATTTCTCCATGGCCTTGCTTCAGGGCGTCGGGCTGGAGCCGAGCGGGTCTATTCCGCACCTGCTGTTCATGGCGTTCCAGGGGACGTTTGCCATCATCACAGCGGCGCTCATCTCGGGCGCTGTGGTCGAGCGTATGCGCTTTGGGGCCTACCTCGTGTTTATCGCGCTGTGGGGCCTGCTCGTCTATGCCCCGGTGGCCCACTGGGTGTGGGGCGGCGGCTGGCTCGGCGACCTGGGCGCACTCGACTTTGCGGGGGGGGCCGTCGTGCACGTCAACGCCGGTGCGGCGGCGGTAGTCGCTGCCCTCGTGCTCGGTACACGTAAGGATTACGGTCGCCAGGCATTGCTCCCGCACAACGTACCATTCGTACTGCTCGGCGCCGGCCTGCTGTGGTTTGGCTGGTTCGGCTTCAACGGCGGTAGCGCCCTGGCTTCGAACGAAATTGCCGCGCTCGCCTTTGTCAATACAATGCTGGCCCCGATGGCCACTCTTGTAGTCTGGACGCTACTCGACTACACGCGCACGCAGAAAGTGACCGCCGTAGGGGTAGCGACGGCCATCGTCGTCGGGCTGGTAGCCATCACGCCGGCGGCCGGGTTTATCTCGCCGTTGTTTGCGCTCGTCCTGGGCGGCCTCGCGGCGCTGCCGAGCTACTACGTGATTATGTGGCGGGCCCGCACCCGCCTGGACGACTCGCTCGACGTCTTCGCTGCCCACGGCGTCGGCGGTCTTACGGGGGCTTTGCTCACCGGGGTTTTTGCCGAGGAAGCCATCAATGGTACTGCCGACGGCCTGCTCTTCGGCAACGTCGCACAGTTCGGCATCCAGGTGCTCTCGGTCGTTGCCGTTTTTGCCTACAGCGGCTTGCTGACGTATGTGATTCTGAAAGGGATGGGCCTTGTGATGGAAATTCGGGCGATACCTAAAGAAGAGGGGCTCGGCATGGACATCGTCAACCACGGCGAAGAGGCGTATACGAACGGTGAAGGAGCGGTGCTGCTCCTCGACGAAGAAGTCGCTGCGATCGTGAGCCAGGGTGACGGTATGACCAAAGCGGCGTCGATGTAGTCGTAGTTCCGGTTTCTTGTATCCTTTCCCCTCCTATTGCCATGAAACTGATCAAAGCCATCATCCGGCCCGACAAACTCAACGATGTGTTGAAAGTCCTCTTCCAGGCTGACGTACGAGGCCTGACGGTATCGCACGTGCGCGGCCACGGGGGCGAGACTGAGTCCGTCGAAACCTACCGGGGGACGACGGTCAAGATGGAGTTGACCGAGAAAGTAATGCTGGACATCGGCGTCTCGGAACCCTTCGTCGATACCACCGTCGAGGCCATTTTGCAGGTCGCGCGTACCGGCGAGGTAGGAGACGGTAAGATCTTTGTGCTGCCGGTTGAGAAGATCTATCGCATCCGCACAGGCGAAGAAGATGTCGCTGCCGTGACGCCGATCGCCTGATGAATTTTAAGAACTGCGCCCGATAAGGAGAGAACAAGGGTGTTCGTCGTTTCGCCTTGACCGGCGCGGGCGTGTCAAAATTCATACGGTACGAGGCCGTTCCCTGGTATTCAGGGAACGGCTTTCTTGTTGATGCGGAGCGCCCTATTTTTCAATGGATTGAGGCCAATCGATTAAGGACGTGTGAGGCCGAACCGGATCGTAACCGGTTCGTAACAGGAAGAAGGCCGTTGCGTACCGTGAGGGTAACCAAGCCTGCGAGGTATCATGGACACCGTCTACTGGGTCAGCCTGCTTGTGGGAGGGTTCTTTGTGTTGCTCTCCATCTTTGGAGGAGGGGACGCCGATGCCGACGTTGATACGGATTTCGACGTCGATGCCGACATGGACGTGGATCTCGACGGCGACGCTGATGTGGACGCCGATGTCCATGCCGACCTGGGGGCGGGGCCCGGCTTCATCGATCTTTTCACGCTGCGGGCGCTCTTTCTTTTCGCCGCGTTTTTCGGGCTCACGGGGGTGTTGCTCTCGTGGATCGATACGGGGGAGCCGGTGACGGCTATCCTCGCGTTTCTGCTGGGGGCCGTCATCGGGCTCGGGGGCAACTACATCATCAAACGCATCGGATACGCGCACGTCTCCAGCACGATAACCTCCATCGACCTGAAAGGGCGTACCGGGACGGTGATCATTCCCTTCGACGGCGCTGACCGAGGCAAGATCAGCCTCGTGAGCAAAGGGCAGCGTCTGCAACTCGTTGCTCGTGCCTTCGAAGGGGTAGAAGAGACGTTTGCGCCTGGAGACGATGTCGTCGTCGTCCGGATCGACGGGCGTGTGGCGGAGGTTGTTAAGCCCTCTTGAGGAGCCGGGTAGGAAGACAGATTAGGTTACGACTTGCCAGGCGTCCCCTGACTACGAAGTCCATTCAGACGGAGAGCATACTATGGAAACCATCGGAATTATTGCAGGCGTCATCATCGCGGCCATCATGGTCATCATCGGAATCATCCGAGCGAACCTCAAGATTTGCCAGCCCAACGAGGTCTTGATCTTCAGCGGGCGGCAGCGGCAGCTCAGCGACGGAAGCAGCGTCGGCTACCGGGTCATCCGGGGTGGGCGCGGCTTTCGCATCCCGCTGATCGAAAAAGTAGACCAGCTGCGGCTCAACACCATCCCGATCGACCTCACGGTCACAAACGCCTACTCGAAGGGTGGCATTCCGTTGACGGTGCGGGCCATCGCCAACGTAAAGGTCGCCTCGAACGAGGTAGAACTGGCGAACGCGGTAGAACGCCTCCTGGGCAAGAACCTGGGGGAGATCCAGACGATTGCCAAAGAGACGCTCGAAGGCAACCTGCGCGGGGTATTGGCTACGCTGACGCCCGAAGAGGTCAACGAAGACCGGCTCAAGTTTGCCAAAGAATTGCTGGAAGAAGCCGACAACGACCTGAGCGCCCTCGGTCTCCAACTCGACACGATGAAGATTCAGAGCGTCGAAGATGACGCGGGCTATCTGGACGCCATCGGGCGGCAGCAGTCGGCGCACATCATCTCGGCAGCGGAAATCGCTGAGGCACAAAAGAACGAAGCAGCCCGCCTTGCCGAAGCCGCTGCGAACAAAAATATTGTGCAGGCTGAGAACGAGGTGCGCATCTTAAAGGCGCAACTCGCTGCGAAGGCGGAAGCCGAGGAGGCCAAAGTTGAGGTGGCCGCCGATGTGGCTGAAGCGCGCGCCAAGCAGGAGCTGGCCGAAGAAGAGATCATGCTGGCCGAGAAACGGCAGCGCGCCGAGGTCATCGTCCGCGCCGAGGCGGAGCGTCGCGCCAAGGAGGAGATCGCTATCGGCGAGGCGGCCAAGATCCTGCAGAACGGCAAGGCCGAAGTCGAGGTGCTGCGGCAGAAACTGACGCTCTGGCAGGAGGCCGGGACGGATGCCGAGCGTCTGTTCCTCATCCAGATGCTGCCCGACATCCTGACGCAGATCGTCCGGACCGTCGACAACCTGCACATTGACAAGCTGACGGTGGTGGATAGCGGCCAGGGCAAGGGGATTCCGTCCGTCTTCAACCAGATCGCCGGTTCTACGCCCGCGCTGCTCGAAAGCCTCAAAGCCTCGACGGGCATCGACATCGCCGCGTTGCTCAGCCGGGCTGCTGCCTCCGGGCCGGAAGCTGCCGGCAAGGAGATCCTGGTACGGGACGCAGAAGAGCCCGCTGGCGACGGGAGCTTATAATCGTATGGGTATGTGGACGCGTGGACGAAGATGCCCGGCCCCTCCTCCCGTGGGGCCAAGAACCAGGTTTCTCGGCAACCTCCCAGAGGCTAGACGCTCAACAATCGTCCATACGTCCATACGTCCACACATCCACCTATCTACATCTACCGCGTGCCTTCCCCGACGACGTTGCCGTCGCTGTCCATGATGAAGATTTCGCCGAGGCCGAGTTCTCGGATCGTCGGCTCGATCACGGCACGGTCCCCCACGACGATCCACACCAGGTTGTCGGGGTGGACCACCTCGTGGGCGGCCTCAGTCACCTGGGCTACATTCAACGACCGGACGCGTTGCGCGTAGGTGTCGAAGTGGTCGTTGGGTAGTCCGAAGCGGACCATCTGGCCAATGGAGCCTTCGACGGCATTGTTCGTCTCCCACTGGCCTGCCAGCGTAAGCGTCTGGTTCTGCTGCGCCTTCTCGACCTCTTCGTTGGTAATCGGCTGCTCACCCAGAATGTCCCTCAACTCCCGGGCAATTTCTTGCATCGACTCGCTGGTCTTGTCGGTTTGGACGGGGGCGTAGACGATGAACGGGCGCTGGCCTCGGGCATCCACCAGGAGGGTGAAAGCGCCGTACGACCAGCTTTTGTCTTCGCGCAGGTTCATGTTGACCCGCGAGGTGAAGGCGCCGCCGAGGATCGTGTTCATCGTCTCGATGGCAATCTCATTCGGGTTGTTGGTCGGCGGGGCGACGTGCCCGGCGAAGATGATCGACTGCTGCGAGCCGGGCCGGTCCATCAGGTAGACCTGCGGTGCGTCTTTGTGCGCGACGGTCCCGATATTTTTCCGAGGGACGGACCCTTGCTTCCAGTCCTTGAAGCGTGCTTCGAGCAGGGGTTGTAGCTCGTTCATCCCTACATCTCCGACGACGATCAACGTAGCGTTGCCCGGCTTGAACCACGTTTGGTGGAAGTCGGCCAGGTCGTCGCGTGTAAGGGTGGTGACCGAGGCTTCGGTGCCTGAGCCGGTGAAGGGGAGGCCGTAGGCGTGGTCTTGGCCGTAGAGCAACTTCGGAAAGACGCGCAGGGCCATCTGCACGGGGGTCACCTTCTCGCGCTGGATGGCTGCCACCTGTTGTTTCTTGAGGCGGTCCAGTTCGTTCTCCGGGAAGGCGGGGTTGAGGATGACGTCGGCGTAAAGGTCGAGGCTGGCGCTCAGGTTTTCTTTGAGGGCTGAGAGGGTCACGACCGATACGTCGAGGTTGGAACCCGAGCCCAGGTTGGCGCCCAGCCTGTCGAGTTCGTCGCTGATCGCCAGGGCCGAGCGGCTGGTGGTGCCTTCGTCGAGCATGTTCATCGCCAGGCTGGCGGTGCCCGGCTTGCGGCCTTGGTCGGCCGCATACCCGGCATCGACCATGAGGGTGAACTCGACGACCGGCGCGGCGTGGCGTTCGGCCAGGATGATTTTCAGGCCGTTGGACAGTTCGGCACGGTTCAGGGCGGGGAAGGTAGCCTCGGGCGGTGTGCTCACCGCCGGCAACGCCGAGCGGTCGGCGCCGGTGTCGGCCGCCGTCAACTCGGGAAACGGATGCACCTCCAGCACATAGGCGCCGTCGGACAGCCACGTCTGCGCGGCCTCACGGAGGTCGGCCGGGCGGGCTTCCAGCATGTCGTTGAGGCGTTTCTTCCAGGCATCCGGCGAGCCGCCGTAGACCTCGCTCCGCGCCAGGATGTCCGACTTGCCCCCGAAGCCGCCGATGCGTTCGATGCCCCGGATCATGCGGGCCTTCTGCTGCGTCTGGACCCGGTCCAGTTCTTCGGCGGTAGGTCCTTCCGCAAGGAAGCGAGCTAACTCTTCGTCGAGGATGTGTTCGACCGTAGCCAGGTCATCGTCGGGGCGGGCGGTGGCCCACAGGATAAACTGGCTGCCGATCTCGCGGCTGTCGAGGAAAGCGCCTACGTCCGTAGCGATCTGGTCCTCGTAGACGAGGCGCTTGTAGAGCCGAGAGGTCTTGCCGTCGGTCAGCACGTTGGTGATGAGGTCGAGGTAGCTGGTCTCGGTGGTGAGTTCTTCAGGCACGTTCCAGACCTTGTAGACGCGGGCCTGGGGCACGCGGTCCTGCATCACCTCGCGCTGGGTCCCGGTCCGCCGGGCGGTCCAGGCGTCGAAGTAGGACACAGGCGGGCCGGGCGGGATGTCGCTGAAGTACTGCTCGACCTTGGCTTTGGCGGTCTCTGCGTCGATGTCGCCGGCGACGACGAGGACGGCGTTGTTGGGGCCGTAGTACGTCTTGAACCATTCGTGGACGTCCTCAAGCGCCGCAGCGTTGAGGTCTTCCATCGAGCCGATAACCGTATGGGCGTACGGATGCCCCTTCGGGTAGGTTGCCTCGGTGATGCGATTGAAGACCTGGCCGTAGGGCTGGTTCTCGCCCTGGCGCTTCTCGTTCTGGACGACGCCGCGTTGCTCGTCCAGCTTCTCCTGGTCCACCGCGCCGAGCAGGTGCCCCATCCGGTCGGACTCCATCCACAGGGCGAGGTCGAGGGCGCTGGTGGGTACGTTCTGGAAATAGTTGGTGCGGTCTTCGTTGGTAGTGCCGTTGAGGTCCGTTGCGCCGACGCGTTCGAGGACCTGGAAGTAGTCGTCGTCGAAGTTCTCGGACCCGTTGAACATGAGGTGCTCGAAGAGATGGGCGAAGCCTGAGCGGCCCTCCGGCTCGTTCTTCGAGCCGACGTGATACCACAGGTTGACGGCGACGATCGGGGCTTTGCGATCTTCGTGCACGATGAGCGTCAGCCCGTTGTCGAGCACGAACTTTTCGTAGGGGATGTCCGGCAGCGCGGTGGGCATGGACGGCGTCTCTTGGGCCAGCACCGGCAGGCAGAGGCTCCACAACAGAGCTAGGGCGGGGATAACAATTCGAGGCCGCATCGGTTCTTTGGATGGTTGGGTGGGCGTTTCAACCAGGAGGTGGCGTGCTACTACCTCTCGAAAGCAGGCTATTTCACGCCTACGAGGGCAGGCCGGCGAAAGTTAGACGTGCTGTCGAAATGCCCTCAGCGGAGGTAACCCTGCGCGGCGAGTTCGGCGCCGTGCTGGTCGTACAGGGCCGGATCATCCGGCGCCCAGGTGCCCAGCCCGTCTACGTAGCGGTTGTACATGCAGAAGGCCGCGGTAATCAGGACGGTGTCGTGGATCTCTTGATCCGTCGCCCCTTCGGCCCGCGCCCGCGCGACGTCCTCGTCGGCCACGGTGCGGGCATCCTGCTGGACCTTGCCGGCGATGTGGAGCAGGGCTTTCATCTTCTCGCTGATGCGCGCGGAGTCGGGGCCGAGCTTGACCTGTTCTACGGCGTCGGCGGCGTCGCCGAGCAGGTGACGGGCCGCCGCACTGTGCGAGTTCTCGCAAAAGAAGCAGTTGTTTTCCGAAGAGACGTACGCCGCGATGAGTTCGCGTTCACCGGGTGTCAGGGTCGACTCGCCCCGGAGCAGTTGCTGGGCAAGGCCGCGCAGGTGTTGGGCGGTCTTTGGATACTGGGTGAGTGGGCCGACGATGCCGGGGAGTCCTTCAGGGAGTGCGATGTGGGCCATGGTAGAAGAGGCATGTTTGGGTGTTTCAGTCGTTGTACGGCGAGGCCCTGGTACGGTTGGTCAGGTGAGCGCTTCGGTGGGCACAGGTTCTTGCTTACGGGCTTCCCACCACGTCTCGATCAGCATCGCCGCCGGGCCGACGAGGAAGAGCGCGTAGAACGGGGCGTATACGCTCTCGCCAAGGCGGAGGAAAAACTCGACCACGGCCACCAGGAAGGCGACGACGATCTGACCGCTTCGTGATTTTACGGTCGTCTTCGGGTCGGTGATCATGAAGAAGACGAAGAGTTGATACATCGGCCCGGTGATCGGGGCCGCCTCGGCCAGGAACGGATCGCCGGTGATCCAACTCCGCACGAAGGCAAAGAGCAAAAAGCCCCCGACGTAGGTGGCGCAGATGTGAAACCGCTTGAGGCGCCAGATGCTGATCGAGCCGATGACCCAGATCACCAGCATCGGCCAGACATTGTTGCCCCACTGCACGCTCAACGGCGCCACCGCAAACGGTGCCAGAAAGAGCAGGGCGCAGATGCCGAAGTTGGACGGATTCCAGATATGCCGGTCCTTTACACGCAGCACGTACTTGGACGTGATCGAGATCATGCTGCAGAGGGCATAGGGCCAGTACAGGGGCGAACGGATCAGGATGCCGACGCTGATGCCCGAGATGTAGGCACTGGCCAGGTGCGGCCATTTGCCCCGGAAGAGGCGGCTTAGCAGGAGTTCGGCGCCGAAGCTGGCACCGATGGCAAGGAGGGTCTTTTCGTAGCTCTCCAGGATGCCGAAGGAGAGATGCGCCGCCAGCAGTACGAGGGTAATCAGGATGGGCGCCGTCAGCCGCCGGTCATAGCGAAACCGCCAGGGCCGGTTGGCCGCTGTTTGTTCTCCACCCATGGAGGGGTTAGGGACTGGTTCCGTTGCTTGCATCGCCTGTTAGGAGGAAGGGAGGTGTCTCTACAGGATGCGTGGCTTTCAGTTCGGCTCTTCAACGACGTGGAGCATGCCGGGGCGGGGTGCCTCCAGGGTCTGCATCGAGCCCGAAGGCCAGCGAATCACCGCCTGCTCGATCTGCGGATCCGCGCCTAGCCCGAAGTGCAGGCGGCGCTGGTTCTGGGCCGCAAAGCCGCTACCGCCCGACACTTCCTGCACCTGGCGCTTCCCGTTCCAGAAGAGTTCTACCTGGGCTCCCACGGCACTCCGGTTGGCTGCATGCCCTTCCAGGGCAAAACCGATCCACTGGCGATCCGGCGCGACCGTGTTTTTGTAGACGAGCAACGGTCCTCGCTGGTTCGCGACCACTACATCGAGCACGCCCCGGTTCCAGAGGTCAACGAGGACGACGGCCCGGCCGTCGTGCCGGTCGGCGGCTCCGACCGTGTTGGCGACGTCCAGGAAGCGTCCCTGGCCGTTGTTCAGCCAGAGGTGGCTTTGCTGGCGACCTGAGAAGTTGCGGCCTTCCATCGCGGGCCAGTTCTTGGCGTCGGAGATGATCGAGGCGTTGCCGCCGGATACCTTGGTGAAGTCGTACCAGTAATCGGTGTTTTCCCGGCCGGAGACGTAGCCGTTGACGAGGAAAAGATCGAGGGATCCGTCGTTGTTGAGATCGCCGAACTGCGCGCCGTAGCTCCATCCGCCCATCTCGATGCCGAGCACCGAGGCGAGGTTCTGATAGCGTCGGCTTTCCGGCTCTTCGGGCACCCACAGGTTGTTGCCCTGGATCAACACGCCCGGCTGCGAGATGTTGGACACGTAGATGGCGAAGCGGCCCTGGTTCAGCACGTCGCCGTACGATACGTTCATGCCGCTCTTGGGCGCAGCGCCGATCTGGGTGGACACGCCCTCCTCAACGAAGCGTTTGCCCTCTTCGTTGAAATAGATCTCCTCGACGCTGTAGTCGTTGGCGAGTACGAGATCCGGGTAGCCGGTGCCGTGCAAGTCGGCGGCGGCGGCGGCCAGCGTCCAGCGCGTGCTGGTGAGGCCCATCGCTTCGGCTACCTCTTCAAAGGTGCCGTCGCCCCGGTTGCGAAAGAGGTAGTTGCGTCCGCCGTTGAGGGCGTATTCGAAGCTCTCCGGCATGATCCGGGTGGTCGTGAGCTTCCAGAGGTTGATGGTCTCCGGGAAGTACCCGCCCAGAAAGAGGTCGAGGGAGCCGTCCCGGTTGTAGTCGAACCAGATGGCGGTGTTGGCATTGACCCAGGCCGGAAAGTCGGTCTGGTCGGTGACCGGCGTGAAGCCCCCGCCGCCGTCGTTGTGGAACAGCGCGGGGCGGCCCCATCGGTAGAGGAAGAGGTCTTCGAAACCGTCGTTGTCGTAGTCGCCCCAGACGGCGCCCATCGAGACGCCGGTCTTCGTCTGGTTGACGTCGGCGACGCCGAGAGACTGGGCCACGTCTTCAAACGTGCCGTCGCCCCGGTTGCGGTAAAGCGCGTTGCGGCTGCCTTCGCCGCTGTTGGTCACGTAGAGATCCTGCCAGCCGTCGCGGTCGAAGTCCACCACCGAAACCCCGGCACCGAGCGAGGCGACCTGCGGCATGATATGGTCGAGGCGGGGGTCGAGCCGGGGCGCCTGATGGGTGAAGGTGATGCCTACGGCCTGGCTGACCTCTTCCAGGTAGAAGCCGTGCCGGGCCAGGGCGGTCTCGGCATCGGTGCTTTCGGGCGGTTGGTTCGAGGTGGAGGTGTAGCGTAGCACCAGAGGCGTCGCCAGCATCGCCCCGAAGAGCACTGTCAGGATGGATTTGCCAACGCGGGTATTCATTACAACAGGGTAAAAACTAGCAGGTATGGCACGCCCGTATAACAAACAAGATAGCCGCCGGTTGCGTCAAACGAAAGGCAGCGTGTCGGTGCCATCATCGCGACCGGATGCGGGAACTTTGGAGAAAGGCATAGGGGTGCAGGCCCGTATGCGGTGTACTGGCCGCCACCGGAGTACCTGTTTCCGTAGTCACTTACCCTCGGGAAGAATGTCTGATCGCGATCATGGAAGACGACGAGGGTCAGGTCGGCGCCTTCAACGTTGTCCTGGATCTCGGATGAAAACAGTGGGGGCTACGGGCACAAGCAGGGCGTTCAAGAGCCCGAGGCGGCTTCGACGAACAGCCTGAGGACGCTGCGAACTACACTGAGGTCGGCATTGGAGAGGTTGATGAGGCCGACGACGACCACGCGGACGTCCGGCTGCATCACGAGCAGCGACGTGCCGCCGACCGACCCGCCGCTATGCTGCAGGTAGCGGCGTCCGTCGTCTCCGGTGTGGACGCCCCAGCCGAATCCGTAGCCCACACCTTCTCCGCTGCGGGTCGTTTGTTCGGTGAAGAGCAGGGCGCGAGCCTTTTCAGAGAGAAAGTGATCCGACAGGTGCGCGTTGGCAAAGCGGAGCAGGTCTTCGGTGGTCGAGAGGAAGCCGCCCCCGGCCCACTTGTAGCTGTTGTCGACGAACGGCGCGTTGAGCAGGTCGCCGTTCTCACCCCGCACGTAGAAATGGACGCGCTGATAGATCAGGCTGTCAACGTGGTCGGCGACGGTGGCGTACATACCGAGCGGGCGGAAGACCTCGTCGCGCATGTAGTCGAGGAAGGGCCGGCCCGAGGCGTTTTCGACGACGGCGCTGATCAGGTTCCAGCCGTAGCTCGAATACGCGTACTGCGTGCCCGGCTCGTGCAGGAGCGTATCCCCGGCGAAGAGGGTGAGACCTTCTGCGACGGTGGCGTACCGATCCCGCATGAGGAACTCGTCGCCCCGGTAGTGCCGGATGCCGGCGAGGTGACCGCCGAGTTGCCGCAGGGTGACGGGCCAGCGCTTTTCGGGAAAAGACGGCACGTACCGCTGTATCGGAGCGTCGAGGTCGAGGCGGTCCTCTTCGTAGAGCCGGACGATGGCGGCGGCGGTCAGGGGTTTGGAGATGCTGCCGATGCGGAACCGCGTCGACGGCCATACCGGCGTTCGGTGTTCCAGGTCGGCGTATCCGAAGCCTTCGGACCACACCGTTTCGCCGTCGATCGACACGGCGATGGCGATGCCTGGATGGTTCTTCTCGGCGAGGTCGCGCTGGACGAGGGTGCGTGCCTCTTCGACGACGTCGGCAAAGCGGGGCGGGGCGGGTGCAACGGCGGGTTGTGACCATGCCGAGGCGCTGGCCCAGGCCCACAATGCAACGAGCAGCGCGCCCCGGTGCAGCAGAGGTCTCATAGCTGGGCGTCCAGTTCTTGAAGCAGCAGGTCTTGTTGTTCCTTCGGCATCGCGTCGGCGTCTACGTAGGGCGCCTCGGATCGAGGCGGTGCCGAAGGAGACGGAGAAGGCTCCGGTTCGATCAGCTTTAGCACCACGGCAGCCGCGCCGGTAGCTACGGCGGCGATGAACAACGCTCTCCAGAGTTTCGACATGGCCTACCTCGGTTTAGCAGTACATCCGACAACGGCGCAGCCCGGTATCCGGAACAAGAAAGATACGCGGCTCGCGTTGTAATTCCCAGGTCAACGCTGTAGGACACGAAGGTACCGCTTTTTCAAGAGGCTCCGCCTTCGGCGAAGGTAAGCAGGAAACCATTGCAATCCTGCATGGCAAACTCGCGGGTGCCGTAAAAAGTAGAAAGAAACGGTCTCGTCTACGTTTTCGACCATCATGTTCGGGGTAAGCTTGTGAAAAGACATGGATTGTACGATCCAGGTGAGCGGTGTGGCAGGGATGATGCCGGCGGGTAGCAGCACCGCCGGATCGTCAACATACGATGGGAAGATGACACCGATGTGGCATAGCAGAAATGGGCGCGTGTTTCTGCTGAGGGGAAACTTTCGGGGTAGGATGGGTACGGGAGAAAAGGGATCGCCGGGAGGTACTGGAGCCGTCATGCCGTTTTCCGTTTCATATGTCCACAAGGTGCTGGAGGAGGCGCAGTGGGTAGCGTGTGCCCGTGCCCATGAAGATCGGCTGCGACCCATCCTGGATCCGTATCTGGAACGGCGGAGCCGGGGCGTGAAGGATCCGGTGATGGATTTTCTCTTCGAATACTACACCTTCCGCCCGAGCCACCTGTTGCGCTGGAGCCCCGGCTTTGGGGTGGGTCTCCAGGGCCCGGCGGCGGCGATTTTTCTGGAACAGCCCGCGTTTACGCGTACCCCGGTTGGGGTGACCCTCGACCCGGACGGTTTCCCCGAACACCGCAAGCAAGGCATCCGATGGGTTCGCGACATGCTGGCGGCGACCGAGGCGCGGACGCCGTTCCTGGGTTGCTACGGCCTGCACGAGTGGGCGATGGTCTATCGGGCCGAGGCGGTGCGCCACGCGCAGGTTCCGCTTCGGATGACGCCGGACGCACTGGCGGCTTTCGTCGAGGCCGCGCCCGTCGCATGTACCCACTACGACGCCTTTCGCTTCTTCACGCCGGAAGCACGGCCACTTAACCGGCACCAACCGACGCATGCGACGATCCCGTCGCTGGAGCAGCCCGGTTGCCTGCATGCCAACATGGATGTCTATCGCTGGGCCTACAAGCTCTATCCCTGGGTGCCCGGCGGCCTCGTCGCCGATGCGTTTGCCCTGGCGTGCCGCATCCGCGAAGTCGATATGCGGGCCAGCCCTTACGACCTGCAAGCTGCCGGCCTCGACCCGATCCCCATCGAGACGCCGGAGGGGCGTAGCGTCTACCGGAAACACCAGCAGCGTTTTATGCACGAAGCCGCCCCCTTGCGGGTCCGGCTTCGCGGCGTCTATGACGCACTCATCGCGTATTTTTGACCTGATCGAGCTGCCGCTGCAAGAACCGGTTGTCCGGGCTCATCGCCAGGGCTTTTTCGAGATGTTCGATGGCTTTGTCTTTGTCGCCTTGCTGCATGTACAGCCCTGCGTAGCTGGCGTGCGTCTGCCACGATTCGGGATACATCTCGAGGTTCAGCGCCAGGAAGGCGAACGCGGCGTCCGCGTGGCCCTGTTCCGCCAGGGATTCCGAGAAGCTGAGTAAGACCCGCTCGCTGAAGTCGTACGAGAAGCCGCCGTAATACTGCTCGCGTAGCTCCCGGTAGCGGGCGATGCCGGCGTCGGTGCCTTCGTGGGTTACGACCTCGGCCAAGACGTCGCCGAGCATACGCGGCAGGGCGACGCCGCGGTGGCAGGTCACACAGGTGACGCGGACCTTCTCGGCGTCTGCGGCTACGTCGGCCCTTTCAATCTCGGTCAGTTCCTCGCCGTTGATGCGTTGCACCATCTGGAGCATGAGGCGGGTGATCTCTTTGGTCTCTTTGGTGTCGGCCGCGAAATCCATCTGGTCGAGCCGGGAGCCGTTGCTGTCGTCGTGGCAATGTTCGCACCGCACGCCGAGTGCCGCCGTGAACCCCCGCATGATGTCGCTAAGCTGGTCGCCCGACGTATCTTCGTGCAGGACCTGCAGGTTTTCGCTTTTGTCGGGCCAGCGCCATCCCTGGGCGTGGACGTCCGCCGTGGCAGGCAAGAGCAACAGCCCGATCAGCCACAACCCGCTCGTTTTTCTGTGTCGGTAGAGCATGCGCGCAACCATCGTATCCTTTTAGCCTGGTAATGGGTAAAAAAACAGTGTACCGCGTAGGCAAGGAGAGCGCAAGGCTTCGTGCAGCTAAACGCCCTGCAAAGCTCGTCATCCCTGCTTTTTTGCCCGGCCGGCCTCCACATCGATTCCGCAGGTAGACAAGGCCGGTACGGTCGGCAAGACGCCGGGGCAGCGGGCCGTCAGTCTACCGGGCTAGGTGCGTCGCTTTGCCCGCTGCGCTACCGCCGTCGCCCTGGCACGCCATGCTTTCAACGCGTCAATGTCCTCCAGGACTTCTACCGGCACTTCGTAATACTGCATGGCGCGTTCGTCGCCGTAGGGCCTGAAGGGTTCCATGCCTGCTTGCTCGAAGTCGGCCCGGTTCGTATCGTCGACTTTGAAGTAGAGCCGGTCGTCGGCGATGAGGGCGAAAAAGAACCCGTCGGCGTAGAGGCCGACGCCGCCGAACATGTTTTTCGACGTGATCGTTGCCGCGTGTTCGAGTTGCTCTATGACGAACTGCTTGAAGCTCGGCGTAACCGCCATTTCGATGCGCTTCCTCTTTGTGGTACCGGCAAGCCGCGAAGTAAAGCCTTGCCGGGCGCAAATGCAAGGCAAACCGGATGGATAGCCCCCATGCGTCGAAGATGCGCCGGCCTCGAACCCGGCAGGGCTGTTGGCGCGTTGAAGAGGGCGCCGGACGTTCCCATCAACGCGGAGTGTGCCTGGGCGTTTGTGTTCATCTCGCAAGAACACCCGGGCACTCCAACACCATACCACTACCTATGTCTTTGCAAAGCAGGCTTCTTAAAGGCATACCCGGTCGCCTCGGCCTCTGCATGCTCGTGTTGAACCTGGCTGCCTGTGGAAGGCAAGGTGGGTTGCCCGATCCTGCGTCGCCGGCGTATCAAGAGGTTGTCTCGGCTTTTTACACGGGGCTGGCGGCGATGCAGGTCGGCGAGGATCAGCGGGCCGACGCCAAGCTGCTTCAGGTAACGGAGCTGGCGTCGGGCGAGCCGGCGGCCTGGGCCAACCTGGGGTTGCTGTCCCTGCGGCGCAACGCCTACGACGTAGCCGGCGAGCGCCTGGCGCAGGCGCGTACCCTGGCGCCGGAGAACAGCGACATCCTGTTGCTCTCGGCCGCCCTCGAAAGCAACCAGGGACACACGGAAGCCGCCGTCGCCTATCTCCGGCAGGCCGTGGCGGCGGACTCGGCCAACCTGCGGGCGGCCTATGCGCTGGCCCAGGAAGTCGAACGACTCGGGGAATCCGGCAGCGGGGCGCAGGCGTTGGATTTGCTCGACGCGATCCTGTCCATCCAGCCGAACAACCGGGCCGTGCTCGTCGAGCAGGCCCGCCTCGCCGCTGCACAGGGTGATGCCGCGCGGCTCAACCAGGCCACCACGCAACTGGCTGACCTTGCTGCTGACTGGCCGCCTGAAGTCACCGCCCAACTCGACGCATTGCAGGAAGCCCTGGCGGCCTCCGACCTGCAGCGCGCCGTTACGCAGGTCGCCTTCTTGCGTAACGTGCTCTTGAGCATTCCCGCGTACCGGTTGGATCTGGCCGCCGTACAGGTGCCCGTCGAACTGGTAGGCGAGCCGGTACAGCGATTCCTGCGGCTTCCTGCACCCCGCCCTTCGCCGGCGCCGCCGGACGACGCGCTGACGTTCGTCGCCGAACCGCTGACGACCGGGGGAAGCGGCGTGTGGGCCTGGGTAGGTGCTATCGGGCTGGGCAACGAGGGCCTGCCTGCTATCTTTTACGCCGACGGGCGCGAACTCCGTACGCTGCGGGACGAGACGTGGCCTTTCCCCGGCGGAGACCCGGCCCGGCCGCCCTCGCCGCATGCCGTGGCCGGCGTCGACTACGATTACGACTTCCGGACCGACCTGGCGCTGGCCGGTGCCGGCGGTTTCCGGCTGCTGCGCCAGGACTCGACCGAAGCCTTTGCCGACGTGACGGGCACGCTCGGCCTTCCTCCCGATGTCACCCATGCGGCCTACACCGGCGTCTGGGTCGCCGACTTTGACCTGGAGGGCGACGTCGATCTCTTGCTGGGCCTGCCGGATGCCCCGCCGCGCGTGTTGCAGAACAACGGCGACGGCACATTCACCGTGCAAATGCTCTTCGAAGCGACCACCGGGCTGCGTGGTTTCGCCTGGGCCGACTATGACGGCGACGGCGACCCGGATGCCGCTCTGCTCGACGAGGCCGGGACGCTGCGGGTGTTCGTCAATGAACGCCAGGGTCGGTTCCGAGAGCGCGCGTTGCCGTCGGCACTGAGCACCGTCCGTGCTCTGGCGGCGACCGACCTCGACAACGACGGTACCATCGACCTTGTGGTTCTTCAGGAGGACGGCGCGCTTCTTCGCCTGTCGGACCGGC
>Ga0302046_10000658_pt1 | contig 33844 bp, 15 predicted proteins | sample RVTome_11_FD_200261 | JGI IMG/M metagenome (GOLD analysis project Ga0302046, IMG submission 200261) | Soil microbial communities from uranium-contaminated site in the Upper Colorado River Basin, Wyoming, United States - RVT147D111 (version 2) ...
GTAGCCGCCGACGTCAGGAGGTGGTCCCCTTCGTCATACACCGCGTCCCACACCCCCTGAGTCCACCGCCTCACGGCGGTGGCTACGTGACCTGATCCCCTCTCGCACCAGGCGCGGTAGCCGCCGACGTCAGGAGGTGGTCCCCTTCGTCATACACCACGTCACAACAGGAACAGCTGCTCGCGGATCCGCCGCCGAAGGTGACGATGGATGGCCGGGTTGTAGAAGGACTGCTTCTGCAAGGCCCGCAGCCACGCGGGCAGCGCGCGCAGACCGCGCCACTTCTCCCGCAGCCCACGCTTCTGCCAGAACTCGCAGACCCGCGCCGCGATCTCCCCATCCCCCACGATCGGTGTCATCAGATCGAGGAACACCTGCCGCTTGAACCCACGCACCCGGTCCCGGTTCACACTGTGCTCCTGTTCCCCGTGCGATCGATAACGCAGCACCACGTCAGGCAGGTTGCCGGCCCGGTATTTGCCGGATACCACCAGTCGCAGCCAGAGCGCATAGTCCTCCCCGTGCCGGTAGGCGGGATTGTAGCCCCCCTCCTTCAGCACCTCGGCCCGTGCCAGCAGGGTGGGATGGGCCAGACGCGTCTTGAGGCTGAGCACGGAGGCCGCAAACTGGTCATGCGTCTCCGGATAGGACTTGGCCCTCTCGGGACCGCGGCCGTCGTGCTTGAAGCGCATGATCGATCCGCCGACGAAATCCAGGCGGCGCTCCTGCAGGAAAGCCAGTTGCCTGGACAACCGGTCCGGCAAGCTGATGTCGTCGGCGTCCATCCGCGCGATGAACTCGCCCGTGGACCGGTCGATGGCCTCGTTGAGCGAGGCGACCATGCCCCTGTTCTCCCGGCTCACCACCACGACCCGCCCATCCTCTCGCGCCACGGCCTTGATCTCGGCCAGGCTGTCGTCCCTGGAGCCGTCATTGACCACGACCAACTCCAGGTTGCGATGGGTCTGGTCCAGGATGGAACACATCGCCTCCCGGATGAAGGGCCCACCATTGTAGCAGGGCAGGATGACTGAAATCATGGGCTCGCTCATGGCATCCCCTCCAGGTCTCCGACAATTCCCTGCGCAATCGTCTCCGCAAACCGCGCCGAGGAGAAGGCCCGGGCCTGTTCGCTCCCCAGAAAGCGCACGATGTTTTCCTGATACGTCACAAACTCCGCCTCGCCCATGGCCTTGAGGCGCCGATACACCTCGCCCGTGTCCGCAAAGTCCCGGCGGTCGATGAAGCAATCCGCCGGGATATAATCCGTCACGTTGCCCGCGCCCCGATAGACCGGGACACACCCGGCGAAGAAACAATCGAAGATCTTCTCGGTGATGTAGCCCGGCACGTCGCGAACGTTCTCGTAGGCGAGGGAAAAGCGGGCCCTGGACAGCACATCGCGCTTGGCGCCCACCGTGCCGCGGTAGCTGGGAAAGGGACGCAGGCCCAGCCGGGAAAGCACCCCTTTCCAGAGGCGCTTCTCCATCTTGCCCCAGCGTCCGCGGCGGCGCGGCGGTGTGTCCCAATCGATCCCAAAGAGTCGGAATTCATCCGGCGCGTGCGCTTCGAACCAGCGGATGGCGCGGACGCGTTCGGTGTAAAGCTCCCGCTCGTCCGGGTAGCGCATCACCTTGTTGCCGGCGATGAGGCAACAAAACAGATCGCGCCCCTCAAAGCCGTCCGCCCTGGGAATCCGGATGGGATTGGGCAGGTGAACCTTCACGAAGCGCCGGCCATCCACGAGGCTGTCGTTCCAGGTGAAGACCCGTCGATAGCGGTTCAGCAGGTCCCGGCGCGCGTTGCTGGGGTAAAGGATGTCGGTCTCCAGGTAGAGCAGGTAGGCCGGCACATCGAACTGTGGTTCCCGGGCGTTGAAGTGGAACTGGAAGGCTGGAACCTCATGCCCGAGCCGGTCCGGTGTGCGAAGGTCGTAGCCGGCCTGGCGAAGGCGGTCGCGCAACTGGATGTAGGGCTGGTAACAGTCGTCCCGGTTGCCCGCGTCCTGCTCGTTGAAGATATGATTGTCGCGTCCGGCGCCCAGAATCACGGCGGGTCTCATGCCTTCAACTCCCAGCTTTCCCAGACGAACTCGTAGTTCCACATCTCGCGATGCGTCTCGGCCAGCCGCGCCCGGATCGAATCGCGCCGGGCCTGGGCCTGGGGCATGAATCCGTGAAACTGCACCATGAGGTGGCGGACGCGCCGGATCAGCCCCGAATCCAGCAGCGCCGGCAGCACCTCGAATTCCCCGCCCTCGATGTTCATCTTGATCAGGTCAATCCATTCCAGGCCCAGCGCCTCGAAGACCTCCGTCACGCAGCGCAGCTCGGCCCGCTCCACGGTGGCCGCCTGGCCGGCCGGATGGAAACTCGAGGCGTTGTCCTCCAGGCTGATGTCGAAGTGGCCGTTCCTGTCGGACAACCCGTAGGGATGACAGGCGACGCGGTCCACGCTGCGAAAGCGTTCTTCGCACCGGGCATGGAAGGAGGCCACCGGCTCGAAGAGATGCACGGTGCAGCCGTATTGCTCCTGCACGGCGGCGGCAAAATCGCCTTCGAACCCGCCCACGTCCCAGACCACGCTGCGCGCGTCGAGCGGGAACTGGTGGCGCAACCGCTCGTCGCCGCCGTCGCGGCGCCAGCGGCGAATCTCCGCCTTGAGCCGGTCCTGGGACGTGGGTCGCCCCAGCACACGACGCACCGCGCGGCCCAGTTTCTTGAAGCTCATGATTCGCATGTGTCCGTCCGGCGGGTTTGGCCGTGCGGTGTCATGGCTGTTCAGGCATCGTTGGCACCCGCTGCCAGCGATCGGGCAGGAGCCGGCCCGCCACGAACAGCTTGTCGTTGAGCGCGGGGTCGTTCACCCAGCGGTCGGGGGCCATGACGATCTTTCCCTCGCGGTCGGTCAGCCAGGCGGCCCACCAGGAAAAGCTGCTGTTGCTGATGATGGTGTGCCGGCACAACGACATCAACAACAACTCCTCGACGTCGGACCCGGCGTCCCGCACCAGGACGGCGTCCGGCCAGTGTTGCCGCAGCACTTCGCACCACTCGATGTCGTCCGAGAAAACAAAGAACCTTGGGTGCTCCACGCGACGCGCCATGTCCTGCATGGCCCGCAGGTAATAGTCCAGACCGCAAACCTGGTATGGGGGCAGGTTGAGGTAATCTCCGCGGCGTACATGGACGGCGATGGAGTTGCCCTCGCGGATGCGGGTCGCGATCGGCTCGGGCGGCTTGGGAAAGGTGAAGAGGGACCGGACCAAGGCATGCTCCCCTTCGAACCATCGTTCGGACTGCCAGTAGCCATCGACATAGACGCAGCCCAGGGACGGCCATCCGCGCCGGGCGAGGCAGAGGTTGAGCGTGGCCAGATGCTGGGCCAGAAACCGGCGCGGCTTGGGCATGCGCCGAGACGTGGTGGGTTCCTGCACACCAAGACCGGGCAGCGCGTAGGAACGGTGCACCTTCTCCCGGTCATAGTAGGAGATGTCGAGCAGAAGCGGCCGCTGCAGCCGGGTGGAGAGAACCTTGGCGCGGGCGTATTGAAACATCTGGTTCCCCAACCCCCCTTTAATAACCACTCGTATCATCTCAGACTTTTCGCCCGGGCTCCGCATCCATCGGCGAGTCGGGTGCGGTTAAAGGTGGGTGACCCAAAGGACATGGAGTGGGAATAAGAGCAAGAAGTGCCCATCTTGCTCTTGCTCTTACTCATCCTCTTACTCTTTCTCCATTCGTTGCCCTACACCTGGTGATGCCATTGAACACCACCCTCTTCCCCTCTCGCCCTTGCGGGTCTGCCCCGGCAACGAGCGGTTGCTTCGAGTGGCGGGTTTTGGCATCGTTCGCCCGGTCGATGCCCCAGGCACATCCATGCGTTTGCTGCGGATCGACTCTAGGCATCGTGCACGCGGCAAACAAGTTGAATCAGAACCGGCGGCGGCCCGGCCGCGTGTCGGGCGGCGGAAGCGGCGGAAGCGGCGGACCTCCGGACCGGCCATGAAGACTCCCCCGCACTGGCTCCTTTCCCACGCCAAGACGCATCACTCGCAGCTCGGGGAAGACGGCATCCTGGAGAAGATCCTCGAGCTGCTGCCGGAACGCGACCGCTGGTGCGTCGAGTTCGGCGCCTGGGACGGCGAGCATCTCAGCAACACCCACTACTTCATCCAGGAACACCACTTCTCAGCCGTCCTGATCGAGGGCAACACCGAACGGGCCGGGGCGCTGGCGCGCAAGTACGAGAAAAGCCCGCACATTCATTGCCGGGGCCAATACGTCGGATGGACGCCCGGCAATGACCTGGATTCCATCCTCAAGACCACCCCCATCCCAAAGGACTTCGACCTCCTCTCCATCGACATCGACGGCAATGATTATCACGTCTGGAAGGCGGTGCGCGAGTATCAACCCAAGGTCGTGGTGATCGAGTACAACCCCACCATCCCCAACGGCGTGAGCTTCGTCCAGAAGGCGGACGGCTCCGTGCACCAGGGTTGCAGCGTCGATGCCCTCTGTGAACTGGGCCGGGAAAAGGGCTACGAGATGGTCTGCGTCAACAAGCTCAACGCCTTCTTCGTGGATCGCCGCTTCTTCCCCCTCTTCGGCATCGAACGCAACACGCCCCACGACCTGCGCCTGGACCAGTCGGCCGTCACCTGGATGTTCTGCGGCTACGACGGAACGGTCTTCCTGGAAGGACACCGCAGGCTGCCCTGGCACAACTTCCCGATCCGCGCCGAAGCCGTGCAACCGCTCCCGCGTTTCCTGCGCAAGTACCCGCCCACCTACGGGAAGTTTCAGAAGTCCCTCCTCAGCGCCTACAAACGCCTCTGTCGTTTCCTGGGGCGGGAAGGATAGGCGGATGCCAGTCAGAAGTAGCCGCCGACGGAAGGAGGCGGATCCCTGCGAACGTCTGCAAGAACAGACCCGCCTCCTTCCGTCAGCGGCTACGAAGCCGGCGTTCCCTTCTCTTCCGGCGGCGTGATGCAGATGCAGTCGTGCTGGACGGTGATCACGGCGTCGGGCCGGCGCTTCTTCACAAACGTCTCGATGGTTTCAAGCGTCGGGTAACCCGGGTTGGTTCCAAAACAGCGCGCGTCATCGATCAGGATCACGTAACGCGGAATGTGGCTGGAGAAGATGTGTTCCAGTTCCCGCAGCACGGGTGTGTCCTCCATGCCCCGCGCCGTTTTGCCGGCGGAGTAGTGTCCGTCCAGCCAAAAGAGCGCGGGTTGGGTGATGGACTTGACCAGCTCACCGAGGCGTTCCCCGCTGTCGCCGTGCAGGACCTTGATGTGGGCCTGGCCTTCGAAGCGGCGGCTGGACTCGATGAAATAGCGCTCGCTCAACTCGATGCTGTAGAGCCGGCGGAACTGGTGGCGCATCGCATCGAGCATGTCGCCATGGTAGGTGCCGGTTTCCACCAGCACCTCCAGACCATATTGCTTGGCGTGATCAGTCAAGTTGGCTTGTTTGATCAGGTGCGGCGGGGGGTTGGGCTGGCCGTTGGCCAGCCACTTCTTCAAGGCCCGGCGCTGCTTGCGCTGGCGCTGGAGCCGCTTGGTCAGGTTTTTGATGGACTGCAGAACCATGTAAGTAAGGCTGCGGCCGGGCCTGAGGCCGGCGGCATGAACACCACGCGCAGGCTACGTGGTCCCCTCCCGGCAAACAAGCCCGATTGCCGGGGCGCCCCGTGAGGCGTCTTTCATCGGACCGATCCGTCGGATCCGACCGATCCGTCCGATGGGAAGATCGGTTTTGGATCCCCGGACGCCACGGGACACGTAGCCACCTCCCGTGAGGGGGTGGATCCTCACGTCATCCATCACGACAGAGTCCGCCGCCTCACGGCGGCGGCTACTTTCCTCCCTCGTGCTCGAGAAAGCCCCGGTACCACGGCCGGTCTTCGCTGTTGCGCATTCAGCCCTCCCCGCTACGATCCAGCCTCACCATGTCATCCCGTCATTCCCCGCTTGCACGTGAACTCACCCGCCGCTCGTTTCTGACCACCGCCACCGCCCTGGCCGCAGGCATCCCCCTGGCAACGGGCCAGCGCAAGGCGCGCGGCGCCGAGATGCAGGGACCGTTGATGGCGTACGTGGGGACGTTCAGCGCGCCTCTTCGTGACACCCTTCCCACGCAGGTCGATCTGCCGCCCGGCAACGGCCGCGGCATTCATCTCTTCCGCGTGAATCGTGACACCGGCGCCCTGCAGGAAGCAGGCATTCGCGAAATGGGCACCAGCCCGAGCTGCCTCGCCCTCAACGCCGCCGGCACCCGGCTCTACTCCACTAACGAAACCGACCGCATCGGCGCGGACCGCTCCGGCTCGGTCAGCGCCTTCGCCGTTGATCCGGCATCCGGACAACTGAGCCTCCTCAACACCGTCCCCTCGGGCGGCGCCGGCCCCACCTACGTGAGCGTGCATCCCGCGGGACATCATCTGCTGGTGGCGAATTATTTTGGCGGGTCGGTGGCCGTCCTGCCTATTCTCCCCGATGGCCGCCTGGGACCGGCCACCGACGTGCGCAAGGATGTCGGCGAGCTGGGCCCCGCCCGCGCCACCAACGCCCCGCCCGGCAGCTTCGCCTTCAGCGGACACGACACGCCTCACGCGCACATGATCCAAGCCGACCCTTCCGGCCGCTTCGTCCTGCATGTGGATCTGGGACAGGACCGGATCTACGTCTGGAAATTCGATGCGCCACAGGGCGTCCTGGTCCCGAACGATCCGCCGTTCGTCGCCCTGCCGCCGGGCGACGGGCCGCGTCACTTTCATTTTCATCCCAACGGACGCTGGCTTTATTCGATCCAGGAAGAGGGCTCCACGGTGGTGCGGTTCGACTACGACGCCGCCACCGGGCGGCTCACGTCCAGGCAAACCGTGTCGAGCCTGCCCTCGGGCTATGCGGGGAGCAACTTCTGTTCGGAGATCCTGGTCTCGGGCGACGGACGTTTCGCGTATGCGGGCAATCGTCTTCACGACAGCATCGGCATCTTCGCCGTCGGCGCGGATGGCGACCTGACCTATGTGGAGGAGGAATGGACGCGCGGCGACTACCCGCGCAGCTTCAACTTCGATCCGACCGGGCGCTACCTTTACTCCTGCAACCAGCGCGCCGACCACATCGCCCTCTTCCGCGTCAACCGCGACACCGGCCGCCTCGCCTTCACCGGCCACTACACCCCTGTCGGCAACCCCTCCATCATCGTGTTCCAGGAGATGGGGCGGGGGATATGAGCCGCTTCCACGGGGCGCGCGACGGGAGCGGCCATGAGATGGAAGAGGGTCATGGCTGCTGACAAAGTCGGCGAATCGAGGCGTTGTCGCCATCCTACCCGCCGGTTTCATCTTGCTCTTACTCTTACTCCTACTCTTACTCTGCAGAGGCGAGTGCGAATACGTCATTCCCCAGAGGCTACTGGGGAAAGAGTAACTACTCAGGTCTACCGCGAATGCACGCGAATGGACGCGAATCGAACGGAGAGCAATGGGGTGGATCTGGTCCGATTCGCGTTCATTGGCGTCAATTCGCGGTGGACCACCTGAATAGTTACGGGAAAGAAGGCTGCGCAGCGGATTGCGTCATAAGGTGAAACATGGGCGGCTAGAGCACTCTACATCGCATCCTATCAAAGGCCCCTCACCCCAGCCCTCTCCCGGTGGGAGAGGGAGACGCCCGTCCTCTCCGCGGAGAAAGGCCCCCGCACTCATCCCTCTCGCCCATCCCGGCTCGCTGTTCCCTCTCCCCGCGGGAGAGGGTCAGGGTGAGGGGCCCGGTACAACGACAACATGTGGGTCGTTCTTTTCGGGTAAAGAGTAGGAGTAAGAGTAGGAGTAAGAGTAAGAACCTGCGCCACAGGCGCCCGTGCCGACTTTGTCAAGCGTCTTGCACCGCCTCGCCTGACACAAGACTCGACACCCGGTCCCCGAATCGCCTTAATCCCAAACTGAAACCATGAAACCCATCCTCCACCCTCTTTGCGCAATCCTGCTGCCCGCCACCCTGATCGGCGCCCCTTCCCCGGACGTGCCCCAGTGGCGCGGGCCCAATCGGGACGGCATCTTCCCTGCCAACCACCTGCTGCAGGCATGGCCTGTGGAAGGTCCCAAGCTTGTCTGGAAATCCGAGCGCATCGGCCGGGGCATGGCCGGCGTGTCGATCGTGAAGGACCGGATCTACACGGTGGGCGGACGCGACGGCGCGCAGCACCTCATCGCCCTCGACCTGAACACCCACGAGGAAGCCTGGGCCGCCCCGCTGTCCAGGCAGGACGGCGAACCCCGCTGCACGCCCACGGTCAGCGACGGATTGGTCTTCGCCGTCAGCACCGAGGGCGACCTGGTCTGCGTGCGCGCCACCGACGGCGGTGAAGTCTGGCGGCTCACCTACGCGGAGCGGTTTGGTGTCCAAGGCAAGCCGACCTGGCAATTCAGCGAATCCCCCCTGGTGGACGGCGACCGCCTCATCGTGGTGCCCGGCGGGGACAAGGCGATCCTGGCTGCCCTGGACAAAAAGACAGGCGCGACGATCTGGACCACCGAAGCCGAACTGAAAGGCAAGGGCCACGGCGGCGCTGGCTACACCGGGGCCGTCATCAGCTCCGCGGGCGGCGTGCGCCAATACGTGACCCTGGTCGGCAAGGGCGCGGTGGGCGTGGAGGCGAAGACAGGAAAGCTGCTCTGGCACTACAACCGCGTGGCCAACGGCACGGCCGTCATTCCCACACCGCTGGTCTGGGAGGATTATGTCTTCGTTTCCAGCGGATACGGCACCGGCGCCGCCCTGCTCAAGATCAAAAAGCGCGACTCCGCAGCGGACGACGAGGAAGCCCTTCCCGGAAGCCCGCTGGTCGCGCACGAGGAATACTGGCTCAATGCCAGCCAGTTCCAGAACCATCACGGCGGCATGGTTCGCATCGGCGACTTCATCTATGCGGGCAAGGGCCACAACAACGGCCTGCCCATCTGCCTGAACTGGAAGACCGGCAAGCCGGCCTGGGAACAGGATCGCGGTCCGGGCAAGGAAAGCGCCGCAGTCATCGCCGCCGACGGCAACCTTTACTTCCGATACCAGGACGGCGTGATGGCGCTGATCGAGGCCACTCCGGAAGGCTACCGTGAAAAGGGCACCTTTCGCCTGGCCAGCGACAATGGCCCGAGCTGGCCGCACCCCACCATCCACGATGGCCTCCTCTACGTGCGCGACCAGCACGTGCTCCTCTGTTACGACCTGCGCGACCGTTAGCGCCTCCTGCGACTTTTCTTACTCTTACTCTTGCTCTTAGTCTTGCTCTTGCTCCCAGGCGGAGTAAGAGTAAGTCCTTCCCCAGATGCTTCCAGGGAAAGAACGCTCCGCAGCGGGTTGCGACACAAGGTGAAACATGGGCGAGGAGAGCCCCATACATCTCACCCAATCAAAGGCCCCTCACCCCAGCCCTCTCCCGGCGGGAGAGGGAGACCGGTCCTCTCCGCGGAGAAAGGCCCCTGCGCTCATCCCTCTCACCCACCCCGGCTCGCTGTTCCCTCTCCCCGCGGGAGAGGGTCAGGGTGAGGGGCCCCTGCAAAACGACAACGTGTGGGTCTTTCTTTTCGGGTAAGGGGGAATTGTGGCGGGCCGGTTGACCCGGTCCCGGCCATCGCGTAGCCTCCTGCCGCGTTGACTGCACCCGACCCAGACTCCGGATTGGCCATCACACCCGTGCAGTCGTGTCTGATCTTCAACCCGGCCGCACGCGGTCATCGCGCGGCGGATCTGCGGGATTCCCTCGCCGCCCTGTCGGCGTGTTGCGAACTGAGACCCACCGACGCCGCCGGCGCGGCGCAACGACTCGCGGCGGAGGCCGTGGATCAGGGCTTTCGCACCATCGTGGCCGCCGGAGGCGACGGCACCATCAACGAGGTCGTCAACGGTCTGGCTGCACGACCCGATCTGCTGCCTGAGGTGCGCCTGGGCATTCTGCCGACCGGGACCGCCAATGTCTTTGCCAAGGACCTCGGTCTGCCCATCCACTGGGCGGAGGCATGGGAGATCATCCGTCGCGGACACGAACGCCGCATCGACCTACCCTTCGCCGACTACCACGAAGCGGACGCCGGATGCCGGCGCCACTTCGTGCAACTGGCCGGGGCCGGCCTGGATTCCAGGGCGATCGCCCTGGTGGAGGGGGAGCACAAGAAGCGGTTCGGGCCCGCCGCCTACGTCTTCGCCGGGTTCCAGGCACTGCTGGAACCGCTGCCCATGGTCATCGTCTCCGACGGCACCACCACCGCGCAGGGCGAATTGGTGATGATCGGCAATGGGCGTCTCTACGGCGGACGCTTCAAGTTTTTCCCGGGCGCCAGACTGGACGATGGGCTGCTCGACGTCGTGGTCTTTCCCCGGACCACGCTCGGCACGTTGATCGAGGTGGGATGCGGCTGGCTGGTGGACGACCTGCTGCACGCGGTGGAGGCCATCACGCTGCAGTCGTCGTCCTTCACGCTGCAAAGCGACGGGCCGGTACCGTTCGAACTGGACGGGGAAAACGTGGGCCCCTTGCCGGCGCGGTTTGGCGTGCAGCCGAAGGCGTTGCGGGTGCTGGTTCCGGGGTGAAGCGGGGGCGATTGGATGTGGGTGGGGTAACCGTGCGAGAATACGTCATTCCTCAGCCGCTACTGGGGAAAGAATGCTGCGCAGCGGATTGCGTCACAAGGTGAAACATGGGCGACCAGAGCACTCTACATCGCACCCTATCAAAGGCCCCTCACCCCAACCCTCTCCCGGCGGGAGAGGGTTGGGGTGAGGGGCCTTGCTTCAGCGTGGTTCATCGACGGTGAGCAGGTTCGATCGGAACAGGGGGCTCCCCATGAACCTGGGACTGGCTAAAGCCAGAACTACAAACGGAGCGGCCCACGTTTGTCGTTCTGTCCCGCGGCCTCGGGTCGGATACGCGACATGCTCTCGTGCTCGGAATTCCCGACTCGCCGCTGAACTGCAAACGGTGCCTCAGGGTGCTTCCCGGATGCGGATGCGGCGGTATTCGAGCTGGCCGCGGTCGCCTTCCAGGCCGATGGGGCCGGTCGCGGGCAGTTTCATGGCGCTTTCCAGGACCTCGCCGTTGCAGAGACAAAAGGCCACGTTGTCGCGCACGGTCACTTCCAGTTCGTTCCAGTCGCCGGGGCGATAGTTCTTCAGCGCCTTGTAGGGGCCGGCCAGGGGATAGTCGCGGCACTGCAGTTGGTTTCCACGCAGGAACACGCCGCTGTCGGCATTGGGTGTGGCGCGAAATTCCAGGCGCAAGGTGAAGTCCCTTGGAAAATCGCGCGTGGTGTAGAGCTGCTGGATGCGCCGCCCCTCGGAAGGCGTGGTGACGACGAGCACCCCGTCCTTGGCCACGTAGCGGCCGTCGGCGCTGGTCGTCTTGCCATCGAAGGAGACCGCCTCGGTCACAATCGGCCAGGGCGGCGCGTTCGGATCGCGCGCCTTCCAGCTTCGCGCGAATTCCCTTTCCGATTCGGAGGTGGGACGCAGCCCCCAACCGATCAGGTCCGTGCCGTTGAACAGGCTGACGAAGCCCGGTTCCGGCGTGAAGGAGTAAGGGTCACCAGGCAGGAGGCCGAGCGTGGAGAGGACGGGGCGCAGCGCGGCGGCCCACTTGGCGTAGCCGGCCAGGTTGGGATGGAGGAGATCGGGGAACTCGGCCGGGATCGCATCGCCCTTGGCGTCGGCGAAGAGAAGCCAGGTTTCCAGGAGGATGACCTGCGGGTTGCCGCGCACGGCGTCGGCGTAGAGTTGGTTGGTCTTCTTGATCTGCTCGGCCGGGCGCGACTTGCTCGCCGAACTGGGAAACACCTGGCAGAGGATGACCGGCATGGAGGCGTTGTGCGCGTGCAGGACTTCCAGGATGAGCTTGAGATTGCCCGCGATGGTTTCGGGCGTGGCCTTCTCCTCCAGATCATTGGTCCCGATGAGCAGCACCACCGCCTTGGGCTCCAGGGCGAGGACATCCTGTTCCATGCGGATGAGGACGCCGCGTGAGGTGTCGCCGCTGATGCCGCGGTTGGCGATGTGGACGCCTGGAAACCAGGCGCTGAAATCCTCGCCCCACCCCTGCGTGATGGAGTCCCCGAGCAGCACGACGCTGTTCCGGTCCTGCTCGACGCGTGCGGCCCAACGGACGCGGCGATCGGCCCAAAGATTGCGGAACCAGTCATAGCGGCGGATGGGCCCGGCGCCGGGCAGGCCGACGTCGGTGGGTGGGATCTGAAGCTGTTCGCGCGTGGGTGCGGTCGCGGCGGGGAGGCGTGGGGAGAACGTCATGACTCCCAACAGGAGAAGTGCAGCCAAGCCAAGCGGACGGATAAGCCAATGGGGTTTCATGGGCCGGAATTGTGGCAGAAAGGGATGGGGCGGCAAGGGAGAAGGCGGAAGGGAGAAGGCAGAAGGCGGTGGGCGGTGGGCGGTAGGAGGCCGTCCTGACATCGGACCGATCCGACGGATCCGTCCGATCGGTTGGATGGGCAACTCGAAGGGTGCCGATGAATCGGCGGCTTGAACTTGGGGGGCTGACCTTCCTTAATGGCCGGGCGCGCGGGAGTGGTCCGTGCGCCTGCACCGAACCATGGCCGCAACCAAAGCTGCTCCTGACCCTTCCCGGGCCGCCTGGCCTCGCTGGATCCCTCTCCTTCTTGCCGGGGTGACCCTGGTGCTCTATCTCCCGGTGTGGGGGCATGACTTCGTCCGCTACGACGACGACCTCTACGTGACGGCCAATCCCCTCGTGCAGCAGGGGGTCACCTGGGAGGGGATTCGGGAGGTGTTCTGGCAGACGCATGGGCGTTCGACCTACTGGCATCCGGTCACGTGGCTGTCCCACATGTTGGACTGTCAGTTGTTCGGGCTGCAGCCGGGGTGGCATCACCTGGTCAATGTATTCCTCCATGCGCTCAACGGGGTGTTGCTCTTCGGGTTGCTCCGGCGCGTGACGGGCGCCGTTTGGTCCAGCGCGATGGTGGCGGGCTTGTTCCTCTGGCATCCGCTGCAGGTGGACACGGTGGCCTGGGTGGCGGAACGCAAGAACCTGCTGGCCACCCTCTTCTTCCTGCTCACCTTGCACCTCTACGTGCGCTACGTCGGACGGCCGACCGCAGGGCGGTATGTGGCCATGGCGAGCACGTTCGCGCTGGGGCTGATGTGCAAGCCGATGATCGTCACACTGCCATGCGTGTTGTGGCTGCTGGATTACTGGCCCTTGGGGCGCCTTCGTTTCGGCGGGAAACTGTCCTGGCTGAATCCGGCCATGCCCGGCCCGGCGCGCTCGCCGGCCTCCCGATCCCCGACGTCCATGAAGCGCGTGATTTTGGAGAAGGTGCCGTTGCTTGTGCTGAGCGCGTTGTCGAGCTGGATGACGATCCTGGGACATCGCCAGCTCGAGGCGGGCCGGGAGGTGTTGCGTTATTCCCTTGGGGTGCGCATGGAGAACGCCGTGGTGTCGTATGCCACGTATCTGCGCCGGTTGGTGTGGCCGGATGACCTGGCGGTGATTTACCCGCACCAGGGCGGGTGGCCGGTCGAATCCGTTGCGGTGAGCGTGGTGCTGCTGTTGGCGATCAGCGCCTGGGCGTGGTGGGCGGGGAAACGCCAGCCGGCGCTGCGCGTGGGCTGGGCCTGGTTCCTGGGCATGCTGGTGCCGACCATCGGCCTGGTGCAGGTGGGGGTGCAGGCGATGGCGGACCGGTTTGTGTATCTGCCGCTGGTGGGTGTCCTGTGGATGGGGGTTTGGTGGGTGGTGGAGGTCTGGGCAGCGTCCGCGCGTCCGGCGGCCCGAAAGCGCATGGCCTGGGCCGCGGGCGGCTGGGCGGTGGCGGCGGCGGCCTGCCTGGTGTTGACCACCCTGCAGTTGGCCACGTGGAAGAACAGCATCACGCTGTTCGAGCGCGCCCTGAACGTCACCACCCGGAACGAGGTCGCCCACCAGAACCTGGCCTTGGAGTATTACCTCGCCAAGCGCATGGACGAAGCGTTGCTGCACGCAAGGGCGGCGCTGGAGATTTCGCCGGGACGTGCCGAGCCAAACGGACTGGTGGGGGTGATCCTGGATGCCAAGGGGCGTACCGCCGAGGCCGTGCCTTACTTAAGAGAGAGCGCCCGATTGCAGCCCGGATTGCCGGCGGCCTGGCGGCGTCTTGGGATGGCACTGGCCCGGACGTCGCGTCCGGCGGAAGCCATTGACCCATTGCAACGGGCGCTGGCGGGATTGCCGGGGGACGTGGAAGCCCGAGCGACGCTGGCGATGTGCCGGGTGCAGACGGGCAAGCCGGTGGAGGCCGTGTCGGAGTACCGGCTCGCGCTCCAGCACCAACCCGCCCAGGTCGAGGTGCTCAACAACCTGGCATGGCTGCTGGCCACGCATCCAAGGGAGGAGGTGCGCCATGGCACCGAAGCGGTGCGCTTGGCGGAAGAGGCCTGCCGATTGACGGACCGGCGTCATCCGCAACTGCTCGGGACCCTGGCCGCGGCGCTGGCGGAAGCAGGACGCTTTGACGAGGCGGTGGCCACGGCGCAGACCGCAATCCAACTGGCGGAGGAGGCAGGCCAGGCGGAGGTGGCCGCGGCCAACCGGGCGTTGGTCCAGACCTACCAGGCGGGGATGGCGCATCGGGAAGGGGAATGAGGAGCTGGTTAGAATATCGAAATCCGAAGTTCGAAATCCGAAACAAGCCCGAAGCGCGAATGGGCGGGGCGTCAACGTTCAACGATCCACCTCGTGACCTCGGCGGCTACTAGCGGGACTGTTCCGCGTGAATATAGGGTGGCTTTTGGGCCTGAAGTGTGGTTCTCTTGTCACCGTTCACCCCGGTTGACACCCAACCTTAGGCTTCCTTACAAGGGATCCATCTAATCGGATTCATCGAAGGAAACGGACCATTCGATGACGGAGCGGGAGCTTCATCGCCTCAGACTGCATCGTGTTCCTGTCGGCACAGGGATGGGGGCCCTGCTGTACCTCCTCCTGGGTCTGACCCTCTGTGCCCAGGTCCTGGACGATCCGGCCCGGACTGCGCCGAGCGCGATCTGGCCTTCCCTGTCCCCCGCTTTCCCACTGGACCCCGCCACAGCCAAGGCCTTGTTGGGGGTCGGCGGCGGGGTTCCCGACGCGGATGCCTCCGAGCCCCTGGTGTCGTCGCTTGAGGCGCCGGGTGGGTTCCGCATTTCGGCCCCGCCATCGCGAGGCATGGATGGGCGATGGCGCGTCACCTGGGACAGCCAGTCCGGAGTGACCTACAAGCTGCAGCGGCAGGACACCGACGCGTTGCTGCCCGGGCTGTGGATGGATGTGGCGACCGTCACGGCGGACGGGACATCCACGACCCTCTCGGATCCCACGCCGGCTCCCGGGGGGCTGGCCTTTTACCGCGTGGTGCAGGTGGAGGGATTCCGCATTCTCGCCATGGAGCCGGTCATGACGGGATGGCGCATCACCTGGAGCAGCCAAAGCAACCTCACGTATCGCCTTCAACGAGCCACGTCGCTGCACCCGCCGGACACGGTCTGGGCGGACGTGGCAACGGTCACGGCCACGGGGGATGTCAGCGTCGCCGAAGACCTGAGTGTGTCCCAGGGCGGACGGCGCTTCTACCGGGTGGTGCAGACGGAGGGCGTTTCCACGCATTACTCCACGAGTGATCCGTTCCGCTTCGTGCCCTTGAGCGGTGGAGGAGAGCCGGCCGAGGGGACGACGCTGCAGATCCAGCCGGATGGAACGTTGCCGCCCTTCGAATTCCGTCCCGCCGGATTGTCGATCCTGGGGTTTGGGCAGGGGTTGATCCTGAGGTTTCCGGGCGGCGCGCAGTTGGTGGAGAGCAACGGGGTGGATTACCTGGAGTTTGTCGATGTCACAGCCGAGTTCGGGGAGCGCACCATTCTCCAGTTTGCGGAGCCCCTGACGAAGACCGGGGGCGCGGTGCGCCGGATCGCGCTTGGCCCGGTGTCCTTTGAGGATCTGGCGGGCTTGTTTGGAATGGATCCGGGGGAGGGGATTTCAGTCACCTTGTTCGATCGCTTTACCTTGTCGTGGCGCGGTGGGGTGGTGGAGGAGGGGGGCATTCGTGGCGGGATGTTCGGGCTGGCGGCCACGGGTTTGTCCTTGCCGGACACCTCGGGTGCGTTCCCTGATTTCCAGATCCAATTCAGCCAGACGGATGGGATCAGCATTCCGTTCGAGGGGAGCTGGGCCTTGCCGGATGGGTCGGCGGATCCGCCGACGTTCACGGTGGGGGGAGGGAGTCCGCTCTGGGTGACCCTGTCGCCGGACGGCCGCATCACGGTGGCCGGGCGCGTCGCGGTTTCGTTCCCCAACGGCATCCGGTTCACGGCGGATCTGCGTCTGGATGACCCCTTCTACCGCATCGAGATTGTGCCGGACGGAGTGCAGTTCGATGCCCTGAGCTTGTTGGGCGGGCAGCTTCCGGGCAATCCGGCGGCGTGCGTGCCGGCCACGGCGGAGGTGGCGGCGTTGAACACGGCCTCGATCTGCCTGAGCAACACGACGGCGAGCTTCACCCTGTTTCACCAGGCACTGGCGGCGGCGGGCACGGCTTCGGGGACCGGCATGGAAGCCCTTCCCATGTCACCACCACCACCCGGCCAGTCGCCAACCCAAGTGCTGGAGGCCTGGGCGTATGCGGGATTGGCCATGCCGGGCGCGGGCCTGGGGGTGGATGCATTGCAGGATTTGGTGGAGCGACCGGGCGGCTCTGCCTCCTCCGCGCCTGACCTGCGGGTGGCCTTCCAATATCTGCGCGGCTTCCTGCTCATGAAGTTGGCGTTGCAACGCGGTGGATTGGCCGGGTCGGCTGGATTGAGCCAGGCCCTGGACGACGCGGTGGCACAGGCGGAGATGGCGGTGAGCATGCGCTTGGCGGATCCCGCGCTGCCGGCAAACCTGGACACAGCCTTGGTGCTGGTGGAAGGCCTGGCGGCGCTGGGTCCCCTCAACCAGGAACTGGGCCGGTCCGCGCCGGCGCAATGGATGTCCGCGAGCGTGCCCGCCTATCTGAACCGGTTTGCCGCCGCATTGACCTCGGAACTTGGCGTCGTGCCCGGCGTGTATCTGCCCGACCCGCAGGGACCGATCCAGGGGATGTCGTTGTATGACGCGGAGGCGTTGCTCGACGGCCTGGTGACGACGGTGCGGGAGGCGTTGCTCACGGGAGTGCCGATCACGGACGGGGCATTGCCGGAGTTGATGGGGCAGTTGGGCACGCGGGTGTTCGTGCTGGCGGACGGCGACCTCGAAGGGGCGCAGGCGCAGGGGGATTACCACCGTTACCTTTCGGCGTTGGGACCGTTGTTGAAGCTGGTCCGCTATCGCCAGGAGGGATGGCTGGCGGCCGTGCCGGAGCTTTCATTTCTGCCGGACGACACCGTGTTGCCCATGTATGGCCAGGGCCTGGACCAGTTGCTGGCGCAGTCGCTGTCGGCGACCGGCGGGATGCGGTCCCTGGAGGATCGCGCATTGGAGCTGGAGGTGTTGCTCGAGGTGCTGCGCGCCATGCCACCTGCCGTGACCTTCACTGCGGACCCCTTTCTGGAGGTGTACCACGACATGGAAGCGAGCCTGGCCGCGCGGCTGGGCGACTTGAACGTGACCACGAGTGCCGGCGAACTGCTCGCGGTCTTGAAAGCCGGTGTCTTGCACGCCGAGTTGGGAAGGCGCTTTGGGGCGACGGCCGTGGCGGACTGGGAAGGGGTGCGGCTGCCGCTCGTGGTGGCGCGCCTGCGCCAGGTGGCCTTGAGCCAGGCGGCCTGGCCCGAACTGGGGAGTGGTGTGGAGACGCTGCTCTTGGCGGGCGACCGGTTGCGGGACGAAGGCGAATCCACACGCCGCCGGGCCGCGCTGATCGAGGCGGCGGGGTTGGCGGAAACATTGCGCCAGTCCGGCGTCCAGGTGCTGTCGGCCGAGGAGGGGCAACGCAGCCTTGTGACCGGTCCGGGGAATGCCGAACTCATCTTCCCCGGCGCCCTCGAGATCACCGGGGTGCGCGGTGCGTTTCAATTCAACCGGTTGACGGGGATGTTTGCCGGCAACCTTTCCGGGACCGTGCTGCTGCCCCAGTTCAACGCCAGTCTCACGCTGCAGGAGGCATCGCTGACCTCGGGCGGGGATTTCGTCATGGCGGCGTTTGGCGAGTTTTCTGTGCCGCCGACCGATCCGGTGTTGACCGTGAACGTGCCGGAGGCGCGGCCGCTGCGCATTGCCTACAGCGAGGCGGAGGGATTGGAGATTTCGGGGGCGGCGGGATTCCGGTTCGACAACGGCCTCTACTTCCAGGGCGGGCTGGAACTGCTGGATCCGATCTACAGTTTCAGCATGCAGGCCGGTGGACTGGATGTGGCATTGCTCCTGCCCTTGCTGCAGCAGATGCCCGCGTTTCCGGCGCCGGCCACAGTCAGTGAGGACGGTTTGGATATCTGGGTGGGGTTGTACACCAACCTTGCGGCGAGCGCGGAGGGGATTGTGCCGGCGTCCGCGTCGGCCGCCGCGAACCTGGCGCCTGAGCAGGCCCTGGTTCCCTTGCCGAGCGACGAGTTCATTTCCGCCGAAGTGTATGCCGACCTGATGGAGGTGCAGGCACTGCTTTCCGGCAATCCGGATCCGGCCCTGACGCGCGGGCCGCTGACGGAGATGGTGGAAAACCTAGGCAAGTCGCTGCTTCTGACGGCGGGGATTTATCCTTCCGAGGAGGAGATCGATGGCGGCGCAGGAGGGGGCCTGCCGGATCCCTTCCTGGGCTGGAGCATGGTGGGTGGCGAGGGACATGGCCAGGGCGGGGGCGGGCCGACGCGCCGGATGCAAATCGACTTTGGCGGGCCGGGCGTGCTCTACAGCGTGGACGGCCCCGCCCAGGACCAGGGATTCATTCCGGCGGAGGACGAGTCCTGGAACGCCGTGACCGCGGACATTGCTTCCGGTCTGGTTTGGTCGGATGGATCGTCCGCGCCGGGCATCACCATCGACGTGGGACGCCGCTTTCCCGCGACGGGCATCTTTGAATGGAATGCGGCACCCTCTCCCTTCCTGAATGACTTCAACGGCGCCCTCGGCCTGCTCGACACCGACCTGTTGCGGGACGGGATCCTGTCGTCGCCCTTCACCGGGCCGAGCCTGAGCGAGGTGGCGGTGCGGATTGGCGGGTTGTCGCCCGGGCACTTCGTCATCTACGGGATGGCGGTCAATCCGCCCCACTCACCGGAGAGTCACATCCTGCAGTTGGGCAAGATCACCGAGGCGGGCAGGCCGTATGGGCGGTCCTATCGGATTCGCGCGACGACGGTGCCGCGCGAGAACTGGGTGGAAGGGACGAACTTTGTGCTGGGCGCGGCCAACCTCACCGATGCGGGCGACCGGCTGCTGGTGTTGAGCGGGCCGGCGGAGGATTCGGTGGCCAACTTCGGCCGGTTGCAGGCGCTGCAGATTGCCGAGGTGGCGCCGTCCATCCGCACCTTCGTGGCGCAGCCGCCGGTGATCGATGCGGGGGGCAGTTCCAAGTTGATCTGGGAGACGCTGGCGGCGGCGTCGGTGACGGTCGAGCCGGGCATCGGGCCGGTGGCGGAGCGGGGCGAGGTCAAGGTGAGACCCTCGCGCACCACCACCTACACGCTGACGGCGGCCAACGCCAGCGGCACGCGCACGGCCACGGCCACGGTGACGGTCGATGGCGTGGCGCGCTCGCGGATCAAGGTGGCGCAGGGACTGCGGCGGCTGGCGCGCATCTACAGGCGCATGACCACCTCGATCAACAAGGTGGCGGAAAACAACGTGCGCGGCATCGACGACTACGTGGACCTGGAAAAGATGCAGGCCTATCTTGACCAGGCCACGACCAACGTCCTGCGTCCCTTGTTATCCGATCCCAATGCCAGGAAGGACCTGAAGCTGGTCGAGGACGTGGCGTCCGCCGCCCTTGATCTGGTGGGCAACTACCAGGTCGTCGGCACCATGCAAACGCTCGACCTGCAGGAGGTGCTCGGTTTTGTCGAGGACGCGCGATTCCAGTATGAGGCCAAGGTGGGCGTCAACACCAACACCGGCATGATCGACCTGAACTTCGTCAATGCCCAGTCCGCCTCGCAAAGCCTCTCCATCGTCAGCAACGTCTTCCGCCTGACCGGCTCGGCCGCCTTGCTTGATTCGACCAACGACTTCAATCGCGCGCTGGCCGACGCGCATTTCAACAATGCCCGGGCCAAGATCCTTGCCGCGTACGATTTCGACACCAACACGACCTCGATCCACCTGGCCGGCACGTCCGACACCGACCTGGCGCGGCTGGCTGACCAACTGCAGCAGCTCGACGCCTCGGTGGCAGCCACCGGGTTGGAAAGCGAGGTGCCGACCAAGGTGCTGAGCCAGATCGGAACCAACCTGCAGGACCAGGCGTTGATCCGGCTCGGACAGAACGCGGGGGCGGGCTGGCGCAAGCGATTCGAGATCCTGCAGCGGGTCGTTTACGGCAACCACCTTCTCGCCCAGGACCAACAGCCGGCCCGCTACGAGAACGAGATCCGCGAGGAGGCCGCGCGGTTGATCGTCGAGATGGCGGCCGGCGCCCAGGCCAACAGCCGCTTCGACGCGGCGGAGCACAGCCTGTTGAGGTTTGTCACGGGCTACCTGCCCGACGCGCCGTTTGGCGCCCCTTACGCGCAGCGCCTGCAGGGGAACCTGAAGGCCATCCAGAACCTCGTGTCCGAAACCTGGACCCAGGAGACCCTCAAGCAGGGTGTGCCCTTGCTCGAGTCGCTCGTCGATGCGCACGTGCTCATCAAGAGCCTGGAACTGGCCGGCGGGCAAAACACCCTGCCGGCCGACCTGCAACCGGACACGTTGATCCCGACGTTGAAGATGCGCATGGACGAAGGGGCGGGACCGAACCGGCGGCTCAAGGAACTGGCGGTGTTCGCCTATCAACTCAAGATCGCCTCCAAGCGCCTGGGCGTGGAGGTGCCGGCCCTGACTGGAGGCGGATCGGGAGGCGCCGCGGATCCGATGGCGGCGCTGCTGCTGGACCAGGCCCGGGCGACCGCGGCCTCGGCCGGCATGCTGGCCATGGGGGTCGCGTCGGACCTGCAGGCCAACCAGGGTTCCATCCTGCCGTTCGACCTCGAACTGCCGGGGAACCCGAAGGTGACGCGCGTCTTCGGCGAGGTCTATTACAACCGCGCCACCGGTTACCTGCGGGGCAGCTTTGGCGGACGCCTGGATTTCCCGGAGGTGAACGCGTTCTTCGAGGTCGAGGAGGCGACCATTGCCAGCGACGGCGCCTTTGACCTGGCCGTGGCCACGGGAGGACCGCTGCCGTTTGGCGGCGTGCAGGTGACCGCCTCCGCGGCGATGTCCGGCCAGCCTGACGGCACCTTCAGTTTCGCGGGCGACGGCATGCTCATCCTCCCCACGGCGACCTCGACCCAGCTCTACTCGGTGGCGCTCAGCTACGACACGGTGTCGGACCGGTTCAGCTTTGATTCCACCGCCCAGAACCTCGACCTGCGGTTCACCGATGACTTTGTGCTGTTCGATGCGGGCTTCGCCTTCGAGGTCAGCACCGTCGCCCCGGAAGGGATGCTGTCGTTGTCGGGTTCGGCGGGCATGTTCGCCCGGGCGAAGCCGCTTCCAGCCTCGGTCACGCGGACCAACTTCCACCTCTTCGCGCAGGACCTCACCCCGTCGTTTGCCTTTTCGGCGCAGGGCTTCAGCGCCCGACTTGAGAACGGCATGTTGTGGCTGCCGGAGTTCTTCGGGGAAAGCGTCTGTCCCAGCAACGGCATGCAGGGGGCGAGCGGGCCGGCCATCCTGCTCGACCCGCTCAACCCGGTCCAGGTCACTTTCGTCAATGGCGATCCGCCCTCGGTCTTCTTCAGCGGGGCGATCGACTTCCGCAACCTGGGCTTCGAGGTGCCGGGCTTGCCGGGGCTTGCGGTGGAGGTTTGCTCGGCGACCCTGGACTTTCCCACCAACAGCCTGCCGCGCCTGACCAACTTCTTTGCCAGCATCCAGATCCCGATCCCGAACGAGACCGCGCGCGTGGACGTGGTGAACGGCGAATGGTCGATCGACGGTTTCCCCACCGGCACCATCCAGTTGGCGCAGGACCTGAACTTGTTTGAACAGGAGGGATTCGCCTTCACCCTGCTGGGCGCGACCAACCAGACGTGCCCGGCCGGCACCGGCCTGACGATCGGCCGCAACACGGAGAACCTGCCAACCTTCCAGCTCGATGGCGGCATCGAGATGTCCTTCCCGACGAGCTGGATGTCCGACACCAACGGCGGGCGCCTGTTCGGGCGCACCTGCGGGTTCCTTTACGTGGAGCCGGGCGCGCCGCCTTACCTGGGACTGACGGAGGTGGCGTTTGGCGGGTCGTTCCGGCTCGGCGGCCCCGACGGGTTGCTGGTGGAGAACGCGCTGGTGGAGCTGAACGGGCTGACCAACATCTTCGCGCCCACGCCGCAACTGCCCTTCGTGATCGAGCTGTCGGGGAACATGCAGATCCCCAACGGACCAGGGTTCGGCCTGCAGAACGCGCGCTTCACGTTCGAGGGCGAGCTCCTGCCCGGATTCACCCTGGGCGGTTTGTCGCTCTCGAGCGATCCCGACTTCGAGATCGTGCCGGGGCTGGGCGTGCAGGTGACCAGCGCGACGCTGCAGTTCGTCGATCCCATGCTGCCGTTGCCGGATCTCTTGAACCCGGCCAACCTGCGCGTCTCCATGAGCGCCGCGGTCGGGATCCCTTCCGGGCCGGAGCCCATCATCACGGGGCGCTTCGACGATTTGTCCGCGGCCATCGTGGACGGCATGTTGCAGGTGCAGTTGTCGGGGCTTGGGATGGGGATCAACAATTTCGAAGTGCCGCCGTTGACGTTGACCGGCCAGGTCTATATCGGCGGCCTGGATGATCCCGAGAACCTCTTCTTTGCCGGGCGCGTCGGCGGCAAACTCAACGGCGCCGGCGTGGTGGCGCTGGTGGCGCTCGACCTCCACGGGCCGATCGGTGTCTGCATTGACGTGAGCGCCGGCCCGGCCGGCATTCCGCTCGGGCCCACCGGCTTCCTGCTCACCGGGGTGGCGGGTGGCGTGTCCTTCCTGAACAGCAACGGCGATCCCTGCGATTTCACCAGTTACTATCCGGTGGGTGATGACGGACGCCCGATGGAGCCAGGCACTGGGGGGCTTGGCGGGAGCGGCGGCGCGGTGCGGCCGGGCGCGGTGATGATCTGGGAGGAGTTTGAATCATGGCGGCGGCGGCAGGCGATGTATGAGGAGGCCTATGTTCGTAGTTCTGGCTTTAGCCAGTCCGGGGAACCACCTCCTGACGTCGGCGGCTACCAAGACGGCGTGGAGGGAAGTTTGGCGGTGGCGTCCGCGTTTGTTGTCCCGCCTTCAGGCGGTCCTGAGTTGATAAGCGGTTCGGGCGGCGGGGAGTTTGAGATTCCTTGTCCGACGGGGGATTGTCCGCCGCCCACCATCAACATCCTTTGCCAGCCGCACCCCGACGCTGGGCTTTATCCGGAGCGGGTCATCATCAAGTTCACCTCGCTGCAGGAAGGCACGCTGAACGACCTGGGCGTGACGCCGGCCTACATCGCAAGCCTGGGCCTGACCACGGCGGACGAGATCGCGCTGGAGATCGCGCAGACGCTGCGGGACGGGATTGACGCGGTGTTTCCGCGCGCCGATCCGGCGCTGGTCGGGGAGGAGTTGGCGTTGACGATCAACACGGAGATCACCAATCAACTCGCCCAGGTGCAGGCGTTGTTCCGCGACGCCTTCCGCGAATCGATCCAGGCCGTGCTGGGCGACAGCCAGGGTGTCTATGACGCCATCGTGGCGGCGGCCTACGCGGGCGTGCCGTGTCCGGATGCCACGGTCAAGCTGACCGGCACCTTCTCGCATGCGACGGTGTCGTCGTTCCTGTCGGCCTCGGTGGGGACGGTGCTGAGTTCGTCCGGATCCGCGGGATTGGTGGGAAGCGTGAACCTGCTGGGCATCCCGGTCGGGACGCTGGATGGATTTGTCGCCGTCACCGACGACCAGGGCAATCCCAACCCCTCCGCGTGCGGCGTCATCCAGGTGGCCCTTGGCCCGATGGAACTGGGCGGCCTCCGCACGGCGCTGGAATGTCCCGGGTGCCTGACGGGTGTGCTGGCGTCGTTCGGGCAGTTTGCCGGGTGCCTGACGGAGGATGTCATCCACAGTGTGATCCTGAAGGTGGCGCCGGAGAAGGCGGGGTTGAGCGGGCAGGCGGCGCTCGAGGCGTTGACCGATGAGGAGAAGGTGGCGTTCCTGGCGCAGCTCTTCACGCTGCCGCCGGTTCCGAACCTGCCGGCCTGCTTCTTCAACCTGGTCAGCAACAGTTGGGACAGCGTGCAGCCATCGTTCACGCTGTGCGGCGACGTGGCGCCGAAGCTGTTCGGGCTGCCGTTGACGGACAGTCTCGTGGGGGTGCAGGCGGCGGCGACCAAGACCAGCATGGCGGGGGCGTTTAATTTCTCGCCGAGTTTCCTGATCCAGAATGCGTTCCTGTGCCTTGGGACGGGCGGCCTGTTCTGCCAGCCGGTGTTTCCGCCCTCGGACCAGGCGACCTTTGGATTCGGCCTGGGATTCCCCGACGCGGGCGAGGCGATGCTGGGCGGGTTGTCGGGGCAGTATAATTCGCCGGAGGCGGTGGCGATGTTTGTGGAGGACGGCTTTGACCACATGCTGGCCAATGCCACCTACACGATCGGCTATGAGCTGAGCCCGTTCGGGTTCAAGACCGTGGATGGCGAGGCCCGCGTGATCATGCCGAACCTGACCGATCACCCGGCCATGTTCGACCCGCCCATCTATGTCCGGCCGGAGGATCGCGGGCTGGGATTGCCCTCGCGGCTGGATGTGTTGCTGGCGGCGCTGCGGACCAACTACCTGGCCAGTCCGCTGTGGAAGGGAACCGAGGAGGACCTCTACCTGATTTACGCGCCGGGCACGCCCGAGCGGGATGCGCTGGCGGGGCTGAGCTTTGCCAACGACTACTTCCCCTACGGCGGCATGGCCGGGGCGATGCGGATGCAGTTGCCCAAGGCCATCGTCGAGGCGCCGCCGGAGTCGCTGGGGGTGATGCTGGATCCGGCGCAGGATCTGTTCGCGCGCCTGGGCGCGGCCTCGGACTTCATCGGGAACCACCTGCTCCAGAACAACGAGGTCGGCACCCTTGCGTTCTACATCCCGGCGCCCAACCCGCCCTTCCTCGTCAACCAGCAGGGGCAGCCGCTGAGTCCGCGCGAAATGCTCGAGGCGATCCAGACCTTTGATGCGAGTGTGGCGTCCTTCACAAGCCTTTACCCTGTGGAACAGGCCTTCCTGGACGGCTACCTCGACGGGCAACTCCTCGGTGTACCGATCGCCAACGCGCGCGTGACGGGTGTGCCGGTCAATCCGCTCGATGGCAGCGGCGGCCTGTTCCGGGTCACGGCCGGTGTGCCGGCCGGCTCGTGGCTGGCGAGTTTCGTTGATGAAGCCAACCTGGTTTTCGAGATCAAGCAGCCTCCGCCGCAGCCCATCGAGGTCCGATTCACCAACCTCTGGGCCCAGGTGCAGGTGTTGACCAACAGCAACGACCCGGCGGCGGTGGGGCAGATGGTGGACGCCGTGACGGCGAGCCTGGCCGGGGACCTGCCCAAGGTGTCGCTGGAGGCCACCATCGACAACTTCCGCATCCCGGATCCCCTGACCAACCTGCTCACCGCCAGCTCAAGCATGGGCATGTTCGCCTACTCGCCCGCCTTCGAACCGGAGTATGCCGGCTCGGGCCCGGTGGCCCACGCGCGGCGCAAGGGGGGCGTGGCGTTCCAGGGACAATTCCAGTTCGCCAACCTCGTCACGGTGGACAACGCCGAGCTGGCCGTCTTCCCCAAGGTGGTGGGGCCGCCGGGCATGGCGGGGTTGTTCGACGTGCCGTTGCTGACGCTGCCGGGCGTGACGTTCCATGACGTCCTGGTGGCCTTCAACAGCGAGCCCGACGCTGGCCAGCCGTTCCTTGACGCGCAGGGGAGCATCGACCCGATCCTGCTTCCGCCGCTGCTCACCGTCGCGCCGTTGGACACCAACGCCACGCGGCTGACGGGTTCGGTGCGGTTGATCCAGGCGGACACCAACACGCCGCCGCAGGCCGAGCTGTTCATCGACCCGGCCCGGGTGGTGACGCCCCTGCTGGGCGAGGGCCTGGAGGTGTGGGTGCACGGGGCCTCGACCAATGATCCCTTCACCTTCTCCACGGAAACGGACTGGCAGGCGAGCGTCTCGCTGCACGGCAACCTGCGGATTCGCGACGTGACCGGGTTGGTCGTGCTGCTGGAAATCGGCGACCTGGGGCCGGGTTTCACCGCCTCGCTGTCGGGCACGGGCCTGGGCACGGCGGCCCTCACGATGGAACTGCCCTCCGGCGTCGAGATCACCGCCTATCCGGGGGCGCCGTTTGCGCAGACCCTCACCCTGGGCAACCCGGGCGCCGAACCGATCACCCTCACGCTGGCCAGCGATGGAACCTTCGAGCTGAACGCCGCATTCCAGTCCGGGCTGAACCTCGCCGGGCTGCCCATCAGCGACCTCAGCGCCGGGGCGACCGTCCGCATCACCGACCAGTTCCTCCAGGTGACCGGCAGTTTCCAGGGCGGCGCGCTGGCCCACGCGCAGTTCCCCTCCGCCAGCGGCACCTTCACCATCACAAACGGGGCGGTGGTGTTCGCGGCGGAGGCGACTATCCCGCAGATGCAGTTCGGACGGTTCCTCCTGACCGGGCTGGACACCAATGTGATTACGGCCGTGTTGAACAACAGCGGGATCCAGGTGCCGACCGGCGCCCGTTTGGCCATCACGGGCGTGAGCGATGAGCTGCTCACCCTGGAGCCTTTCAGCATGCAGAACAACGGCGACTTCGCCCTGCGCGTGGCGACCGGATTGGTGAACGTGCCCGGGTTCTTCTCATTGAGCGGCGGGACAAGCGACCTGGTGCGGACCAACGGCGTGGTGGCCTTCGCGATGTCGGCGCCCCTGCTCACGGTGTTTCCGGGCTCGGGATTCAGCACATCCGTGCCGACACCTCTGGATCGGTTGGCGATCGGGTCGGACGGGCGGTTCTATTATGACAGCGGGACACAGTCGTTGAACCTGCCGAATGTGTTCAGCGCCTCGGGCCGGCTAGAGTTGGGGTATGAACCGGATCCGCGCGCGCCCGCATTGCAGCTTTCGAGCACCTTTGTGAATCTGGGTTCGCCCGCCATCGGGGCGTCCTCCGAGCGGACCCTTACCGTCGAGAACACGGGCCAGAGCCAGCTCCTTTTCGCCGTGAGCAACAGCCTGCCCGACGTGGTGGCGGTGTTTCCCAACTTCGCCTCCGTCGCGCCGGGCCAGTCACAGACGGTGTCCATCCGGTTCTCGCCAAACACCTCTGCAACGGTGCTGGGGACGCTGCGCTTTGACAGCACGGCGCCGGACAGCCCGCACTTCGTCAACGTGTCGGGGGCGGGCATTGCCGCGCCGATCTGGTACCAGAGCGTCAACACGCTCAACTTCGGCGAGCAGCCGGTGGGGCAGGTGGCGCAGTTGCCGCTCATCATTGCCAATGTGGGCCAGGCCCAACTGACGGTCTCGGCCTCGTCCCTGCCCGCGGGCTTCAGCATCTCGCCCGCCGGTTCGGTGGGCATCGATCCCGGCGAGGATCGATTGTTCTTCGTGCGCTTCGAGCCCGCCGGCACGCAGAACTACTCCGGCATGATTCGCTTCAATTCGAATGACCGCGTGATCCACGATCTGGCTGTGAGCGGCGTCGGGGGCCAGCAGCGCTGGTATGTGCAACGCGAAGGCAGCGGCATGATCCGCCGCATTCGCGCACGCAGCATCACCAATCTCTGGGCGGTGGGAGACGGCGGCCTGGTGCTGCAGACCGACAACGGCGGCCACGCGTGGAGCCCAGTGACCCTGGGCGGGACGCATGATCTCAACGGCGTCGATTTCAACGGCGTCCGGGGCATCGTCGTCGGCCGCAGCGGATTCGCCCAGACCACAACCGACAGCGGCGCGACCTGGACGCAGGTCACCGACACCGATGTCCTGGACCCGGGAGTGACATGGAACGATGTCTCCTTCAACGGCACCACGACGGCCGTGCTGGCCGGGGAAGACGGCGGGGCGGGCGTGATCGTGCGGCAATCCACCGGCACCTCCTTTGTCGTCGCCACCGCCCCGGCCGTGGGACCGCTCAAGGGGATCCAGACACGGCCCGGCAACACTGTCGGTCTGGCCGTGGGCGAGAACGGCGCGATCCTCCGATCCAGCAACGGCGGGATCAGTTGGGTGCTTCCCGCCACCGCGCCCAGCCTGCCCGGCGTCACCCTCAATGATGTCGATTTTGCCAGCTCCGGACTCGCCATCGCCGTGGGGACTTTCGGGACGGTGCTGCATTCCATTGATTCCGGAAACAACTGGACCCAACTCAACAACCTTCCCAGCACCGCCTTCCTCTACGATGTGCGGATCAGCGACGATGGCGCCACGATCTGGATTGCCGGGGAGGGCGTGCTGTTGCGAAGCGACGATCAGGCGGCAAGCTGGTCCGTGGAAAGCCTGCCGCTGGCATCAAGCCTCTTCGCCGTGGAGGCGTTCCTGGGCCGCGTCTGGACCGGCGGCCGTTACGCCCGCATCCAGCATCGCCCGCTCGATCCCGTCACCCAGCCCATCCTCGTCCATGACACTGCCATCATCGACTTCGGCACCGTGCCGGTGGGGGCGAGCCGCCAGACGCCGGTGCGGGTGGCCAACGCCGGCGTGGGCACGCTCGACATCACCGGCATTTCGGATCCGGCCGGCACGACCTTTGAAGTGTCGCCCGGCAGCATTCTGGGTTTGGAACCAGGTGAAGCTTCCTATGCCAGCGTGTTCTTTGCGCCGAGCAGCGGTGGGGAGCATGCCGGACAGGTGCTGCTGACCTCCAACGACCCTGATGGCGGCCAACCCATCCAACTGCAGGGGCGCGCCCTGACCAACGTCTGGTCCCTCCTGGCCGGACCCACCAACGAGAACCTGCTCGACGTGCAGTTCGTCAGCGACACCATCGGCTTTGCCATGTCCGCCAGCGATGTGTTCAAGACCATCGACGGCGGGCAGAACTGGGCGCGGCTCGGCTTGAATCCGCCGGGGCCGCTCCGCACCATGCACTGGCTCAATGCCAACGTCGGCGTGGTGGCGGGTGGCCGGGGTGGCGGGGTGACGTTCCAATGCGACAGCAATTGCCAGAGCACGGTGATGAGCACCGTCAATGGTGGATCCAACTGGATCCTGGGTGAGTCGGGCGTGCGGAACGCCTTCATGGATGTGCAGATGATCACCTCGTCCATCGGGTTCGCCGTGACGGCCCGCTACACGTCGGGCCAGCTCAATGTTTCGGGCGATGTGCTGCGCACCCTGGACGGCGGCCTGACCTGGCTGCCGCGAACCCGGCCCGATCCGAGCTTCGACGGCCGATCGATTTACGTCGTCTCGACCGCGCTGCTTTACGCCTCCTGGGGAGGCAACCTCTACCGCTCGCCCAACGGCGGCGGCGGCTGGACAAGCGCCCTGTCCCTGGGCGGATCCCGTGTCATTAATGACATGTATTTCCACCAGGGCAGCCACGGCTGGGTCGTGGGCAACGACGCCAATGCCGGTCTCCTCTATCATACGGTCAACGGCGGCGCGACCACCGGGGATTGGTTCCCGCTCACCAGCCTCCCCACACCCATCACCAGCGTCCATTTTGTCACGCCCAACACCGGCTGGTTTGCCGCCAACAGCGCGGCCATCTACCGCACCGACAACGGCGGCACCAACACGTATGACGAACTGGGCGGGTTGGGTGGCAAGCTCCTCACCGACGTCTGGGGCCGGTCCGGCACGTTGGCTTACGCGGTCGGCACGGACGGGGCGTTTCGCAAGTATGAGCCGCTCAATCCGCAGCCGCGCGGCATCGCGTTTCTGCCGCCCGTGCTGGATCTCGGCCAGGTCCCCGTGGGGTCCAACGTGACCGTCCAGGTCCCGCTGCAGAACCTCGGCACCGCGCCGTTGTCCATCTACCTGGCCAACGTCCGCAATGCCGGAACCAATCCCGTCTTTTCGCTCGGCCCGCTCCCGGCTGTCACGGTTGCCGCCGGCGCGGCCATCGACCTGCCCGTCGGTTTCCTGGCCGGGGAAGCCGGTGTGTTCTCCGGAGAACTGAAGGTGGCCGGTGACGGCCTCATCGGGGCCACGCGCACCCTGCTCAAGGCGGAAGCCGTCGAATCCTCCGCCCTCATCACCCTGGATTCCGATCCCCCAGGACTCGTGATCAATGTGGATGACAAGGATCTCCTGACGCCTGTGATCTTCAAGGTGGTGACGCCGGCATCCGCGCCGGACGAATGGGAGCCCGGATCCATCCACACCATCAAGGCTGCCGGGAGCGAGTCGATCGGCGGGGTCACTTACCGATTTCAAACCTGGGATCCGCCTGCCTCAGACAGCGTGCTGCAACTGGAGGTGCCGCGGCAGTCGCAACGGTGGGTGGCGCGCTATGTGCCGTCGCACTACGAGGCGGGCGGCTTTGGAGCGGGCTTGTTTGGTGGCAGCGGTGGCGGAGTGCCGGTGCCCCCGGCCGATGTCCCGACCGGGCCATATCTGCGCCTGAGCGAGGCGGCGGTGTCGGTGCCAAACCTGGGTGATCTCGAGGTGCAGGGCGCCGCCTTCCTTGGCGCGCAACGCATCCAGGCCAGCCTGCAGTCCGGGGCACTGCGCGTGCCGGTCGCCCCGGCCTCATTCGAGGTGGTGGAGGTCACGGCGGGTTCGTGGAACCTCGACTATGTCGCCGGCGCCTACTTCCTGCTCACCGCCAACGGCCCCGGACTGGACTTGCTCCGTGTTCCCGTGTCGCCCCCGTCCACGTTGAGCCTGCTCTTCGAGGCGGACGGCGATTACACCGCCTTCTTCCAGACCCAGGGCAACACGCCGGTGCTGCCGGCGCTCTTCGAGCTGGGGCCGGCCACGGCCAGCCTGCAGCGGCAGTCCGGCACCACCGAGCTCCAGCTCGATGCCACGTTGCTCGGATTGAAGCATCCGGACGGACAGTTCATCATCAACCAGGCCGTTGATTTCTCAGTCCAGACCGGCCCGTTCACGAATACGATCGCCGCACTGCCGAGCACACTCTTGGACCTGGGGTTCGCCTCCCTGACGGCGGGGAGCAAGTCTGATTTCATGCTCGCACGGAACAGCTCTGGCGTGTTCCGCGTGAGAATGGGGGAGGTGTTTCTCAACCTGTTGGGTCGGAATGCAGGCGGTGTCATTGTCGATTCCACCAGCACCGGCGACTTTTCGTTCAGCCTGAATGGCTCCTCCACGCCGTTCCTTTTGGGGCCGTTCCAATGGGTGGCCAATGGATCCTCCACCGTCACATGGAACGCGGTGAACGGGTCCGTGCAGGCCAACCTGAGCGGCGGCAGCCTGAGGTCCTCCTCCATTCCAGGTTGGCCGCTGATTGGCATCAGCGTGCCGGGCATCACCATGAATAGCAGCGGTGATTTCGACCGGACGATGGTCCTGCCCTCCATGACCCTCAATGGACTCGGCCTGGGTGGGAATGCCGATGCCGAGGTGAACTATCTGCGACTGCGCCGGGCCGCGGGCGTGCTGAGCGCGGAGATTCACGACGAGAAACCCTTCTTCGGCTCGACCATGGAACTGGATCTGGGCATTGCTTCCGATGGCACCGTGACCGGGTCGTTCACGGGCGACTTCAACGCGGATTTCACCGCCATCGGGCTTGGCATGGTGCCGTTCGCCGATGTGGCGCTCGAGTACGATCCGGCGCAAACCAATTACCAGTTCCAGGGAGACATCACCTCCGAGCTGTTCCCCAACCTCTCCTTCCGCGCCTATTTCGGCAGCGCCGGGCAGTTTGTCTGCCTGGGGGATTTCTGTCTGTGATGCAGGTCTGTAACCGCGAACTTTAGTTCGCGTTGAGACCACCATCATCCTGGAATCGCAATCTAAAGATTGCGGCTACATGGTCCAGCCCGGCCGAGTGACGCAATCCTAGTTCAAGCCATTGGGCCTGTAGCCGCGAACTTCAGCTCGCGTTCTTCTCAACCACCTCCTTTGGATCGCGATCTAAAGATCGCGGCTACATGGGCCCTGGCGCTCTCCCATCTGTTGCCTTTCTGTAACATTGGCAACATCGCCGCCCATCTGAGGCCGGACATTTGTAGGGACTCCAACACACGACAGGCTGCCAGGATCTCGGGTGAATCCGGCCTCAAAACCCCAATGAAACTCCCGATTGTAACACGCACGGCCGCGACTTACACATCGCTATCAAAAATTGGATGAGTGTAACAAGATGGTGACAGGAAGGTTTCCGTATTGCTTCTTCGGCTTAATGTGACAAATATGTGACAGCTCGAACGCAAACTTGTGACACAGCCATGAAGACAATCAAAAACAGCTTGCACGCTTTCCCCGAACTCCTGGTGATCGGCCTGATGGTCACCGCCTTCGTGCTCTGCTACCTGTAAGCAGCCGCGTTCGAGTTCGCAGAGCACTATCCTTTCACACGCCCGGCAGGCGCATGACGCTTGCCGGGATTTTTTTGTTGGAGGGGTCAGACTTGACTATTTGACTATGAACCGGGTGATCGCATGGACAGGCTGCCTCCGCGCGGCGACCCGGTTCATAGTCAAATAGTCAAGTCTGACCCCTCCGGCATGTCCTTTCCACTGCTGGACAGGGCGCCATAGGAGGTTGACCCATGCAAACGCGAGCGCGAGCACGGCCCGCCACGTAGCCGCCGCCGTGAGGCGGCGGACTCCCTCGTGATGGGCAACGTGACGATCCACCCCCTTACGGGAGGTGGCTACGTGACCCGCATCGGATGCCGGTTCATGGAGAGAGACAAGCCATGCGCGCCTCCAATCCTGCCAGCATACATCACGCACGTGCGTGATGTATGCTGGCAAGCCGCGGTCAGCCGCAGCGCCGGACCATGAGGGGGCACGACAAAGCCTGTAACTTTCCCTGCGCGGGTCGGGTTTGGCATCCAGTGGAGCGTTGGCTCCAGGATTGTCACATCACCAAACAACACATCCCTTGACCATGATGAAAACCCTTTGCTACCTCACCCTTGGTTCCTCCCTCCTCCTGTCCCAGGCTCTTGTCACGCCGGTTCACGCTGCCGATACGACCGCAGATCCCTTCAACCTGACCGCCGCGCTGGAACCGGGCGCTTCCCATGAATTTGTCGAGGTGCGTCTGGGCCGCAACCTGATCCGCATGGCGGCCCAGCTCGTGGAGTCGTCCGACACCCAGGTCGCCGAGATCCTGCGCGGGCTGGAACAGGTCCAGGTCAATGTGATCGGACTCAACGACGACAACCGCGATCCCGTCGTGCAACGACTCGACGCCCTGCGCGCCCATCTCGATCGCGAACAATGGGAGCGCGTGGTGACCGTCCGGCAGGACAACGAGAATGTGTGCGTTCATCTCAAGTCCCAGGGCGAGGACAACGTCGAGGGCTTGGTGGTCAGCGTGGTGGAAAACGGGCGCGAGGCCATTCTCGTCCGCATCACCGGCAACATCCGTCCCACGCAGATCTGCGAAGTGGCCGAGGCGCTTGACTTGAAGCCCTTGAAGAAACTGCGCGACAAGCTGGAAAGCCACTAAGGGCCTGTCAAGGAATAAGCTTTACATCTGATAAGTGATGCGGCAGCATGCGATGCCATGGATCGACTCCAGGTGCTTCGTCAAAAGTTTGATAG
>Ga0302046_10000659_pt1 | contig 33766 bp, 32 predicted proteins | sample RVTome_11_FD_200261 | JGI IMG/M metagenome (GOLD analysis project Ga0302046, IMG submission 200261) | Soil microbial communities from uranium-contaminated site in the Upper Colorado River Basin, Wyoming, United States - RVT147D111 (version 2) ...
GTACGATCTGGCCGGCCGGTGGCCGCTGCCGCCCGACCGCGCGCTGTTCGTGCTCCCGGCCGGCATCCGACCGGTGAAGGCGCCGCGGGCGGCGCTCGGGCCGTTCGATGCGCTCACCGCCGCCGATCCACGCGTGCGGCTGGCCTATGCCGGCCCCATCCTCGATCGCGAGGAGGGCGAGGCCCTGACGCGCGAGCTGGCGGCGCGACCGTGGGCGCGCCATCTGGGCGAAGTCCCGCACGCGGAGATGGCCTCGCTGCTCGGCCTGGCCGACGTGGTGCTGAACTGCTCGGTCTCGGAGGGTGGCCTGGCGAACTCCGTGCTGGAGGCTCTGGCGCTGGGGCGGGCGGTGCTCGCCTCCGACATTCCCGGCAATCGGGGGCTCATCGTGGAGGGCGTCACCGGCCTGCTCTTCCGCGACCCGTCCCAGCTGGCCGCGCAGGCGGCGCGTCTGGCACGCGACCCGGCGCTGCGGGCGCGGCTCGGACACGCCGGCCGTGCGCTGATCGAGCGCGAGTACCCGATGGAGCGTGAGGCGGAAGGCTACCTGGCGGTATACCGCAACCTCCTGCCCATCGTGATGGCGTGAGTGGCCATTGGCGTGTCCCTTGCACTCCGCCGGTTGCCAAGAAAGCTTCCACGTGTCCTCTAGGCGGAGCTTCACAGGGTCCTTATAATGGCGAGGAAATGAGCAGGTCGGCACCCCGCCGTAGCGCCACCAGGGAAGAGGAGCCCAGATGACCCAGGACGCCCGAGTGCAGGACTTCGTCGCCTCCTTCGAAGGGCTCCGTGCCGAGGTCGAGAAAGTCATCGTGGGTCACCGGGAGATCATCAACCACGTGCTCATCGGGATGTTCGCCGGCGGCCACGTCCTGCTGGAGGGCGTGCCGGGGCTGGGCAAGACGCTCCTGATCAAGACGCTGGCCGAAGGCCTGGAGCTCTCCTTTTCCAGGATCCAGTTCACGCCGGACCTGATGCCGGCTGACATCATCGGCACGAACATCATCGTGGAGGACGCCGACGGCCGGAAGCATTTCCAGTTCCAGCAGGGGCCGATCTTCGCCCACATCCTGCTGGCCGACGAGATCAACCGGGCCACGCCCAAGACCCAGTCGGCGCTGCTGGAGGGGATGCAGGAGGCGTCGGTGACCGTCGGCGGCATCTCGCGGCCGCTGCCCTCGCCGTTCTTCGTGCTGGCCACCCAGAACCCGATCGAGATGGAGGGCACCTATCCGCTGCCGGAGGCCCAGCTCGATCGCTTCCTGCTCAAGCTGCGCGTGCGGTACCCGGCGATCGAGGAGCTGAACACGATCATCGACCGCACCACCCAGGCGCGTCCGGTCAGCGTCGATCGCGTCATGAGCGGAGAACGGGTGCTGGCCTTCCGGGAGCTGATCCGCGAGGTCCCCATCGCCGACCACGTCCGGGCGTTGGCCTCCACGATCATCATGGCCACGCATCCGCTGTGGGAGCACGCGCCGGAGGTCGCGCGCCGCTTCGTTCGCTACGGCGCCAGTCCCCGCGGCGCCCAGGCGCTGGTGCTCGGCGCCAAGGTGCGGGCGCTGGCCGAGGGCCGCTTCAACGTCAGCGTCGAGGATCTGAAAGCGCTGGTGGCGCCGGCGCTGCGCCACCGGATCATCCTGAACTTCGAGGGCGAGGCCGAGGGCATCGACGTCGACACCCTCGTCGCCCAGATCGTCGAGAGCGCCGAGGCCGTGACTGTCCAGGGCAAGGAAGCGTTTCTCCGCTGATGCGGGAGGGATCGATGGCCCATTCGGACACGCTCGACCGTCTCGTCAGGCGCGTGGCCGCGCAGGTTCGCCGCCGGCGCCTCGAGCACTACACGCTGCGCGGCGCCTTCTGGGGCAGCCTCGCCGCCGTCGTGCTGCTGGCGTTCAAGGACCCGCTGGCCGCCTGGGCGCTGCCGCTGGCCGCGGGCGCGCTCGGCGCCGGCGTGCTGGCCGGCGGCCTGTGGGGGGCCCTCAAGCGGACGCCACCCGCCGACGCTGCCCGGCTGGCCGATCGGGCGTGGGGCCTGGAGGATCGCGTGGCGACGGCGCTCGAGTGGGCGAACCGGCCCGACCGTACGCCGCTCGTGGACGCGCTCGTCGCCGACACCCTGCAGCGCATCGAGCGTCTGGAGCCGCGAACGGCGGCCCGCCGCGTGATCCCGCGTGACGGCCGATTCCTGCCGCTGCCGCTGGCGCTGGCGGTCGTGCTGGCGCTCGCCCCGGCCATCCCGCTGCCCTCGGGTGGGCTGCCGGGCTTCTCGATGGGCGGCGAAGAGGAGCAGAACGAGCAACGCGCGGGGACGCCGCTGGTGGACGACCGGGCGCGCCCGGCGAGCAAGGAGCGGCTCAAGCCGCCGTCGCTGGAGGAGCGCGAGTTCGCCACCCGGGCCGGCGGGACCGGGGCGGCGATGAGCGGCGACCTCGCCGCCATCTTCAAGGACACGGCCCTGTCGTCGCAGCGGCCGGACTTTCAGAGCTTCTTGAAGAAAGGTGACGACCGGCTGAAGCTGCTCGAGCAAGCCGACCGGTTGCCGGACTTGCAGTCCGACTTCACCACCAGCCAGTACAAGATGATGTTCCGCAAGTCGAAGTCCCTTTCCGGTGGCCTGCGCCCCGACCAGATCTCGCCGCAGAAGCTGCGCGAGCTGCTGGAGGAGATGGAGCGGCTGGGGCGCAAGGGCGGCGCCAACTGGCAGGGCGATGCCTCCGAGGGCATGGAGGCGCTGGAGGGCGGCGAGCCGGATCGCGCGATGCAAGCCATGCAGCGCGCGCTCGACAAGATGCGGGCCCAGGACGAGGCGGCGCGCTCGGGCAAGAACCTCAAGGGCGGCCGTGAGTCGAGCCGGGGCGGCACCGGCCGCGACCGGCGCGGCGGCGAGGGCGGCGGGTACGAGGACCAGGATTTCGGGGAGGGCGAGGGCATGATGCCGGGCCGGGGCCGCAGCGCCTCCCCCAAGGGCGAGGCGACGCAGCGGCTGCGCGGCAACCCGTACGACGTGGGGGTGGAGGGCGAGTCGCGCCGCGGGCGCCGGGAAGGCTACGACACCAACATGACCGGACGGGGCGGGCAGATGGGCTCGCGGCTGCAGTATCTGGGCGTCATCGGGCAGTACCGCAAGATGATGGAGGACGCGATCGCCCGGGAATCGGTTCCCCGCGACTTTCATTCCCAGATCAAGGACTACTTCCAGGCGCTCGACGAGCGATAAGCCGGTGCCTACGGCGATCCGCGCGAGCTTCTTCACGCCCGAGTTCCTCGCGCAGCTCGAGCGGCTGTCGCTGCTGTCGCGGCGCACCTTCCGGGGCAGCGTCAAGGGCGAGCGGCGCAGCCCGCGCCGCGGCCACAGCGTGGAGTTCGCCGACTACCGGGCCTACGGCCACGGCGACGACCTGCGCTACGTCGACTGGAACATCTACGGCCGGACCGACCGGCTGCACGTCAAGCTCTTCGTGGACGAGGAAGATCTCTGCCTGCACCTGCTCGTCGACGCCTCGGCGTCCATGGGGTTCGGCGCGCCGTCGAAGCTCGACTACGCGGTGCGGCTGGCCGCGGCGATGGGCTTCGTGGGGCTCGTCAACCACGAGCGCGTCGGGCTGGGCCTCCTGCGCGAGCGCGTCGCCGAGGGCTGGCCGCCCACGCGCGGGCGGGGTCAGATCCTGCCCCTGATGGACTTCCTGGCCGAGGTCCGGCCGGGCGGCAGCACCAGCCTGGACGACGGGCTGGCCAACTACGCCAAGCGCGCCCGCGACCCCGGGCTCGTCGTCGTCGTCTCCGACCTGCTCGATCCGGCCGGCTACGAGCGGGGCGTGCGGGCGCTGCTGGAGCGCCGGTTCGACGTGCACGTGGTCCACCTGCTCGACCCTGAGGAGATGAACCCGACCCTGGGCGGCGACCTGCGCCTGATCGACAGCGAGACGGGCGAGCTGCGCGACCTCACCGTGGACGCCGAGGCGCTCCGGGGGTACCGCGAGCGCCTCCGCCACTTCCTGGAGCGCGTGGAGTCGTTCTGCCGGTCGCAGGAGATCGGCTACCACCGCGTCATCACCGACACGCCCGTCGAGGCGTTCGTGGTCGCCCAGCTGCGGGGCCGGGTGCTCGGATGAGCTTCCTCACCCCGCTGGCGTTCGCCGTCTTCGCGCTGTCGCTGCCGCTGGTGCTGCTCTACTTCCTCAAGGTGCGGCGCCGCGAGCGCCGGGTGCCGAGCCTGCTGCTGTGGCAGGCGGTCGTGCGCGACCGTGAGGCGTCCACCTTCTTCCAGCGCCTGCAGCGCGATCCGCTGCTGATCCTCCAGATCCTGGCCCTGCTGGCGCTCACGGTGGCCCTGGCCCGCCCGGTCGTCACCGTGATGGGCGAGGGCGCCCGCAAGGTCGTGGTGGTGCTGGACACCTCGGCGTCGATGAAGGCGCGCGACGTCAGCCCGTCCCGGTTCGACGTGGCCCGGAGCGAGGCGGCGGCGCTGGTGCGACGGCTCGGCGAGGGCGCCGAGATCATGGTCATCGAGGCCGGCGTGCAACCCACGGTGACGGCCGCGCTGTCGCGCGACCGTGACCGGGCGCTGTCGGCCATCCGCGGCGCCCACCCCCGCGATCTGCCGACCCGGCTGACGGAGGCCGTGCGCACCGCTCGCGCGCTGGTGGGCACCGATCCCCGGGCCGAGATCCACGTCTTCACCGACGGCGCCTTCACGGCCGACGCCTCGGCCGACGGCGCCGATCCACGCGTGCGCTGGGTCGGCCTCGGCCGGCGCAGCCACAACGTGGGCATCACCAACCTGTCGGTCCGCAAGAGCTACGCGGGCTCGTTCGACTACCAGGCGTTCGTCTCGCTGGTGAACTACACCCCCGAGCCGCAGGCCTTCAAGTTCTCGCTGGAGGTGGACGGCAAGACCCTGGCCGACCGGTCGGTGACGCTCGAGCCCAGCGTGCGGCGTTCGGTGGTGGTGCCGTTCAGCCACGGCGGCGGCGGGGCGGTGGCGGCGCGGCTGCACATCAACGACGACCTGGCCGCCGACAACACCGCGTGGGCCGTGCTGCCGCCCCCCCGGAAGATCGCGGTCACGCTGGTGAGCCCCGGCAACCTGTTCCTCGAAAAGGTGCTCAAGACCGACCCGCAGGTCGCGCTCGACGTCAAGACGCCCGAGCAGTACGAGGGCGGCATGGGCGACGCCGACGTGGTCGTTCTCGACACCTCGGTGGCGATCAAGGTCGGCCCCGGCCGCTTCGTCTTCGTCAATGCGGTGCCGCCCGATGTGCCCATGGAGGTCCTGGGCCGGCTCGAGCAGCCGACCATCATGGACTGGGACCGCAACCATCCCGTGATGCGCCACGTCGAGTTCGCCAAGGTGGCCATCGAGGACGCGATGCGGATGCGGCCGCTGGCGGCCGGGCGGCCGCTGGTGGAGGCCGTCGGCGGCCCGCTCATCTACGCGCTGGAGGAGCAGGACCGCAAGGCGATCATCGTCGGGTTCGATCTCTTCAAGACCGACTTCCCGCTGCGGGTGGCCTTCCCGCTGATCCTGTCGAACACGCTGCGCTGGCTCCACCCGGCCGCGCTCGATCAGTCCAGCCTGCAGCTGGCCGCCGGCCAGCCGATCCTGCTGCCGGTCGCGCACGGCATCGCCTCCGCCACCGTCACCACGCCGGGCGGGCGCACGGTGAAGGCCCCGGTGACGCGCGGAGCGGTGAGCTTCACCGAGACCGACGAGGTCGGGCTCTACACGCTGGCGACGGCGCGGGGCGACCTGCGGGTGGCCGTCAACCTCATGGACGCCGACGAGTCGAACCTCGAGCCCCGGCCGCTGCCGGCCGCCGCCGGCCCGCTGCCGGAGGCGGCGGCGCCGGTGCCCCTGCAGCGCGACCTGTGGCCGCTGTTCGTGATCGTCGCCGCCGCGCTGCTGGCGGCCGAGGGGCTGCTGTACTGGAGACGGCAGAGCGGTGGTCGCCTGGCGCTGCCCGCGGGGGGCGGCGACCGCTGGGCGCTGGCGTTGCGGAGCGCGCTGATCGTCGTCCTGGCGCTGACGCTGCTGCGCCCGGCCCTGCCCCGGTGGGTCGACCGCCAGAACGTCGTGTTCCTGCTCGACCTCTCCGACAGCGTCAGCCTGGCCGCCCGCGAGCGGGCCTACCGCTTCGTGGCCGACGCCGTGCAGGGCCTCAAGAGCGGCGACCGCCACGGCATGATCGTCTTCGGCGAGCAGGCGGTCGTCGACCAGCCGCTGTCGAACCGGGCCACGGTGGACCGGCCGAAGGCCGAGGTGGCCGGCCGCGGCACCAATATCTTCCAGGCGCTCCAGCTGGCGCTGGCCACGCTGCCACCCGGCCAGGCCAATCGCGTCGTCATGGTGACCGATGGGCGCCAGAACGCCGGGAACGCCCTGGCCGGGGCCCAGGCCGCCAAGAACGCCGGCGCCGACCTCTATTACGTCGCGGCGCCGTTGACCTTCGCCCAGGAGGTCGTCGCCGAGTCGATGGTCCTGCCGCAGGAGGTCAAGTACGGGGAGCCGTTCCAGGCCAGGGTCGTGGCGTGGAGTCACAGGGACACCCAGGGCCGCCTGTCCCTGTTCCGCAACGGCGAGTTCCTCGGCTCGCAGATCGTGCGCTTCACCGCCGGCAAGAACGTCTTCGCCTATCGCCAGGCGCTCGACCAGAGCGGGATCCACGTCTACCAGGCCGCCATCGAGGTCGAGGGCGACACCATCGAGGACAACAACCGCTCGGTGGGCACCGTGGTGGTCCGCGGCCGTCCCCAGGTGCTGCTGGCCGACAAGGACCGCTCGCATGCGCAGTCGCTGGCGGCCGCTCTCCGCTCGCAGAACATCGACGTGACGGTGGTGGAGCCGGCCGGGATCCCGAAAGACATCGCCGGACTGCAGAAGTACGACGGTGTCGTCCTCTCGAACGTCTCGTCGCTGAAACTGACGAAGCCGCAGATGGCACACATCCGCGATTACGTCCGCGACCACGGCGGCGGGCTCATGATGCTCGGTGGCGAGGAGAGTTTCGGCCTCGGCGGCTACTACCGCACGCCGATCGAGGAAGCGCTGCCGGTCACCATGGACGTCAAGCAGAAGGTGGAGATCCCGAGCCTGGCCGTGGTGCTCTCGATCGACCGCTCCGGCTCGATGGCGATGTCGACCGACGAGAAGATCACCAAGCTGGACCTCGCCAAGGAGGCGGGCCACCTCGTCGTCGACCTGCTCGACGAGCGCAACGAGATCGGCGTGATGTCCTGGGACACCGAGTTCATCTGGGACGCCTCGGTGCGGGCCGCCCGCGACAAGGCGGCCATCCATCACTCGATCGCGACCATCAAGGCGGGCGGGGGGACCGACGGGTACCCGGCGCTCAAGGAAGCGTACTCGGTGCTCTTCGAGCGTCCGGCCCTGCTCAAGCACGTCATCTTCCTCTCCGACGGGCAGATGACGCGCGGCGATTTCCAGGGGTTGCTGCGCCGCATGGCCAAGGACAAGATCACCGTCTCCACGGTGGCGATCGGCAAGGACGCCGACGTCCAGCTCATGGTGGACGTCGCCAAGTGGGGGCGGGGCCGGTTCTACTACACGGAGGACTCCCAGACCATCCCGCGGATCTTCACCCTGGAGACGCAGCTGGCCTCCAAGGCCTCGCTGGTCGAGCAGCCGTTCAAGCCCCAGCTCACCTCGCCCTCCCACGAGGCCATGCAGGAGATCGACTGGAAGGCGGTCCCGCCGCTGGGAGGCTACGTGGCCACCACGCTCAAGCCGCCGGCCGAGCTGGTGCTGATGAGCCACCAGGAGGATCCCGTCCTGGCCACCTGGCGGTTCGGGCTGGGCCGCGCCGCCGCCTTCACCTCCGATGCCAAGGCCAAGTGGGGCGTCCTCTGGCTGCGCTGGCGCGACTTCAACAAGTTCTGGGCCCAGATGACCCGGTGGACGCTGCGCAGCGGCTCGCGCGGCGACACCACCGCGCGGGTGCACCGCACGGACCAGACCGGTGAAGTGGTGGTGGAGGCCGTCGACGGCAAGGGGGAGTTCATCAACTTCCTGGATTCCCAGGTCGGCGTGGTGGCGCCCAACCGCGAGCGCAACGTGGTCGAGCTCGAGCAGATCGGCCCCGGCCGCTACCGCGGCCGCTTCCCGGCTCCCCAGGAAGGCGTCTACCTGGTCGGGATGGCGCAGCGCAAGGGCGAGCAGGTGATCGGCTCGCAACTGGCCGGTCTGGTGGTACCGTATGCCCAGGAGCTGCGCGACCTCGGCGTCGACGAGACCCTGCTCCGCGAGCTGGCCGAGCTGACGAGCGGCGGCGTGCTGGAGGATCCCCGCGACGCCTTCGCCAAGGGGCGTCGCCAGTCGCGCATCGCGGTCGAGATCTGGCCATGGCTCGTGGGCCTGGTGGCGTTCCTGCTCATCCCGGACGTGGCGCTGCGGCGTCTCGGCCCGGGCGGATTCGCCCGCTTGGGCGGCTGGCTCCTGCCGCTCAAGTGGCGACGCCGCCGCGAGGCCGCGGCGGGGACGACGGAGGAGGGCACATGAAGCGTGACGCCGGACGGTCCGTGCGGTGGGCGATCGTGCTCGTGACCTCGATGGCGCTCGCGGGGATCGCCGAGGCCTCCGTCAAGCCCCGGGTCGTGCTGATCGTACCGTTCGACACCAGCGCCCTCGAGCGCGACGAGCGGTGGATCGGGCAGGGGATCGCCGAGATCATCGGGCTGGGCCTCGACCAGCACCCCGCCTTCGTGCAGATCGACGACGCGCGGGTGCGCGCGGTCGGCCGGCCGGAAGCCTGGGGCGAGGCGGTCGTCGCCCAGGCGGCCCGCACGTTGCGCGCCGACGCCGCGGTGTTCGGGCTGGTGACGTCGAGCAACGCCGAGATGGTCATCCAGCCGCGCCTGCTCGAGCTGAAGGGGACGGCCGCGGAGCCCGTCGCGCTCGAACCCATCGCCGTGGCCCCGGGCGAGCTGCTGGCGCGGGTGGCCCCGCTCCCGGTGGTCTACGCGCGCACGCTCAAGGTGCCGCTCACCGACGCCGAGCTGCGCCGCATCGAGAAGGCTGCCCAGCCCACCCGCTCGCCGAAGGCCTTCGAGCTGTACTCGCGGGCGGCCATCGCGGTGGCCCAGCGTCCGGGCCAGGAGGGCAACGAGCAGGCGGTGGACCTGCTGGCCCGCGCCATCGAGGTCGATCCGAACTTCGCCGTCGCCCACTTCACGCAGGGCAGCATCCACCAGGCGCTGGGCAACCGGTGGAAGGCCGCGGCCCAGTTCCGCGCCGCCACGCAGCTCGACCCGAGCTATCCCGAGCCCTACAAGGCCCTCGGCGACCTGTTCCTGGCGGCGCCGCGCCGGCTGTTCGATCAGGCGGTCGAGGCCTACACCAAGGCGATCGAGCTGCGGCCCTTCTACGCCGATGCGTTCGTCGGCCTGGGCGACGCCAGGGCGGCCAAGGGCGACGTCGACGGCGCGGTCGGCGCCTACACCAAGGCGCTGACGCACAATCCCATCAATCCCCGGGTGCACATGAGCCTGGGGAAGATCTACTACACCGAGAAGGGCCTGTACTACGAGTCGGTCAACGCCTACAAGCGCGCGATCGATCTCGACCCCAACTCGGTCGAGGCCCGCATGGGGCTGGGCGAGGTCTACGAGGACAAGGGGCTGTACAAGGAAGCCATCGAAGAGTACGGGCGCGTCATCGAGCTGGACGGCAAGCACACCGGGGCCATGTACAACATCGCGCTGGTCTACGAGAAGGTGGACCCGCGGGAGTCCATCACCCTGTGGGAGCGGTACATCGCCCTGGCCTCGCAGCTGCCCTCCGAGAAGGACTGGGTGGACGTCGCCCGGCAGCACCTCAGGAAGCTCAAGAGCCAGCTCAAGGACTGACCCCTCGCGAAATCCTCCGCGAGCGCCGGAACCGCCGGTACGATGGAAAACGAGCGGCGGCCGTCCCGCGCCGCTGGAGGGCTGCCTTGGACGAGCTTCGCAAAGATCCGACCCGCGGTCAGTGGGTCCTCATCCGCCCCAAGGTCGAGGTCCCGGTCGACGGACCCTGCCCGTACTGTCCCGGCGGCGAGGGGCTCTCGGGTGGCGAGATTGCGGCGTACCGCAAGGAGGGCTCGGCTCCCAACAGCCCGGACTGGACGGTGCGGGTGGTGCCGGAGTCCAACGCCTACTTTCGCATCGAGTGGGAGCTGGTCCGTGAGGGCGTGGGCATGTTCGACATGATCACGCCGCGGGGGGCCAGCGAGCTGATCATCGAGTCACCCCGCCATGACGACACGCCGGCCTCCCTGCCGCTGCCCCAGATGGAGGCGGTGCTGTGGATGTACCGCGACCGCCTGCTCGACCTCAAGCGCGACGGCCAGATCCGCGACATCCTGATCTCGCGCCGCCATCGCAAGCCCGGCGTCCCGGCCCACCACCCCTACTCGCGGGTGACGGCCATCCCCATCGTCTTCGACGAGACCCGGCGGGAACTGCGCGAGGCGCGCGAGTACTACCAGTACAAGCGGCGCTGCCTCTACTGCGACATCCTGCGCCAGGAGATCGCCGCCGAGGAGCGGATCGTGAAGCTGACGCCCCGCTTCGCCGCGCTGGTGCCCTACGCGGCCCGGGGACCGCTGGAGCTGTGGATCGTGCCACGCCAGCACGCCTGCTCTTACGAGGACTCGCTGACGGCCGACTCCGCGGGCGACCTGGCCCGCCTGCTGTCCGAGGGCTTTCACGCGGTAGCCCGCGCCGTCGGCGATCCCGGCTACGAGATGGCGCTGCACACCGCCCCCAATCTTCGCTCACGGATCCTGCAGGGCGACTGGGCCACCATTCGCGACGACTACCACTGGCATATCGAGATCCTGGCCGAGCCCGAGCGGGTCAACCGCCTGGGCGGGATCTTCGTCAACGAGACCGCGCCCGAGACGACCGCCGCCGACCTGCGGGAGGCGTGGGAAAGCCGGTCGGTATAGCGCCGGGGTGATCGAGGAGCGCCCCGGCTGCGCCGGGGCGCGACGAGCGTAGGGGGTTTGGGGGCCATGTCGAGGCCCCCATCACGGATAGAGCCCGCGGATCTTGTAGCCCTCCGCCACCCGGCGGATCCCCTCCATGAGCGCCGCCGTGCGCAGGTCCGTACCCTCCTTGCTGGCCAGCCCCCACACGCGGTTGAAGGCGCGCGTCATGAGCTCCTGCAGCCGCGTGGTGATCTCGCTCTCGCGCCAGAAGTAGTACTGCAGCCCCTGCACCCACTCGAAGTAGGAGACGACGACGCCACCCGCGTTGGCGAGGATGTCGGGGATCACGGTGACGCCGTGGTCGCGCAGGATCGCGTCGGCCTCGGGCGTGGTGGGAGCGTTGGCGCCCTCGGCGACGATGGTGGCCTTGATCCGCTCGGCGTTGTCGCCGCGGATCACCGAGCCGACGGCGGCCGGGATCAGCACGTCGCACGGCAGGGTGAGGAGGTCGGCGTTGGACACCGGCTCGGTGCCCGGGAAGCCGACGACGCTGCCGGCTTCCGTCACGTGCGCCTCCAGCTGGCGCATGTCGATCCCGCCGGGATTCCAGATCCCGCCCTTGACGTCGCTGACGCCGACGATGAGGCAGCCCTCGCGCCAGAGCAGCCGCGCGGCCACGGAGCCGACGTTGCCGAAGCCCTGCACCACGACGCGCTTGCCCCGCAGCTCCTGGCCGAGGTGGCGCGCGGCCTGGTAGAGGGCGTAGACGATGCCGCGGCCGGTCGCCTCGCGGCGGCCGGCCGAGCCCCCGATGATGAGCGGCTTGCCGGTGACGACGCCGGGGACCGTCCGGCCCTGGGTCATCGAGTAGGTGTCCATCATCCACGCCATCGTCTGCTCGTCGGTGCCCATGTCGGGAGCGGGGATGTCGAGGTCGGGGCCGATCAGCAGGATGATCTCGGCCGTGTACCGGCGGGTCAGGTTCTCCAGCTCCTGCCGCGAGAGCTTCCGGGGATCGCAGCGCACGCCGCCCTTGGCGCCGCCGTACGGCAGGGCCATCAGGGCGCACTTCCAGGACATGAGCATGGCCAGCGCGGAGACCTCGCCCAGGGTGACGTCCATGTCGTAGCGCAGGCCGCCCTTGGTCGGTCCAAGGACGGAGTTGTGATGGACGCGGTAACCCGTGAAAACACCGGTCTTTCCGTCGTCCATCCGGATGGGGATGGAGACCACCAGCGCCCGCCGGGGGTGACGCAGGCGCTCGTGGACGTCCTCGTCCAGCTGGAGGCGTGCCGCGACCTGGTCGAGCTGGGCCAGGGCGGTCCGGAGCATGGGCGAGTCGAAGTCGGATTTATCAGTCATGAGAGCCCTTTCCGTTGACAAGAGGCCGATCGGGTGTCAGAATCCGACTGAAACGGTCGCCGATCAAAACAGTCGCCGGCGGACAGTGGCACCAGGTCGAGGAGAGGATAAGGCATGCTTCGCTTCACCAAGCGCGCCGATTACGGCTTGATGGCGATCCATTACATCGCCGTTCACGACGACCTGGGGGCCGTCAGCGCCAAGCGTATCGCGGAGGAGTTCTCGATTCCACAGGAGTTGATGGCCAAGATCCTCCAGCGCCTGGCCAAGGAGCGATTGATCGTGAGCCAGAACGGGCCCAAGGGCGGCTACGCGCTCTCGCGCCGGCCGGCCGAGATCAGCGTGGGCGAGGTGATCCGCGCGCTGGAGGGACCGATCAACATCGTCTCCTGCCTGGAGGACGACGACTGCCCGCAGATGGAACGGTGCAGCCTCCGGCTGCCGGTGAAGAAGATCCAGGCGGCGATCACGCAGATGCTCGACACGATGAGCCTGGCCGAGCTGACGAGCCAGGACGTGCCCGAAATGCTGACCATCAAGGCGTGAAGCACACGAGGGGGTTCCGAGAGCGATGGCGTTGAGGTTTCCGATCTTCATGGACGCGCAGTCGACCACGCCCTGCGACCCGCGGGTCGTCGAGGCGATGGTGCCGTACTTCACCGAGAAGTTCGGTCATCCCGCCAGCCGCAACCACCCGTTCGGCTGGGAGGCCGAGGCGGCCGTCGACGCCGCCCGCGCGCGGTTGGGCCGCCTGATGGGCGCCCGTGACCCCAAGGAGCTGGTGTTCACCTCGGGGGGGACGGAGTCGATCAACCTGGCCCTCAAGGGCGTCGCCGAGATGTACCGCGAGAAGGGCACCCACATCGTCACCACCGTCATCGAGCAGCGGGCGGGGATCGACGTCGGCAAGCGGCTGGAGCGCCAGGGCTTCCAGGTGACGTACGTGCCCGTCCAGCCCGACGGCCTCATCGATCCCGACGAGATCCGCAAGGCGATCACCGACAAGACCATCCTGATCTCGGTGATGCTCGCCAACAACGAGATCGGGACGATCCAGGACGTGACGGCGATCGGCAAGCTCGCCAAGGAACGCGGCGTCCTCTTTCACACCGACGCCACCCAGGCCCTCGGCAAGGTCCCCGTGGACGTGGAGGCGATGGGCATCGACCTGCTGTCGTGCACGGCCCACCTCATGTACGGGCCCAAGGGCGTCGGCGCGCTCTACGTGCGGCGCAAGGGCCCTCGCGTGCGCCTGGCCCCGCTGTTCGACGGCGGCGGCCACGAACGCGGCATGCGCTCCGGCACGCTGCCGGTGCCGCTCTGCGTCGGCTTCGGCCGGGCCGCCGAGATCTGCCAGGAGACCATGACGGAGGAGAACGCGCGGCTGGCGAAGCTGCGCGACCGGCTCCAGGACATGATCCTGTCGAGCGTGGACGAGGCGTTCCTCAACGGCCGGCCCGACCGGCGGCTGGCCGGCAACCTGAACATCTCGTTCGCCTACGTCGAGGGCGAGTCGGTGCTGATGGGCCTCAACAAGGAGACGGCGCTGTCGTCCGGCTCGGCCTGCACCTCGGCCACCCTGGAGCCGTCCTACGTGATCGCGGCCCTCGGGGCCAGCGCCGAGCTGGCCCACTCGTCGATCCGGTTCAGCTTGCACCGGTTCAACACCGGTGAAGAGGTGGAGTACGTCGGCCAGCGCACGATCGAGGTCGTGAAGCGGCTGCGGGACATGTCGCCCCTGTACGAGCTGGCCAAGGAAGGCGTCGATCTGAAGTCGATCAAGTGGAAGGCCGAGTAAGGGGGGAAAGAGCGCGATGGCATACAGTGACAAGGTCGTCGACCACTACAACAACCCCCGCAACGTGGGGTCCTTTGGCAGGGACGTCGCGGGCGTGGGCACGGGGTTGGTGGGGGCGCCGGAGTGCGGTGACGTCATGAAGCTGCAGATCAAGGTCAACCTCGAGACGGGCGTCATCGAGGACGCGAAGTTCAAGACGTTCGGGTGCGGCAGCGCCATCGCCTCCTCGAGCCTGGCCACCGAGTGGCTCAAGGGCAAGACGGTCGGCGACGCGGCGAAGATCAAGAACACCGACATCGTGAACGAGCTGAAGCTGCCGCCCGTGAAGATCCACTGCTCGGTGCTGGCCGAGGACGCCATCAAGGCGGCCCTGGCCGACTACCAGGAGAAGCACGCACCCGCCCCGGCGGGTGCGGCATCAAAATAGGCGAGGAGGAGAGCATCCATGGCGGTCGCGCTGTCGGAAAACGCCAGCAAGCAGGTGAAGCAGCTCAAGCAGGCCCAGAACCTGCCCGAGAACGTCTTTCTGCGGATGGGCGTGAAGGGCGGGGGATGCTCGGGCATGAGCTACAGCCTGGAGTTCGACGCCGAGCTGGGCCCGCACGACAAGGAGTTCGAGGTCGATGGCGTCAAGGTGGTCGTCGACAAGAAGAGCTACATCTACCTGAACGGCACCACCCTCGACTACGTGCAGCAGGGGCTGACAGGGGGCTTCACGTTCGTCAACCCCCAGGCCAAGTCGAGCTGTGGCTGTGGGACCTCGTTCTCGGCGTAACCGGGCCCGGCCCGCACGTCGAACGGGCCCGGCGAGGGCCCGTTCGTATTTTTGGCGGCCGGGCACACCGAGGGCAGCCGGATGAATGACTTCTTTCAGGTATTCGGGCTCGAGCGCCGGCTCGGCATCGACGCGGCGGCGCTGCAGCGACGCTTCTACGAGCTGTCGCGGCAGTGGCACCCCGACTTCCACCAGACGGCGCCGCCGGCCGAGCAGGCACGCGCCCTGGAGGCGTCGGCGAGGGTGAATGCCGCCTACCGCGCCCTGCGCGACCCGCTCGCCCGCGTCGAGTACCTCGTCCGCCTCGAGGAAGGCCGCGACACGAAGGAAGGGGCCGCCGTGAAGCCCCAGGCGCCGCCCGAGCTGCTGGCCGAGATGTTCGAGATCCAGGAGGCGCTGGAAGCCGTGCGAGCCGAGGCGGAGGCCGGGAACCTCGCCGCCGCCGCCGGCGCCTCGCTGGCGGCGCAGCGGCAGGCGCTGGTGGACCGCCAGGCCGACACCGAGGCGCGCATCGTGGGGCCACTGAGCCGGGCCTGGGACACCGCGGCGGCGGACGCCCGGCCGGCCGCGCTGGCCGCGCTGCGGCAAGCGCTGGCCACGCGAGCCTATCTGAGAACCGTGATCGACGACCTGGGGGCGGCCCTGGGCGAGGGACACGAGGAGGAGCATGTCGCGCATCGTCGGGATTGATCTCGGGACGACCAACAGCCTGGTCGCCTACGTGGACGGCCGCACGGGGCTGCCGGTGGTCATCCCGGACGCCCAGGGGCGTCGCCTGCTGCCCTCCGTGGTGGCGTTCACGCCGGACGGCATCCTGGTGGGTGAGGCGGCCCGGCGCCAGCTCGCCCGGCGGCCGGCCGATACCGTGTACTCGGTCAAGCGGCTGATGGGCCGTGGCTGGGAGGACGTCAAGGCCGAGCTGCGCTACCTGCCGTTCCGCGTTGTGCCGGGCGACGGCGTCGTGAAGCTGGCGGTGGGCGGGCGCGAGGTCACCCCGCCCGAGGTGTCGGCCAGCGTGCTGAAGGCGCTGAAGGAGCGCGCCGAAGCCCACTTCGGCGAGCCGATCGACCAGGCCGTGGTGACCGTGCCGGCGTACTTCAACGACAGCCAGCGGCAGGCGACCAAGGACGCCGGGCGCATCGCGGGCCTCGACGTGGTGCGCATCGTCAACGAGCCGACGGCCGCCTCGCTCGCCTACGGTCTGCACCGGCTCGGACAGGGCGTCATCGCCGTCTACGACCTGGGCGGCGGGACGTTCGACATCTCCGTTCTGAGAGTGAAGGACGGGATCTTCGAGGTGCTGGCGACCCACGGCGACACCCATCTGGGCGGCGACGACTTCGATCGGGTGCTGATGCTGTGGCTGCTGGAGGACGTGCAGGCCCGCCACCATGCCGAGCTGGACCGCGACTGCGTGGATCTCGCGCGCGACAACGAGGCGATGCAGGAGCTGCGGCTGGCCGCCGAGGCGGCCAAGATCCGCCTGTCGAGCGAGGAGCGGACGACGCTGACCATCCCGTTCGCGGGATTCACGTACCGGCGGGACATCACCCGGGCCGACGTCGAGCGGCTGATCGAGCCGCTGGTGACCAAGACGCTCGGTCCGTGCCGGCAGGCGCTGGCCGACGCCGGGCTGACGCCGGCCGACATCGACCAGGTGGTGCTGGTCGGCGGCTCCACCCGGGTGCCGCTGGTCCGGCGGCGCGTGCAGGCGCTGTTCGGCCGGGCTCCCCACAGCCAGCTCGACCCCGACGAGGTGGTGGCGCTGGGGGCGGCGGTGCAGGCCGGCATCCTGGCCGGGGGCATCACGGACATGCTCCTGCTCGACGTCACGCCGCTGTCGCTCGGCATCGAGACGCTGGGTGGCATCGTGTCGGTGCTGATCGCGCGCAACACGACGATCCCGACCAGCGCCCGCGAGATGTTCACGACGTCGGTCGACGGCCAGACGGTGGTCGACATGCACGTGGTGCAGGGCGAGCGCGAGCTGGCCAAGGACAACCGTTCGCTAGCGCGCTTCGAGCTGCGGGGGATCGACCCGATGCCGGCCGGCATGCCGAAGATCGAGGTGACGTTCCTCATCGACGCCAACGGCATCCTCCAGGTCCACGCCAAGGAGCAGCGGACCGGCAAGGCGGCCTCGATCGAGGTGAAGCCGACCTACGGGCTCAGCGAGGCCGACGTCGAGCGGATGGTGGAGGAGTCGTTCACCTACGCCGAGGCCGACGTGGAGACGCGGCTGCTCATCGAGACGCGCAACGAGGCCGACACCGTGCTCACCCACGTGGACCGCGCCCTGCGCCAGGCCGGCCCCCTGCTGGGCGCCGGCGAGCGGCAGGCCATCGAGGCGGCGGCGGCGGCACTGCGCGAGGCGCGCACGGGCGAGGACCGCGACCGCATCCGGGAGCGGACGACCGACCTGAACCGGGCGACCGAGCACCTGGCCGAGGCCATGATGGACGCCGCCCTCAGGGGCGCCCTCGGCACCCGGCGCGCGGACGAACTCATGACACCGGGAGGCACGCGAGGGGACCTTCCCTCCTCGTCTGGATAGCATGGCAGTACACAAGGTGACATTCTTGCCGCTGAACAAGACCGTCGAGGTCGACGACGCGAGGTATCCCCTGGCCGATCATGGCAAGCCGGGCTCGCTGCTGGACATCGCGCTCGCCAACGACATCGAGCTGGAGCACAACTGCGGCGGCTCCTGCGCGTGCACGACCTGTCACGTCGTCGTCAAGGACGGGGCCGAGAACCTGAGCGAGATGCAGGACGACGAGGAGGACCGGCTCGACACCGCCGTGGGGCTGACCATCCGCTCGCGGCTGGGCTGCCAGGCGGTGGTCCGGGGCGACGTCGTCGTGGAGATCCCCGAGTGAGTCTGGCCTGGCGCGACGCGGAGGACATCGGCATCGCCCTGAGCGAGAAGTTCCCCGACGTGGACCCGCTGACGGTCCGCTTCACGGACCTGCACCGCTGGGTGACCGAGCTGCCCGACTTCGCCGACGACCCGAAGGGCTCCAGCGAGTCGACGCTCGAAAGAATCCAGATGGCCTGGCTGGATGAGCACCGCAATCGCTAGACGCTCACCACGTCACGACCTGGTCGGCCTCGAAGATCTGCTCGAGGAGCGCCTCCCAGGACCGCTCGTCGGGGACCCGGCACCGGGCCACGCCGGCGGGCGGGACCAGCTCGGGCGCGCCCGGCAGGAGCACGACGGTGACGTCGTCCCCGGCGGCCTGCTGGCGGCCCGCCAGGCCGAGGGCGAGCGGGTCGTCGGCCTTGAGCAGGTGGAGGATCCGGGCCATCAGAAGACGATGAAGCGCCGGCCCTGGCGGACCAGCTCGGCGATCTGCGCGGGCGACACGCGGACGACGGGATGGCCGCCCTCGTTCCAGTCGGGATCGGGTGGCACGGCGGCATCCTCGACGTGGAACGGAACGCCGAGCCGCTTGAGGTTATCGCGGAACTTGGCGATGTCGTCGCCGTCGACGAGGTCGTCGGTGTCGGCGTCGAGCAGGTGGACGGCCGGGCCGCGCAGCACGAAGGTGACCTGGTTCTCGCCGGCGACCACGCCCACCCCGATGCGCATGGCCTCGAACGCGCGGTGCGACGTCCGCGGGTCGGCCGCGATCACCACCAGGACGGGCTGCTCGTCGGGCACGGGCGGGCGCGCGTCAGTTCAGCGCGACGAAGCGCTCGGTGCCGTTGATCAGATCGGTCAGCACGACGAGGCCGCAGTACGTCACGCGCTCGGCGTCGGCGAGCGGCAGGCCGCGCTTCTGGCAGCCGTAGGCGCACACGAAGACCTTGGCCCCGCGATCCGGCAGCGCGCGGATGCGCGGGTCGTCCATGGCGCGCACGCCGTCGTCGATCAGGTACAGGTAGAGCTGGGCACCGCGCGCGAGCGCCGCGTTCGACAGGCCGACCGCGGTCTCCAGATTCGCGTGATCGGGTCCGGTGGACAGCAGCAGACCGAACTTCTTCTTGGCCAGGTCCATCGCCGGCCGAGCGTAACATCGGGGTGGGGGGAGAGCAAGGTATGAGCCGTCGCGTCTATCTCGACCACAACGCGTCGACGCCGGTGCATCCGGACGTGCTGGCGGAGATGCTGCCGTACTTCTCGGAGCGGTTCGGCAATCCGTCGAGCGCCCACGGCTTCGGCCGCGAGGCGCGGGCGGGGCTCGACCTGGCGCGCGCCCGCGTGGGCCGATTCCTGAACGTGGCGCCCGACGAGATCGTGTTCACGTCGGGCGGCACGGAGTCGGACAACTTCGGGGTGAAGGGACTGGCCTTCGCCCGCGGCCGCGGCCACCTGATCACCTCGACGATCGAGCACCACGCGGTGCTGCGCGCCTGCCAGTGGCTGGAGAGCCAGGGTTTCGCGGTGACCTACGTCGGCGTCGACGAGCACGGCATGGTCGATCCCGACGACGTCAAGCGCGCGATCCGCCCCGACACGATCGGCATCTCGATCATGCACGCCAACAGCGAGGTCGGCACCATCCAGCCGGTGGCGGCCATCGGCGCCGTCGCGCGGGAGCGCGGCGTGCCCTTCCACGTCGACGCCGTGCAGACGTTCGGCAAGATCGACCTCGACGTGGCGGCCGCCCACATCGATCTGCTGTCGTTCTCGGGCCACAAGATCTACGGGCCCAAGGGCGTGGCCGGGCTCTGGATCCGCAAGGGCGTCAAGATCGTCCCCGTCCAGCAGGGCGGCGAGCACGAGCGCCGGCGGCGGGCGGGCACCGAGAACCTGCCGGGGATCGTCGGGCTCGGCAAGGCGGTGGAGGTCCGCGCCCGCGACATGCACGAGGAGGCGCCCCGGCTGACGGCGCTGCGTGACCGGCTCTGGCAGGGCATCCGGGCCCGGGTGTCCGCCGTGCGCCTCAACGGCCACCCCACCGAGCGGCTGCCGGGGACGGCCAACATCTCGTTCCGGGGCGTGGAGTCCGAATCGGTCGTCCTCGGGCTGGATCTGAAGGGCATCGGGGTGTCGGCGGGCTCGGCCTGCACGACGGGCACCGTCGAGCCGTCGTACGTGCTGGTGGCGATGGGGGCGCCGCTCGACTGGGCGATGGGCGCCGTCCGGCACTCGCTCGGCCGCACGACCACGGCCGAGGACATCGACTACGTGATCGAGTCGGTCGAGCCGCTGGTCCGCAAGCTGCGGGCGGCCTTGCCGGTGGGCGCCGGATGAGGTACAGCCCGGCCCTGCTCGACCACTTCCTCAACCCGCGCAACGCCGGGCTGATGCGGCAGCCGGACGGGGTGGGCGTGGACGAGTACGAGGGGTGCGGCGACCTGGCGCGCTTCTTCCTGCGCGTGCGCGAGGGCCGGGTGACCGAGGCGCGCTTCCAGACCTACGGCTGCGGCCCCACGATCGCGGCCGCCAGCGCCGCCAGCGAACGCGTGACGGGACGTCCGGTGGAGGAGCTGCTGAACCTCAAGGCGCAGGAGGTCGAGGACGCCGTGGACGGGCTGCCGGAGGACCGCAAGCACGCCGCCGACGTGGTGGCCGGCGCCTTGCGGGCGGCCGCCCTCGACGCGCTCCGGCGGCCGCGAGAAGGGGTGGCGTGATGTTCGACGCGATCCGGAGCGACGTCCGCACGGTCATGGAGCGCGACCCCGCGGCCCGCTCGCGCATGGAGGTCCTGCTCTGCTACCCCGGCGTCCACGCGCTGGCCCTGCACCGCGTCGCCAACCGCCTGTGGCGGGACGGCTGGCCCGGCACGGCGCGCGTCGTGTCGCACGTCTCCCGCTTTCTCACCGGCATCGAGATCCATCCGGCGGCCCGGATCGGCCGCGGCCTGTTCATCGACCACGGCATGGGGATCGTGATCGGCGAGACGGCCGAGATCGGCGACAACGTGAGCCTGCTCCAGGGCGTCACCCTGGGCGGCACCAGCACCCGCCGCGAGAAGCGGCATCCCACCCTGCGCGACAACGTCACCGTCGGCGCCGGCGCCAAGATCATCGGCGCGATCACGGTCGGCGAGAACAGCCGCGTCGGCGCCGGCTCGGTGGTCGTGCGCGACGTGCCGCCCAACGCCGTGGTCGTCGGCGTGCCCGGCCGGGTGACCTCCAAGGACGGCCAGCGCGTGAGCGGGATCGACATGAACATGACCGACCTGCCCGACCCGGTCAGCCGCGCGATCGAGCAGCTCGTCGACCGCATCCGCGGGCTGGAGGCCGACCTCGACAGCCTGCGGAAGATCGTCGACCGCGACGGGCTTCGCGACGAGGAACGGTCCTGACCCGCGCCGACGCCTGGTCGCTCCTCACCGAGTTCACCCGGGGCGACGGGCTGCGCAAGCACGCCCGGGCGGTGGAGACCTCGATGCGCGCCTACGCCGCCCGCTTCGGCGAGGACCCCGAGCGCTGGGGCATCGCCGGCATGCTGCACGACTTCGACTACGAGATGCACCCGCGGGCGCCGCACCACCCGGTGAAGGGCGCCGAGATCCTCCTCGCCCGCGGCGTCGAACGCGAGGTCGTCTACGCCATTCTCGCCCACGCCGACTACTCCGGCATGCCGCGCGTCTCGCGGCTGGACCGGGCGCTGTATGCGTGTGACGAGCTGACCGGCTTCGTGCACGCCTGCGCGCTCGTGCGGCCGGGCAAGGTCATCACCGGGCTCGAGCCCGCCTCGGTGCGCAAGAAGCTCAAGGACCGGGGCTTCGCCCGCACGGTGAACCGCGACGACGTCTACCGCGGCGCCGCGGAGCTCGGCGTCGACCTCGACGCCCATATCGCGTTCATCGTCGAGGCCCTCGCGCCCGTCGCCCCCGAGATCGGCCTGGCCCGGGCCTGAGCGGCCGTGCGCGCCGTCTCGCGCGCGATCGTGCACGTGGACATGGACGCGTTCTACGCGTCCGTCGAGCAGCGCGACCGGCCGGAGCTGCGCGGGCGACCGGTGATCGTGGGCGCCGATCCCCGGGGCCGGGGTGTGGTCTCGGCCGCCTCCTACGAGGCGCGCGTGTACGGCGTGCGCTCGGCGATGCCGATCTCGCGCGCCCATCGGCTGTGTCCCCACGGCGTCTATTTGCCGGTCGACATGGCCAAGTACGCGCGCGTCTCGCGCGAGATCATGGCGGTCCTGGGCGACTTCTCGCCGCTGGTGGAGCCGGTGTCGGTCGACGAGGCCTTCGTGGATCTCACCGGCACGCAGACGCTGTGGGGTCCGCCGGACATGGCCGTGCGCCGGATCAAGTCACGGATCCGCGAGGAGACCGGCCTCACGGCCTCGGCCGGGCTGGCGGCGAACAAGTTCGTGGCCAAGGTGGCCTCCGACCTCGAGAAGCCCGATGGCCTGGTCGTGGTGCCGGCGGGCGGGGAGGCGGCCTTCCTGGCGCCGCTGCCGATCGAGCGGCTGTGGGGCGTGGGCAAGACCACCGCCAGGGAGCTGGCCGATCTCGGCGTGACGACGATCGGCCGGCTGCAGCAGTTGCCGGCGCGCGTGCTCACCGCGCGCCTGGGGCCGCACGGGCCGGATCTGCAAGCGCTCGCGTTCGGTCGTGACGATCGGCCGGTCGAGCCGTTCTCGCCGCCCAAGTCCATGGGCGCCGAGGAGACCTTCGAGCGCGACTGCCGAGACCTCGCCCGTCTGGAGGAGACGCTGCGCGGGCAGGCCGAGCGGGTGGCCCGCGAGCTGCGCGCCGAGGGGCTGGCGGCCTGCCGGGTGACGCTCAAGCTGCGCTGGGCGGACTTCCGCACGCTCACACGCAGCCACACGGCCGACCCGACCCAGGACGGGCTGGAGATCTACCGCCGGGCGGCCGCGCTGCTCCGGCGCGAGCGGCTGATCCAGCCGGTGAGGCTGATCGGCGTCTCGGCCTCCACCTTCAGGCCCGAGGCTCGCGGTCAGCTTCCGCTCCTCGACCCGTCCGCCGTCCGCCGCGAGCAGCTCGCCCGGGCCGTGGACCGCATCACCGGGCGGTTCGGCCGCTCCGCCATCCTCCCCGCCCGCTTGATCGACCCGATTGACTGAGTGGGTCACGCCACCGCTATGGTTGAACGAACAGGGCTCGTGCCTCGCGGAGGTGGGCCGTCTCGAACCCCTCCGTGAAGCCGCCGAGTACGTCGGCCACCAGCCGGCACGCCTCGTCCGCGCGGCCCTGCTGCTGGCGCAGGCGACCGAGGCTCATGGCGGCCCGTAGCTCGAGCCACCTCGCCTGTTGCCGGCGAGCCACCTCAATCGCCTCGAGGAAGCACGCCTCCGCCTCCGCTTCGCGGGCGCCGCACAGGAGGAGCTGTCCCCGGAGTCGCCGCAGCTCGGCCTCGTAGAAGCGCTCCCCGGTCGCCGTCGCCCCTGTCAGACCCTCCGCGACCACGGCCAGCCCCTCGGCCGCGCGCCCCGCCATCAGGCAGGCGTCGGCCAGGAGCGCGAGCAGGTACGACTGGTACTGTTCCGTTCCGGCCCTCGCGCCGGACGCCGTGGCGTGCCGCAGCTCCACGATGCCGTCCTCCTGCCGGCCCTCGATGGCGACCGCCCACCCGAGCAGCCCGGTCGCCCGCGGGACAATGAGCCCGAAGGCGTGCTCCCGGGCCAGCGCCATCGCGGTCTCGGCCCTCGCCCGCAGGGCGTCCGGTTCCCGGCGCTCCTGATGGATGACCGCAGCGCGCAAATGTGCCATGGTGATGTTGAACGGATGGCCCAGGCGCTCCCCGAGGGCGATGGCGTCGTAGGCGGCGTCGCGCGCGCGGTCGGGGAAGCCGAGCAGCGCCAGCGCCCAGGCGTTGGCTGTCCGGGCGCACACCCCTGCGTCGTGGTTGCCATAGGTCGGAGCCAGCGGGACGTGGGTCTCCAGGTCGTAGAGCTCGATGCCGCGAGCCGCGTGATCGTGGGCGGTCTCCAGCTCTCCGACCGAGAGCAGGGTCGGCCATAGGGCATGGCGGGCCTGCAGGAGCAGGGCGGAATCGCCCGTGCGCTCGGCGCGCGTAAGAAGATCCTCGGCGATCGTCCGCGCCTGCGCCACCTCGCCGCGGCCCCACGAGAAGTGCCAGAGACCCCAGAGCGCGGGAAAGAGTCGCGCCGTGTCCGTGGTGTGTCCGCACAGCGCGCGTATCCGCGCATAGACGCGCTCCACCTCGGGCGCTCCCGAACCACGGATGGTCGTGAGCTGGCTTCCGAGCGCGATCTGCAGCGACAGCTCGCGCTCGGCCCGCGCCGGCGTCTCCGGCAGCGTCGCGATCTGCTCGATCGCCCGGTCGAGATGCCTGATCGCCTCGCGCGGGGCGTTCCGGCGGACCGCGGTTGTCCCTGCCTGCTCGAGATACCGGACTGCCCGGTCCACGTCGCCGCTGCGGTCGAAGTGCATCGCCAGCTCCGCGGCGAAGTCTGCCGATCGTGCGCCGTAGGCCGCTTCCAGGCGCGCGCCGACGCGCGCGTGGAGATCCGCCCTCACCCCCTCGGGCACGCGCTCGTAGAGCCCCTCCCGGTACAGCGCGTGGCGGAAGGCGTACCGCGCGGCAAGCGTCCCGTCGGGCCAGCGCGCCGTCCCGCTCTCGCGCAGGAACTGCTGCCGCCGGGCCATCTCCGCGCAGCGCGCCTCGACGTCGGCGGCATCGGCGGCCGCGGCCGCCGCGACGATGGCGGCCGAGAACTCCGCGCCGGCGATGCTGGCGGCTTCGAGCAGGCGCCGTTCCGTCGGGCCGAGGCCCGCGAGCTGCCGCTCGATCATCTGGCGGACGTCGGTGGGCACGGTGACCGGCACGGCGTCGGGCGGTTGGGTGAGACGCCACCCGTCTTGGCGCTCGACGAGGATCCCGCGCACGATCAGGTCCTCCACCACGGTGACCATGAAGAGCGGGTGGCCCTCAGTGCGAGCGTGGATCGCGCAAGCAAGGCGGGCGAGGACCGAGGCGTCCTCCGGCGCGACCGGGCACCGCCGCGCGAGGTAGTGCGCCCCGGCCGCGTCGTCGAGCGGGCCGAGGGCCAGCTCGCGGCACTGCCGGTGGAGCTGGAGCTCGGGCTTGACCCCGGCGAGCGGGTGGTCGCGTCCGAGCACCTCCACCGGGCGATAGATCCCGATCAGCATCAGCCGGGCGCGCTCCGGGCGCCGCGCCAGGAAGGCCAGCCAATCGAGCGTCGAGGTGTCGCTCCAGTGCAGGTCTTCCAGCCGCAACACCAGAGGCCGGTCGGCGGCGAACGCCTCGACCGCCTCGGTCAGCTCCCGGAGCATGCGCTCCCGCGTGGCCGGCTGCGTCCGGCGCTGGATCGCTCGCAGCTCGGCCCTGCTGATCAGGGCCGGCATCTGGCCGAGCCAGGTCGGCGCGTACCGGGCGAGGATCTGGACGACGCGCTCGCCCTCGGCCTCCCGGCACAGCCGCCCGAGTGCGTCCAGGATCGGCAGGTACGCCTCGCCGGCTCCGTAGTGCTCGACGCACTGCCCGTGTCCGATCCGCCGCTCGCCCGTCGCGGCGACCTCGGCGAGGAACGCGTCGACCACCGTCGTCTTGCCGATGCCCGGCTCGCCCGTGACGAAGACGACCTGCCGTGAGCCTTGCTCGGCGAGCGCGAGCCAGCTCCGCAGCTCCTGGAGCTCTCGCTCCCGGCCGACAAACGCCGGCGGTCGCGCAAACGTCAGGCCGGGTGCCGACGCTGGCGGGGGCTCGTCGGCGGAGACCGGGGCGAACCGAAACCCGCGCCGATGCACGGTCTCCAGGTATCGAGGGTGCCGGGCGTCCTCGTGAAGCGCCTGACGCAGCTCCTGGATGCACGAGCTGAGCGCCGCATCGCTCACCGCCGTGTCCGGCCACCCGGCCTCGAACAGCTCCTGCTTGGAGGTGACCCGCCCTGCGCGCGCCACGAGGACGCGCAACACCGTGAGGGCCTTGGGGGTCAAGCGCACTTCGTGGGTTCGACGCCAGAGGCCGCGGTCATCGAGACGGTACCGACCGAAGCGAACTGGTTGGTTTGACGTCACCTTTTCCCAACGCTCCCAGCCGTGAACGAAGCTGAGGAAATCCCAAGGTTCTGCTGAGACTTCCGTGTCCTGTTCTCCCACGCTTGTGCCACATACAGGCGCGCGGCGCAAGCAGCCGCGAGAAGATGAGGTGAGTCATGCGTGGTCATCCCATGGTCGCCAGCCACCTGATCCCGAGAGCGGAGTGCGTACCATGAGTGCGCTGCTCCTCGCCCTGCTGGCCTGGATCGGAGGCCAGACCGGCTACGCTGTTCTCACCACAGCCGAGGAACTGCCCGCGGTGGAGCGCCTCGATCCCGCGGCGATGAGGCACATGGTCTACCCGCAGGCCTCCGAGGAACGCCTCTTGCCGCGGACCATCCTCGGCGCGTACGACGTCCACAAGGGCGTCAATGGCACCATCTACTTGTCGGCGGACCTTGACCTCGCCGACGAGGCGAGCCACGAGGTCTTGGTGCACGAACTGGTCCACGTCCTCCAGTACCGAAGCGGCAAGGCATTCCGGTGCGTCGGGCAAATGGAGGCCGAGGCGTATGCAGTGACGAGGGCGTGGCTCGCGGGGCGAGGGCTCCCGGACCACCACGACGACATCGCGATCTTTTCGCCTCGAAGTGTCCGGACGAGATCCCGGCCAACTTCTAGCGCGACTTCGCCTCAGACCGACATGGCATGTCGACCGGATGAGAAGAGGGACGGGGTTGGTCACACCTCAGCACCGCCAGGACGATGTGTGATTGAATGACCAGAGGGAAGGTTATGCTCCTCCTGGGCGCTGGTATGCTTGGCTTCCTGCTGACAGGATTTGTGCGGGGACCAAGGATTCTCTCGACGTACGGTGATACCCATGTCAGGCTCCCAGATGGGAGCTCGGTACCCCGCGATCCGAGAAGCCCGGTGCACGCCGGTATCGACATCGGAGGACGCTACGGCCAGCCGGCTCTAGCGACAGCCGATGGGATCGTCTTCCTCGCGGGTACCGAGGACGAGCTGTGCGGTATCCGTGTAGTGATTGACCACGGCTTGTTCGACGGTGCGCGATTCTACACTGGTTACTGCCATCTCGCCGAGAGCACCGTGAAGGAGGGCCAAGGGGTCAAGCGCGGGGAGGCGATCGGAGTGGTCGGTCGTACCGGGCTATGGAGACCCTACGAGCACGCTCACTTCGATCTGCAAAAGGTGGTGCCCGAGAAGGACGTGCGCTGGAACTTCATCGACCCAGAGCCGTTCGTGGTAGGGTGTTTCGACCCCGGGCGAACCTATCCCACGGAGCGAGTCGTTCTCACTTGGCCTGTCAAGTGCTGAGCGTGAAGGTCATGGACGCCAGGACGGCCGCACGACTCTGCCGCTCCGGCCAGGAATTCGTGATCTGGCCGCTCGGTGAGTTGCTCGGGCCCCTGGCAGGGGCGGCCGTGGAGGTCACGTCATCGCCAACAACCTCCTGCACTCGGCCGCGCCGGCCCGTGAACGCTTGGCCCACCGATGGACACCACTGCGGCAGGGCATGAGCGGACGCAGAAATGAGCGCCCGGACTCTGGGCAGAAGCGTCATGCGCAAGCCGTAAGGTGACACGAACTCGCCTAGGGAGCCCCAACGCCCTGCGAGCTGTGAGGTTCATCCAGGACGGGTGCCCTATGAGCGAACCGCCTTCCCTACCTGACGATCCAGTTCGAGAACACGCTGGCGTTCGTGATCATCATCCTGGTGCTGCTGGTCCGGCCCGAGGGCCCGCCCGGCAAGGAGTCCAAGGAACGGAGGTAGCGGGCGGCGACGTCGAAAGGACGCCGTTGCCTGCGTCGGGGGCATCGTTTAGACTCACTGAACAGCAGTTCAGTCCACGGCCGGGGAGACCGATGGAACGCCCGATCGCCTATGACAAGCTCGCGCGGGAGGACCGCTTCGTGCGGATGCGCACGCGCGACGTCGGCACCCTGAAGATCGAGCAGGGGCTGCCGCCGTTCCCCGACCTGGCCACCCGGGAATCGATGCGCGACCGCGTGCACGGCATCCTGGTCGGCGAGCTGCAGGCGATGGAGGGCGCGGGCCGCACGGTCTACGATTTCCCCGAGGCGCCGTGGGAGTTCACCGTGGACATGGCGCGGCAGGTGTGGGACGAGTCGCGCCACGTCGAGACCTACCTGGGGCTGCTCGACCACCTCGGGGGCCGGGTCGGCGAGTTCCCGGAGACCACGCTGCTCTGGCGGTGCGCCTGCGCGGAGGACGCCGCCGCCCGCGTGGCCGGCGTCAACCGGGGCCTCGAGGGTCTGGCCTGCGACGTCTTCAACCAGCTCATCCACATCGCGAAGAAGATCGACGACCCCGTCCTCGAGCGCTCGGTGGACTACGTGCTGGCGGACGAGATCACCCACGTGCGCATGGGCTCGCGCTGGCTCAACGAGCTGACCCGGGGCGACCCCGAGCGGCGGCGGCGGGCCATCGAGTTCCAGGACTCGATCGACGACCGCTTCAACCTCGGGGGCCAGCGGCGGGACGGGCACCACGACGACGTGCCGATCTCGATCGCCAAGGACGCCCGGCGGCTGGCCGGCTTCACCGAGGAGGAGATCCAGCGGCTCGTCAAGAGTACGCAGCGCTCCCAGGTGTACTAGCTGACCGCTCACCCGCTCGCCGGTCACTTCTCGGTCGACGCCGCCGCCCGGCGCATCCGCCACTATCGCTACGTCGAGGAGCGGATGATGCGCGTGCTCGGCGGCTGGATCGCGCTCACGCCCGAGCTGCCCGCCAAGCTCCTGTTCGGCCGTCACGTCTGGGACTGCGCCCAGCACGCCGACCTCTGGGGCCGTCGCCTGCCCGAGCTGCGCGCCCTCGGCCAGCAGTCCGAACCGGCCGGCCCCGCGGTCGTCCGGCTGCTGGACCTGATCGAGACCGCCGAGGCGGCCGGCCGGACGGTCGAGCGCATCACCGCCATCTACCGGGTGCTCAAGCCCCATCTGGCGACCGTCTACGAGCGCCACCTGGCCGTCGCCAATCCCGTCTACGAGCCGCCCACGCGGCGGATCCTGGCCCGGGCGATCGTGGAGGAGCGCCGTCACGCCGCCGCCGGCGCGATCGTCCTCGAGCGCCTGATCGCCGCCGACCGGACGCTGGCCGACCGGGCGGATACCTGGGAGCGCCGCGTGCTCGACGCGCTGGCGGCCGCGCGCGGCGTGACGGGTGACGTCGAGACCCCGCTGGTCACGCCGCCGGGTACGCCGCCGGATCCGGTCGAGGTCGCCGGGGACCTGGTGCCCGCCCCGCCCCCGTTCGATCCAGCCGCGGCGCTGGGGGAGCTGGCCGCGCCGCTGGACGCACATCGCCGCGCCCTCGAGCGTGGTGACACGGAGGCGCTGCGGACCACCCTGGCCCCCGAGGCGGGGCCCGACGTCGCGAGCGCGTACGCCGGGCTGCCGGGGCCGTTCGCGCGGACCGAGGTGGTCGGCTGCGCCCGCATCGGGCGGCAACGGGTCGTGAAGCTCTGGCTCGACAACCCGCGGGGGCGGGTCGTGCTGCAGGAGCGGTGGCTGCCGTCGGCGGCCGGCTGGCGCATCGTCGCCGTCGAGGTCACGCGCGCCGAGCCGGGGCCGTAGTGTTCCGCGCCGTCCTCGTCGCCAACCGCGGCGAGATCGCCCGCCGCGTCTTCCGGGCCTGTCGCCGGCTCGGCGTCGGCACCATCGCCGTCTACTCGGAGGCCGACCGGGACGCCCCCCACGTGTGTGACGCCGACCGCAGCGCGCTGCTGGGTCCGGCGCCGGCCCGCGAGAGCTACCTCGACATCGAGCGCATCCTGACCGCCGCCCGCGCGCAGGGCGCCGACGCCGTGCATCCCGGCTACGGGTTCCTCGCCGAGAACTGGCGCTTCGCCGAGGCGTGCTCCCGCGCGGGGCTCGCGTTCATCGGCCCCCCGGCCGAGGCGATCCGCGCGATGGGCGACAAGTCCGGCGCCCGCCGGCTCATGGCGGCAGCCGGGGTGCCCACGGTGCCGGGCAGCCCCGGCCCCGTCGCCGACGCCGCCGAGGCGGAGGCGCAGGCGGCCGCCGTCGGGTTTCCGCTCATCCTCAAGGCGGCCGCCGGCGGGGGAGGCATCGGGCTGGCGCGCGTCGACCGCGCCGCCGACCTCGCGGCGGCGTTCGGCGCCGCCACGCGCCGGGCGCAGGCGGCATTCGGCAGCGGGGCGCTCTACCTCGAGCGCTACCTGGAGCGGCCGCGTCACGTCGAGGTCCAGGTGTTCGCCGACGCCCACGGCGCGGTCGTGCACCTGCACGAGCGCGAGTGCTCGCTGCAGCGCCGCCACCAGAAGCTGCTGGAGGAGTCGCCGGCGCCGGGCCTCGATCCCGCCACCAAGCGGGGGCTGGTCGAGGCCGCGGTGGCCGGCGCCCGCGCCATCGGCTACGTCAACGCCGGCACGCTGGAGTTCCTGGTCGACGGCCGCGGCGGGTTCTACTTCATCGAGATGAACACGCGCATCCAGGTCGAGCACCCGGTGACCGAGGAGGTGACCGGCCTCGACCTCGTGGTGGAGCAGCTGCGGGTGGCCGCCGGCGAGCGCCTGTCCTGGCGCCAGGCCGAGATCGTCCAGCGCGGCGCCGCCATGGAGGTTCGCGTCTACGCCGAGGACCCCGACCGGAACTTCCTGCCCTCGCCCGGCACGATCGGCCGGCTCGAGCTGCCGGCCGGCGAGGGGATTCGCGTCGAGTCGGGCGTCGAGACCGGGAGCACGGTCTCCGTCCACTACGACCCGCTGCTCGTCAAGCTGATCGCCCGGGGCGGCGGCCGCGACGAGGCGCTCGACCGCCTGCGGGCGGCCCTCGACGCGACCGCGGTCGAGGGTGTGCGCACGACGCTGCCGTTCTTGAAGAAGGTGCTCGACCATCCGGACGTCCGGCGCGGCGCGCTCCACACGCAGATGGTGGAGCAGGGCGCCTTCCGCTAAACTCTCGGTCCGACAAAGGAGCGTTCCCATGCCGGAGGAGATCAAGGCGCACATCACGGGCGTCGTCTTCCAGGTCGTCGCCAAGGCGGGCGATCGGGTCGGCGCCGGCGACCCCGTCATCGTGCTCGAATCGATGAAGATGGAGATCCCGGTCGAGGCGCCGCGGGCGGGCGTGGTGAGGGAGATCACGGTGCAGGAAGGCCAGACCGTGCAGGAAGGCGACACCGTCGCCGTCCTGGACTGAGGAGACGCCCATGAGCGTGGCGATGGTGCGCGATCTCTACGACTATCACCGCTGGGCCAATCGCAAGCTCTACGACTTCGCGGCCGGCCTCGGCGAGGCGACGTGCGCGCGCGAGGTGGGCCCGCAGTTCAGCTATCCCAGGGTGACCCGGATGTTCGCCCACCTCTACGGCGCCGACTGGGTCTGGCTGAGCCGCTGGAAGGGGACCTCGCCCACCGCGGCGCCCGGCGACGAGCTGACCACCCTGGCGGTGGTGCGCGCGAGATGGGACGCGCTGGAGGCCGAGCAGCAGGCCTTCGTGGACGGGCTCGGGGACGCCGACCTCGCCCGCACGATCCACTTCAAGAACACCGAGGGCAGGGCCCTCCACGCGCCGCTCGGCCAGCTCCTGCAGCACGTGGCCAACCACGCGACCCACCACCGCAGCGAGATCGCCACCATGGTGACGATGCTCAGCGGCTCACCCCCCGACACGGGCCTCAACAGCTGGATCATCGCCCGCACCGGCCAGATGCGCTGAGGATGGACACTGGTCACCGTCGTGAGATCCGCGTGGCGAGCACTCCGCGCGCCGCGCGCAGTCCGGACTCGAGCGCCCCCTGCATCCACCCGGAGGCGCTGGACGTGTGCTCTCCGGCGAAGTGGATGCGCCCCTCGGGGGCCCTGAGCGCCGACATCAGCGTCGTGAGCTGGCCCGGCCGGAACCAGGCATAGGCGCCCCGGGCCCATGGCTCAGCGTCCCAGTCGACCGTGGCCGTCGCCTCCACCTCCGTGGCTGCCCCGGGATAGACGCGGTCCAGGTCCTCCAGGACCTGCCGCGCGCGCTCGGCGGATGGCAGCCTGCCCAGGCTCCGCGCGTCGGCGCCGCCGACATGGGCGTCGAGAATGCCGCGCTGCCCCGATTGCGTCGCGGTCGCCTCCCACACCCACTTCACCGGCAGGTCGGTCACTGCGGAGGCGGGCAGCCGCCGGGCGCGCCAGAACCGGGTGCGCGTCTGGAGCAAGATGCGGGTGAGGCTGGTGGCGGTCATCGCCGCGACGGCGGCGCGCTTGGCCGGCGAGAAGGCCGGAGCGACCTCCAGGCGGGCCAGCACGGGTGGCGGCAGCGTGCAGATGACGTGGTCACCCACCCAGCGGCGGATCTGGCCGTCAGCGCCCCGTGTCACCAGGGCCGCCGTGCGCTCGCCCGGCTCGATGCGGACGACCGGCACGCCGTACCGGACGCGCTCGCCCAGGCGCGCGGCCATCGCCACGGGGAGGCGGTCGTTGCCGCCGGCGATCGCCCAGAAGCGGCGGTCGCCGCGACGCAGCGCCAGGTCGCGCAGCATGGACAGCGCGGAGTACGTGTCGATCCCGTCCCCGCCGAGGTCGAGATAGCCGAGGGCGAGCAGCGCCACGGCGCCGGGCGAGGCGCCGCGCGTTCGCAGCAGCTCGGCCATCGTCATGGCGTCGTAGCGCGCCAGCGCCCGGGCCGGCCACCCCGGCGCTGTGGGGTCGCCGATCTCGTCCAGCAGGCTGTCGATGTATCGCTGCCACATCCCGTACAGCCCCAGCGCCCGCTCCGCCGGCGTGAGGTCGAACGGCCAGGCTTCGGCCCCGCCGGCGCCCACCACGACCCGCCGGCCGCGGACGTGATAGAGCTCGCCGCCCGGCCGGGGCGCGACCACGACGAGCTTCAAGCCGAGCTGCTCGGCGTACTCGCGCACGAGGCGGTGGCTGTCGGGAATGAAGAGCGCGCCCGCCTCGGCGTACTGCCCGGCGGTAAAGGGCTCCCGCAGTGTCCGCACGCGACCGCCGGGAGCCTGGCGTGCTTCCAGGACGGTGACATCGGCGCCCGCCTGGACCAGCTCCCAGGCGGCGGCGAGCCCGGCCAGCCCGGCACCGGCGACGACGACCCGCCGGGGCGGACCGGTGCGGCCGGCTCGCGGCAGGAGCGCCATTCCGCCGAGAGCAAGGAAGGCGCGCCGGTCCATGCCCCCGCCGGGTGCCAGTGGCGTGCCCGCGAGCTCAGCGATACGCGCAGGGCGGGACCGGGGTCCTGAACGGCGCCTGGGTGAGATGCTCGCCGGGGGCGAAGAGCCGGAGCTGGCGAGGGGCCGGGGCCGTCGCCAGGCGGCGCCCCCGCAGCGTGAGGTAGTACCCGGCGCGCACGGTGTCCACGCCGAGGTGCCGGAGGTCGCGCGGGCCGCGCAACGCCGCGCGCCGGCGGGCGTGGACGAGGGTGCGTGCGGCCGTGGGGCCCACGCCCGGGACGCGCACCAGCAACTCGAGCGGCGCCTGCGTGATTTCCAGCGGGAAGCGCTCGGGGTGGGCCAGCGCCCACGCGGTCTTGGGATCGTGGTCCAGGGGGAGATTGCCGTCGGCCTCGAACGCCAGCTCCTCGAAGGCGAAGCCGTAGTCTCTCAGCAGATGCTCGGCCTGGTAGAGGCGCGACTCCCGCGCTGCCGGGGTCGGCGTGAAGCTCTCGAACGGTGTGCCCACCACGGGCTGGAACGCGCTGAAGTGGGCGTGGTGCAGCAACCGCTCACGCTCCAGCCGGGCGACGAGGGCGAGCACCTCGCGGTCGCGCTCGCCGACGGCGCCCACGACGAACTGCGTGGTGGTGCTCCCGCGGGGGCCCGGCCGGCCTTCCTCGCGCGCCTCCCGGTAGAGCCGGCCGGCCAGCTCCAGCTTGGGGAGGAGATCGCCCGACAGGCTCTTCTCCCTGGCGAGAGCGCTGACGTGGCGATCGGTGGGCCCCTCGAGGTTCACCGAGATCCGCGTGGCCAGCCTGGCGGCCTCCTCGACCTGCGCGGTCTCGGCC
>Ga0302046_10000660_pt1 | contig 33707 bp, 37 predicted proteins | sample RVTome_11_FD_200261 | JGI IMG/M metagenome (GOLD analysis project Ga0302046, IMG submission 200261) | Soil microbial communities from uranium-contaminated site in the Upper Colorado River Basin, Wyoming, United States - RVT147D111 (version 2) ...
CTCCTCTGTGCCGGGATAACTATTTGATCGCACAGATATTTTCCCAGATTCAGAGCCCCGATGCACCCATAGTTTGAGATATCCGGGCTAGGCTCTCAGGTACGTCAATAAGAACCGTTCAGGGGAGGACCGTCCCGATGATCCGCAATCCCATTTCAGCAGCGCGACGTGCGCTTTTTGCCGGTGTCTTGGCTTTGCCCGTCTTGGCGCTTGCCGGGCCCGCCGCAGCCGACGCCCAGCTCGAGGCCAACAAGAAGCTCGTCGTCGACTTCTACAACATGATCTTCCTGCAGCATAAGACGGCCGAGGCCTTCAAGCGCTACTCGATCCCGGCCTACAAGCAGCACAATCCCTTCGCCGGCGACGGCGCCAAGCCGGCGATCGACTTCCTCGGCGGCCGCTTCAAGAAATTTCCCGAGGCCAAGAACGTCATCAAGCGCGTGATCGCCGAAGGCGACCTGGTGGTCCTCCACGTCCATTCGACGCTCAATGCGAAGGACCGCGGCCGCGCCATCGTCGACATCTTCCGCGTCACGGACGGCAAGGTGGTCGAGCACTGGGACGTGATCCAGAAAATCCCGGCCAAGGCGCGCAACGACAATACGATGTTCTAGATCGGGTCGCATTTGGGCCGGATCAAAAATTGATCCGGCCCAAATGCGTGAATCCGATCTAACTATTTGATGATAGAGCAGATTCACGTGATTTGGTCGAATCAGGAAGTGATTCGACCTAATCACGACCTGCTCTAAGGTGGGCCGGAATTTGCCGGGCCTTCCGTACTCGTGGCGGCGGGTTTCAAACCCGCCCGAACCGCCCATGGGCGGGTTTGAAACCCGCCCCTACAAATAGCGCAGCGGCACCCCCCGCGACCTCTCACGGCGTCAGCACGACGCGGCCGAGCACGCGGCCGGCCTCCAGGTCCTGGAGCGCCTGGGGGGCGGCGTCGAGCGGGCGGGTCTCGTAGGGGATCGGCTCGATCCTGCCCTCCTGGGCGAGGCGGATGAGGTCCTTCGTCTGCCGGAGATTGCCGACATAGGAGCCGGTCAGGGTCATCGACCGGAAGGGGAAGAGCGGCAGCGAGATGGTGATCCCGCCGCCGTAGAGCCCGACGAAGACCACCGTCCCGCCCCTGCGGATCGCGCCGATGGCGAACGCCGCCGAGGCCGGCGCGCCGACGAGGTCGATCGCGCCCTTCACGCCGCCGCCGCTGAGCGCGATCACCTCGGCCGCCGCCTCCGCAGAGCCGGCATCGACCACGTGCGCGGCGCCGGCATCGAGGGCGGCGTTACGTTTTGCCTCGTCGATGTCGGCGGCGATGATGGTGGGATCGCCGAGCGCCCGGGCGATCTTGATCGCCATCAGCCCCAGCCCGCCGGCGCCGACCAGCAACACGTGGTCGGCCTTGGAGAGCGGTTGGAGCTTGCCGAGCGCGTTGTAGACGGTGACGCCCGAGCAGGCGTAGAGGCAGGCAAGCTCGGCGGGCACGCCGGCGTAGTCGATCAGGCAGTCGCCGTGGGGCAGCAGCACGTGATCGGCGTAGCCCCCGGCGCGGCGGATGCCGATCGAGCGCGGGGCGTCGCAAAGGTTCTCGTCGCCCGCCCGGCAGACCGCGCAGTCGCCGCAGCCGATCCAGGTGTAGACGAGGCGCTTGTCGCCGACCGTGACCCCCTTCGCCTCGGGTCCCAGCGCCACCACCTCGCCGACGACCTCGTGGCCCAGCGTGTGCGGGATGGTGATGCCGCGCGTGGTCACGTCGACCTCGACGCCGTTGGCCATCTTGAAGACGCCGTGCCAGAGGTGGAGATCGGAATGGCAGACCCCGCAGGCCTCGACCTTGAGCAGCACCTCCGTGCCGGTGGGCTCGGGCGTCGGCTCCTCGATCGCCTCGAGCGGCTTGCCGAATTCGGTGATCTTGTAGCTGCGCATGGCAGGCCATCCTATATGTTCGCCTGAATACGTTCGCCTGAGTATGGCCGCATTCTTGCGGCCGAGTGCGCGCCTGGCAAGGACGGCGGCGACGCGACGGGAGCCCGACGGGGACTTTGATGGCCAACGACGGCGAAGGCAATTCACTCGGCGGGCGCGTGGTCCGCTACGCGCGGGTCGGCCGCGCCGTCGGCGGGCTCGCGGCGCGGGTCGCGGGCGAGCGCTACCTCGGCCTGAAGATCGACCGCGGCCGGCACGCCGGCGAGCTGAAGGCGGCGCTGGGCGGCCTCAAGGGCCCGCTCATGAAGGTCGCCCAGATCATGTCGACCATCCCCGACGTGCTGCCGAGCGAATACGCGGCCGAGCTGGCCGAGCTGCAGGCCAACGCGCCGCCGATGGGCTGGCCCTTCGTCAAGCGCCGCATGCGGAGCGAGCTCGGGCCCGACTGGCAATCCAAGTTCGCCGCCTTCGAGCACGCGGCCGCGGCCGCCGCCTCGCTCGGCCAGGTGCACCGCGCCACCGGCCACGACGGCGCCGCGCTCGCCTGCAAGCTCCAGTACCCGGACATGGCCTCGGTGGTCGAGGCGGACCTGCGCCAGCTCCGCGTCATCTTCGGATTGTACGAGCGCTACGACAGGGCAATCTCGACGCGGCATATCCATCAGGAGCTCTCGGCGCGCCTGCGCGAGGAGCTCGACTACGACCGCGAGGCCCGCCACATCGCGCTCTACGGCGCCATGCTGAAGGGCGAGGCGGGCGTGCACGTGCCCACGGTACGCGCCGAGCTTTCGACCGGGCGGCTCCTCACCATGAGCTGGCTCGAGGGCGCGCCGCTCACGACCTTCACGCAAGCGCCGGCGGAGACCCGGAACGCGCTGGCGCTCAACATGTTCCGCGCCTGGTACGTGCCCTTCTACGAGTACGGCATCATCCACGGCGACCCGCACCTGGGGAACTACACGGCGCGGCCCGACCATTCGATCAACCTGCTCGACTTCGGCTGCATCCGGGTCTTCCCGCCCAGCTTCGTGCAGGGCGTGATCGACCTCTACGCGGCGCTACGCGACGACGACCGGGCGCTGGCGGTCCACGCCTACGAGACCTGGGGCTTCCGGAACCTGACCGAGGAGATGGTCGACGTCCTCCACCTCTGGGCGGAGTTCGTCTACGCGCCGCTGCTGGAGAACCGGAGGCGCAAGATCCAGGAGGACGAGGCCGGCGTGGTCTACGGCGCGCGGGTGGCGGAGAAGGTCCACGCCGAGCTCCGCCGCCTGGGCGGCGTCGCCCCGCCGCGCGAGTTCGTGCTGATGGACCGGGCGGCGATCGGCCTGGGCTCGGTGTTCCTGCGCCTGCACGCCGAGATCAACTGGTACGAGCTCTTCCACGACCTGATCGGCGGCTTCGACGTGAAGGCGCTGGCGAAGCGGCAGGCGAAGGCGCTCAGGCAAGCGGGCGTGCCGGCGGCGGATTAGCTCCGACCGGCAGGCGCTCAGGGCGCTGGCGGCATCGGCCGCAACTCCAGAAAAAGGGAGCGATAAATCAGATAAAGCGCGTGTGGCGAGACGTTTTTCTCCTTAAGGAAGTGCGCCACATCGTGCAAATAGGACAGCGACGGGTTCATGTTGCGAATATCCTGCGGAACCGCAGCTCCCTCGGACCGGTCCGGACTGCGCTCAATCCGTTTGGCCTCAAAGTAGCGGCAGATACGAAAGCCAATGTCGAACGCCGCATATTCATTTCCATATTGCAATAGCATATCGCGGAGTATCTTTTGCCGCTCCGCTAACATTTCAGATCCGAATGTCTGAACGACGATCGGCCAGGTCTGGACCGGCATCTCGTCACCTGCCAACGCCGGCACCGCTTCGGAGATTGGCGCCGCGCGCCGAAGCCAATAGGCGAGGTGCCCGGCCTGCTTCAAGTGATCCGGCTCACCTACGTTCTCTTCGACATGGCGAATTCGCACCAGGTCCTTTTGCCAGAGCTCAAAACTCTCATCCAGCCGGTTCATGATGATCTGCGGCCGCAATCGACCTGACAGGTAGATGATCGAGTACTGGGTCCTCAGAAACCTTTTGAACCAGTTCTGATCAGACAGGCGCTCGAATAAGTCGGGCCGTGCGCAGCTATACTCAGTCCAATCGCTTTCCGGCAAATACGCCTCCACCGCCGGCACAGACGACATCTTGTCTGTATCGATCCTTCAAAATCAGAATAACAGCATATTGAGAAGCGACTAGGCGTCCGAGTCGACAGCAGTCAAAATGCACGTCGTTTCGGCGAAAGCGCGCTCGTCGTCATCCGCAAACTTTGCCAAGCTCCTGGGCACGCCATTCGACCCATAGTAGTACTTGGGCCGGTCAGGCGAAGCCATGAATTCGCTCACCAAGCCTTCGACGATCTCTGCGCCTAACGGGGTAACCTTGTCTGTCATAGGGTTCCGCTGGGGTTGTCGGTTTGGGCCCCTGGGACCAGGCGATTGGAATTTCTCTGCATTCGCATCGGCACTGTCAATCTATTTGCGCCGCCGGGACTTGACCAATCATACGCACGGGAGGCCTTAATTCTTCCTGTACTTAGTATATTTAGTCAGATTTTTTCGTCTATCCACAATATATTGCGTTTTCGTCATATCCGTATTTCTTCATTGGACTGTGGCCCGTTCGCTCCACACCCCGTGGCTAGATCGGGGATCCAAATGCAGAGGCGCTGACGGTGACAGGCGTGCCGGCGGCGGACTAGCCACGCTTCTTTCGCGTGCTCAGGTGGCGCTTGCTCAGGTGGCGCTTGCTCAGGTGGTAGGTCAGCGCCATCGCGATGCAGTGGCGCAGGGGCTCTTCCGGAACCTCGTCCGCTGCACGCAGGACGATCGCCCGGTTGCCCTCGAAGTCGAGGTCGCCGCGAAATATCTCACGGAAGGTGTCGACCAGCCGCGTCTGGCAGTGGACGAACATCGCGACGCGGCCGTCATCGGACTTATGGCGGTTTATGCGGATCGTGGTGCCGCTCCCGGTCTCCGGCGTGAGATAGCTCGGCTGGCCCCATTTGAGGGTCTCCTCGATCCGGCCGACGCCCTCGGTGGCCGCGGCGGTCTCCAGGATCAGGGCGCGCAGGCGAAGCAGCCTCGCCTTCACCGCCGGCGGATAGCCGTCGAAGACCGCCGCGACGGCCGGATCGCTGATGGTGTCCGCCAACCGTCCGCTCATGCCGGGCTCGCCGTGCCCCAATAGTTGAAGTTGGAGAAGCGCATCAGCTTCGGGCCGGGGAGATACATCGTGTCGAGCGCGTCGATGCGGAACCCCGCCGCCGTCACCAGCGCCGGGATGTCGCGGTTGAGGTTGCAGCCGCCGCCGATGCGCTTCCAGATCGGGTTGAGGCGCGTCTGCCAGCGCGCCACGCCGGGATCGGGGGCCAGGCCGTGCTCGCAGAAGATGAGCTTGCCGCCGGGCTTCAGCACCCGCCGCATGCCTTCCAGCGCCGGGACGACTTGGGGGATGGTGCAGAGCGTGTAGGTGACCAGCACGGTGTCGACGCTGGCGTCGTCGAGCGGGATGCGCTCGCCCTCCAGGACCAAAGGCTCGACCGGAAAGGGCGCCGCGGCGATGCGCGGCTGCGCGCGCGCCAGCATCGCCGCGGAGGGCTCCAGGGCGAAGACCGTCTCGACCTTGTCGGGGTCGTAGTAGGGAAAGTTGAGGCCCGAGCCGACGCCGATCTCCAGCACCCGGCCTTGCGCCAGCGGCACCACCTTGCGGCGCTGGTAGCGCACCGGCTTGCTGCCGCAGGCGGCGTCGATGATGCGCGGCAGGACGACGCGTTCGTAGAACCCCATCGCTCGCCCCTCCCTTCGCCCGGTCGACCCGCCCTGTCGGCTCCGCCGCGCCGGACACTATACAGCGAAAGCGACCCCGGCCAATCGGCGCCCGCGGCCTGCTACCGGCACGACCCTTCGCCCCGTCGGAGCGCGATGACGCCCCAGGTGGACACGCGGCGCGCGCCCGTCGCGAAGGGGCGGAAGCGGTCGCGCGAGGCCCAGCGCCAGGGCACGGCGACCAGGCGCGCCCGGGCCAGCGCCTCGCGGGGCGCCAGGCCGCTCGCGTCGATGAGGTCCGGGGGCGGGGTTGCGGCCTTGCTCGCATCGGCGCGCCAGATGACGAGGCAGCGCGCGCGGCTCGGCGGCGACCGCCGGGTCATCCGGCGGGCGGCGCGCAGGGCGACCGCCGATCCGGGCAGCGCCGCGACCAGGTTCCCGGCGACCACGACATCGTCGGTGGTGGCAGCCGCGCCCGCGAGGCCGAGCGCGGCCAGGCGCTCGCCCAGGCGGTCATAGGGCGCGAGGTCGGTGCACCGGCCCGAACAGTAGGGAGAGAGATCGAGCGCGCGGATGGCGGCCTGGGACGCGAGCACCAGTGCGATGGCGACGGCGCAATATCGGGCGCCGGCCGGGCTCGGCGCCGCGCGAACCGCGTAGGCCGCGATCACCAGGGGCAGCGGCAGCAGGAAGGCGAGGAGGAAGCGCCCGGAGACCCGCGCGACGGTGCCCGACAGCACGCCGGCGAGGAGAATGGCGATACCGGCCAGCATCACGGCGACGAGCAGGCGCGGCACGGCCGGATCGCCGGGCATGTCCGACGCGGCAATGGCGGCCCGGCGGCGCATACGGCCGAGCGCGGCCGCGGCCGCCATGGCCAGCAGCGGCACGAAGGCGAAATGGAGCAGCGCTTCGGCCAGGCTCAGCAACGCCGCCCAACGCGACGTCAGCCCGTCCGGCGGCGTCGCCGGGGCGGTCTTCATCTTGAAGATCTCGGCCAGCGCCGTCCATTGATCGAGCCCGGCGAGGGCGACCGGCAGGACGACGGCGAGCAGCGCCAGGAGCGCGAGCGCGATGCGCGGCGTGGCGAGCGCCCGGCGGCCCTCGGGCATGAGGAGCGCGCCGAGGACGAGCGCCCCGATGAAGCCGGCGAAGGCGAATTTCGCGAGCAGCCCCGCGCCCAGCGCCAGGCCGAGCAGGAGGTGGTCGCGGGAGCGCCCTTCGCGCATGGCGGCGGCGAAGGCCAGCAGCGCCAGCAGGACGAAGAGGACGAGCAGCAGGCTGTGCGTGCGCGCGAACTGGAAGCGGAAGATCTGGTGCAGCGTCAGGAGAAGCCAGGCGGCCAGCGCGCCTCCGCCGGCGGTGCCGTGGAGCCGCCGGCCGAGCGAGAAGGCGGCCACGAGGACGGCGAACAGGAGCGCGTGGTTGAGGACGAGGACGGCCTCGACGCCTCGCCCCATGACCCGCGAGAGCCCGTGGAGCAGCCAGGTATAGAGCGGCGGGTTGGCGGCCTCGTAGACCCAGCGCAGCGCCTGGGCGTTGTAGAGCTCCTTGGCGTAGTCGTAATGCGCGGCGCTGATCGCGGCGAGCTTGAGGCCGAGATAGGCCAGGCAGAAGGCGGCGAAGCCCGCGAGGTTGAGGCGGGTGACGGTGCGCTCGGTCATGCCTGGGGCCGCAAGGGATCAGACCATCCGGTCAAACAGTCGCGCCACCGAGCCGCGGCCGGCATGCTTCGACAAGCTCAGCATGAGGAATGTTGTCAGCTTTCCGATAAGGGGCCTCGCCCAGAGCTTGTCGGCCTGCCTGCGCGAAGCCGGAGCGGCTTCGCTTCGGCGGAGGCGGGAGGGCGAGGCCCGATCCGCGCGGTCGTCGCGGCGCCGTCAGACCGCCAGGCCCGCCTTCGCCATGCCCTCGGTCAGATAGTCGGCGTCTTCGGCGCGCAGGAACGGGTTCACGTGGAGCACCCAGCGCACCGGCTCGCCCGGCTCGGGCTCGCGCCCGAAGGTGATCTTCTTGCGGAACTCATCGAGGAAGCGCGCCGCGCAGTCCTGGGCCCGCTCGATCTCGCCGGCATGGGCGAAGCCCGAGGCCATCAGCGCCGGCTGGTCGACATAGGCGACCGGCGCCGAGCCCGAGATCTCGAGCGCCTCCTCGATGCGCCGCGCGAAGAACAGCGCGAAGGCGAGCGAGCCGACATACCATTCGGGATGGAAGGGGTTGAGCCGGATCGCCTTCCTGCACAGCGCGACCCCCTCCTCCGCGCGGCCGAGATAGGCGAAGGAAAGGCCGACCAGCGCCATCACCTCGGTGTCGTTGGGGTTGAGCGCGAGCGCCCGCTCGAAGTGCCGCTCGGCCTCGCCGAACTGGCGGCGGTAGAGCAGGATCTTGCCGAGGATGGCGTGGGCCATCGGGTCGTCGTCGTCGAGCTCGATGGCGCGGCGGGCGTTCTCGTAGGCCGCCCGCTCCTTCTCCTCCCACTTGTCCCAGGCCTGGCAGCTCCACTCGTTGAAGTGGCTCATCGAGAGGCCGACATAGGCGCGGGCGTAGTGCGGGTCGATGGTGAGCGCCTGCTCGAAGAGCGCGCGCGCCTCGTCGTCGGCCGCCACCGTGCCGCGGTGCAGGAGGTCGTGGCCGCGCAGCCAGAGGTCGTAGGCCTGGAGGCTCTCGTCGGGGGCGTGGCGGGCGCGCTCGCGCACCGCGTCGTCGATCCTGATCGCCAGCGCGCCGACGACATGGGCGGTGATGTCGTCCTGCACCTCGAAGAGCTGGGCGCGGCCGACGTCGTAGCGCTCGGCCCAGAGCTGGCGCTCGGACAGCCCGTCGACCAGCTGGGCGGTCACGCGCAAGGTCTCGCCGGCGCTGCGCACGCTGCCCTCGAGCAGGTAGCCGACCGACAGGTCGTTCGCGATCCTGCCGATGGGCGCATCCTTGCCGGCGTAGGCGAAGGAGGAGTTGCGCGCGATCACGTCGAGCGAGGGGAAGCGCGAGAGCTGGGTGATGATGTCCTCGGCGAGGCCCTGGGCGAAGTAGACCTGGCTCTCGTCGCCGGAGAGGTTGGCGAAGGGCAGCACCGCGATGGCGGGCTTCTCGCCGGGCGGCCGGGCGGGCGCGGGCCCGGCGGTCTTAAGATCGGCCGCGCCGTCGCCGCCGGCGAGCTCCTTCAGGAGCGCCTCGGTCGCGGGCTCGGGCTCGACCTGAAGCTCGCGCTTGAGCGCCGCGCGGCAGCGGCGGTACTGCCTGACCACGGCGCTGCGCCCGCCGGCGGCGGCGTGGAGGCGCATCATCGCCCGGTGCGCCGCCTCCACCGCCGGATCGAGCGCCAGCAGGCGCTCGCCCAGCGCCAGCCCGGCCTCGGTCTCGCCCGCCTCGGCATGGCGGTCGAGCAGGCGCCGCATGGCGCCCAGCGCGCCCTCGCGGATGCGCGTCCGCTCGGCGGCGAGCCAGTCCTCGAAAGGCTCCTCGGCGAGCGCGAATCCGTCGAGAAGATCGCCTGCGTAGAGCTCGGCGGCGCGGGCCAGGCTGGCGGGCCCGCCGTCGGCCAGGGCCGCGTCGAGCCGGGCGGCGTCGACGCGCACGCCCTCGGGGTCGAGATGGACGGTGTCGCCGTCGCTGATGATGCCGGGCACGCCGGCGGGCTGGAGGGCCTTGCGCAGCGTCGTCAGGGTCTGGCGCAGGCTGCCGCGGGCCTGGGCTTCGCCGCTGCGCGACCAGAAGGTGGCGGCGATGCGCTCGCGCCGCCGCGTCACGCCGGGCTTCAGGGCCAGGAAGGCGAGCAGCGCCTCGGCCTTGCGCGTCGGCAGCGCCAGGGGCGCGCCGTCGGCCTTGGCCGAAAATCCGCCCAGCAGCGTGATCTCAAGCGCCATCGCCCGCCCTTGTCGCCGCGTCGTCCAATTCGCTTCAAGCACCCGCGAACACACCACTATTATAGCGTTTGATCGCCCAGGGTAGCATTTTTGACGCGTTGTTGACGCCTGGCTGACGCCGCCGTCACGCGCCGCGCGTAGGGTCCGGCCATCGCGATACCGGCACACGCCCCCGCCACGCGGGCGCTCACGAGGAGGACCAAGCCATGCCGCTCACCGACATCTACGGGGTCGAGCATTCGACCGACAACGCCAAGGCCATCCAGCACTACGAGGAGGCCGTGAACCTGCTGCTCGGCTTCTTCAACGATCCCATCGAGGCCATCGACAAGGCGCTCGCCGAGGATCCCGACTTCGTGATGGGGTACTGCTTCAAGGCGGGGCTCCTGACGACCTTCGCGGAGAAGTCGGTCGAGGGCGACCTCTTCGCCTGCATCGAGGCCGCCGAGGCGCGGGCCGGCAACGCCAACGAGCGCGAGCGCCTGCACATGGCCGCGGCGCGGGCCTGGGCCGAGGGCGACTTCACCCGCGGCGGCCGGCTCTACGGCGAGCTGGCGCAAGCCTATCCGCGCGACATCTTCGCGGTGCAGATCAGCCATCTCGGCTGCTTCTATCTCGGCCAGTCGCGCTGGCTGCGCGACCGCGTCGCCCAGGTGCTGCCCGTGTGGCGCGAGGGCGATCCGGGCTACGGCTACCTCCAGGGCATGCATGCCTTCGGCCTGGAGGAGATGAACGAGTTCGCCCGCGCCGAGGAGGCCGGCCGCGACGCCGTCGAGCGCTTCGCGGGCGACGCCTGGGCGGTCCACGCGGTGGCGCATGCGATGGAGATGCAGGGCCGCACCGACGAGGGCATCGCCTGGATGGAGACCCAGGCCGAGAACTGGTCGCCCAACAACTTCTTCGCCTACCACAACTGGTGGCACACGGCGCTCTACCACCTCGACAAGGGCAACCACGCCCGCGTGCTCGAGATCTACGACAGCGGCGTGCGCGCCGAGCCGAGCGAGGTGGCGCTGGAGCTGGTCGACGCGGCGGCGCTGCTGTGGCGCCTGCACCTGCAAGGCATCGACGTGGGCGAGCGCTGGACCGACGTGGCCGAGAAGTGGCAGGGGCCCTCGGGGGACGGCTACTACGCCTTCAACGACTTCCACGCCACGCTGGCCTGCGTGGCGACCGGCCGCGCGGCCGATGCCGAGCGCATCGTCGCCTCGCTGGAGACGGCGGCCGGCGGCGACGGCACCAACGCCATGATGGCGCGCGAGGTCGGCCTGCCCGCCTCGCGGGCGATCCTCGCCTTCGGCAAGGGCGACTACGCGGAGACCGTCGAGCGGCTGGCCGGGCTGCGGCTCGGCGCCAACCGCTTCGGCGGCTCGAACGCCCAGCGCGACCTCATCGACTGGACCCTGGTCGAGGCCGCGATCCGCGCCGGCGACGGGCCGCGCGCCCGGGCCTTCGTGCATGAGCGCCTCGACCCCAAGCCGGCGAGCCCGGTCGTCTTGGGGCACGCGCGACGGGCGCAGGCGATCGGCACGGCAACGGCGGCCGCGGCGGAGTAGCGCCCGGTCGAACCGATCGCGGTGCAACCAGCGGGGCCGGCATTGCCGGCCCCGTTTGGTTAGGAAGGCTGGAGCAGCGGCGGTGCGTCCTTCGAGGCTCGCTGGCGCTCGCACCTCAGGATGAGCAAAGGCGAGGCTCGCTGGCGCTCGCACCTCAGGATGAGCAAAGGCGAGGCTCGCTGGCGCTCGCATCTCAGGATGAGCAAGACTATTTGCGCCACCAGGTTTCGCGCCATCAATTCTTTGTGCCACCAAAAACCTGGCTCATCCTCAGGAGGAGCAGGACTATTTGCGCCACCAGGTTTCGCGCCACCGATTTTTTGTGCCACCAAAGACTTGGCTCATCCTGAGGTGCCCGCGAAGCGGGCCTCGAAGGACGCGCAACGGTCCTGCAGCCGCCCCCACCTCAGCGATCGAACGTGCCGATCCAGTTGACGATCTCGCGGACGGTCTCGCGCTCGACGCCGAGGAAGCCATGCGGCGAGTTCGGCCCGCAGGCGCGGCCGCGGCCGGGGCGGCCGCCCGCCATCATGCGGATCTCGCGCACCGTGGCGCCGGCCAGCCGCGCGAACAGGCGCCCCGCCTCGTTGGGCGGCGAGACCGCGCAGCCGTCGTCGCGATGGTGGACGACCATCACCGGAAGCGCGAGCTCGCGCACCGGAGCGTCGTAGACCGTGGCGGGCCGCCGCCCGCCCGGCCGGGTGACCGTGGCGGTCAGCACCACGCCGGCGATGTTCGCCACCCGCGCCCCGCCGGCCGCGGCCGAGATCGCGCCGCCGCTGGTGCCGATCAGCCAGACCGGCACCGGCCAGCGCCGCTGCAGCGTGCGCGCGAGCTTGCCGATATCGGCCATGTGGCCGGCGCTGGTCCGCCAGCCGACGAGCCCCTCGCGGCCGCGGTCGGACGGCGCGTCGGGCAGCGCCACCACGAAGCCGCTGCGGGCGAAGAGCCCGCGCGCGCGGACCAGGAAGTTCGGCGAGCCCGGCTCGGGCCGCCGCGCGAGCTTCAAGCGGCCGTTGCCGCCGACGAAGAGGATCGCGATGCCGCGCACCGGCCCCGGCGGCAAGGTGACGTGATAGTGGAGCAGGCTGCCGCGGTCGGTCGCGATCCGGCTGACGCCCTCCTGGGCCGCGGCAGGCGAGGCCGGCGCAGCGCCCGCGAGCGCCAGCAGGGCGACGATCGAACGCAGCTTCATCGCTCGTCCTCCATCGACGGCGCCGGCGCGGCGCGGCATCAGCGCGGCCGGTGCTCAGTGCCCTCGCCGGGCGTGACGAAGAGGCAGTCGCCCGGCGCGCGGACGATGCCGCGATGCCAGACGCCGGCCGGCACCAGCACGCCCTTGCCGGGTTCGAGCGCCACCACATGCTCGCCCTCGGGCAGCTCGAGCACCAGGTCCATGGCGCCGGACAGGCAGAAGACCAGCTCCTCGCCGGCCGGATGGCGCTCCCAATGCGGCCAGTCCTCGCTCATCGGGAAGACCGCCGTCAGCCGGCCCTCGATCCGCTCGTCGCCGCCCGCCACGCGCTCCCAGAATTCGGGCGCGACGGCGATCTCGCGCGCGCCGCCGTCGGCGCGGAGGTCGAGATAGGTGGTCTTGAGGTCGAAGACCTGCGGCGCGGTCTCGGTCATGCGCGGGATCGTCGCGGTTGGATGGATTCACCTTGCCCGTTCGGGCGTTCGAGCCTATCACGCCACTGTGACGCAAGAGCAGATCGCGATTGATCTGAATCACTTCATGATTCAAATCAATCGCGTGAATCTGCTCTATTGCAATATGTAAGATCGGATTCACGCTCTCGGGCTGGATCATTTCTGATCCAGCCCGAGAGCGATCCGATCTAGGTCGCGGTTTTTCGGCCCCTCGCAGCCTTCACATCGCGGGGCCGAAGGGTCACATGTGACCGTAGTCGAGCTTCGCGCGCCACGGCCTCGCGGGACCCGGGGGTCCCGTCGGCGCCCGCGAAGGGGGGCGTTGAAGCCAGGGGGACGATCCGGCCGCGATGAAGCTTGCGATACCCAAGGAACGCCGGCCCGGCGAGAACCGGGTCGCCGCCTCGCCCGATACCGTCAAGAAGCTGACCGCGCTGGGGTTCGCCGTCACCGTCGAGGCCGGCGCCGGCATCGATGCCGCGGTGAGCGACGACGCCTTCAAGGACGCGGGCGCGCAGATCGCCAAGGACGCGGCGGCCGCCCTCGAGGGTGCCGACGTCGTCTTCAAGATCCAGCGCCCGACGGGCGAAGAGATCGCCGCGATGAAGAAAGGCGCGATGGTGGTGGCCATCATGGCGCCGCATAGCGATCCCGACACCGTCGCGGCCTGCGCCAAGGCCGGGCTGACCGCGGTGGCGATGGAGCTGATGCCGCGCATCACCCGCGCCCAGTCGATGGACGTGCTGTCCTCGCAGTCGAACCTCGCCGGCTACCGCGCGGTGATCGACGCCGCCGGCGCCTTCGGCCGCGCCTTCCCGATGATGATGACCGCCGCCGGCACGGTGCCGCCGGCCAAGGCCTTCGTGATGGGTGCCGGCGTGGCGGGCCTCCAGGCGATCGCCACCGCCAAGCGCCTCGGCGCCATCGTCTCGGCGACCGACGTGCGCCGGGCGGCGGCCGAGCAGGTCCAAAGCCTCGGCGGCAAGTTCATCATGGTCGAGACCGAGGCCGACATGGAGACCGAGGGCGGCTACGCACGCGAGCTCTCGCCCGAGGACCGCAAGAAGCAGGCCGCGCTGGTCGCCGAGCACATCAAGGGCCAGGACATCGTCATCACCACGGCGCTGATCCCCGGCCGCCCGGCGCCGCGCCTGATCTCCAAGGAGATGGTGGCGTCGATGAAGCCGGGCTCGGTGATCATCGACCTCGCGGTCGAGGCGGGCGGCAACGTCGAGGGCGCCAAGGCCGACGAGACGGTCGAGGTCGACGGCGTCAAGGTGATCGGCTACGCAAACATGGCGGGCCGCGTCGCTGTCAACGCGAGCGCGCTGTTCGCCCGCAACCTCCTCAACTTCATCCAGCCGTTGGTCGATACCGAAGGCGACACGCCGTCGCTCAAGCTCGACTGGGAGGACGAGATCCTGAAGGCCGTGGTGCTGACCCGCGACGGCGAGATCGTCCATCCCGACCTGGCGAAAGGCGGCGGCGGATGAGTGAGTTTATGCCCGGCGCCCGCGGCGCCATCGTGAATCCTGAAGGCTTTACCCATGGACGCTGACGCCCCCATCCAGATCGCCGCCGAGACCGCCAAGGCGGCCGGCCATGGCGGCGCCCCGCTCGACCCGCTGGTGATCGGCCTCACGGTCTTCGTGCTGGCCGTTTTCGTCGGCTACTACGTGGTCTGGAAGGTGACGCCGGCGCTGCACTCGCCGCTGATGTCGGTGACCAACGCGGTCTCCTCGGTGATCGTCGTCGGCGCGCTGATCGCCGCCGGCCCGCTCGAGGTGCATTTCTCCAAGGTGATGGGCTTCGTCGCCATCCTGCTCGCCTCGGTCAACATCTTCGGCGGCTTCATCGTGACGCAACGCATGCTGCAGATGTTCAAGCGCAAGCCCAAGGCGTAGCGGGCGCGTGATGATGATCCTGACCCCGAACATCACGGCGCTGCTCTACCTGGTCGCCTCGATCTGCTTCATCATGGCGCTGCGCGGCCTGTCCTCGCCGGAGACCTCGCGCGGCGGCAACCTCTACGGCATCGTCGGCATGGTGATCGCGGTCGCCACCACGATCGCCCAGGACGACGTGCTCTCCTATGGCTGGATCGCCGCGGCGATCCTGATCGGCGGCGCCATCGGCACCGTCATCGCGCTGCGCATCCAGATGACCGCCCTGCCCCAGCTCGTCGCCGCCTTCCACAGCCTGGTGGGCCTGGCGGCGGTCTTCGTGGCGGCGGCGGCGTTCCACAACCCCGACGCCTACGGCCTGGCCGGCGCCGACGGGACGATCAAGGCGGCGAGCCTGATCGAGATGTCGATCGGCGCCGCGATAGGCGCCGTCACCTTCACCGGCTCGGTGATCGCCTTCGGCAAGCTGCAGGGGCTGATCACCGGCTCGCCGCTGGTCTTCCCGGGCCAGCATCCGCTGAACGCGCTGCTCGGCATCGCCATGGTCGCGGTCACGGTCTGGTTCGTGATCGAGCCCGCGCCGCAGTGGTTCTGGGTCATCACCGGGATCGCGCTGCTGCTCGGCTTCCTGCTCATCCTGCCGATCGGCGGCGCCGACATGCCGGTGGTGATCTCGATGCTGAACAGCTATTCGGGCTGGGCCGCCTGCGGCATCGGCTTCACGCTGCAGAACAACCTGCTGATCATCACCGGCGCCCTGGTCGGCTCCTCGGGCGCCATCCTCTCCTACATCATGTGCAAGGGGATGAACCGCTCGATCTTCAACGTGATCCTGGGCGGCTTCGGCACCGAGGGCGGCGCCGCGCCCGCGGGCGCCAGCGACAAGCCGGTCAAGGCGGGCAGCGCCGAAGACGCCGCCTTCATCATGGAGAACGCTTCAAAGGTCATCGTGGTGCCTGGGTATGGCATGGCGGTCGCGCAGGCGCAGCATGCGCTGCGCGAGATGGCGGACCTCCTGAAAGCCAAGGGCATCGCCGTGCGCTACGCGATCCACCCGGTGGCGGGCCGCATGCCGGGGCACATGAACGTGCTGCTGGCCGAGGCCAACGTGCCCTACGACGAGGTCTTCGAGCTCGAGGACATCAACCGCGACTTCTCCTCGGCCGAGGTCGCCTTCGTGATCGGCGCCAACGACGTCACCAACCCGGCCGCCAAGACCGACCCGCAGAGCCCGATCTACGGCATGCCGATCCTCGACGTGGAGAACGCGGGCACGGTGCTCTTCGTCAAGCGCTCGCTCTCGCCGGGCTATGCCGGCGTCGACAACGAGCTCTTCTACCGCGACAACACGATGATGCTCTTCGCCGACGCCAAGGCGATGTGCGAGGACATCGTCAAGGCGCTGGGCTGAGGCGACGGCACGGGCGGAGCCCTGCTTCGCTCGTCCTTCGCCCCTCGACAAGCTCGGGGTGAGGTGGCTCAGCACGAGGGATTGTCGTGGCCCCGATAGGTGGCCCGGTTCGAACCCAAGGGAGGGCCTCATCCTGAGCTTGTCGAAGGACGAGGCCCGGGCCGCTTCGTGATGCCCACCCAATATTCCTCCACCCCCAAAACAAAAGCGCGCCCGGGCGGACGCGCTTCAGCCATAAGTCGGAAGTTCCACGAAAACGGGCTTAGAAGCCTTCGCGCTCCATGCGCTTGCGGGCGAGCTTGCGGGCGCGGCGGATCGCCTCGGCCTTCTCGCGGGCCTTCTTCTCCGAGGGCTTCTCGTAGGACCGGCGCAGCTTCATCTCGCGGAAAATGCCCTCGCGCTGCATCTTCTTCTTGAGCGCGCGCAAGGCCTGGTCGACGTTATTGTCGCGAACAACTACCTGGACGATGGGACCGCCCTCCTCGTGATCTCAGGTTTTCGGCCAAAACGAACGGCCCTCGCCGGGGCTGCCGACGGGACCGGAACGCTGTTTGTACCACATGGGGGCGGCGATGTGAACCGTCAAGCGGGTATTTCGGGGTAATTCGCCGCCAGGGCGGACGGCCGACGTTCGCACTTTCTTCACCATGACGCCGCCTTTTTCCCTCGCCGCCGCCGTCCCTTTACCCCGCCGCCCGCCGCCGCCATATATGAGCCCATGGCCATCCTCAAAATCGCCCGCATGGGCCACCCGGTCCTGGGCCGCCGCGCCCAAGAGGTCGACGACCCGACCGCACCGGAGGTCCGCGCCCTCGTCCTCGACATGATCGAGACGCTGGCCGATATCGACGGCGCCGGGCTCGCGGCCCCGCAGGTCCACGTGCCCAAGCGCGTGGTGCTGTTCCGGGTGCCGGTCGAGCGGGTCAGCGGGCGCGAGGACGACCAGCCGCTGGGACTCACCGTCCTGATCAACCCGGCGATCGAGCCGCTCGGCGACGAGATCGAGCGCGGCTGGGAGGGCTGCCTCTCGGTCCCCGGCATGATGGGCGAGGTGCCGCGCCACGCGCGCATCCGCTACTCGGGGCTCGACCTGGAGGGCGAGACGGTCAAGCGCGAGGCCGCGGGCTTCCACGCCCGCGTGGTCCAGCACGAATGCGACCATTTGGACGGCATCCTCTATCCCATGCGCATGGACGACCTCGCCCGCTTCGGCTTCGAGGCCGAGATGCGCAAGCTCGTCCAGGCCGAGACGGCGGCCGCGGAGGCCGAGGCGCGCGAACGCGCCGCGGAGGCCGAGCTCGACCTGGAGGACGCGCCGGAGAAGGTCGAGGCATGAGCGGAACCGACAGCGACCAGGACGCCCCCTTGCTCGAGGAGCTGCGCGAGACGCTGCTGCTGGCGACCCTGCCGCACGTCGCCTTCGACGGCTGGACCGAGGCCGCGCTGCGCGCCGGCGCGGCCGATGCCGGTCGCGCGGCCGAGGATGTCGCGCGCGCCTTTCCCGGCGGCGCGATCTCGGCGATCGAAGCCTTCAACCGGCGCGCCGACCGGCGCATGGTGGCGGCCCTGGAGGCGCTCGATACCGGTGCCATGCGCACCCACGAGACGCTCGCCGCCGCGATCCGCGCGCGCCTGGAGGACGTGGCGCCCCACAAGGAGGCGGTGCGCCGCGGGCTCACGGTGCTCGCCTTCCCGCTCAATGCGCCGCTGGCGCTGCGCATGCTGCATCGCACGGTCGACGCGGCCTGGCGCGCGGCCGGCGACCGCTCGACCGACTTCAACTGGTACACCAAGCGGGGCCTGCTGGCGGGCGTCTACTCGGCCACCGTGCTCTATTGGCTGAACGACAAGTCGGAGGACCAGGCCGACACCTGGGCCTTCCTCGACCGGCGCCTGTCCGAGGTGATGCGCGTCGGCGGGGCGATCGGCCGCGCCGCCAAGGCGATGGGCGCGTTCCGCAGCCCGTTCTCACGCCCCGGCGCCAGGCCCTTCCCGGGCCCGTTCTCCAGTCGGCGCTAGATCGGATACGGTCGTGCATCGCGACCCGCCTTTCGCGCTTCGCTGGGTCGAGGATTTCGTGCCCGGCCATGTCTTCGAATACGGCGCCTATGCGATGAGCGAGGCGCATATCATCGAGTTCGCCAAGCAGTACGACCCCCAGGACTTCCATACCGATCCCGAGGCCGCCAAGGCCACGCCCTATGGCGGGCTGATCGCCAGCGGGCTGCAGACCAGCTCGGTCTTCATGCGCCTCCTGATCGACGCCTTCCCCGACGTCGCCTCGCTGGGCTCGCCCGGCTGGGACGAGCTGCGCTGGCTGAACCCGGTGCGCCCCGGCGACGTCTTGAGCGCGCGCACCGAGATCGTCGAGCGGCGCTACTCCGGGAGCCGGCCCGACCGGGGCATCGTCACCGGCCGCCACGCCATGGCGACCCAGGACGGCACGCCGGTGTTCTCGGTGCGGAACTACTGGTTCGTGCTGCGGCGCGAGGCGGGCGGCTGATATGTGAGGCGCGTCTTGGATACCACGATTGCCCATGCCGTCGTTTCGACCGAGAGAGCGCTAGCGACCGAGCGGAGAAATCCGGCCTGACACCTCGCCAGTCGCGCCCAGGTTTCTCCGCTCGCTGACGCTCGGTCGAAAAGACGACGTAGTGCGGACAGCACGCAGGTAGGTCAATCCGCGGCCACGCCGATATAGGGCAGGTAGCGGTACTTCTCGGCGTAGTCGATGCCGTAGCCGGCGATGAAGAGGTCTTCGATGGCGAAGCCGACGAAGTCCGCCGTCACCTCGACCTCGCGGCGGCTCGGCTTGTCGAGCAGCGCGCAGGTCCACAAGCCCGCCACCTCGCGCTGCTTCATCAGCGCCATCGCATAGGCGATCGAGCGGCCGGTATCGACGATGTCGTCGACCAGCAGGATCTGCTGCCCGGCGATGTCGGTCGGGATGTCGCCCAGGAGATGCACCTCGCCGGCGCTCTGCGTGCCCATGCCGTAGGAGGACAGGCGCATGAACTCGATGCGCGGCTCGCGGCCCTTGCGGTGGAGCGCGCGCGCGAGGTCGGCGACGAAGACGAAGCTGCCCTTCAAGAGCCCGACGACCACGAAGTCGCCCGCGATCGCTGCGTCGATCTCGTCCGCGAGCGCCGCGACCCGCGCGGCGATCCGGGCCTCGTCGAACAGCGGCTCGATGGTCTTCGTATCGTTCTGGGCCATGGGATCCCCCTCCCCGGTCGGCGCCCCGGCTCGCCGCGCTACTCCGGCTTCTCGGGCACCCCGGCGGCCTGGCGGGCGCGGAACGCGTCGAGCGCCGCCTTCGCGTCCGCGTCCTCGACGGCGAGGATCGCGGCGGCCAGCAGCCCCGCGTTCCTGGCCCCGTCGTCGCCGATGCCGAGCGTGCCGACGGGGATGCCGCCCGGCATCTGCACGATGGAGAGCAGCGAGTCGAGCCCCTTCAGCGATTTCGATTCGATCGGCACGCCGAGCACCGGCAGCGTCGTGTGCGCCGCCACCACGCCCGGCAGGTGCGCCGCGCCGCCGGCGCCGGCGATGATCACCTTCATGCCGCGCTCGCGCGCCGGGCCGACCCAGGCCGCCAGGCGCTCGGGCGTGCGGTGGGCCGAGGCGACGATCGCCTCGTGGCCGATGCCGAGCTCGTCGAGCACCTCGGCGGCCTTCTTCATGGTCGGCCAGTCCGACTGGCTGCCCATCACGATGCCGACTGGCGGCGCGGGTTCGCTCATCTGATCGCTCCTCGGTTCGGGAATTGGGTTCCAGAAGGCGCGCGATTATAGGGCCGCGGCCGATGGCGGCAAGCCGGGCGCCCGGCCGCCGGACCCTCCGCCCGCCCGCGAATCGTCGGCCTTGCAACGATATGCTATGCTTAACAGTTAATTAACCGTGACTGTCGAGACTGCGCCGCGCGGGGGGCCGGACACGGTCGCGGCGGACCGCATCGACCACATCGCGACCGGCGAGGCCGAGTTATGAAGATTTCGGATACCACTGCGGTTGCCACGATCCCGCCCACGCGCGCGCGCGGCGGCAAGGCCGCGGCGTCAAAGCCGCGCAAGCCGGGCGAGGCCGCCGACACCGCGTCGGTGATGGGCATTCCCGAGGCCGAGTGGACGCCGCATGTGCGCGCCGCCATCACCATGCTGATGGAAGAGGTTGGGCGTCTGCGCGACGAGCTCCGCCTGACCAAGCGTCGCATCAGCGACCTGGAGGAGCTCGCGGACACCGACGCGCTGCTGCCGCTGATCAACCGCCGCGCCTTCGTGCGCGAGCTGAGCCGCATGATGTCGTATGCCGAGCGTTACGGGACGCCGCACACGCTGATCTACTTCGACCTGAACGGCATGAAGGCGATCAACGACGGCCATGGCCATGCCGCGGGCGACGCCGCGCTGATCCATGTCGCCGGCGTGCTCAACGAGAGCACGCGCGAATCCGACGTGACCGGCCGCCTCGGCGGGGACGAGTTCGGCGTGCTGCTGGCCCAGGCCGACGAGACCACGGCGCGCGAGAAGGCCCAGGCGCTGGCCGAGCGGATTTCCGCCGAGGGCGTGCCCTGGCAGGGCGAGACGCTGGCGCTCACCGTCGCCTACGGGGTGCATCCGATCCGCCGCGGCCAGGACGTCGACGACGCCCTCCAGGAGGCCGACCGCGCCATGTACGCCAACAAGAGCCAGGGCCGCAAGGCGGCCCGCGCGGGGCGCTAGTCGGCCGGCTCGTCCTTCGAGGCTCGCTCACGCTCGCACCTCAGGATGAGCCTTCTTTCCTGGTTTCGCCCTGACTAAACCCAGCCTTGTCCTTTCCGCTCGTATCTCGAGGCTCGGGTTGATCGCCCTTGAGACTCAAGGTGACCCTCATTCTTTGGTTCCACCAAACCAAGACGCTCATACTGAGGTGCGAGCGTAGCGAGCCTCGAAGGATGGACGGCGATACGCGCACGGCGCCGCGCAGCTCCGCCGTGCGCGCTCAGGCGATGATATCGGGCAGCAGCTGGCTCTCGATCTCGATGATCTCGTCCTTGAGCTGCAGCTTCTGCTTCTTCAGGCGCTGGATCTGGATCTGATCGTAGGCGCCCTCGTCGGTCAGATTGCCGATCACCTCGTCGAGCTCGCGATGCCGGGTGCGCAGATCGATGAGCTTGACCTTGAGCGCCGTCTTTTCCTCTTCGCTCAATCGCATGACGCCCGTCCCTGTTGGCGCGGCGATCCTATCAGATTTCCCGGTTCGTTCTCAACGTCGGGCGTGCGCGGACCGCATCGCGGTCGCGGCGGCGTTGATCGGGGCGGCGCTTTGCCGGAAAGTACGCGCGGCGGGGGCCCGCGCCTTGGGCGCCCGCCACTTCGGAGCCCACCGCTTCGGAGCCCACCGCTTCGGAGAAAGTCGAGAGCGAGGATCGAGCGAGCGTGGCAGGGACCATCGGCATTCTGACCAGCGGCGGCGACTGCCCGGGGCTGAACGCGGTGATCCGCGCGGCGGCCTACCGCGCCGTGCGCGGGCACGGCCTCACGCTGATCGGCATCGAGAACAGCACCGAGGGCCTGCTCCAGCGCCCGGTCGCCGCGCGCGAGCTCCTGCCCGACGCGCTCGAGCCGCAGAGCCTGCGCGCCGCCGGCACCATGCTGGGGACGACGACGCGGGGCGATCCCTTCGCCTACCCGATGCCCGACGGGACCAGGCTCGACCGGACGGCGGAGATGATCGAGGGCGTGCGCTCGCTGGGGCTCGACGCGCTGATCGCGATCGGCGGCGACGGCAGCCTGCGGATCCTGCGGCGGCTGGCGGCGGAGGGCGGCATCGAGCTGGTCGGCGTGCCCAAGACGATCGACAACGACGTCGCCATGACCGAGGTCTCGGTCGGCTTCGACACCGCGATGCGGGTGGCGACCGAGGCGCTCGACGCGCTGCAGCCGACCGCGGCGAGCCACCACCGGGTGATGATCCTGGAGGTCATGGGCCGCGATGCCGGGCACATCGCGCTGGCGAGCGGCATCGCCGGCGGCGCCGACGTCATCCTGATCCCGGAAATCCCCTACACGGTCGCCGCGATCGCGGGCAAGCTCGCGCGGCTGCACGCGGCCGGACGCACCTCGGCACTGGTCATCGTCGCCGAGGGCGTCCCCGACGAGGACGGCAGCCCGGTCACCACGCGCCAGCCCGGCGGCACCGACACCTACGGCGGCATCGGCCAGCGCCTCGCGCATCGCCTCGCCGACGAGACCGGCGCGCGCACCCGGGTCACCGTGCTCGGCCATCTCCAGCGGGGGGCCGCGCCCAGCCCGCGCGACCGCATGATCGCCAGCGCCTTCGGCACGCACGCCGTGGACCTGGTCGCGCAGGGCCGCTTCGACCGCATGGTGGCCTGGCAGAACCGCTCGGTGATCGACGTGCCGCTCGGCGAGGCGATCGCGTCGACGCGCCGCGTCGAGACCGACGGCTCGCTGGTCGCCACCGCGCGCGGGCTCGACATCTGCCTGGGGGACGTTTGACTGCGATGGCCGGCTTTCCCGACCACCCGTTCTGGGACTTCTCGCTGCGGGTCTATGGCGGCGAGGGCGTGGCGCCGGCCTGCCTGGAGTTGCAGGAGGCGCATGGGGTCGACGTGAATTTCCTGCTGTTCTGCTGCTGGCTCGCCGCCTCGGGACGCGGCGGCGTCGGCGCCGCCGAGATCGCCCGGCTGCACGCGGCGGCCGCCGGCTGGCACGGCGAGATCGTGCGGGGCCTGCGCGCCGTGCGCAAGCGCCTCAAGCAGCCGGTCGGCGGCGAGGACCGCGCGCTCGCGCTGTCGCTCCGCCAGCGCCTGCAGAAGATCGAGATCGACGCCGAGCATATCGAGCAGCTGATGCTGGCCGCCGCCGGCGACGCCCTGCCCGCGGGGCGGCCCGACGACCCCGCCGAGGCGGCGCGCGCCAACGCCCTCGCCTACCTCGCGGCGCTCGGCGTGACGCCCGATACGGGCGGCCGGGCGGCGCTTCAGACCGTCATCGCCGCCGCGGTTGGCAGCCCGCCGGATCGCGACTAAACTGGCCTCTCCCAGGGTAGAGGAAGTTGCCATTCAAGGGAGGTGGCGTTGGCCAATGATGAGCGCATAGAGGCACTCAAGGCACAGCACGCCGATCTGGAGTCCAAGATCGAGGAAGAACTCGGCCGTCCCATGCCGGACGACTCGATGATCGGAAGTTTGAAAAAGCAGAAGCTGCGCATCAAGGACCAGATCGCACAGCTCGCCGATTGACCGGGCTCCCCAGGCCCGCACCGCACCCGCCCGCCATATGCGGGCCCGCATCCGACCACTTACGCCGCCCGAAGAGGCGCCGGCGGCCAAAGGGCGCTTGACGCCGAACCTTTGACGGCCTCGACCGTCGGAATCCCCCGGCCATCCTTCGAGGCCCGCTTCGCGGGCACCTCAGGATGAGCATTTGTGATTTTGGCGAAGTTTGCCGAAGCTCATCCTGAGGTGCGAGCGCCAGCGAGCCTCGAAGGACGGCAGCGGCCTCACCCTGCGCCCCTACCCCTCCCCGATCATCGATACCGCCAGCTCGCGCAGCTTGCCGCGCTGGACCTTGACGCCGTTGGCGCTCTCGGTGACGGGGAAGGCCTCGACCGGGAAGATCCGCGCCGGCACCTTGAATTTGGCCAGTCCGGCCGCGCAGTGGGCCCGGAGATCGGCCTCGGAGACCGCGGCCCCCTCGGCCGGGATGACGAAGGCGACCGCCTGGGTGCCCCGCGCGCCGCCGGCGGCGCCCTCGACCCCGACCACCTGGGCCCCGGCGACGCCCGGATGCGCCTCGAGGTAGTTGGCGATCTCCTCCGGCGCCACCAGATAGCCGCCGAGCCGCAGCGCGTCGCCCATGCGCGAGAGGTAGGTAAAGGCGTTGGCGCTATCGCCGCCGCCGTCCAGGTAGCCAAGGTCGCCGGAACGGATATAGCCGTCCGCCGTCAGGGCCCCGGCGGTCGCCTCGGGGTTGCCGAGGTATTCGAGCATCATGCTCGGTCCCTTGAGCTCGAGCTCGCCCTGCTCGCCAGGACCGAGCAGCGCGCCGCTTTCCGGATCGCGTACGCGTACGGACGTCTCCGGCGAGACGGGCGTGCCGCCGCCGCGCAGGCGCTCGCCCGCCGGCGCCGCCCGATCGCGCATGGCGAAGAGCGCCTGGACCTCGCTCATGCCGTAGGCGCCGATCAGCGTGAGGCCGCGGACGTCGCAGGCGCGTACGACTTCGGCGGGATCGGCCGCGAAGGCGGCGAAGCCGCAGCAACGCAAGCTCGGAAAGGGCCGCGGCTCGGGCGCCGCCTCGAGCATCCGCAGGTACATCTCGTCCGAGCCGTTCATATGCGTGACCCCGTACGTACGTACGAGACGCGCCGCCGCCCCCGCCTCGAAGGTCGGCATCAGCACCGCCGGACGGCCCGCCGCCAGTGCCGCCAGCGCCGAGGCCATGCCGAAGGTGCCGGCGAGCGGCAGCGACAGCAGCGAGACCGCGTCGGGCGCGTCCATGGCGAGCGCCGGCGCCACCGCGCGGGCATGGTCGACATGGCTGCGCTGGGGATGGAGGACGAACTTCGGCTTGCTGGTCGTCCCCGAAGTGGTGAAGACGATGCAGCCCGCCTCCGGCGCGGCGTGGTCGTCGGCATGGGGCTGCGCGCCGTCGAGCGACGCATAAGCCACCGCCGGGCGGTCGGCTACCGTACCGCCCCGCCAGGCGCCCTCCTCGTCGTAGACGATCACCGCCTCGAGCGCCGTCAGCGCCGCCCCGTCGACCTCGCCCAGGATCGCCGGGAAGTCGATGCCCCTGAAGCCCGGCCAGATGACCAGGAGCCTGGCCTGCGAGCGGGCGACGATATCGGCGACCTCGTGGGCGCGGAAGCGGGTGTTGACCGCGACCGCGATCGCGCCCAAGCGCGCGCAGGCGAAGAAGATGGTGAGCCAGGCCGGCGCGTTGGGCAGCCAGAGCGCCACCCGGTCGCCCGCCCCTATCCCGAGATCGGCGAGCCCCTGCGCCACCCGCCGGCTGCGCTCGGCGAGCGCGGCGTGGCCGATGGTCTCGCGGACCTCTCCGTTCTCGTAATGGAGCGCCGGCGCCTGGCCCAAGCGGTCCGCCAGATCGTCGAGGAAAGCCGTGAGGGTGCTGTTCGTCATTGGCCCCGACTAGCTCCATTCCGGCCAATTCTGGGCGCCATGCAAGACACGGAGGACCCGCACGTCGCGACCGCTCACGGCATAGACTACAAGAAACGGGGTGCCGGCAACCGGCAACTCGCGGGTGCCCGCGGCGCGCCCGGCCCGACCCATGTGGGGAAAATCTGCCAGCCGACCGGTCGCCTCCTCGACGCGCAGGATCGCCTCGATCGCGGCGTTCGGGTTGTCCCGTGCTATCCAGCCATGCGCGGCGACGAGGTCGCGGTCAGCCAGCCTTGTCCAGCTTACCGCCACCGGCCGACCTCCGCCCGCCCGTCAGCCTTCGAAACGTCGCCTCGACCTCTTCCGGCGAGGCGAACTCGCCACGTTCCGCCGCGTCCATGCCCTTTTGGACCTCGCGGATGAACCATTCGTTGTGGCGGATGTAGGTCTCGATCGCCTGGTTCACGATCCAGGAGCGTGAGCGGTCCATGTTTTCCGCCAGCGCGTCGATCTGGTCCTTGACCTCGGCGGGCACGCGCACCGTGAACACCTTCGTGTCGCCCATTGCTTTGTCCTCACGCGCCATGTGGGCGGCCGCTGGCCGCGTCGATTGACTACAATATACTACACTGTAATAATTTGTAGTCAACCCGGCGCTCTTACCCCGTGGGTCAGCCACCAGTCGATGTGCTCGACCCGGTCGTGGCCCCAGAAGGGCTCGCCCTCGACGATCATGTGGGGGCTGCCGAAGACGCCGTCGGCGACGGCCTGCCGGGTGGCCTGGTCCATGGCCTTGCGGGCTTCCGCATCCTCGGCGGCGGCGGCGATCTCGGCCGGATCGACGCCGGCCGCCTCGGCGCAGGCCTTGAGCACGGCGGGCTCGGTGATGGTCTCGCCGCGGCCCCAATAGGCGTTGAAGACTTCGCTCGCGAAGGCGTTCGCCGATTTGCGGTCGCGCGCCGCCAGGCGCCAGAAGCCGAGCCGCGCGGCCTCGGCGTCGAGCGGGAACTTCCCGGGCATGGCGAGCGGCTGGCCCTCGATCACGGCGCTGCGCTGGAAGTCGCGCAGGATGTAGCGCGCCTTCTCGCGCGGCTTGCCGAGCGGGTGGTAGTCGATGGCGTCCCAGACCCGCATCAGCGCGAAGGCCCGCCATTCGATCTCGCGGCCGTGCTTCTCGGCCACCCGGGTGAGGTCCCTGATCGCCAGGTAGGTGTTGGGCGAGACGAACTCGGCATAGAAGATGATGGGCTCGGGCATGGGGTTCCTTGGGGTCTGTCCATTCGATGAAGCGATCGCTTCCGTGTCACAGGGAATTCTTTGCACTCATGCAATCATCTGCGAAAGTCTCGTTGCCGCACGACGGCGCTGCAACGCGACCGTCGTGCGGCGAATATGCACCCGATGGTTCTATCGAATCGGGCATCGCGCGCGCTCACAGCGCCTTGGCGTCCTCGCGCAGCTTGTACTTCTGGATCTTGCCGGTCGAGGTCTTGGGCAGCGCCGTGAAGACCACCGTCTTCGGCGCCTTGAACCCCGCGAGGCTCTCGCGGCAGAAGGCGATGATCTCCTCCGCGCTCGCCTGGGCGCCCTCCTTCAGCTCGACGAAGGCGCAGGGCGTCTCGCCCCATTTCTCGTCGGGCCGCGCCACCACCGCGGCGTCGAGCACCGCGGGATGGCGGTAGAGCACGCCCTCGACCTCGATGGTCGAGATGTTCTCGCCGCCGGATATAATGATGTCCTTGGAGCGGTCCTTGAGCTCGATATAGCCGTCGGGATGCATCACCCCGAGGTCGCCCGAATGGAACCAGCCGCCGGCGAGCGCCTCCTCGGTGGCCTGGGGGTTCTTGAGGTAGCCCTTCATGACGATATTGCCGCGCATCATCACCTCGCCGATGGTCTCGCCGTCCGCCGGCACCGGCTCCAGCGTCTCGGCGTCGGCCACCGTGAGGCCCTCGAGCACCGGATAGCGCACGCCCTGGCGTGCCTTTATCGTCGCCTGCTCCTCGATAGGCAGCGCGTCCCATTCCTCGTGCCAGGCGCAGACCACCGCCGGCCCGTAGACCTCCGTCAGGCCATAGACGTGCGTGACCTCGATGCCCAGCTTGGCCATCGCCTCGAGCGTCGCGGCGGGCGGCGCCGAGGCGGCGGTGAAGCACTTGATCTGCTGGTCCCACTCGGTGCGGTCCTCGGGCTTGGCGTTGACCAGCAGGCCCAGCACGATCGGCGCGCCGCAGAAATGGGTGATGCCGTGGTCGCGGAAGCTCGCGTAGATGGGCTTGGCCTCGACCCGGCGCAGGCACACCGAGGTGCCCGCGACCGCCGCCAGGCCCCAGACGAAGCACCAGCCGTTGCAGTGGAACATCGGCAGGGTCCAGAGATAGACCGGATGCGGCGGCATCGACCAGACCAGGAGGTTGCCGAGCGAGTTCAAGTACGCGCCGCGGTGCGAGTAGACCACGCCCTTGGGGTTGCCGGTGGTGCCGCTGGTGTAGTTGAGTGAGATCGCCTGCCACTCGTCGCCGGGCATGCGCCAGGCGTAGTCGGGGTCGCCGCCGGCGATGAAGGCCTCGTAGTCCATCTCGCCGATCAGCGCGCCGCCCTGGGCCAGCGCGTCGTCGATGTCGATCACGATCATGTCGCGGCCCGAGATCGCCAGCGCCTCCTCGATGACGGGCGAGAACTCGCGGTCGGTCAGGATCGCCCTGGCCTCGCCGTGGTCGAGGATGAAGGCGATGGTCTCGGCGTCGAGCCGGATGTTGAGCGAGTTGAGCACCGCCCCGCACATCGGCACGCCGAAGCTCGCCTCGTAGAACTCGGGGATGTTGGGGGCCATGATCGCGACCGTGTCGCCGACCCCGATGCCGCGCGCCGCGAGCGCCGAGGCGAGCCGGCGCGCGCGGGCGTAGGTCTCCGCCCAGCTGTAGCGGCGCTCCCCATGGATCACCGCCACGCGGTCGGGAAAGATCGACGCCGCGCGCTCGATCAGCGTCAGCGGCGTCAGCGGCTGGAAGTTCGCCGGGCCCTTGTCGAGCCCGACGTCGTATATCGATGTGCTCGATGTTTTGGCCATCGCCCGCCCCGCCTCCGAATTGAGCCCTCGGGCCGACCGCCCGAAGGCGCAGTTTTATCGGATTCAAGCCGCCGGGCGAAGAGGCAGCGCATCGGAATTCGGCGCCGCGGAAGTGGGGCGGATCGCGTCGCCGGGCCGGTGAGCGCGATCATCGAGCGCCGCGCGAGGCCCGACGCGGCCCGATGCGTGCCGACGGGGCGCATCATTCGTCGCTCAACGCCGTCTAATGCAGGCGGAGCATTAACGATGTCTTAACAATATTTTATCGCGGCTTACTCATGTCCAGCGGCAGCGGCGCGTCCGGATTCCCCACGAGCCGCCCTATGCACGAGGCATATAGTTGTCGCGGCATGTATTTATCGGTTGGAATTCGCGGCCAAGCGGGCGCGAATCCAGCATTGGATACAATCTCGATCTCCGTCCGCTTTCCGACCGCGCGCGGCCTCAGCGCCGCGTGCCCCGGATGACGAGGTAGTCGCGCGGGACGCGAAGTCCTAGGGGCCCCGCGTAATGCGCGTGATAGGCGTCGACATCGGCCTTGAGCGCGGCGCGGCCGGCGTCGTCGAGGCTGTCCATGATGTGGCGGATCGGCCCGAATCCCTGCGAGTACCAGTCCCAGATCGCATCGGCGCTCTCGTGGTGCGCGAAGCTGGTGCCGTCCTCGAATTCGAGCGCGAAGGCCTCGCCCAGGAGCCGCGCCGCCTCGTTCCGGTCGCCCCAGGTCATCGGCGAGGCGGGCGGCGGCGGCGCGTCGCCGTGCTTGGCGATCACGCCGAAGAATTCCTCGGCCGCGCCGCCGGGCACCCAGGCCGCCACGACGAGGCGCCCGCCCGGCCTGCAGACGCGCGCGAGCTCGGCCGCGGCCGCGTCCTGGTTCGCCGCGAACATGACGCCGAAGGTCGAGATCACGCCGTCGAACGCGGCGTCCGCAAAGGGCAAGGCCTCGGCGTCGCCGCGCGCGAAGTCGATCGCCGGCGTGACATGCGCCGACAGGGCCCGCGCCGCGTCGAGCAGCTCCGCGGCGATATCGACGCCGGTCACCCGCGCGCCCGCGCGGGCGGCGTTGCGGGCGCTCCAACCGGTTCCTGTCGCGACATCGAGTACGCGCTGGCCGGGCCGCGCATCGAGGCGCTGGGCCGCATGTGCGAGCGCGTCGGAGATCGCGTAGCTGACGTTGTCGTACTGCGCGCCGCCCCGACCCCACAGCGTCGCGGCCATCTCGTTATGGGGCAGCACGGCGACGGCGGGGCATCCGGTCTGGCGCGGCGCGGTCGAGGTCTCGGACGGTGCCTGCATGGGAACGAACTCCTTTCCTGCGGTGGGCTCGGCTGACGCGGCGGCGACTGTGCGGCGGACCGCTTGCCCAAACCAGTTCAGAAAGTGGAGTATTCGGGTATCGCGTCCGTTGCTATGCTCGCGGCCGGAACGATCGGGGAAGGCGCCCGGATGGAGGCCCGCGCATGACGAGCACCCCATGACGATCACCCCATGAAGAGCTATGGCCAGTTCTGCCCGGTCGCGAAGGCGGCCGAGGTGTTCTGCGAGCGCTGGACGGCGCTGATCATCCGCGATCTCGCCGGCGGGCCGCGTCGGTTCTCGACGCTCCAGCGCGGCGTGCCGCTGATGTCGCCCACCCTGCTCTCGCGGCGCCTCAAGACGCTCGAGGCGGAAGGCATCGTCGCCCGCGAGCGCGGGGCGACGGGCGGCCACTGGGTCTACCGCCTGACCCCGGCGGGCGCGGAGTTCGCGCCGATCGTCCTGGCGCTGGGCACCTGGGGCCAGCGCTGGGCGCGGCGCGAGCTCGAGGAGGGTGAGATCGACCTGAGCCTCTACGTTTTCGCCATGGAGAATTCGGTCGATGCCACGGCCTTCGGCGCGGGGCGCACCGTGGTGCGTCTGGAGCTCACCGACCAGCCCGTAGCCAAGCGCCTGTGGTGGTTCCTCAACGAGAACGGCGGCGTGCAGCTCTGCGTCGACCCGCCGGGGCCCGAGATCGACCTCTACATCGCCGGCGCGCTGCCCGACATGATCCGCCTCTGGCGCGGCGACGTGAGCTACGCGCGCCTGGTCGACGACGGCCGGCTGGAGGTGCTGGGCCCCGCCCGCCTCCGCCGCGCCGCCCGACGCTGGCTGGGCGCGAGCCTGCTGGCGCACGTGAAGCCGGCGGCCGAAGCCGGGCGGGTCGCGACCGGCGCAGCGAAGGCGGCCAGGTGACGCAAGCGCGCCTCGCGCGATCCTTTTGCAATAGCATCGAATTTTGACCACACTGCCGGCGAATCGGGGCCGCCCGGGCAGGCGGTCCGGGGCCGCGCGCGGCGGCCCGCGCCAAGCGCAGGGGAGGCGGACATGGCCAGCAGATACGACGAGGCGCACGCCCGCTCGCTCGCCGACAGGCAAGGCTTCTGGGCCGAGGCGGCCGAGGGCATCGACTGGGTGAAGCGCTGGGACACGGTCCTCGACGACACCAACCCGCCCTTCTACCGCTGGTTCGTCGGCGCCCAGGTCAACACCGCCTGGAACGCGCTCGACCGGCACGTCGAGGGCGGCCGCGCCGGGCAGGCGGCGCTGATCTACGACAGCCCGGTCACCGACACGATCAAGACCTACAGTTTCCGCGCGCTGCGCGACGAGGTCGCGCGCTTCGCCGGCGTGCTCGCCGGGCTCGGCGTGACGAAGGGCGACCGCGTCATCGTCTACATGCCGATGATCCCGCAGGCGCTGATCGCCATGCTCGCGGTGGCGCGGCTGGGCGCCGTCCATTCGGTCGTCTTCGGCGGTTTCGCAGCGAACGAGCTGGCCGTGCGCATCGACGACGCCAAGCCCAAGGTCATCGTCTCGGCCTCCTGCGGCATCGAGCCGGGCCGCGTGGTCGAGTACAAGCCGCTTCTCGACGGCGCCGTCGAGGCCGCCAAGCACAAGCCCGGCCACACCGTGATCTTCCAGCGCCCCATGTGCGAGGCGCCGATGGCGGCGCCCCGCGACGTCGACTGGGAGGCGGCGATGGCGGACGCGCAACCGCACGCCTGCGTGCCGGTCGCCGCCACCGATCCGCTCTACATCCTCTACACTTCAGGTACGACGGGGCAGCCGAAAGGTGTCGTGCGCGACAACGGCGGCCACCTGGTGGCGCTCAACTGGACCATGAAGAACATCTACGGCGTCGAGCCGGGCGAGGTCTACTGGGCGGCCTCCGACGTCGGCTGGGTGGTCGGCCACTCCTACATCGTCTACGCGCCGCTGATCCACGGCAACACCACGGTGCTGTTCGAGGGCAAGCCCGTCGGCACCCCCGACGCCGGCACGTTCTGGCGCGTCATCGCCGAGCACAAGGTCGCGGCCATGTTCACCGCGCCGACCGCCTTCCGCGCGATCCGGCAGCAGGATCCGAACGGCGAGCTCATCAGGAAATACGATCTCTCCAAATTCCGCACGCTCTTCCTGGCCGGCGAGCGGCTCGATCCCGACACGCTGCACTGGGCGGAGGCGAAGCTCGGCGTGCCGGTGATCGACCACTGGTGGCAGACCGAGACGGGCTGGTCGATCTGCGCCAACTGCGTCGGCCTGGGCCAGCTTCCGGTGAAGGAGGGCTCGCCCACCAAGCCCGCCCCCGGCTGGGACGTGCGGGTGCTCGACGACAAGCAGCAGCCGGTGAAGCCGGGCGACATCGGCGCGCTGGTCTGCAAGCTGCCGCTGCCGCCGGGCACGCTGCCGACCCTGTGGGGCGCCGACCAGCGCTACGTCGACAGCTACCTCACCGACTATCCGGGCTACTACAAGACCGGCGACGCCGGCTTCATCGACGGCGACGGCTACGTCTTCGTGATGACGCGCACCGACGACGTGATCAACGTCGCCGGGCACCGCCTGTCGACCGGCGCCATGGAGGAGGTGCTCGCACACCATCCCGACGTCGCCGAGTGCGCGGTGATCGGCGTCCACGACCAGCTGAAGGGCCAGGTGCCGCTGGGCTTCCTGGTGCTGAACGCGGGTGTCAGCCGCGACACGGGCGAGATCGTCGCCGAGGCGGTCGGCATGGTGCGCCAGAAGATCGGCCCGGTCGCCGCCTTCAAGACCGCGACGGTGGTCCAGCGCCTGCCCAAGACGCGCTCGGGCAAGATCCTGCGCGGCACCATGCAGAAGATCGCCGACGCCGAGCCCTACAAGGCCCCCGCCACCATCGACGACCCGGCGATCCTGCCCGAGATCGAGGCGGCGCTGCAGGAGATCGGCTACGCCAAGGGCGGGTGAGGCTCGGGCGCCGGCGTAGGCGTGTCGCTACTCCAGATGCGCCCGCAAAGGCTCCCAGTACATCTTGTGCCAGCCGCCTTCGAGGTGCGCGCCCGCGCCGTCGGGAAATCCGGTGTGCTCCATGGCGACCGTCGTCTCCTCGCCGGCGCCGCTCAGCTCGAACCGCACCACCGAGAACACGCCCTCCGGCCAGGCGCCGGCGCGCCAGGCCTGAACGATCCGCTGGTTCGGACGCAGCTCGAGCTGCCGGCCGGTGATCTGTCCCCCGAAGCACGAGAAGGCGCCGCCCTCCGCGTCCGCGATCTCCGCCGGCGCGCCAGTCGCGGCGGCGAAGGTATCAGCCGAGGTCAGCGCCTCGTAAAGCTTCGCAGGGCTGGTCTTGATCGTCACCGTCTGGTTGATCGCCATGGTCGAGCCTCTCTCGCGCAGGTTTGCCTTGCTTGCAATATTAAACCATATGGTTTACTATTGGCCTCATGATGTCAAGCGCCACGGCAGACAGCGCCGCGCGGGACGAGCAGCTCGACCGCGTGTTCCGGGCGCTCGGCGACCGCACGCGGCGCGCGATCCTTTCCCGGCTGGCCCAAGGATCGGCGATGGTCACCGAGCTCGCCCAGCCCTTCGAGATGTCGCTGCCGGGCGTCGGCAAGCATCTGCGGGTGCTGGAGACGGCGGGGCTGGTGAAGCGCACGATCGACGGCCGGGTCCACCGCTGCGCGCTCGAAGCGCTGCCGCTGCGCGATGCCGGCCAATGGCTGGCATATTACCAGCAGTTCTGGGGCGAGACGCTAGACGCCCTGGTCGCCCACGTCCAGGCCGGCGGCGAGCCGGAATGACGCCGATCGGCGGCAGGGACGCCAGACGGTCGGCGGACGCCCAAGGCCTCGAAGCGCTGCGCCTGGCGCGGCTGGTCCCGGCATCGCCCGAACGCGTCTTCAGGGCCTGGACCGAGCCGGCCGAGCTGGAGCGCTGGTGGGGCCCGGCGGGGGTACGCTGCCGCTCGGCCTCGATCGATCTGCGGGTCGGCGGCGACTAGAGCATTTTCCGATCATTCGTAATCATACCCTGCGGCAGCGAAGTAGTTGCGGCATTCGGCGGGTGTGAAGGTATCGATGCCCATAGCGATGGCGTCGAAGAG
>Ga0302046_10000662_pt1 | contig 33688 bp, 31 predicted proteins | sample RVTome_11_FD_200261 | JGI IMG/M metagenome (GOLD analysis project Ga0302046, IMG submission 200261) | Soil microbial communities from uranium-contaminated site in the Upper Colorado River Basin, Wyoming, United States - RVT147D111 (version 2) ...
ATTTCGCAGGCCATCGTCGCGAAGCCGGAAGAGAATGCGACGACGTACGGGAACGCCGCGAGGAGCGGGGAGGATCCGGGCAGAGGGCGCGCCTGGCGGTCGGCCGTCCTCGGCGAGGCGGTCATCGCAGGCGTGGGAGTGGCAGCGCGACGACCCGGCCCGCCATCGGCGACCTCGCGTTGTCGAAGGCGCCGACGACGACCAGCGTCCCCGGGCGCGTCGGGTGGAGGAGGAGGTTCGTGACGAACATCATGGGCACCGGGTGCGAGTGCAGGAGCCGGCCTTCCTGGGAGATGAACAGGATGCGCCCCGCTCCGTACTCGGCCACGGCGACGTCGCCTGAAGGCGTCACGAGGAGCCCGTCCGGCCCGGCGAGGGGGTAATCGGGAGGCGGGACACCCTGGCGGGCGAAGTCGAAGAAGACCCGAGGCACTCGGGGTGGAACGATGCCCTCGAAGGGAATCTCGAGGATCCGCCGGTTGAGGTGCTCCGAGACGAGCAGCCGGCGCGTATGGCCATTGATGGTGACACCGTTCGGATACCGCAGCGGTCCGGCGATACGGCTCACGTGACCGTTGCCGTCCGCCCTCATCACGAACCCCGACGGTGGTGCGCCCAGGGAGAACGGACCGGAAGACGAGAAGTAGAGATGCCCCTGTGCGTCGACGACGCCATCGTTGGGATAGGCGATTCGACGTCCGCTCGAGTCCGCGGGGATGTCGAGCACGGTCTGGAAGTCCCGGGAGAGCTTCAGGACCCTGTGGTCCAGATGGCAGAGCACCCAGTAAGCGCCGGCCCCGGTCCTCTTGACTGCGGTCGGCCCGCAACCCGGCCGCTCCCAGACGGTCGACACTGACTGGTTCCGGAACCGGCGGATCCGGTCGAGGGGCATCTCGGCCCAGAGGATGTCCGGGCCGTCTGAGGAAGGGCCCTCGGGGTAGAAGGCTTCGACGTCTGGAGAGAGGACGGCGGCCGCGTCGGCGGCAGTTCCAAGGGCGGCGGCCGCGACCAGGGCCAGCGCGGCCAGTGCGAGACCGAGCCGGTGCCGGCCGGCGGCCAGGAGGGTCGCGACTGAACGCTCAGCGCGCGTTTCTATCCGACAGGTGGAGCCACCGCGAGTATCTCGAAGCACGCGACCCGGTGCCTTCGCAGCGGCGAGGGGGCGCGGATCCCTCGTCATGCTGCCATCTTACCATCCGGGCCGACGCGGGCACACCGGAGCCTGCGCGGCCCCGGGCCAGCGGCTGGTGATCGTCTGGCGGGGATGACGGGAGAGCGTCCCGCCCGGGGACGGGATCGACCCCGATGTTACACTGGCGCGTGATGATCGCGTGTCCGCGCCGGGGGTTGCCGAGGCGCGCGCTCGGTCGCCGAGCCGTGGCCATGGCGGTGATCGCCCTCGTCCTGCTCGCCGGGTCTCGAGGCCTTGGCCAGCCGGCCGTCGAGGTGGTTGCGATGCGGCTCGAGGCGCCCTGGGCGCTGGCCTTCGGTCCCGACGGCAGGCTGTTCCTGACCGAGCGCCCCGGGCGCATTCGCGTGATCCGCGACGGTCGCCTCGAGCCGCAGCCGGTGGCCACGCTCCCGGTGGCGCCGGTGGGGGAAGGCGGTCTCATGGGGCTGGCGCTGGACCCGGCTTTTGCCGACACGGGTCACCTGTACGTCTGCCACACCGCGGACCGGGGCGGGCGGCTCGTCAACCGGGTCGTGCGCCTGACGCTGCGAGCCGGGACGGCGGCCGGCGAGCGCGTCCTGCTCGATGATCTGCCGGGCGCCGCCATCCACGACGGCTGCCGCGTGAAGTTCGGGCCGGACGGCAAGCTCTACGTCACCACCGGCGATGCCGCGAACCCACCGCTGGCGCAGCGCCGGGACTCGCTCGCGGGCAAGATCCTGAGGCTGAACCCGGACGGCAGCGTACCCGCCGACAACCCGGTGCCGGGCTCGCCCCTCCTGACGCTGGGCCACCGTAACCCGCAGGGGCTGGCCTGGCACGGATCTGGCCGGCTGTTGGGGGCCGAGCACGGCCCCTCGGGCCACGACGAGATCAACCTCATCGTGCCGGGCCGCAACTACGGCTGGCCGGACGTCTCCGGGCAGGGTGGTGATCGTCGGTATGCAGAGCCCCTCCTCGAGTCGGAGCGCGATACGTGGGCGCCGTCCGGGATCGCCATCCTCGGGGCGGATCTCTACGTCGCGTCGCTTCGCGGCCGGCGCCTCCTGCGCGTGAGGCTCGCTGCCGAGGGCGCCCGCGTAGCGCAGGTCGATGCCCTCCTCGACGGGACCCACGGCCGGCTCCGCGACGTGGTGGTGGGTCCTGATGGCGCCCTCTACGTGGCCACCAGCAACCGGGACGGTCGCGGCTCCCCCGCGCCCGAAGACGACCGTATCCTCAGGGTGCGGGTGGGTCCTCGGTAGCGGGCCCATCACCAACGCAGCGGGTCACCTCGGTGAGCGGGAATCCGCGCACGTCGCCGCGGGCCGATCGCCTCCTGGCCTGACCGGCGGTCCACCGGCTGCCTGCTCAGATCGACCTGACGGCGTCGCTGGCTCTTTACATGCCACAAGAGACGCCATATCATGCTGGCATGAAGACTGTCACTGGGACCAGCGGGATGCGCAACTTTCACCTGCCCTTGCCTGAAGAGCTGTACCGGACGCTCCGTGACGAGGCGGCCGTCCTGGAGCAACCGGCCACCGTGGTAGCCCGCAAGGCGATCGAGGGCTGGCTCCGCGACAGAAGGAAGAGGGCGCTCCACGAAGGGATCGCCGCCTACGCGATCGAGCATGCCGGGAGCGCGGCAGACCTCGACACCGCTCTGGAAGCCGCGTCGCTCAAGCTGCTGAAGGCCGAGGACGACGGGAGGCGGCCCGAGCGTAAGCTGAAGAAGCGACGCCTCCGCAAGCAGCGGAAGCGATGACGCGGGGAGACGTCTTCTGGGCGGATCTGGCCCCGCGGTCTGGGGCCGAGCAAAGCGGACGCCGGCCGGTCATCGTCGTCTCCCACGATGGGTTCAACCGGATCCCTGGCTGGCGATCCGTGATCGTGGTGCCCGTCTCCACGTCCGAATCGCAGGCCGGGAGGGGCCCGACAGCGGTGCCTCTCGACGCAGGCTCGGGCGGGCTCAAGAAGGGCGGCGTGGCGCTGTGCCACCAGGTCACGACGCTCGACCGTGCCAAGCTCACCGAGCGCGTCGGTAGCCTCTCGCCCGACACCCTCTCCCGGATCGGCGACGGGCTCCAAGCGGCCCTGGACCTGGACTGACTCCTCGGCGCGCGGAGTCTGCTCGCCCTCACGGGGCGCGGATTGGAATGGCCGGCATGGAGACCGAGCGCCGGACCACCCGTGCTTGCTGCGGCATGCTCGCGATCCGTCAGCGGCGCCCGCGGGACCAGGGCCTCAGCAAGCTTGGCGCTGGAGCATCTCCCGCAGCCGCTGGAACTCCGCGATGGCCTTGTCCTCGTCGGCGCCGAAGCGATAGGTGAAGCCCCGGAGGTAGGTCCCGACCTCCGCTTCCGTGAACCCGGTGTCACGGCGCCGCGCGGCGATCGCGGGGATGGCGGCGATGCCGCGGTCGAGCGCAGCGTCGAGGGCGCGCTCCAGGGCGAGCCGGTGCACTGCCGGGAGGGCGCGCCGCACGGCCCACCGGGCGAACACGCAGGGGAGCTGCGTCCACTCCTTCCATTCCCGCCCGAGGTCCAGCGCGTGGGAGAAGCGCGACCCCGACTTGAGGGCGCGGATGGCGGAGTCGCCGATGAGGAGCAGCGCGTCGGAGGGCTCGTCGCTGCTCACCCAGGCGCGCGGGATGGCGTGGTACTTGAGGGCGAGGAGCAGCCTCAGGATCTCGACCGAGGTCGAGGTCTCGTCGGTGACCCCGAGGACCGCGCCGCCCAGCTCGGCAAGCGGGCGATCGGAGAAGAGGATCACGCTGCGAGCCGGGCCGTCGGTGGCGATCCCGAACGGCAGGGGGAGGAGACTGTCCTCCTGAGCCAGGAAGTCCGCCAGGGAGAGCGGCGCGGCGTCGACGGCGCCCTGGGCCATGGTCCGGCCGAGCCGGCGCGGGGTCAGCGGGACGAGCTGGAAGCCGGACAGGTGGGCGAAGAAGGGCTCGCAGTTGAGGTAGGGGATCTGTCCAAGTCTAAGCACCGACGACCTCCGCCGCCCCCCGCTCGGATCGCGCCCGGAGTCAGCCTCCCAGATAGGCGCGCTGGACGGCCGGATCGGCGAGGAGCTGGTCGCTGGATCCGTGCCGCTCGATGCGCCCGGCTTCGAGGACATAGGCGCGGCCCACGGTCCGGAGCGCCTGGCGCGCGTTCTGCTCCACGAGGAGCATCGTGAGCCCCCGCTTCAGCAGTGCCTCGATGGTCGCGTACACGCGGCTGACCACGATCGGGGCCAGCCCCAGCGAGGCCTCGTCGATCAGGAGCAGGCGCGGGGCCGCCATGAGGGCCCGTCCGATGGCGCACATCTGCTGCTCGCCTCCCGACAGGGTCTTGGCCAGCTGGGGAGATCGCTCGCCAAGGGTCGGGAAGAGCTCGTAGACGCGGTCGAGATCTCGGCGGACGGCTTCTCGGTCCCGCCGCGGATAGGCGCCCGCCCTCAGGTTCTCCTCGACCGTGAGGTTGGGGAAGAGCCGCCGTCCCTCCGGCACCCAGGCGATCCCGCCCGCCGCCCGGGCCCAGGCGGCGCTCCCCTCGAGCCGCCGGCCGTCCAGCTCGACGGCGCCGGGGAAGGCGGGGACGAGCCCCATGATCGCCTTCAGGATGCTCGTCTTGCCGGCGCCGTTGGCGCCCAGGATGGCGACCGCCTCACCGGCGTCGACGTGGAGGGAGACGCCGCGCACGGCCTCCATGCCGCCGTAGCTGACGTGGAGATCAGTGACGCGCAGCACTCGCGCCCTGCCCCGCGGTCTCTCCCAGGTACGCCTCGATCACCTTCGGATCACGCTGCACGCTGGCCGGCGCCCCCTCGGCGATCACCACACCATGATCCAGCACGACGACGCGGTCAACCAGGGCCATGGCCACCCGCATGTTGTGCTCCACGAGGACGAGCGTGAGCCCCTGGGCGCGGAGCTGGGCCATCAGCTCGGCCATGGCCTCCATCTCCTCGTGGGAGAGCCCGCCCAGCGGCTCGTCGAGGAGGAGCAGGCGCGGTTCCAGGGCCAGCGCCCGGGCTACCTCCAGGCGCTTCAGCATGCCGAGCGGCAGGAGCCCGGCCTTCCGCTGGCCTTCCGTGTGGAGTCCGACGCGCTCCAGCAGCTCGAAGGCCTGGCGGCGCGTCCGGGGGGCGCGCCAGCTCCGGGTGAGCCCGCGAAGGCCCGCATACTGGCGGTGGCCGAGGGCCACCATCACGTTCTCGATGACCGTGAGGTTCCGGAAGGGCTTCACGATCTGGAAGGTGCGGCCGATGCCGAGCTGCGCGAGCCGGTGCGCGGACCGGCCGCCGACGTCGCGCCCGTCGAAGACGATCCGGCCCGCGTCGAGGGCCACGAAGCCGCTCAGACACTGGAAGCAGGTCGTCTTGCCCGCGCCGTTGGGGCCGAAAAGCCCCAGCATCTCCCGCGCCGTCACCGAGAAGGACACGCCATCGAGCGCGGTGAGCCCCGCGAACCGCTTGGTGAGACGATGGACTTCGAGCAGGGACATCAGGCGGTCCGGAGCCGCCCTGTGAGCGCGCGCCAGAGGAGGCTCTCGGCGCCCAGCAGCCCGTGGGGCGCGAAGCGCATCAGCAGGAGCAGGATCGCGCCGTAGGTGAGCATGCGGTAGTCGGCCAGGAAGCGGAAGAACTCGGGCAGCACGCCCAGCACCGCCGCCCCCAGGATGGCGCCCCGGTTGGTGCCGATCCCCCCGAAGACCAGCATGCAGAGGATGGTGATCGAGAACGGGAAGCCGAAGTCGCCCGCGGAGATGAAGGTCAGGAAGTGGGCGTAGAAGCTCCCGGCCAGCCCGGCCAGGGCGGTCCCGATGGTGAAGGCCACGATCTTGAACTTCCGCACGTCCACTCCGGAGGCCCGGGCTGCGTCTTCGTCCTCGCGGGTGGCGAGCAGCGCGAGCCCCGCCCAGGAGCGGAGCAGCCACCAGTTCACGAGGAGCGCCACGAGCACGCCCGCGGCCACGAGCCAGAAGAAGCCGGGCTTCCCGAGCGTGACGCCCAGCAGCGTCGGGGCGGGGATCCCGCCGATGCCGAGCGCGCCCCCGAAGAACGGGAAGTAGAGGAACACCGCCACCACGACGAAGTTGACGCCCATGGTCGTGATGGCGAGGAAGTCCTCGCGCACGCGGATGGCCGCTCCCCCCACCAGCGCTCCGAAGGCGCCTGCCGACAGGCAGGCCGCGAGGAGCGCCGGCCAGAAGTCCCAGCCGTAGTTCACGGTGAGGACGGCCGCGGCGTAGGCGCCGACGCCAAAGAAGGCGGCGTGCCCGAGCGAGATCTGCCCGGCGAGACCGGTGATGGTGTTCAGCCCGAGCGTGAGGATGCAGTAGATCCCGACCAGCGTCGCCACCGTGTAGACGTACATGCGCCTACCGCACCCCGAAGAGGCCCTGCGGGCGGACCAGGAACACGGCGATCATCGCGAGGAAGGCCCAGGCATCCCGCGGCAGCGGGAACTCCACGAGCCCGATCACCAGTGTCTCGATCACGCCGATGACGAGCCCGCCGAGCACCGTGCCGGGGATGGAACCGAGGCCTCCCAGCACGATGATGGCCAGCCCCTTGTAGGCGGTGACGCTGCCCATCGTGGGAGATACGGAGTTGTAGTAGATGCCGACCAGCATGCCGGCCGCGCCCGCCAGCGCGGAGCCCACCCCGAAGGCCAGCATGACCACGCGCCGCACATCCATGCCGCAGGCCGTGGCCATCTCGCCGTCCTGGCTCACGGCCCGGATGGCGAGCCCGGTGTCCGTCCGCGCGAGCAGGAACCACAGGGCGAAGAGGAGCGCGCCCGTCACCAGAGCCACGAGAAGCTGGGGGGCCGTCACCAGCAGTCCGGCGGTGCGGATGTCCGGCAGGGCGATCGGGACGCTGAAGGAGTAGGGCTGGGGGCCCGCCGCGATGCGATAGATCTCCTCGAGGCCGATGAAGACGCCGATGGAGGCGATGAGCGTGGTGATGGGCGGCTTGGCGAGGAGCGGGGAGTACACCCATCGCTCCATGGCGAGGCCCGAGAGCGTGGCCGCGGCCATGGCGGCCAGCAGCGCCACCCAGAAGGAGCCCGACCAGCCGAAGGCCCAGAGCCCGGCGTAGGCACCCAGCGTGAACACACCGGCATGCGCGATGTGGAGCACGCGCATGACGCCGTAGACCATGGTCAGCCCGAGGGCCATGAGCGCGTAGAGGCTCCCCACGGTGAGGCCGTTGATGAGCTGCTGGGCCAGCGTCGTCACGGGCGGCACCGCGACCCTCTCCCCCTCGAGGGGGAAAGGGGCAGGGTGAGGGGGTGTGCTCGTCCACCCTCACCCCGGCCCTCTCCCTCCAGAGGAGGGAGAGGGAGCATCGGGAGTGCCATCACTGGACGGGCGGGGTGATCACCTCGGGGTTGTCGATGGTCCCGAGGGAGCGGATCTTGCCGTCCTTGATCACCTGGATCTGGACCGGCTTGGTGACCTCGCCCTTGACGAATTTCGCGATGCGCCCGGTGATGGCCGGGTAGTTGCTCAGTCCGGTGAGCGCCGAGCAGATGGCCCTGGCATCGGCCCCGCCCAGCTCGACGCCCCGGGCGAGGATCTTCACGGCGTCGTAGGCCGAGGCGCCCACCATGTCGGCCTCGGTGCCCGTCTTGGCCTTGTACTTCTTCAGGAACCCCTGCACCTCGGGCCGCGGGTCGTCGCGGTTGAGGTTGGTGGTGAAGGTCACGCCCTCGGCGGCCGGCCCGGCCAGCTCGAGGAACTTGGGCGAGTCGATCCCCTCCGTCCCCTCGAGCCGGGCCGCGATCCCCAGCTCGCGGGCCTTCCGGGTGATCTGCGCGCCCTCGTTGTAGTAGGAGGTGTGGTAGATGAAGTCCGGGTTCTGCTCCTTGATCTTGGTCAGGTACGGGCTGAATTCCTTCTCGCCGAGCGGATAGATCTGCTCCGAGACGACCTCGGCGCCCAGCTTCCTCGCCCGCTCGATGAAGGCCTTGCCGGTGGTGCGGCCGAAGTCGTTGTCGATGGTGAGCACGGCGATGCGCTTGGCCTTCCCGAGCTTGACGGCGGCCTCGGCGCCGGCCCAGCCCTCCACCTGGCCCAGGTAACCGTTGCGGAAGACGCAGGGTCCGGCCTTGGTCACGTCGGGGTGCACGGCATAGGCGACGGTCATGGGCAGCCCGGCCTTGGCGAAGATCGGCGCCGTCACGCGGCTCGGCATCGAGTAGGAGCCGGAGACCACGCCCAGGACCCCGTCCTTCTCGACCAGCTTGTTGGCGATTGCCACGGCCTCCTTGGAGTCGTGGCGATCGTCATAGATCACCAGCTCCACCTTCTTGCCCTTGATGCCGCCGGCTGCGTTCAGCTCTTCCACGGCGATCTCGGCCGAGTGCTTGGCGCTGGCCCCGTCGGCCGCGGCGAAGCCGGTGAGGGGAGCAAAGAAGCCGATCTTGATGGACTGCTGGGCCAGGGCGGGCGCCACGACGAGGGCGAAGGCCACAGCCACCATCACGCAGAGCCTCAAGTGAGTCATGGTAACCTCCTGTCACCACTCAGGTTCATGGCAACGCTCCAACTGCCGATTCCACCGCTTCCAGAAAGGAGCTCTCCGCCACCAGGCGGGCCGCCGTCTCGATGTCCCCGGCCAGCGGCCGGTCCGTGGTGAGCATGGGAATGCGCGCTCGCAGGACGCCATGGGCCGCACGGGTCCCGGCGCCGCGCGCTCCGGACCCCGGAAGTCGAGTCCCTGGCAGCCGAGCAAGCGGTCCACGGCCACGATGATCGCCAGATGGTCCAGCACGCTCCGCGCTTTTCCGAGCCGCCAGCGGCGCCAGGGAGACGTGGTTCTCCGAGTTGGCGCAAGTGGGCACCGCGTGGAACCCGGCGGGCGCCGCCAGGATCCGGTTCTCCGCCACGAGCCTCGCCGAGGTGTACTGGGATCACTGGAGCCTCCCGATGGCCGACTCCACCGCGGCCTCCACGGCTCCCTGGTCCACCAGGGACAGGGCGTCGGCCAGGTCGGCATGCAGGAACCGATCCTCGTCGAGGTGAGGGACGCGCGAGCGCAGCGCGGCGTGCGCCGCGCGGCTGCCGCGTCCGGGGGCGAGCGGCCGGCGCAGGTCGAGGGCCTGGGCGGCGAGCAACAGCTCGATGGCGAGGACCTGGCGCGTGTTCCGGAGCACCCGGCGGGCCTTGAGCGCCGCTCCCGCCCCCATGGAGTTGTAGTCCTCCTGGAGGCCGGAGGTCGGGATCGAGTCCACGCTGGCGGGGTGGCTCGCGGTCTTGCACTCCGACGCCAGGGCGGCGGCGACGTACTGGGCGATCATGTAGCCGGAGTGAAGGCCGCCCCGGGGGGAGAGGAAGGGCGGCAGGCCCTCGTTGGTGAGCGGGTTGACGAGCCGGTCGATCCGGCGCTCGGAGATCCCGGCGAGCTGGGTGAGGCCGATCGACAGGGTGTCCATCGCCAGGGCCAGGGGCTCGCCGTGGAAGTTCCCGCCGGAGAGCACCACACCGTCCTCGGGGAAGACGAGCGGGTTGTCCGTCACGCTGTTGATCTCGCGCTCGACGATCTCCGCCGCGAAGCGGAAGGCCTCGCGCGCGGCGCCATGGACCTGCGGCATGCAGCGGAGGCTGTAGGCGTCCTGGACGCGGGTGCAGTCGCGATGGGAGGCGATGATCTCGCTCTCCGCCGTGAGCCCCCTCAGGTTGGCGGCGGAGGCGAGCTGACCGGGATGCGGGCGCAGGACGTGGATCCGGGCGTCGAAGGCGGCATTGGTGCCCATCAGCGCCTCGAGGCTCATGGCGCCCGCGATGTCGGCGAGGCGGGCGAGCCCGACGGCCTCGTCGACGAGCAGCGCGCCCAGGCCCGCCATGAGATGGGTGCCGTTCAGCAGCGCGAGCCCTTCCTTCATCTCGAGGGCGAGCGGCCGGAGCTCCGCGCGCGCGAGGGCCTCGCGGCCGGGCAGTCGCGCGCCGTTGACCATCGCCTCGCCCTCCCCGATCAGGCAGGCGGCGACGTGGGCGAGCGGAGCGAGATCCCCCGAGGCGCCCACCGAGCCCTGCTCCGGCACCACCGGCAGCACCCCGCGGTTCAGGCAGCCGGCGATCAGCTCGACGACGGCGGATCGCACGCCCGAGTGCCCCCGCGCCAGGGATGCGGCCAGCAGGAGGAGCACGCTCCGCGTCTCCGCCTCGCCGAGCGGAGCCCCGACACCCGCGGCATGGGACAAGACGAGATTCCGCTGGAGCTGCTCGCGCTCGTCGCGGGGGATGACGGTGTCCTTGAGCTTGCCGACGCCGGTGGTGACCCCATAGACGGCCTGGCCGCTTCGGTCGATGGCCTCCAGCACCGCGCGCCCGCGCTCGAGGCGGGTGGCGGCATCCGGGTCGAGCAGGACCTGGGCCTGCCCGCGAGACACGGCGACCACGTCCTTGATCGAGAGCGGAAGCGCACCCGGGCCGCCGCCACCCGGGAGGCCGGACCCGATGACGACGACGGCGCTCACGCCGGCTTCCACTCTCGGGTGAGCTCCCGCACCCGCGCCAGGAGCGCCTCCTGATCGGTGGCCAGGAGCCGCTGGCTCCGGACCACCTGGCGGCCGTGGACCCACGCATCGGTCACCGCCTGGTGGGACATGGCGTAGACCACGTTCTTCACCAGGTTGATGGGCGGATGGAGCGACGGGTGGCCGAGGTCCACCGCCACGAGATCCGCGAGCATGCCGGGCTCGATGGCGCCGGCGGGGAGCCCGAGGAGCCTGGCTCCGTCGATCGTCCCCATCGCCAGCGCCTCCTCGGCGGGGAGGCGCGTGCCGTCCAGATGGCGCACCTTCTGGAGAAGGGCGGCCATGCGCATCTCCTCGAAGACGCTCAGCCGGTTGTTGGTGCAGCCGCCGTCCGTTCCCAGCCCGATCCGGATGCCGAGGGCCTGCATCTCGGTGATGCGCGTGATCCCATCGCCGAGCACCATGTTGGAGGACGGGCAGTAGGCGAGCCCCGCGCCGCGGTCGGCCATCAGGCGCAGCTCCTCGTCGTCCAGCCACACGCAGTGGACGCCGATCATGCGGGGACCGAGGACGCCGAGCCTGTCGAGGTAGCGGATGGGAGTCGCCCCGTGCTCGCGGAGCGTCCGCTCTCCCTCGTACCGGCCCTCGGCCGCGTGGATGTGGAAGGGCGTGCCGGCCGCCTCCGCCACCTCCCAGCCCGCCCGGATCATCGCCGGCGAGGCTCCGTGGGGGCTGTGCGGCGCGGGCTGCACCGACACCAGCGGATCGCCGGCATGCTTCCGGATCAGCGCATGGACCCGCTCGGCGGCGCGGGCCGGGGCCTCGCGATACCGCGCCGGGGCGCCCTCCCAGTCGTACATCGTGCGGGCCAGCACCAGGCGGATCCCCGTGTCGCGGGCGGCCTGGATCACCGCCTCGGCGTTGTCGTTGCCCTCGTCCTGGAGATAGAAGAAGTCCACGCAGGTGGTGGCGCCGTGGATCAGCATCTCGGCGAACGCGAAGGCGGCGCCCAGGTAGATCCCGTCCCGATCGAGGCGGGTCGAGTACGGGTACAGCACGCGGTCGCGCCAGCCCATGAAGTCCAGATCGTCGCCCAACCCCCGGAGCAGAGACTGGAAGGTGTGGCAGTGGATGTTCACGGTCCCGGGCAGGAGCGCCTTGCCCGGCAAGGGGACCACCTCCACCGACGGATCGGAGGCTGGCACCGGGCCGACCCGCGCGATGAGGCCCCCGTCGAGGGTGACCGCGACTCCGCTCTCGAACCGTCCGCCCGTGTAGATCAGGTCGGCCAGCAGCCGCATCAGGCTCCTCAAACGGGCCGCCCGCGCTTGACGATCCGGGTCACGTGGTTGACGCCGTAGAAGTAGGCCAGGTGCTGCCAGCCGGACACGTCGGCCAGGAGGAGGTCGCAGAGCTTGCCGGGGCGGAGGGAGCCGACCTCGCCCTCGAGCCCCATGGCATGCGCGGCGTTGACCGTGATGCCGAGGAGCGCCTCCTCGAGGCTCATCTTCATCTGGCTCACCGCCATGGTCATCACGAGCTGGAGGTTGAGGCCCATCGAGGAGCCCGGATTGAAGTCACTGGCCAGCGCCACCCTCGCGCCGGTGTCCAGGAACTTCCGGGCGGGCGCGTACGGGAGCCCGAGGAAGAAGGCGGTGCCCGGCAGCAGCGCCGCGGTGACGCCGGCGGCCTTCATCCGGGCGATGCCCTCGATCCGCGCCTTCAGCAGGTGATCGGCAGAGAGCGCCCGCACCTCGGCGGCGAGCTCGGCCCCGCCCAGCGTGACGAACTCGTCCGCGTGGAACTTGGCCCGGAGTCCGTGGCGCCCCCCCGCTTCCAGGATGCGCCGGCTCTGGGCGATGGAGAACACGCCCTCCTCGCAGAAGACGTCGACGTACCGGGCGAGGCCCCGTCGCGCCACCTCAGGCAGCATCTCCTCCACCACGAGGTCCACGTAGGCGTCGGTGCGCCCCTTGAACTCGGGCGGCAGCTCGTGGGCCCCGCAGAAGTTGGGGTGGACGTCGACCGCGTGCTCGGCATCGAGCCGGCGGATCGCTTCCAGCATCTTGATCTCGTCGGCCGTGGTGAGCCCGTACCCTGACTTGGCCTCGCAAGTCGTCGTGCCATGGGCCAGCATCAGGTCGAGCCGTGGCCGGGCGCGCGCCACCAGCTCGTCGAGGCTCGCCGCGCGCGTGGCCCGCACCGTGGAGAGGATGCCGCCGCCGGCCGCGGCGATCTCCTGATAGCTGGCGCCGAGCGCCCGGAGGCCGTACTCGTTCTCCCGGGAGCCCGCGAAGACGAGATGGGTGTGGGAGTCCACGAAGCCCGGAACGACGACACGCCCGTGCGCGTCGAGCCGCGACCCGCCCGACGCAAGCGTGACCTCACCCGCCAGCCGCGAGGCCGGTCCCACCCAGACGATGCGCTCGCCCCGGGCGGCGACCGCGCCGGTCTCGATGATCCCGAGCGGGCCCTCTCCGAGCGATGGCTCGCAGGTCACGACCTGCGAGGCGTCGTCGACGACGAGATCGGCCTCGGTCACTCCGTCACTCCCGGGAGCCGGATCCCATGACGCCGCGCGGCCTCGATGGCCTCGGGATAACCCGCATCCGCATGGCGCATGATGCCGGTGCCCGGGTCCGTGGTGAGCACGCGCGCCAGGCGGCGGGCGGCCTCCGCGGTGCCGTCGGCCACCACCACCATCCCCGCATGGATCGAGTAGCCGATCCCCACTCCGCCACCGTGGTGCACCGAGACCCAGGTGGCGCCGGCGGCGGTGTTGAGCAATGCGTTCAGCACGGGCCAGTCGGCAATGGCGTCCGAGCCGTCACGCATGGACTCCGTCTCCCGGTTGGGCGAGGCCACCGAGCCCGAGTCGAGGTGGTCGCGCCCGATGACGATCGGGGCCTTGACCGCCCCCGAGGCGACGAGGTCGTTGAAGATGCGCCCGGCCTTGGCCCGGTCGCCGTAGCCGAGCCAGCAGATCCGCGCCGGCAGCCCCTGGAACCGCACGCGCTGCTGGGCCATGGTGAGCCAGCGCACGAGATGCTCGTTGTCCTTGAAGGCCTCCATGAGCGCCCGGTCGGTGGCGAAGATGTCCTCGGGATCGCCGGACAGGGCCACCCACCGGAACGGTCCCTGGCCCTCGCAGAAGAGCGGCCGGATGAAGGCGGGGACGAAGCCGGGATAGGAGAAGTCGCTGACGCCGGCGTTCTCCGCCTCCTGCCGGATATTGTTGCCATAGTCGAAGAGGATGGCGCCGCCGCGCTGGAACTCGAGCATGGCGCGCATGTGGCTGGCCACGGAGTCGTGGGCGCGCCGGAGGTACTCCGTCGGGTCGCGCTGCCTCAGATCCGCCGCCTCTGCCGGCGAGAGCCCGGCGGGGATGTAGCCGTTGAGCATGTCGTGCGCGGAGGTCTGGTCCGTCACCACATCGGGCCGCACTCCACGACGGGCGATCTCCGGGTGCACCTCGGCGGCATTGCCGTGGACGGCGATGGACAGCGCCTCGCCCTTGCGCCTTGCCTCCTCCGCCCAGCGGAGCGCCTCGTCGAGGGAGTCACTGGCGCGGTCCAGGTAGCGGAGCCTGAGCCGGCGGTCGATCCGCTCCCGGTCGATCTCCACGAAGACGCCGACGCCCTCGTTCATGGTCACGGCCAGCGGCTGGGCGCCGCCCATGCCGCCGAGTCCTGCCGAGAGCACCAGCCTGCCCTGCAGCGAGCTGCCGAAGTGCTTGCGGGCCAGGGCGCCGAAGGTCTCGTACGTGCCCTGGAGGATGCCCTGGGTGCCAATGTAGATCCAGGAGCCCGCGGTCATCTGGCCGTACATCGTGAGGCCCATGGCCTCGTACTTCCGGAAATGCTTCCAGTCGCCCCACGCGGGCACCAGCATGGCGTTGGCGATGAGCACGCGAGGCGCATCGGGATGGGTCCGGAAGATGCCCACGGGCTTGCCCGACTGAACGAGCAGCGTCTCGTCCGACTCGAGGCTTCTGAGCGAGGCCACGATCCGGTGGTAGGCCTCCCAGGTCCGCGCAGCCTTCCCGGAGCCGCCGTAGACCACCAGATCCTCCCAGCGCTCGGCGACCTCCGGGTCCAGGTTATTCATCAGCATGCGCAGGGCGGCTTCCTGCGGCCAGCCCTTGCAGGACAGCGCGATGCCCCGCGGGGCATGGATGGGCTGGCCGGGCCGCCGGCTGGCGGTGTCAGTCACGGTGGCTATACGCCTCCTGAACCGGTATGGAGACCGCTCGGGGTTGGCGGCGCCGTGGCGCCGTCGGTATCTTACTGTGGCCCGCGCCGTTGCTCAATTAGAATGATGGCTTGACGATCTCAGCGGCGAGAAGGGGGATGCGAATGGAGGGCAGGCGATCGGGCGCGGGGCTCATGCTGGCGGGCGGCATCGTGATCGTGATCGGGCTGGCCGTGGCGATCGCGAAGCGGCTGGAGCTGCCCAACTACTGGATCGCGGTGATCGTCGGCGTGGGGCTGTTCCTGATCGGCCTGGTGCGCTGGGGCACTTCCGGTAGGGGCTCTTGACCCGCCGGGGTTACCGCCGCCATCATCGGCCCGACTACGAGCAGCTCGCGCCGCCGCCTCGTCGCTCGCGAGCTCGTCTTGGCCCTCCTCGCCCGCTTCCTCCTGGTCATCAGGCGTGCTGTTCCATCTGCTGGGCGCTCTGCCTCACCCTCAGCGAGCCGGTTCACGCCCGTTCCCTCTTGCCTCGTGACAGGCTTTCCTCTATCATGCTTCCGTCCATCGGGGCTCTTGATCGCGTTTGCATCGGGGCGACCCCGTGGTCGCCGGTACGTCACACGCCTGTTCACTGGAGTTGAGCCATGAAGCCGTTCGTCATCAACCGCTACGGGCGCCTCGTGTTCCCCTATAACTTCATCCCGGAGCTCGACTTCTCGGTCTTCGCGACACTGGAGCAGTTCGCGGCTGTGATCAAGCGAGACTTCGAGGAGAAGGCGCCGACCGAGACCGACATCGTCGCCCGGGTGGAGAGCCACGGTTACAAGGGGCGCTACGAGCTGCTCCGTGACCTGGCGCTGAACCTCTTCTGGGTGAACCGGTATGCCATGACCATGTACGAGAAGGTGCCGACCCGATGGCGCGATGTGCCCCGGCACCGCGACGACGTGTTCCTCCCGGTGTTCAGGCTCTGGGAGGGGGCTGAGCTGGCGGCCACCATCGAGGTCGGGTATCGGGCGGTCTCGCCGACGTGGGACGGGGGCGTCGAGGACAAGATCTTCCACATCCTGTTCGATGTCTTCCGCCACAAGAAGGGCGCGGGGGCGGAGCTGCCGGCGATCAAGCCGACCGTGTCGGAGATCCTGGCCGATCCCCGAAACCTGACCTACCACCTCCTCGGCTATGACCCCGACTATCCGCGCTACGGCCAGGACGACATCATCGAGTGCACGCACGCCGTGCCGGAGCTGGAGGCCCTCTTGCGCCAGGCGATGGTCCTCCACAATCAGTATCCGTGGGATCGAGCGAAGACCGGGCTCGCCGAGGTAGGCCGGCTCCAGCCCGACGACTTCGTCGTCGTCTTCCGTCCCCGCGATCCCCAGGTCCTTCGGTTCATCCGCCGCGTCAAGAGCCCGCAGAGGGTCCGGGCTCCCAGGCCGCAGCCGGCCGCCTCGCGCCAGCCGGCAAAGCCCTTCCCCCCCGTGAGAGTCCGCGAGCGGTTCGCCGTGCTGCCCCGCCTCGAGGCCCTGGCGGTCCGCAAGGGCGAGCGGGTCTGCACCAACGAGGACCTGATCCGGAACGCGGCCTACTGCTGGTCCCCCATGACCGCGGAGGAGATCCAAGACAAGACCGGCATCGAGCAGCGCGTCTACACCGAGCTGGACCTGGACCACCTCTCGCTCCTGGCGGCTCAAAGCGCCCTCCAGAAGGCCGGGCGCCGGCCGGAGGAGATTGGCGCAGTCATCTTCTGCTCGTGCACGAGCGCCAAGATGATGCCGTCTCTGGCGACCTGGCTCTCCGGGCAGCTCGGGATGTTCCAGACGCATGCCTCGTGCGATCTCGTGGCGGCCTGCGCGGGCCTGCCGTACGGCCTCTCCGAGGCCACGCGGCTTCTCCAGGAGGTCGAGCGTCCCGTGCTCGTAGTCTGCGGCGAGAAGTTCTCGGACAAGATCGGCACCGTGCGGACCTCTCGAATGATCTTCGGGGACGGGGCCGCCGCGCTGGTCGTAGGCCCGGCGTCCGCCGGCGCGCCCCCGGACCTCGAGATTCTCCAGACCTACGCGAGCGGACCGATGAGCGAGGTGGACTCGATCATCTGGCCGAATCCGGAGTTCGACAACAACATCACCGTGTACGGGCCCGAGGTCAAGGCGCTCGTGAAGCGCTACCTCACGCAGATGCTCGAGGAATTGCGTGCCCTCCCACACCCGGAGGGCGGCTCAGGCTCGTTGCTGGACGCGGTCGACCTCATCGTGCCGCACCAGGCGAACAAGACCATGGTGATCGGCCTGGCGCAGGCCGCCGGCGTGGCGCGGGAGCGGCTCTACTTCGACATCGAACGAGTGGGCAATACCTCGTCCGCGAGCATCCCGATTGCGATCCACGACGCCGTGCGCGAGGGCGTGATCACCCGCCCGATGCGCGTCTTCGCCCCTGGCTTCGGCGCCGGCGCAGTCGGCGGGTACGTCATCATGCGCGTGGACCCCGCCGTGGTCGCGTAGCCCAGGCGCGCCTCCTCGTGTAGGAGCCGACAGGCCCCGTGGCTCAGGGGTCAGAAGACACGGCTTTCGGCGGCCGAGCCAAACACCTGGCGGGAGGTGGTTCGACTGCCACCTGACCGGGTGCCCTTCAGCGGTACGCAAGCCTACGCCATCGCCCAGCTTCTGCTTCAAAGTGGAGACCGGCTATGAACCGTGACATACAGGATGCCCTCAAAGATCTCCGGCGGGCGAACCCCCTCCTCGACAGGCTGGGGCCGCCGACGCGCCGACGGTTCCAGCAGCTCCAGAAGGTGCTTGTCGCGAACCGGGGCGAGATCGCCAAGCGGTTCTTCTTCGTGCTCAAGGAGGAAGGGATCCCCTCGGTAGCGATCGTGACGGATCCCGACCGTAAACAGTCGTGGTACGAATTCGCTGACGAGGTCGTCTATATCGGCGAAGCCCGCAACTACACGAACATCCCCGTTGTCCTGGCGGCGGTCCTGCTGTCGAAGGCGAACGCCGTCTACCCCGGCTACGGATTCCTTTCCGAAAGCTACCCCTTCGTCCAGGCGATGGCCGAGCTTTCCCGGGCCCAGGGAGGGGATATCGTCTTCTTGGGACCGCCGGCGGCCGTGATGCGAAAGGTGGGCAACAAGCTCGATGCCCGCGCCCTTGCGAAGGCGCACGGCATCCCCTTGCTCGAAGGGACGGGCTTCATCCGCGACCTGGATCACGCGAAGGAAGAGGCCGCCCGCATCGGCTATCCGGTGATGGTCAAGCTCAACGCCGGCGGTGGCGGAAAGGGGATGGTCGCCGTCTCCAACGCGGATGAGCTCGCCAACGCCCACGAGTCGGCCAGGAGGATCGGGCAAGCCCAGTACAACGACGACTCCCTCTACCTGGAGAAATCCATCAAGCGTCCCGTGCACATCGAGGTGCAGATCTTCAATGGCATGGCGGTGGGCATCCGCAAATGCGCCGTTCAGCGGAGGAACCAGAAGATCATCGAGGAAACGGGGGACTTCTTTCTCGAGAACCGGTCGATCCTGAGGCTCCTGGCTGCAGCCGAGAACATGGCGGCCGTCTCGGGTTACGCCGACGGCGGCGGGGCCGGTACCGTGGAATTCCTGCTCGATGCCGACACGGAGGACTTCGGGTTCCTCGAGGTGAACACGCGCCTGCAAGTGGAGTACCCGGTGACCGACCAGAGCCTCAGCATCGACCTCGCGAAATGGCAGGTCCTCTCCTTCGACGGCCGGGAAGGTGAGATCCCCTATGAGCAGGCTCTCCGCCTGCGCTTCGCCGAAAAGAACCACGCCATCGAATGCCGCATCTATGCGGAAGACCCCTGGAACAACTACTCTCCGAGCCCGGGCGTCATTCAAGATCTGGATCTTCCGACGTTCAACGGGATCCGCTGCGACTTCGGCTTCAGAGAGGGAGACACCGTCCTGCCCGACTACGATCCCATGATCGGAAAGCTCATCGCCCGCGGCACCAGCCGGAAGGAGTGCCTCCTGAGGCTGGAACGGGCCCTGGGCGAGCTGTACATCCGCGGTATTACCACGAATGTCGACCAGCTTCTCAAGATCGTCCGGCACCTGGACTTCCAGAGCGGGGTCTACACAAACCGGCTCCTGGACGACGCCGACGAGCTTCAGTCTCCGGAAACGGATGCCGAACGGCCGGTCGATGCCGCCGTCTTCGGTGCCCTCGCCGAGCTCGCGCACTCCCTTCACAGAACGCTGGAAGAAACCCTGGCCTCAGGAGACCTCGAGAGCATCCTCGCCGGAGGGACCCTCTCGATCTCGCCCTGCTTCCACGCCGAGGTTCATGGAAAGCGAATCCGAATCGACCTTCTCCAGCTCGGTCTCGAGAGGTACGGCGCCTTCGTGAACAGCGTCTACTACGGTGAGATGCAGATCTCGCGGCGAGTCGAGGGGCACGACGACTTCTTGATCCTCTTCCGCGGAAGATCCTACCCTGTTCGGATCGACCGTAGGCCGTCCTTTCACGTGCTCCGGGTGATGGAGGAAGACGGCCGCATGCATTACTATCGGATCAAGCTCCAGTCCATAGGTACTGGGCAGAAGGTGGATTCTCCAGGAACGGTCCGCTCCCCCTTCCAGAGCTCCTTCGTGAAGTTCGCCCCGGACCGAAGCGGCGAACTCATCCGAGTCGGTAGCCGCGTTGCGCAAGGCGATTCGTTGATCGTGATCGAAGCGATGAAGATGGAAACCGCCCTCGCTTCGCCGGTATCCGGGACCGTGGGCTATCTCGTGGAGGACGGCGATCTTTCCCGCCTGGTCCGCGGTAGAACGTCTCAGGGGCTGATCCTCGGGAAAGCCCTCACCGAGGGCGAGATCCTCGTCATCGTGGAGGAGGAATCGACCGAGAAGACGACAGAGCTCGAGCCGGACGTGGACGTGGTGGAGATCCGCGGGGGGAAGCACGAGATTCTCGGCCGCCTCCGGGAGCCGGATCTCCCGGATGGTGGTCTCGGCGAAGCAGCCCGCGCCAACCCCTCGGGCGCGCTGGCCTCGATCCTCTCCCTCGTTCGAGCTTTCTACCTGGGGTACGTACAGGACGAAGAGATCTCGGTCCGCCTCGGGCAGTTCCTCGGTGACCTGAAAGGTTCCGGCATCCCCTTCGATACGTGCGAAGAGATCATCACGGACCTTCTCGACGTCTATTGCTCCCTGAAGCAGATCTATTCCCCGACTCTGGTGGGAAATCGGACCTGGTTCGGGGAGATGAATCGTCTGCTACTGGAATGGGAGAACGAAACGTTTACGCCTCCCGACTTCTTCCGTTCCGTCATGGTCTCCCTCCTGCGGGCATACGGAGTCTCCTGGTCGGGAGGAAAACGAAGCCCCGAGACGAGGCTTGCCCTCGTTAACATCCTGCGCGCGTACTCCGTCATCCGCGACGGGAGAGGCTTGATCGCCTCTCTTCTCGATCTCCTTCTGGAACGTTCCTTCGCCCCGCCGACGGTCCTTGCGTCGCTGCGCGAGCTTGTACGCCAGGAACAGTCGGAACGGGATGACTCCCTCGCGGACCTGGGTCGGGCGCTCCTGTCGGCCGCTGGCGATCCCGAGGGCGGTCGCCACGGTCTCGAACGGATCGAGGGCCCCCAGACCGACCCGAGCGAGTTCGAGCGCTTCGTCCTCGCCCCCTTCTCTTCTCTGCCGGGCGACGACGGAAGCTTCCGGGAGCGGGCGCTGGCCGCACTGGAGAGTCCCGAGGCCAACCCCCTCTCGCCCGCTCTTCCCGCCTGGGTACGGCATGAGCTCGAACGGCGGTTCGGATTGTGGTCGGGCCGCTACCGCGTCGATTCCCTGCCGTCGCCGATTCCCACGGTCGTCGTGTACCGATTGACGCCGCTCGAGGGTGGAGCGCACGGGTATGCGACGATAACCTGGGTCGAGGAGGGAGCTCCGCTGCCCGGGACCGATTTCCAGGGCCACATCGGCTCCGTTCCGAACGTTGAAAAGGCGGCCATTCACGCCGGTCGTCTGCTTGCGGCCTACAACAGTCTCGAGGGAGGCGAAATGAATCTCGTGGACATTCTTGCGTGCGAACGACCGGTCGAGATGGATCTGGCGGGAAGCGATGCCTCGATCCTCCGGTACGAGACCCTCGTTCAGATGGCGGACCGGGTCGTCCGCTTCCTTCTCCACGCGAAGGCGGACTGGGTCCTTCTGCAGATCGACGCGCGGCGGCCGGGCTTCCGGAGGGCCGAACGGAAGGTCCTCCACGTGTATCTCGAGGATGGAAAACCCTGCCTGGACCTCCTGCACGAAACCGACCGCCGCAGCCCCTTCTGGAACGGCGTCGTCGATGAGAAGAATCAGAGGCTGTTTGATCGCCGCAAATGGCCCGCCGAGCTCTGGACGCAGGAATGCTTCGATCCGGACACGGCCCGGGAGGTCCTGATCGAGTCGATCGACGGAGCGGCCAGCGATGGAGCGACGAACACGAAGACCCGCGTGCCTGTGGGGGCGAGGATGTACGAGGGCCTGATGGCCGGCCGGCCGGCCATCTTCTTCATCAAGGATTCGCGGATCAGCGGGGGTGCCACGGGGGATCTCGAAGGCCGGAAGTACGTCGCGGCATGTTACTACGCTTATCTCAGAGACGCGCCCCTGTACGTCTGGAATGATGGAGCCGGGGCGAACGTCCGGCAGGGAATGGTCTCGCTCAACCGAGCGGCGGAAGGCTTCATGATGAACGCCCTCATCGCCCATGGCGTGAGCTACGACCGCTTCCTTTCGACCGTTCGAAGCTCCGAGGATCCCGTTCTGCGCGATCTCTTTCAGGAGCTCGACCGCGCGTTCGGGCTCGCGACAGCCGTGGAGGGGAAGCAGGGCCCGCGGTCCTTCTTCCTGGTAGCGATCGGCGTGGGCTCTTCGAGCGGCCTCGACGTGTACGGATCCTCCCAGGCCGCGATCCAGATCATGCTCGACTCGGAGCAGTCCTATCGCGTTCTGACGGGCTCGAACGTGATCCGGGCCGTCACCGGCGAGAACCTGACCAACTACGACATCGGCGGCGCTCGGGTCATGGGACAATGGACTGGCACGGTAGATCTGGTTGCACGCGATCACATCGACCTGCTCAACCGGATCCGGAGCATCCACGAGCTCTTTTCGGAAAGCGGCGGTCGCGCCCCGATCGCCCGGGCGCCCGGCGAGTCTCACGCGGAGACGCACGGCTCCGCCGACGCCGTGCTGAACGAACGCAGGATTGCCGCCAACGTCGATCACGGGTCGTTCCTGCCCTTCAAAGGCGAGTATGTGGAGGCCGGTGCCCTGATCGGGGGCTTCGCAAAGCTCGGGGGCAAACGCGTCCTCGTCATGGGCCCGAGGACACACTGGGGCATCCGTTCCTTCGCAAGCGTCGCGCGGGCGAAAGAGCTCCTCCAGATCGCGAACAAGACCCGGTCGGCGAAGATTCTGGTTTTCGGGAGAAAGTGGCACCGCAGCATCGAAGGCGAAGACGAGATGGCGATCCGGGCCCGGATGGATTTCGTCCGCCTCATCTTCGTTCCCGGACCACCCCGCGTCCACATCGTCACCCATCCGGAAGGGCTTCTTCTGGTCACCCTGAACAGCCAGGCAGACGCGGTCATCTACGTGAGGCGAGCCGAGGATTCGGAGAAGGAGCGCCGTCTCGCCCTGAAGACGGCACCCTTTGAAGCAGACAGCCTCAACGAAGCGTTCGACCTGGCGAACCGCGTCCTCGTCCTTCTGGACAGCAGGGGCGTACCCTGCACATTCGAGCTGCCGAAGAAGGTCGCGGACGTTCCCGTCGAGACGTCGCGACCCTACGACATGATCACGGACGTCATCGAGGCAATCTTCGACGAAGCGAGCTTCCTCGAGTTCTACGGCGAGGGGCGAAGAACCGGGGGATCGACGCTGATCACGGGACTCGCCACGCTGAAGGGAAAGGTCGCGGGCGTGATCGCGGACCAGCCGCTTGGGGGCGGGGCGCCCGACGCGCCGGGAACCGAGAAGTTCCGCGTGTTCATGGAGTTCCTGGACCGGAACGGGATCCCCCTGGTCATGCTGTCGAACGCCCCTGGGTTCGTTCCCGGCACGAAGCAGGAGCGGCTTCGCATCCAGCAGATCGGTGGCGAATCTTTGGACGTCAACGTGCTGAGCCGCGTACCGGTGGTGTCCGTGGTTCTGAATCAAAACTTTGGTGGACGGCAGATCCATGCGTTCAGCCGATTCTTGAGGCCTGGAATCGCGTACATCGCGCTCGATCGGACGATCCTCGCCGTCATGGGTGGACCGGCTGCCTTCGACCTCTTCCAGGGCGCCCGGTACGAGGCGCTGATCTCGCAGGGAAAAAGGGAAGAGGCCGACCGGCTGCGCAACGAGTTCCTCGACGATTTCAGTCGCAAGAGTCGGGCTGATCAGGACGCCATGCGCACGGGTGTGCTTGATTGGACTGTGCCCAACCTCGCGGATCTGCGTTCGCACGTCCTCCGCGCAATGGAGGTCGCCGAGTCGAAGGCCCGAGCAGCCTTCTGCGGCCCCACACGCGACCTCACCCCGCGCCCGGCTTAGTCGCTAGCGCGCGTCATTCGCGAACGCGCCGGGCGCGAGGCGGGCGGGTCCTGGCGCCGCCTGCTCGGTGGCCCGAGTTCGTGAGTTGTCCGGGCTAGCTCATCAGCCCAGCTAGAGACTGATGAGGGCGAGCCCCGACTCGGGGTCCGTCCGGCGCTCGAGGTGCCTCGGTGACTCGACCAGGATGACCTCCAGCGTCGGACGCACGCGGGCTTCCATCAGATGGCCGCCATGGGCCGTCCCATCGGGCTTGCCCACGACGACATGGGCGTGCACCTTGGGGGCGCCTCCGTCCAGCGTGATGTCCCCCAGCAAGGAAAGCACCTCGACCTGTTCGGTCAAGGCGATCGTCCGGTAGTCCTTCCTCTCCCAATCGAAGAATCCCAGAGTGATGCCGCTGAAGGCCCCGATGCCGGAGAAGCGGCTGGCCCGGAGGTTCCGCTCCTTTGCGAAGGCCAGGAGGCCGGCGGCGACCTCATCGCCGGTCTGGAAGACGAGGGCTAATGTTCGCTCGCCATCCTCGTGGATCACCTTGGCTTTCATCGCAGCCCTGACGGAGCAATTCGTGTGCCGTCGCCGAGCGGGTTCCGTCCGTCGGATGAAGCGCGAAAGGGCGGGCTTACGGGCCCTGGACGGGCCGGGCGGCAGCCCGGTGACCAGGAGATCACGAGAACTTACTCTGTAAGAGCTTCCCCTCGACAGCCCGTCGGGTCCGGCATCCCTCGGCACCCATTGCGGTGCTCGATGGCCCGACAGCATCGGGCCGGGAGGTCAGTCCACGCGGAAGACCAGGTCGCGTGGGAGACGCCTCACGCTCGTCTGCCCGCACAGCGCCATGGTCGTGCGGATCTCCTCGCGGAAGAGATCCAGGGCGCAGGCCACCCCGGCCGCGCCGTCGGCCGCCAGCCCCCAGAGCACCGAGCGTCCGATGGCCACCACGCGGGCGCCCCAGGCCAGCGCCTTGACGACATCTGTCCCCCGGGAGAAGCCCCCGTCGATCATGATCTCGGCGGTCTCGCCCACCGAATCCACGATCGCGGGCAGGGCGTCGATCGCCCCCTGGGCGTGGTCGAGCTGCCGTCCCCCGTGGTTCGACACCCAGATCAGCTCCACGCCCTGCTCGACCGCGCGGAGGGCGTCGCGAGCGGTCATGATGCCCTTGATCCCCAGCGGCAGCCGCGTGGTCTTCCTCAGCCAGTCCACGTCGTCCCAGGTCAGGCGAGCGGTATAGCTCGGATCCGGCGGCCGGGGATTCGGGGCGATGGACATGGCCTCGCGCGGACTCCACCGCGCATTGATGTCGCGCTCCCGCCGCCCGTAGACCTGGACGTCCACGGTGAGGCAGACGCTCAGGAAGCCGGAGGCCTCCACGCGCGCCAGCAGGTCGGCCACCCAGGCGCGATCGCCCATGTGGTAGAGCTGGAACATCTTGGGGCTCGGGCTTGCCTTGGCCACCGCCTCGACGGGCCAGCCCGTCGCGCCGCTCAGGAACACCAGGGTGTCGCCGGACGCGGCGCCGCGCGCCATCTCCACGTCCCCCTCGGGGTGGAAGAGCACGAGGCCGCCCATCGGCGCGATCGCGATCGGCGCCGAGAGGGGCACGCCCAGCAGGCTGGTGCGGAGGTCGATCTCGCGCACGTCGACGAGGATGTCCTGCCTGATCGCGAGCCGATCCAGGCTCCGCCGATTCCGCCGCCGTGTCATCTCCGTCTCGGCGCCTCCCGCGCCGAAGTTCCAGGCCTCCGGCGGGAGCTTCTTCCTGGCTTCCTTGCGGATCTCGGGCAGGGTCACGAATGTCCGGGTCATGCGCAGGGCCTCCGGCCGATCAGTCCACGCCCCAGGAGAAGACGTGGGTGGGCGTCAGCTCGACGATCACCGAGTCCGACTCCTCCAGCGCGGCCTCGTCCGGATACTGCGGGTACTTCGCGTACAGCCGCTTCCGGATCGCCCGGAAGCGCGGGCCGCGGTTGACGAGCCTGGCCGTTCCCTGGACCATCACTCCCTTGAGGGTGGCCCAGTCGTCCGAGTAGAGGTCGACGGTGAGGGCGAGGCGCGGGTTGGCCTTGAGGTTGAGAACCTTGCGGCTGTCGTTCCCCGACGCGAAGTAGATCTTGCCGTCCACGAGCACGTGGCAGACCGGCACGAGATGGGGCGCGCCGTCCGGACCGGCCGTTGCGACCCGCGCCACCCGCTCCCACTCGATGAGCTTCACCACCGATTTCCTGATCCGCATGAGGACCTCCCGGTCAGAGTACGTGGAGCAGGGGACGGCCCGTGAGGCTTCCGTCCTCCCAGAAGCCGGTCTCAGCGAGCCAGGCCACGGCCTCGCCGGGATCGGTCGAGCGCATCATGGCCAGCGTGGCGCCGTCGGGGAAGAAGCCGCCGAAGCCCATGCGCCCGGCGCCCCGCGCCTCGATCAGCGCGAAGGAGGCCATCTCCACGTCCGGCGCCCGTCCCTCGACGAGCGTGACGGCGCGCGAGCCATCGATGACGAGCGGTGGCAGCTCCCAGGGCTCGAGGAACCGGGCGAAGCTGCGGGGACGATAGCCGATCCACACCCCGCCGGTGAAGTAGGGATCCTCCTCGACGAGGCGCGTGACGTCGTCCGGCTGCCGGACGCGGTAGAAGATGTCGGCGGTGCGCCCGTCCGGAGCCGGCCCGCCGCCGATCACGAGGCCCTGTGCCCGCAGCGCCACGATGCGCTCCAGGTGCGCCTTGCGGTGCGCCTCGCGCCGTGTCCGGTAGTCCTCCGCGGCCGTGATGGCGACGTGGTAGACGATCATGACGTCACCCGACTCACGGGGTGACCCAGCCGCCCGCGAAGGGAATGACCTGGCCCACGAAGAAGTCGGCATCGGCCGAGGCCAGGTAGGCGGCCAGCCGCGCCGACTCCTCGCTCCGGGCCAGCCGGCCCGCCGGGATGTTCTTGACCATGCGCTGGAGCGTCCCGGCGTCCGCCGTCAGCTCCGGGGGGAAGGACGTGGGGTTCTCGACGTAGTTCTGGGCGATGGCGTTGACCTGGATCCCGTCCCGCCCCACCTCGCGCCCCACGGCCTTGGTGAGCCCGTTGACGCCGGCGCGCGCCGCCGTGTAGGCGGCGTAGCGGGGCAGACCCGGGTAGGCGGCCGCGGAAGACATGTTGATGATCTTGCCCCGGCCCGCCGGTCGCATGACCCGCAAGGCCGCCCGCAGGCAGTAGAACGGCTCGTCGAGCAGCCGCGCCATCATGGCGCGCCATTGCTCGTCGCTCACCTCCTCGGTGGGGCTGCCCGACGGCGGGAAGGCGTTGTTGTTGACCAGGATGTCGAGCCGGCCGAAGTGCTCGACCACGGCGGCGACCACCCGATCCGCCTCCTCCGACCGCGTGAGATCACCGGTGAGCGCGAGCACCGACCGTCCCAGCCGCTCGGCCAGCGTCACGAGCGGCCGCGCCGCCGCCTCCTCGCGGTCATGCAGGGCGAGCGAAGCGCCCTCGCGCGCGAACTCCTCGGTGATGGCCGGCCCCATGAAGTGGCTGACGTTGGTGACGAGCGCGACCTTGCCGGTGAGCCTCATGCCTCCTCCTGACCACCTCCAGAAGATCGATCGCCGCCGGCCGCGGGGATGCCCGCCGTGACCGGGAGCCGGCGCCGGCCCTTCCCGGCGCGGGGTCGGCTGGCATGGCCCATGATAAGCTGAGAGCGACGCACCAGGGGGGCGCGTATTCTCACCGACGGACTGCTCGAATCCTTCCAGGCCCGCTACCCGTTCAGCCTCGACGACTTCCAGCGTCGCGCCGTCCGCGCCATCCTGGAGGGGAGATCGGTGATCGTCTCCGCCCCCACGGGCGCCGGCAAGACCCTGGTGGCCGAGTTCGCCATTCACGCGGCGCTGAGCCGCCGGGGCCGCATCGCCTACACGACACCGCTCAAGGCGCTCTCCAACCAGAAGTTCGGGGACTTCGGCCGGCAGTTCGGCGCCGATCAGGTGGGCATCCTCACCGGCGACGTCAAGGTCAATTCCCGCGCGCCGGTGCTGCTGATGACCACCGAGATCCTCCGCAACATGTTCTACACGGGTGGGCTCGACCGGCTCGACACGGTGGTGCTCGACGAGTGCCACTACATGGGCGATGAGGGGCGCGGCACGGTGTGGGAGGAGATCATCGTCAACGCCCCCAAGGACGTGGCCCTCGTGGCGCTGTCGGCCACGGTGGCGAACATCGGTGAGATCGCCGACTGGATCAGCCTGGTGCACCGGCCCATCGTTCCCATCTCCCATCCGCAGCGCCCGGTGCCCCTTCAGTACCTGGTGGCCGACCTCTCGGGAGAGATCCACACCTACGACGCCGTGCGGAACGGCACGGTGCGCCTGCTCGGCGAGGAGCGGGAGGGCGGCGCCATGGACCGGGGCCGGTGGTACACCCGGCGGGTAGTGGATCCCACCGTGATGCTGGACGAGCTGGACGCGCGTGGCTGGCTGCCGGCCATCTACTTCATCTTCAGCCGGGCCGGCTGCGAGCGGGCCATGGAGACCGTGCTGGCCGAGGGCAAGCCGCTCCTGACGCGGGCCCAGCAGAAGCAGGTGGAGGAGACCATCCGGGCGGCCATCGGCGAGAACGCCACCATGGCCGAGTCGCCGCTCAACCAGACCATCTTCCAGTCGCTGGGCATGGGTGTGGGGCTCCACCACGCGGGCATCCTCCCCAGCCTCAAGCGGCTGATCGAGGTGCTGTTCGAGCGCGGGCTTTGCCGCGTCGTGTTCGCCACCGAGACCATGTCCCTGGGCATCCACATGCCGGCCAAGAGCGTGGTGCTCCAGTCGCTCACCAAGCGGACGGACCGTGGGTTCCGCGCATTGACCCACAATGAGCTGACCCAGATGGCGGGCCGGGCCGGCCGCCGGGGCATCGACCCCGAGGGCAAGTGCGTGATGGCCCTCGACGTGCGGGACGGGCTCGAGGACATGATGCATGTCGTGGACGGGCCGCCGGAGCCGGTGGTGAGCCAGTTCAAGCTCGGCTACGGCTCGGTGGCCCTGCTGCTGAGCACGGGCAGCGACCTGGCCACGATCCGCCGCACCGTGGAGTCCTCCTTCGGCCAGTACCAGAACCTCAAGCGCATCCGCGCTCTTGAGGCGGAGGTGGGGAGCCTGGAGACGGCGCTGGCCGATGCGCGCGGCTTCGCCGCCCCCTGCGGGGACTTCTCCCGGATCGGGCGCTACCGCACGCTGCGCGCGGAGGTCGAGGCCGCGCGCATGCGGCAGGGCCGTGGCGGCCGGCGCGGGCGCTCGACGGCGGAGGCAGAGCCGGGCCGGCTCGCGCTGGTGAGGCGACGGGACGGCGCCAGTCTCGGCCTCATCTGCCGGGTGGACGCGCGCCGGCACCGCACCCTGATGAGCGTGCTGCTGCCGCACGGGGGCGTGGCCCAGGTCAAGGAGGGCCATGTCAAGCGCGTCTTCTGGGCCACCCCGCCGATCCACATCCCGGCGGACTGGGAGCGCCGGACCCGCGCGCTCGCCGAGCAGCTCAACCGCATGTCCGTGCCGGAGCTGGTGGAGCGCGAGCGCGCCCAAGGCCCGGAGGGGGCGCTGGCCGCCATCGAGTGCCACCGCTGCCCCTGGGGCTCCCAGCCTCGGTGCGACCAGGCCTGGAAGGGGCTGGAGCGGCTGGAGGCGCGGCACAAGCAGCGAATGGAGATGCTGGAGGCGTTGCGCAACGCCTACTGGCAGGAGTTCCTGCGGGTGGTCGCGGTGCTGGAGCACTTCGGCGCCGCGCAGGATGGTAAGCTGCTGACCAAGGGGCAGCTCATCGCCGGCCTCCGTCACGAGAACGAGCTGCTCCTGGCCGAGATGGTGGATCGCGGCATCCTGGAGGACACCACGCTGGCGGAGGGGGCCGCGCTGTGCTCCTGCTTCGTCGAGGAGTCGCGGTCGGGGGACAATGCGGTGGCGCGCCTCTTCCTGAAGAAACGGCCCAAGCTCCGGCGCAAGCTCGGCCAGCTCGAGGCCTTGGCCACCCAGGTGCTGGAGGCGCAGCGACTGCGCCACCTGCCGATGCCGGTGGGGATCTCGACGGGGTTCATGCCGTCCGTCTTCCGGTGGGCATCGGGAGACGACGACTGGGGAGGCATCGTGGAGGAGTCGTTCGGCGGGCACGAGGGCGATCTGATCCGGGCGTTCCGGCGCCTCATCGACGTGCTGCGCCAGCTCGCCGAGGCGCCGGAGGTGCCGCCGGCGGTGGCGGAGCTGCTGGCCCGGGCAGCGCGGGTGATCGACCGCGGCATCGTGCTGGAATCGGCGCTGATCTGATGAGCCCCGTCGGCCGTCTCGCGTGGGCCCTGTTCCTCGGCTTCGCGGCCGCTGCCTGCGCCTCGCAGTTCGAGACCGTGGACCGCACCAGCCGCGGTCCCACCGCGCAGGAACTCTTCACCATCCGTTCCTATGCCATCAACGGCCGCGAGCCGAGCTTCGACGAGCGGCGCATGTGGGAGGACCAGATCGACGCGCGGATCGGCAAGTACCTGCGGGAGCACCCCGAGCTCCAGCAAACCCCGCGCTACAGCGACTTCCGGTTCTGGAAACAGGTGACCCCGGGAAGCACGCCCGAGGAGGTCCGGGTGCTCCTCGAGGAGCCGGCAGAACAGACCATCGATCCGGCTCTCATGGCCGCGATGTCGCGCCGCCACTGGTCCGTCCTCCAGGGGCGGGCCAGGGAGGCGTGGGTGTATCCGCCGGGCTGGGTGATCTACTTCGGCGACGAGGGCGTCATCGAGATGACCCGTCGCACGTCGACCCTCGACACCAGCCCGGAGTGAGGCCGGGGATCGCGATGCTCGTCAGACCCAACCGGACGCTTCTCCAGGCGCGAGTCCTGGCCATCCGCCCGGAGCGGGACGGCTGGGGCGCCGAAGTGGACCTCGAGGTGGTGCGCAACGAGTCCGAGTCCCCCGAGGAGGACTTCCTGCGTCCGGCAGCCGGCTCCACCGTCACCGCCTTCGCCGCAGAGCCCGCCCGCCTCCAGGTCGGGAGCCGCGTCCGGGTTCAGGCCAGCCTCATCGCCGGCCCCGCCGGCGGGCGCGTCGTGCTCGAGTCGGTCGAGCCGGCGCCGCCGACACCCTGACCGTCAGCCGGATCTTCCCGCCCGTCTCCGCGATGCCGGAGAGCGCCACCTCCGAGGGCCTGCCGTCATTGGCCCGCGTCGAGGGCGTGGTGCCGTCGTCGAGCGCGGTGACGCCGCGAGAGCCCGGGAAGAGATCGCCGGGATCGCCCGAGTTCCGGTTGACCTCGAGATCGCGCCGGCCGTCGGCCTGGACGAGCCCCACGAGGAAGCTGAGCGGGTTGGTGTTGCCCGATTGGCGCTCGTCCACATGCCAGACCGCCAGGCCGGAGCCGGGCAGCGCCGCATCCATGCCGGTGGCCTGACGGTTCTCGATCAGGAAGCTCTCGGGGCCCTCCGCCCTGCCGGTCCAGAGCCGATAGCATGCCGTTTTTCTCCGGGCCAGCGTCGGCATCGTCGCGGTGCGCGCTCGCGTGATCCGGCGTGGCGTGATCCACCCGAGCCGGGCCAGGCACCAGGCCGACATCCGCACCGGCTGATGGCCGCCGCCGCCCCACGAGCCGCCGGCCATCAGGCACCAGTCGCCGATGCCGCGCGAGCGGTAGGTGGTGTCGTAGAGGTCGGGCAGCCCGAGCACGTGGCCGAACTCGTGGCAGAACACCCCGACGCGGCCGTCCTCGGGCTCCGTCGAGTACGCGAAGACCGACACCCCATCCTCGACGAAGGGGCGGGGCAGGACCCACTTGTGCGACCAGATCATCTCCGACCGCTTCGCCGGGTCGGGCTCCGCCTCGGCCCCGCCGCCGGCGTGGATCAGGAAGATGCCGTCCACGAGCCCGTCACCGTCGAGGTCGAAGCGGCGCAGGTCGTCCATCCGCGTGAACTCGGTCAGCGCATCGAAGAGCAGCCCCGGGGTGTTCTGCGGATACGAGAGCCCGGTGCCGCTCTGGCCGGCGGTGTAGAAGCCGTAAGGGCGCGGCGCGCGGATCCAGCGCGAAACCTCCCCGGTGACCCGGAGCGCGCCCTTGGAGAGGTCCCGGTAGTAGGAGGTCATGGAGCGCGAGTTGCGCGGGTCGAAGAGCAGGCGCTTGAACTCGGCGGGGGAGCGGCTGCCCTTGTTATCGCTGAAGTCCACGAGGAGGGCGATGGCATGGAGCGTGCGCCGGCGCTGCGGAGCGCGGAGCGCGCGAGGCCGGATGCCCAGCTGGCGCAGCACGGGCAACGGCGGGGCGACCAGCCCGTCGTTGAAGCCGGGCGGGTGGATCGAGTCGGCGCTGACCAGCCCCATGGCCGTGGCCAATCGCACCTCGGCCTGTGACACCGCCCCGGCCGTCCGGATCTGCCGCTGGATGCTCCGGATCACCGGTGAGGTAGGGGCGCACGGGGTCGGACCGTCTTCGTAGCGGTGGGCGGTGCGATCGGTCATGTCGTTCTCCCTCGGTGTTGGGCTCCTCGGCTTCTGGGTGGAACCATGGTATATCAAACTCCGCGGAGAAGGTTGGACAGGGAACGCGGAAGGTCGTACGTTGCCAAGGAGGTTCCGCTGCCATGCGCATGACCCGCTCGGCCCTGTCCGTGACGAAGGCAACCTCGCTCGCCAGTCGCGGCATGGTGGTGGCCGAGCACCCCATGGGCGCGCAGGTGGGCGCGGAGATCCTCGCGCGCGGCGGCAACGCGGTGGACGCCGCCGTCGCCACGCCGGCATCTGACCGCGGAAAGGAGAGCCCATGATCGAGGAAAAGGTCATCGCGTCCTGGCAGTACAAGAAGGGAGTCCTGGACCCGAAGACGGCCAGCCTCTGCTATCTGGCGGCCAACCTGGCGGCGGGGAACACCCACTGAGCGAAGCGTGACCTGGCAGGTGCCAGGGCTGCGGGAGCCACCGAGGACGAGGTCCGCGAGGCGATCAGCTTCGCCATCCGCGCCAATGCCGCCAAGACCCATGCCGATATCCTGAAGGTGTACCAGTAGGAGCGCCTGATGGCCGAGATCACGCTGACCGCCGCGTTCTCCAGCGTCCCCGGGCCCGAGCAGGAGGCGATCAAGCGCCTGCTGGCGGAGACCATCGAGCAGATCGCTCAGGACGACCGGAGCTTCACCCGGGCGAAGATCGTCTTCACGGAGTCGGACGAGCGCTGCGGGCTCACCGCCGAGCTGGACGGCGTGAAGAAGGAAGGCGTCCCCCTCCAGCTCGAGCTGGAGCAGCTCGAGGACGCCCAGACCGCCGCCGGCGCCCGCGCGCAGCTCAAGGAGAGCCTGCGGCTGTACTTCCGGCGGGTGATGGGTAGGTCGTGACTGCCGACTCGGGGCTGCTTCTCTACCTCTACGGCGGCTGCGCCTTCAAGGTCGCCGACGGCGTCCAGGCGCCGAAGGCGGGTTCGCTGCTGTTCTGCCGGCATCTGGACTTCCGTGCCGGTGAGCGCGTCCTCGAGATCGGCACGGGGGTCGGTTTGGCGGCAGTGCTGGCGGCCCGGGCCGGCTGCCTCGTGGTGGCCACCGACGTGGTGCCGGCCGCCGTCCGGTGCGCGCATGAGAACGCCATCCTCAACGGCGTGGCGGAACGGGTGGACGTTCGCCTGGGCGACTGCTACGAGCCGGTGGGGGGCCAGGCCTTCGACCTGATCTGCACGAGCCCGCCCCAGATGCCGACGCCGCCGGGACGCGAGCGCGAAGACCCGCTGGCGGCGGCGGACAACGGCGGCGTCGACGGCTGGGCGCTGCTCGACCGGGTGATCGACGGGGCGTGCGCCCATCTGCGCCCGGGAGGCCGCCTGCTCTTCACCATGTTCGCCTTCCTCGGGCTCAAGAAGGCGCTCGCCAAGCTGCAGGCCGCCGGGCTCGCGCCTTCCATCGCCGGCCAGGAGACCCAGTCGTTCCCGCGGATCGGCTACGAGCGGCTCGATCACATCCGCCGGCTGGACGCCGAGGTGACGCTGCCCCCCGCGGGCCTGCCGGCCACCGTGGAGCGCTACGTGATCCAGGGCACGAGGCCATGACGGGGCCGATCCGGATCCTCATCGTCAACGCCGACGACTTCGGGCTCTCGCGGGGCGTGAGCCGCGGCATCCTCACCGCCCACCGCGAGGGCATCGTCACCAGCACCACGCTCCTGGTCAACCAGCCGCTCGACGCGGGGCAGATGGAGGAACTCAAGAGCTCCACGCTGGGGGTGGGGCTCCACCTGAACCTGACCCTCGGCGCGCCCGTCACCGAGCCCCGGCGCGTGGCCTCGCTCGTCGACGCCGAGCGCCGCTTCCTGCGTGACGCCCGCGCGG
>Ga0302046_10000663_pt1 | contig 33667 bp, 20 predicted proteins | sample RVTome_11_FD_200261 | JGI IMG/M metagenome (GOLD analysis project Ga0302046, IMG submission 200261) | Soil microbial communities from uranium-contaminated site in the Upper Colorado River Basin, Wyoming, United States - RVT147D111 (version 2) ...
GGAGAGGGAGCCGCAGTCCTCGTGGAGAGGACGGGTTCCAATCAGATGCCTTTCTCCACGCGGAAGATGGTGTTCCCTCTCCCCCCGGGAGAGGGCCAGGGTGAGGGGCCTTCGATTTCGTCGTGCTATAGGGCCCTTAACTCCAACACGTTGCACACCGAGTCTCTTAAGAGGCAGGACTACGAACGTGGGCCGCCACGTTTGTAGTTCTGGCTTCAGCCAGTCCCGGGGGATCGGTTCATTGAGAGGCACGCTCGAGAGGCCGCCTCACGACGTCCACCACACATGCACCATCGACATCCCACATCCATCCTGCGCGCGCTGGCGGTGGCGATGGCATTGCAGTTTGCCGTGGGAGGATCGGTGATGCCGTTCCTGGGCATTTACTTTGAGGATCGCGGGCTGTCGTTGCCGGAGATCAGCATGGTGTTCGCCGGAGGCTCGACGATGCTGCTGCTGTTCCCGTTCCTGTGGGGGATGTTGTCGGACCGGCATGTGCCCCTGAACCGGATGTTCACCTGGCTGAACCTCCTGACGTTCCTGGCCCTCCTGGCCATGGTGATGCAGGGGTCGTTCTGGGGACTGCTTCTGGCCACCATGGGTTTGTACGCCTGCTTCAACCCGACCATGGTCCTGATCAACCCGCTCTGCTTCCACCATCTCGAGCGGCCGCGTGAGCAGTTCGGACTGCTGCGGGCTTGGGGGTCGTTGGGGTGGATCATCCCGTCCCTGCCGATCGGGCTGGTGTTGGCGCTGCGGGATCGGGACCAGGCCGGCGCCGGGAACGTGACATTCACCCTCTGCCTTGGCATGGGCGTGAGCCTGGCCATGGCGGCCATGAGCCTCTGGCTGCCGCACACCGAGCCGGGAGGACGTTCCAAGGGGGTTGAAGGCGTGCCGCGTTTGGGGTATTGGCCGGCGGTCAAGAGGCTGTTGGGGAATTCCAGTTACCTGACCGTGCTGGTCGCGTTCTTCCTCATGGGCGGATCGTTTGCCATCTTTGTCCTCTATTCGCCGCTGCATCTCGTGCGACTGGGGATGGACCGTGCCTGGATCGGTCCGGTCCAGTGTGTGGGCGTGGTGCTGGAGGTGATCCTGTTCCGGTGGCGCTCGCTCTTCGTGCATCGATGGTCCTATGCCACCACCATTCTGACCGGCTGCGTCTGCCTCATCCTGCGCCAGTTGCTCTTTGCCACGGTGGACAATCTCTGGTTGCTGGCGTCGAGCTACCTGTTGGCGGGCATGGTCATCGTGTTTTTCCACATTGGCGCCAGTGTGCTGGCCAATGCCCTGGCGGCGCCGGAGGTTCGGTCCACTGCGCAGACGCTCCTGGTGTTGTGCGGTCCGGGTTTGGGACCGCTGATCGCCAATGTGGTGGTCAACTTCCTCACCCGCGGCAAGGTGGGAAACCTCTCGACTGTGTTCCTCTTTGCGGCCGGCCTGGCCGCGGTGGCGGGTGGGCTCGTGCTATGGCGCGGGAAGCGCCTGGACGAGGACGCGCATCTGCCCGGGTGAGGGGTGTGCAGGTGTGGGAGCCTGCCTGACCTTGCGTTCCCTTGCGTTCCCTTGCGCTCATGCTCGCCGCAGGTTGTGCCCCGCATCGCGATTCACGGCGCATTCGTTCGGTCCCTGCCTTCCGACGTGTCCGCCCCGGCTTCACCGGTACCGATTCCCTATGGCGAGTCGAAGAAGGGGGACGATGTGGGGAGTTAGGGCATAGGTACTGTTCACGGCGCGCGGCTCTCCCGAGCCGCAGTGGGGCAGCTTAGCCCGGCAAACGTCAATCGTGCCTCCTTGACGCAGGCTTCCTCCCTCTACTTCCAGGGAATTCCTGGGCCTCAGGTGAATACCCTTCCCGCTGCGGCTCGGGAGAGCCGCGCGCCGGGGGGGCTTCATCTCAGGTGATGTGGGCGCCTTGGGTTTCCACGTACACGGCGTAGAGGGATTGGCTGGCCGTCATGAAGAGCCGGTTCCGCTTGCGGCCGCCAAAGCAGATGTTGGAACAGATCTCCGGCAGCAGGATCTGGCCGATCCGGTCGCCGTCCGGCGCGAACACATGCACGCCGTCAAACCCGGCGCCCGCCCATCCGGCGCTGGCCCAGATGTTGCCGTCCACGTCGGCGCGGATGCCGTCGGAGCCGCCGTCAAAGTCACCGGTCCGCATGCGTGCGAACACGCGACCCTTGCTGCCCAGGCTGGTTTTTCCCACCAGGTCCCAGACGCGGAGGTCACGGGGTGCGCCGGTATCGGCGACGTAAAGCTTGGTGTAATCGGGCGAGAAGCAGAGGCCGTTGGGTTTTTCCAGGTCGTCGGTGACCTTGGCAATGGCGCCGGAGGCGGGGTCGATGCGGTACACGGCTTCCTTGAGCAGCAGATCACCCTTGTTGCCCTCGTAATTCATCATGCTGCCGTAGCCCGGGTCGGTGAACCAGATGCCGCCGTCGGGATGGACCACGGCATCATTGGGGGCATTGAAGGGTTTGCCCTCGAAGGATTCGGCCAGGACAGTGACGCTGCCGTCGTATTCGTAGCGGACGACGCGGCGGTTGCCGTGTTCGCAGGAGATCTGGCGGCCCTGCCAGTCGAAGGTGTTGCCGTTGCTGTTGCCGGAGGGAGTGCGCATGGTGGAGACGTGACCGTCCTCGTCCAGCCAGCGGAGCTGGGTGTTGTTCGGGATGTCGCTGAAGACGAGGTAACGACCGACACCGTTCCAGGCGGGGCCCTCGGCCCAGAGCGTGCCGGTGTGGAGGCGTTGGATGGGGGTGTTGCCGAGCTTGTATTTGTCGAAGCGCTTGTCCAGGGAAAGGATGTCCGGATCCGGATAGCGCGTCGGGGTCTGGCCCGACCAATCGCGTTCGGCGGCGCGCAGCGATGGGGCCAGTGCGGTGGCGGCGGCCAGCGTGCCGGCGGCCTTGAGAAAACCGCGGCGGTCCAGGGATGGTGTGGGGGAGGGGAGGGGAGTGTTCATGGTTGTGAGATCTTCCAGAGGTTGCCGTCGCTGCGAAGGTAAAGGGCGTCGCCGGCGATGGACGGCGTGCCGAGGACGGTTTCACCCAGGTCGAGGCTGCCGACGATCTCGCCTTCCGGAGCCGTCACATCCACCACCTGGACCTGGCCGGTTTCGTTCACGCAATAAAGATGATGCCCCGCCCCGACCGGGGTGGCGCTGAAAGCGCCTTTGAGGCGGAGTTGCCAGAGCCGTTCGCCGTCCTTGGCGCTGCCGCAGTTGAGCACGCCGGCGGCGTTCAACACGAAGACAAGGTCGCGCCACAGCACGGGGCTGGCCGTGCCGGGCCGAAGCGTTCGGGAGTTCCACAGTTGCCTGGGCTGGCTGGAACCCGGATCGGGTTGCAGGGCGGTGAGTCCGTTGGAAGGCACGTAGAGCACATCCTTGCCTGAGGCGCTGGAGGGAATGGTGGAGGCGCCATCACCGAACGTCCACACGGTCCGTCCGGTGGCGGGATCCACGGCATCGATCCCGGTGCTGGACTGGAGGGCGACCACCGGCCGGCCGTTGTCGGGATCGGTCATCTGCTGGGGGGAAGTCCAATTGGCCAGCTTGGGGCGGTCCAGCTTCCACCGGTTCATTCCGGTCCGCACATCGATGCCGGCCGCAAAGGATTCGCTGTCGTTTTCCACCTGCACGACCAGGACGTCCCCGATGACGACGGGTGAGGAAGCCATGCCGAGGCTGTTGCTGGCGTTGGGGTAGTCGAGGGTGAGGCCCCGCATCCACAGCAGGTTGCCATCGAGGTCCAGGCAGACGAGGTCGTTGGAGGAGTAGAGGGCAAAGATCTGACGGCCATCGCTGACCGGTGTCGGCGCCGCCACGCTGGTCTTGTCATGCGTCATGGTCCGGCCCGTGGCCTGGAAGCGGCGCTCCCAAAGCTTGCCGCCGTCCTTGGCGCTGAAGCACAAGACATGAAGCGTCTTCTGCTGGGGACCGCTGGCGGCAGTGACGTAGATTCGGTCACCGACGATGATGGGGCTTGAGAGGCCGCGTCCGGGAAGGGGGATCTTCCAGGCGATGTTGGTGTCGGCATCCAGCGTGGCGGGGAGGGAAGCCTCGCCGGCGATGTCCCGGCCCAGCGGTCCGCGGAACTGCCTCCAATCCCCGGCCTGGGAAGCCAAGGGCGTCAGGCAGGCGAGGGCGGCGGCGAGGGCGGCGGTCCTTGGGATGGCGAGGGAGGTGGATGATTTCATGCGTCGAGTGGTGTGTTGGAGCGTGCCGTCAGTGGGTGCCGGGGCGGGTCTCGGGGCGGTCGGTGGAAAGGATGGCTGTGCCGGTGGCGTCGCAGATGCGCAGTTGGAAATCCCACTCGCGGGTCCACTCCTCCGTTTGCTCGTTCTGGCAAACCTTGACGAGTATGGTATTGACGCCTTCCCGGAGCTGGATGGGCAGGGCGTACTGGTCGATCTGCTGGCCGCGGTGATACTCGTCGCGGCCGAAGAGGAACGCGCCATTGAACCAGATCTTCCAGGCGTTCTTGCAACCCAGCCGCAATTCGGCGTTGCGGGCGCTGTCGGACATGAACTCGGCATAGGCGTAGGCGGTGACTTCCTTGAGCGGCTCCAGGGCCTTGTTGATGTCCACCACACCATACTTGTCGCTGGTCGTGAAGGGCTTCCAGCGCACCTCGCCGGCTTTCCCCTGGTAAGCGGCATTGAGGTCGAAGCCGCTCTCGGGCGGAAACACCGCCTCGAACCCGCTGCGGGCCTGGTTGTGGAACGGCCCGATGACCTGCCAGTTCATGAGGAACCCGAAGTGGCGCGGCAGATCCACGGTTTGACCGCGCGCTTCCAACTCGCGGGTGATGGCCTGGATCTGGTCGATGTCCCGTGCGAAGAGGAGGGCCTGGCGGTAGAGCAGGCCAGCGGCGTCCTTGCCGGCGGACTGGCTGAGCTCCTCCGCTTGCCCGAGCAGGCGGGCGACCGCCTTGCGCCGCAGTGTGACGCTGGGATCGTTGAGGAGTCCGGGGATCATTTCCTGCGCGGCCTCCGGCGTGGCCCGGGCGATCAGGTCAAAGGCCAGCACCCGGGCTTGGGGCGCGTGGCTGGTGTCGAGGAGGAAGGCGCCCAGCTTGGCCAGGGGCAGGGGATCTCCGGCGGCCAGCGTGCGGTCCGCAACGGCTTCGGCCGCGGCGCCGAGCCAATTCGCGGCCAGGGCATTGGCGCCATCCATGCCCTCCAGCAGGGACGTCAGGTCGGAGGCGGGGCGTTGGGCCAGGGCTTTCCATGCGCTGGCGGCATCCTCGTTGCCGGCCCCTTCCTGGCCGACGGCCCGGATGGATTCCAAGGCCGAGGCCAGGGAGGCTTCCGCCGCGAAGGAGGCCGGGGTGAAGGAGGCGAGGAGCAAGGCGGCGACAAAGGACAGTGTGGCTTTCATGATCGACAGGTCAGGTCGTTCCGGTGATGTGGGCGGAGGCTAGTTCGGGGGCGGGGAATTGACAATCCCGAAGCTCGAAGTCCGAAGCTCGAAATCCGAAACAAGTCAGGAATTCAAATGACCGAATTGATTCAAAACGCTTTGGATTTGGTGCTTCGGATTTCGGAATAGGGAGTTCCAATGGTTCATGGGGAGTCCCCACCTCCAAACGGGTTTGGACGCGCAAATGGACCATGAACCGTACCCTGCAAAGGCCCCTCACCCTGACCCTCTCCCGCCGGGAGAGGGAACAGCGAGCCGGGATGGGCGAGAGGGATGAGCGCAGGGGCCTTTCTCCGCGGAGAGGACGAGTCTCCGCTCGACTGAGCTCGTCGCAGGCATCTCCCCGCGGGAGAGGGCAGGGGTGAGGGGCCTTTGAAACGTACGTCCACTGTCCCGGTTCATGGTGAGGGAAAAAGGCGGACCTCGACACCGCCTTTTTTGCTTGAAGAACGCGGCTTCTTGAGGCCGTCTAAGTCCGCCACGGTCCCGTAGCGAGAATCGGGGCGTCGTCCTCAACCCTCAGGAATCCTTCAGGAGTCAGTCATACTATGCAACTGTCTACATCTTTGTTCGGGAGCGTCCTTGGTGCAGCGCTGATCACCACTTCGATCCTTCACGCGGATGATTGGCCGCAATGGCGCGGCCCGAATCGCACCGATCTTTCCAAGGAGACCGGCCTGCTCAAGGAGTGGCCGGCATCGGGCCCCACGCGGCTCTGGCTGTATCGCAATGCGGGCAACGGCTATTCCGGGCCCGCCATCGCGGAGGGGCGCCTCTTCACGATGGGCACCCGCGACGGACAAGCCATCCTCCTCTGCCTGGATGCGGGCAAGGGAACTGAGACCTGGGCCACGCCGATGGGCGGGAAGCTGGGCAACGACTGGGGTGACGGTCCACGGGGCACGCCGACTGTGGACGGGGACCGCGTGTATGCGCTGAGCGGCGCCGGTGATCTGGTGTGTGCCCGTGTTGCGGACGGCCGGATCCTCTGGCAAACCACCATGAGGAAACTGGGCGGGGAAACGCCGCGCTGGGGATACACGGAGTCGGTGCTGGTGGATGGCGACATGGTGATCTGCACGCCGGGCGGGAGTGAGGGAACGCTGGCGGCCCTCAACAAATCCAATGGACAGGTGATCTGGCGCTCGGAAGGGTTCACCGAATCGGCGCAGTACCCGTCGCCGATCGTATTCGAACATGGCGGGGTGCGGCAGTACCTGCAGTTGACCATGAGCACCCTGGCCGGTGTCTCCGCCAAGGATGGCAAGGTGGTGTGGGAAAGCGACTGGCCGGGCAGGACGGCCGTGATCCCCACCCCCATCTACCTCGACGGCCATGTGTATGTCTCCTCCGGCTACGGCGCGGGCTGCAAACTGGTGGCCCTGGATGCGAACAACAAGCCCTCGGAGGTGTACGAGAACAAGGTCATGAAGAATCATCACGGGGGCGTGATCCTCTACGAGGGACATCTTTACGGGCATTCCGACGGCTACGCCTGGGTGTGCCAGGACTTCAAGACCGGCGAGGAGGTCTGGGGACACCGCGCGTTTGGCAAGGGCGCCATCGGGTATGGCGACGGCATGTTTTACTGCCTGGAGGAGTCCTCCGGCAAGGTGGCCTTGATCGAGGTCTCCCCCAAAGGCTGGAACGAAAAGGGACAGTTCACGCTCGAGCCCCAGTCGGAGATTCGCAGCAACCGCGGCCGCGTCTGGACGCACCCCGTCGTGTCCAATGGCCGGCTGTACCTCCGCGACCAGGACCTGATCTACTGCTACGACGTCAAGAAATGACGCCGGGTGGGATCTGTAATCTCCGCCGAATGCCCGTAGCCGCCGACGTCAGGAGGTGGACGCCACGAGCCACGTCACGCAGGAGTCCGCCTCCTGACGTCGGCGGCTACCGGATGCGATACTGGCCGCCTCAATCATGAAAGGCTTCAAGCACCTCTATCTGGCCGGGCTGTTGTCCCCTCTGCTGCTCGGTGCCGCGCCGCGTCCCAACATCCTGCTCATCATGGCCACCTGCGTGGATGTGGCGGGCGCGGAGTACCCCGCCGCGGTCCACAACGACCCGGTTCCGCCCATGGAAGGGACGAGCCTGGCGCCCGCCTATGGGGAGGCCGGGAAGTAAACGGGTGCGAACCATTCAAGCCATTGGGCGGCAGCCGCCAAGGCTGAATGGGCCGGGCGGGAGGCGGCTTGGGTTGCCCCGGCGCCAACTGCCTGTGAATAATTCCGAATGGTTTCGCGTTGCCTTTGTCTATTTCCCGAGAGAGGTTTGAGGCACAAAGGAGCCATGAAAGTGTTCACCTGTATATGTTGTGGGGAGTCGTTTAGGGATGACGCACACGTCGATGCGCAAAACCCAAACGTTTGCGTGGAGTGTGCCGGGTTGATCGAGGACGAGCAGGACAACATGATCATCGAGTCGGCCATACCACTCGACCTTCAATCGACTGAGGCGTCCGCGACGCTCACGGATGACGCCAAGGTAGGGGTCTCCCGGGAGGCCGCCACGGAAGCACCCAAACCCCGGCGCCCCTCCAAGTCGCTTCAGTAACTCCGGCCCTTCCGGCCGCCACGCTTTATCCCATCCGCCACTGGCGTCTCTCACGCAAGTGGTGTAAACTCCAGGCATTCCGAGACCGAGGAACTGGGAGCCCCGTATCCATTTTCCCCTTGCTTGCAGATGTACTGGAGCTTTTCAAAACGCATGGAGTGGCGCTGTCTTAGGATGCAATTCCTGGGAAGCGCCTTGCTGGGGGTGATGTGTCTCCTCGCTGCCGAGGCCACGCATGCCTCGACGTCAGGCGACGCGAACACGCAGTACTGGTCGAACCTCGTGCCCAGTCGGCCCGCCGTGCCCGCCCCGCGCCAGGCGGATCGCGTGTTCAATCCCATTGACGCCTTCATCCTGAGCCACTTGGAGGCGCGCGGCCTGGAACCGGTGGATCTGGCCCCCAAACGGACGCTGTTGCGTCGGCTCAGCCTTGATTTGACCGGACTCCCCCCCACGCCCGAGGAGGTGAGGCGGTTTGTCATCAACGGTGACGACCATGCCTACCAATTGGAGGTCAAGCGCCTGCTGTCATCCCCGCGCTTCGGAGAGCGGATGGCCCAGGTCTGGCTGGATGCCGTGCATTACGACCAATTGCGCTGGGAGGGGAACGAAGCGGCGTTTCGTGCCTTTGTGAGGGATGCCTTCAATCGGAACATGCCCTTCGATGAGTTCACGAGGAAACAACTCATGGCCTCCTCGGCCTTCGACGCGCAATCGGGCACGGCGGCGGATGCCTCACTCCTGTTCGGCAAGCCCTCAGGCGGCCGGTGCGTGGCGGCTGATTGTCAGGCCAAGGGGATCCACGACCACGCGCCGCTCAAGGTGCGCATTCTTTCCGAAGCCTGGCTGGGTGCCACTCTTGGGTGTGCGCAGTGTCATGACCATCCTTATGACCCGTTCGCGCAGGATGACTTCGAGCGCATGGCGGCGTTCTTCGACCGATCAGGAGCGGCGGGGGTGGGGTTAAGGGAGGGGTCGCGTCCGGCGTTGCCACCTGGATTTCCGGCCTGTTTGACTACCGAAGCCGAGCGGTTGCCGATGTCCGATGCCATGGATGTGGAGGCATTGGCCGGATGGCTGACTTCGCGGGACCAGCCCCGCACGGCGCGTGTTTTTGTGAACCGCCTCTGGCGGGAGTTCTTCGGGCGCGGCCTGAGCAAGGTGGTGGAGGATCTGGGAGGGGGAGGTGAGTGGCCCTCGCATCCGGAGTTGCTGGACTGGCTGGCGGTGGAATTCATGGAGAGCGGCTGGGACGTGCAACACATGGTCCGTCTCATGGTGGAATCGTTCACCTACCGGCAAAGTTCCATCCCGACATCCGAGGCGTTGGAGAAGGATCCGGCCAACCGCTGGCTTGCGTCGCAGTCACCCCGCCCCCTCGACGCGGCGGGGATGCGGGACAACGCGCTTTACCTGGGGGGATTGCTGCGCGAAGACCTGAAGGGCGCCTCGTTTCGTCCGTTCAACCTGATGGATCTGCTGGGCGAATGGAAAGGCGAGCCGTCGCAGCCCAACGCATCGGGAGGCGATGCGCATCACCAGCGCGCCCTGTATCTGGATCCGCGTTTTGTCTTCCTGCTCAAACCGACGCGATCCTTGTTCGAGGCTGAAGGGGCGGGCGAGTGTCCGTTCACCAAGGCGCCTCCGAAGCCGGTCCGGCGCAACCCGATGTCCGATCCCATCTATCTGGAGGCGTCCCGGGGAATGGCACGACGCCTGATGGAGGACGCGTCTTCGGATGCGGACCGCATCCGTCTGGCGTTTGAATGGGTGGCGGTGCGACCGGCCACGCGGGTGGAGATCAAGTCGTTGCGGGAGATGATCAAGGAGCAGAAGCGGCATTACGGGGAACACCCGGAGGAGGCGGTGGCGATGCTGGCCGTGAGCCGGGCCACGTTTTCGAAGGCGTTGGAGCCGCGGGAATGGGCGGCCTGGATTGACGTGTGCCAGGTCCTTTTGAATCTGGAAGAAACCTCGACGCGCTATTAAACGAAGGGGCTTGACAAAGTCGGCACGGGCGCCTGTGGCACAGGTTCTTCCTCCTACTCCTACTCGCCTCTGCAGAGTAGGAGTAAGAGTAAGTTGAAACCGGCAAGTCTGACCCCTCCCTCTTCGGCATTTCTCATGCAAACAGCTCGGTGACGGCCTTGGCCTTGACCAGTTCACGCGGTTGCTTGAGGTGGTTGTAAACGATGGTTTCGGGATCGATGCCAAAGGCGTGGTAGATGGTGGCGAGAAGTTCGCCGGGGTGCACGGGATCTTCCAGGGGCGCGGACCCGGTCTTGTCGGATTTGCCATGGACGTAGCCCCGCTTGGTGCCGGCACCGGCGACGACGCCGGTGTAGCAGTAGGGCCAATGGTCGCGGCCGTCCTTGTCGTTGGCGTTCCCGGAAGTGCTGACCCCTTTCTGCGGGCTGCGCCCGAATTCGCCGACGGCGACCACGAGCGTGTCCTCGAGCAGGCCGCGTTCGTCGAGGTCCTCGATGAGGGCGGCCAGGCCACGGTCCAGCATGGGGGCGGACTGGTCACGCATGCGGGTGTTGAGACCGGAATGGACATCCCAGGAATGATTGTCGGAGTTGGCGACCTTGGGCCAGATGACCTCCACCACGCGGGTGCCGGCCTCGACGAGGCGACGGGCGAGGAGACAGCTTTGGCCGAAGGTATTGCGCCCGTAGCGTTCGCGGAGCTTGAAGGGTTCCTGGTCGAGATTGAAGGCGTTGCGGGCGCGGCCGGAGACGACGAGGCTGAGCGCCTGGTCGTAGTATTCGTTGAGGTTGAAGTTGGCCACGGCCTTGTCGATTTCGGGCATGGCGTCGTTGACCGCGTCGCGCAGGCGGGCGCGGCGCTCCAGGCGCTGGGCGAACACCTCCGGACGCATCTCCAGGTCATCGACCTTGATGGCGTCCATCTTGTCCAACTTCATGTCGTCCCCCGGCGGGTAGAGTGTGTAGGGATCAAAGGCCTTGCCGAGGAAACCGGCGGTGCCGCCCTTGCCCACCACACCGCTTTCCTGGAGGGGGCGCGGGAGCATGACGAACGGGAGCATGGGAACGTCGGTGGGGCGCAGCCGGATGATCTGCGATCCGAAGTTGGGGAAGTCCTTGGGGGAAGGCGGCTCGAGCTGGCCGGACGGGCTGACCTTGTCGGTGGTGTAGCCGGTCATCATCTGATAGATGGCGGCGGTATGGTTGAAGAGGCCGTTGGGGGTGTAGCTCATGGACCGGATCATGGTGAACCGGTCATTGACCTTGGCCAGGTTGGGGAGCAGCTCGGTGAAGTTGACCCCGGGGATCCTGGTGGGGATGGGGCTGAAGGTGCTGCGCACGCTGTCGGGCACGTTCTCCTTGGGATCCCAAAGGTCGAGGTGGCTGGGCCCGCCCTGGAGATAGACCATGATCACGCTTTTGGCGCGTCCCCAACCGGGCCGTCCGGAGTGGGGCGATTCGCTGGCGAGCGCCTTGAGCTGGAACATGGACCCGAGGGTGAGGCCGAGGATGCCCGAGCCGCCGATGCGCAGCAGGTCGCGCCGGGTCAGGCGCATTTCGGGATCGCACAGGTCACTGCAGAGTTCTCCGGGGATTCTGATCATAGCGTTAGGGGGATGATGGGTCCGATGGGTCAGTCAATACTATCGGTTAAACAGAAAGGCCGGGGTATTGATCAGGGCCCAGGCCAGATCCTGCGCGCCGGTCAGGCGGCGATGCTCCAATTGTTCCGTGCTCAGCTTGGCCGCGCGCTCCAGCTCGGTCAGCCTCGGATCGGGCGGCAGCGGCTGCTTGACGCGTGACACCTTCTCCTCCAGGGCCACCAGCTTCGGATCCGGCGGGCGCGGCTTCTTGGCCTCGGCCAACTGCTTGTCCAGCTTCGCGTACTCCTCGTCCCGGCCGCGGAAAAAGTCCCGCAGCGCCTTGGTCTGGTCCTCGGTGCGGGCATCCGCCGCGATCTTCAGGATGGCGTCGATCTCCTCGGTCACGCCGTAGTCGATCGGCTTCTTGGACTGGGTCAGCAGCAGGCGGAAGCGCCCGATCTGGTGTTTGCCGCTCTGGTAGTTTTGATTGAGGACAATGGTCACGCGGGAGCCGCCCTCGTAGTCCGTGCTCTCCTTGATCTCGAACAGGGCGGTCTGGTTCTTGCCTTCCTCGGGGTGGATGGCCCAACCGTTGTCGGCGCCCGGGGCCTTTCCGTCGATCGCCGTCTTCACGTCGTAGCCTTGTTGACTAAAGGTGGCCCGGGCGTTTTCGAGCACGAGCGGCTTGGCGTCCCCCGGAGTGGACCGGGGGGCGGCGGTGGCGGTGAACTCGGTGATGACAAAATTGCCGTCGTCGAAGCGGCCCGGGCCGTTCTTGGGCAGGCTGTCATGGGTGAGGGCCTCGATCTTGATGCCGGTGAGGTGCCTGAGGTCGGTGTCGAGCACGACGCTGTAGAGTCCGTTGGCATGCTTGTCGGAGACGAGGATGGAGTGGTCCTCGAGCACCTTGAGCTCGACGCCATCCGGCGCCTTGAGTTCACCCGGCTGAGGCGCGATCCAGATGGAGGCGCGGTCCTCCTTGCCGGCCCATTCCTCAATCCTTGCCGGGAGGGCGGCGTTGTAGTCGGTGATGGCCTGTTCGGCCGCGGCGATGGCCTCGGCCTGCTTGGCGTCGAGCTCCGCTTCGCGGGGCGCGATCTCCTCCTTGTAGGCGGTGAGTTCGTGTTCGGCGTCCTGAATGTCCTTTTGCCGTTGCTCCTCCTTGGAGGCCGTGATGGGCTCAAGTTCCTTGCGGTAAGCCTCGAGGCGGATCTGGAGCTGCTCGTGCTCCGTGTTCATGTCCTTGAGGACGCCGAGGGCGTGGTCGATTTCGGCGTCGCGCGCCGGGCGGTTGAGGAAGCGCATGTAGAGTTCCTCGACGACGCGGCGGTCATCGGACTGTTCGGCGACGATCTTGGCGATGGCGTTGTTGGGATCGCTGATGGCCCGGTCCACGGTGGGGCCGGTGACGAGGGACATGATGGGGCCGAGCTGGATGTCGTTGGACCGGTCGCATTCACAGGCGCTTTCCCGGGAGGGACGGCCCAGTGTGCCAAGGAAGCCGTCATCGAGACCGACGCCGGCATCGGGCAGGGCCGCGGCCCGTGTGCCATCGGGAACGCCGGGGAACTTGGAGGGGGTTCCGGCGGCGGCATAGATGGTGTCGTAGAGCACTTCGGCGGGCAGGCGGCGGGGGGTGGCATGGGAGTAATTCACATGATCATCCGCATTCCAGTCATTGGGCACGATCGAAAGCTGGTAGGTGCGCGACTTGCAGATGGTGCGCACGAGCTCGCGGACGTTGAAGCCGTTCTCGACGAACTTGGTGGTCAGCCAGTCTAGCAGCTCGGGGTTGGAGGGGGGATTGCCGGCGCGGATGTCATCAAGGGGCTCGATGAGGCCGCGTCCGGTGAGGTAACCCCACATGCGGTTCACGTAACTGCGGGCGAAGTATTGGTTGTCGGGAGAGGTGACCCACTCGGCCAGGGTTTGGCGGCGACCGCCATCCTTGGGCGGCTCGAACCTGGCTGGGAAGGGGAAGGCGGGCGCGGTGACCTGGCCGGTGCGGTCATGGACCACCTCGCCGGCATCCTGGTCGTAGATGATCTCGTAGAGGGGCTTGGCGTCCTCGACGGCGGTGCCGCCGATGTTTTTATCGCCGCTTTGCGGGTCGCGCTTGAGGGCGACGCGGGCGAAGAAGGCGGCGGTCTGGTAGTACTGGTCCTGTGTCCAGCGTTCGAAGGGGTGGTCGTGGCACTTGTTGCAGTTGAAGCGGGTGGCCAGGAAGAGCTGGGTGGTGTTCTCCATGATGCTGGTGGGGTCACGCAGCACCTTGTAGTAGGAGGCGGGCGGGTTGTCCTTGTTGGAACCGCTGGCGGTGAGGATGGCGTGGGCGAACTGGTCGTAGGGAGTGTTGTTCTTGACCTGCTCGCGAATCCACTGGCGGAAGGCGGCGGATCCTTCGGCGCCGAGGAACTTCCGGTTGACCTGGAGGAGGTCGGCCCACTTGTTGGCCCAAAGATCCAGGTAGGCGTCGCTGCCGATGAGCGAGTCAATCAGGGCCTCGCGCTTGTAGCGGCTGTCGTGTTCATCGGCCAGGAAGGCGCGAACCTCTTCGGCGGTGGGGGGCAGTCCCGTCAGGTCGAGGTAGATGCGGCGGACAAACTCGGCATCGGTGCAGAGGTCGGAAGGGAGGATCTTCATCCGCTTCCACTTGGCGGCGACGAAGGTGTCGATCTCGTTGTGGGTCGGGGGGGATTCCCAGGTGAAGCCTGTCCGGTCGCCCATCACGGTGACGGTGGTGGCGGCGTAGGCGCCCTCGTAGCGGGCGAGGATGGGGGCTTCCCCGCGCCGCAGGGTGGTGACGAGCCCGCCCGTCTCGGTGGAGGCGATTTCGGTGTCGCCGCTCTCAATGAAGGCCTCGGCGGTCACGTCGCGCTGGGTGCCGTCCGCGTAGGTTGCCAGCACGCGCACCTGCTGTTGTCCGCCGATGTCCTGCACGACGGGGTTGGCGGGTTCGAGTGAGATGCGGGTGACCTTGGGCGTGGAGGTGTTGAGCTGGCATCCTTCGGCGATCCAGTCGCGCAGGATCTCGTAGTAACCGGAGCCGACTTGCGTCCGCTGGCCGCCCTCGTGAGGGACGGCGGCGGTCGCCTTGAGGAGCATGAGGCTGTCGTCGGGGGAGGCGAGGTTGATGCGCCGCGCCGCGAGGTCATCGGAGAAGGCGCGCACGTCGTAGAGGGGGTCGTAGCCGCGCAGGGAGAGCTTGAAGCCGTTCTTGCCATCCTTGGCCCCGTGGCAGGTGCCGGCGTTGCAGCCCAGGCGGGAGATGACGGGGTTGACGTCCCGGATGAAATCAGGCCGGAACTCGGCGTCCATGCCCTCGATGCGGACGGGGACGCGGGTGGCCCGGCGGTCGAGGGAGAGCGTGAGGGTGGCCTGGCCGTTGCGGGAGGGACGCACCATGCCGTTGGTGGCCACGGTGGCGACGTCATGGTCAAGGGCGTAGGCGACTTTGCGGGTCAGATCCACGCGGCCGCCGGACGGCGTCCAGCCCAGGACCAGGAGCTGGTTGTAGTCGAATTTGCGATGCAGGTTGATGCGATTGGGTTGAACATCGAGGGCCACGATGCCGGGCTGGTGCTCCGGCGGGAGCGGGGCGGGGAGGAAGGCCTTGAGGAGGGATGCATTATGGGCGTCGAAATAGCGGACCACGCCATCGCCGCCGGCCACGGCGACCAGGTGTCCGTCCGGGTGGAAGGAGAGTGCATAGATGGGGGTTTGCAGGGAGGCACTGGCGATGAGCTTCACGTCTTCGACCTGCCAGGCATCGATCTTCTTCTGCTCCTCGGCGCTGCGGTCGGCGACGCGCTTGGAGAAGATGTCCTTGAGTTCCTTGGTCAGGGTGCTGTCGAAGTCGCTGGTGCAGATCTGGAGGCTGCCCTGGCCGTCGAGGCTGCTGCCGGTGGCGATCGACTTGCCGTCCGGCGCGTAGGCGACGCCAAAGATGCGTCCGGTCATGGGGGGAAACCTGCGAATGAGGTTGGCATTGTCGCCGATGACGCGGGCGGTTTCGCGGAACATGCGATAGACCTGCGGAACGCCGTCGGATCCGCCCAGGAGAATCTCGTCGCGGTTGGGGTGGCGGTCGATGGCGGCGATGCCGCCCTTGAGGGCGCCGGGGGTGATGGAGGTGATGTTGTCCACGAACCGCTGGGTGGCGACCTCGACCAGCTTGGCGGTCATGTCGCGGCCGGCCGCGGCGAGGTGGGTGCCGTTGGTGGAGAAGACGGTGTCGAAGACCCAATCCTCGGGGGCGGCCTGGTAGAGGACGATCTCGCCGGTCTTGGCGTCGATGGCGCGCACGGCGCTGTCGGCGCCGCCGAAGGCGATGAGGCTGCCGTCGGGGGACCAGCTCGCGCCATAGAGGGTGTCGAACGTGACCGGCACGGAGAGCAGCAGCGACTGCTTCTCCACATCCCAGACCTGGACTTCGCCCATGCGCGCGGGCAGGCCTCCGGTGACGGCGAGCTTGTTGCCGTCGGGCGAGAACCGCACCGACTCGATGCGTTCGGACAACCCGACGAGCCGTGCGATGAGCCCGGAGCCGTCGGCATGGCAGAGAAGCACTTCATGAAAGCTGGAGACCGCCAGGAGTGTGCCGTCGGGGGAGAAGTCCAGGGAGGAGATGATGGGCGGACGTGTGTAGAGGGGCGGGTGTTCGGCGTCGTAGCGCTGGCGGGCATTGGCCGGGGTGTCGTCGGTGGCGCCCTGGGCGATCCAGGTGCGGATGAGGTCGATCTGGGCCTGGGTGAGCGGGTCGCCCTTGGCGGGCATCTCGACCTCGCCGTTGGCGGGCGTGATGAGTTGGACGAGGTGGCTTTCGTCCGGCTTGCCGGCGATGACGGCCTTCTCCTCGCTTTCGCCGCCGGCCAGGAGCCGGTCAAAATCGGTCATCACATACTTGCCCTTGACCTTGGCGGGCTGGTGGCAGCCGTGGCAACTGGCCTGGAAGATGGGGCGGATGTCCTTGTAATAGCTGACCTGGGGCGTGGCGGCGGCTTCGCCAGCCTGGTCTTGCGCGGCCTGGATGGGGAAAAGGCTGGCGGCCAGGCCCCATGCGGCGGCCACGAGTTGGCATTGGAATCTCATAAGGGATGACGTCAGCGGATAATAAAGGCGGTTTCACCCTCTACGTCGAGTCTGAAATGGGTTTGCGGGGACCGGTTGACTTGGTGACGCGGTGACTTGATGACTCGGAGGGCAGACGGACTGGTAGGCCCATTGGCATATTCGCCCATTCCCTCATAGGCCCATTCGCCAACTCACGACCTGCCTAGCTACCTACGGTGAGCGGCAGTCCGTTCAGGACCGCATGGAAAGCAAGTAGCCGCCGACGTCAGGAGGCGGAACTGGGCGTATCGTGGTGGTCGTCCGAAACCGCCTCGTGACCACGTGAAACGTGGCTGGTCTCTCGGCGGCTACTCATTCAACAGGCGGTTAAAGCACACGTCCCCAGATCACCTTGAGGTAGCGGCTCTCGGGGCAGTTGGAGAGGATGGGGTGGTCGGGGCCGGCGCCGGTCTGGTCGAGGATCTGCAGGCGACGCTTCCTGCGGTGCGCGGAGCGGATGACGATTTCCTCGAACGCCTCGGCACTCAGCAGGCCGGAGCAGGAACAGGTGACGAACAATCCCCCCGGCGCGACGAGGGAAAGGGCGAGCTGGTTGAGGTCTTCGTACTTCTTCCGTCCCTCCGCCACCTCGTCGCGGCTGAGGAGAAGCTTGGGCGGGTCGAGCACGACGACGTCCCATTGCTGCTGGTTGCGCTGCATCTGTCGGGCGTAGCTGAAGGCGTCCACATGCACCCAGGTGATGCGGGCTTGGTTGAGGTTGGCGTTGCGGCGCGCCTGGGTGATGGCCTTTTCATCCAGGTCCACGCCGGTGACCTCCTCCGCCTTGCCGAGCACCTTGGCGGCGAGCGCGAAGCCGCCGGTGTAGCAGCAGAGGTCGAGCACGCGCCGTCCTTCCACTAGCGTGGCCAGGCGCCTTCGGTTTTCGCGTTGGTCACAGAAGAAGCCGGTCTTGTGGCCCTCCTCGAAGTTGACCTCGTAGCGGACGCCGTGCTCGCGGATGCGCACGGACTCCACCGGATCGGAGAGGCTCCCGGGCTGGGCGATGCCCTCCCAGCGCGCGATCTTGGGATCGACGTTGACGATGGCCTTGCGGGTCTGGAGGCGCCGATGGAGGTGGAGCAGCCATTCGGGCAGGCGTTGGAACACCCCCAGCGAATGGCATTCCACGGAGAGCGTGTCGCCGTACTGATCCACCGCCAGGCCGCTCAGGTTGTCCCCGTCGGAATGCACCACCCGGTAGGCGTCGGTTTGTTCGGGGAGCGAGAGCCAGCGTTGGCGAAGCTCGATGGCCTGGTCGAGGCGTCCCAGAAGATCCTGCTCGGTGAAAGGCTCATCTCCGTGGGCATAGACGCGCAGGGGCACGCGCGCCCTGGGATTGAAGAGGCCGTGGCCGAAAGGCCGCCCGTCCCGGTCAAACACCTGCACGAGCTGACCGGCCTTCGCATCACGCGACTGGTCCCGGATCATGTTGGGATAGATGCAGGGATGGAAACTGAAATACTTCAACTGCACCCAGGGGCCGGTCCGCTCCGACGGGGGAATCGGCGGCGGGCGATCATCCAGCTTGAAGCTGGTCTCGATTGGCGGCGGCGGCGCATCCGGCATCGCTCTCGGCTACATGGAAACGGGATCCGGTGCAATGCGGAAAACGGGTCGGACCGGCTGAAGCCGGGACGACGAACGGGGAGCGGCGGTTTGGAGTTCCGCCACTAAAGAAACTCCCGTCGCGCCTTGTTGGAGTTAAGATCACGCAATGTTGCACGAAGATTTCACAGGCCCCTCACCCCAACCCTCTCCCGCAGGGAGAGGGAGCCGCACGCCCCGTGGAGGGTACAGGTTCCGATTGGAAGACTTTCTCGGTTCGGTAGTCGATTCTCCCTCTGCCTCCGGGAGCCGTCCTTGGTGAAGTGGACGTTGACCGGCTGCTGGAAGGTGTCGAGCTGGGGGGAGGGCGAAGGCGTGGAGGTCGTCGATGGCCACGCCTTCCCGCTGCATGATGCGAAGGGCGAATCAGGTGGGCAGTTCCCAGCCTTTGCGATAGGTCCCCTCGACGTAGCGGTTGGCTTCCGAGTGGTTCGTGACCTGAAGCTTTTCGGCATCCCACTCGATCGTTGCGCCGGCGCGCAGCGCGACATTGCCAAGGAGCACGGCCTCGGTCATGGGCCCGGCGTAATCGAAGTTGGAGAGGGCGTAGCCTTCGCCCTTGCAGGCGGCGATCCATTCCTGGTGATGGGCGCGGTCGTGATCCTGTTCCGCCCCCGGCTGGCGGGGAAGTGAGATGGGCGCCTGCTTGAAATCCTCCATGGTGGCGCCGGACAGGAACCGGCCCGTGCCCCAATAGCCGGGCACGTAGAGCGTGTCCTTGGAACCGACGATGATGCAGCCATTGGGGGGCAGCTCCTTTTCCCTGGCCAGTTCGGGCGCGGGTTTCTGTCCGCCATCGTACCAGGTCAGAGGGAGGGTGCCGCGATTGCCGCGGGGGAAGTGGTAGGTGATGACGGACCAACCGGGGGCCATCTCCTCGTTGGTGCCCGAGGAACGAGCCTCGACCTTGACGGGGTCGCGGAGTTGGTAGGCGAAGTAGGCAAGGTCCATGTTGTGGCAACCCATGTCCCCCAGCGCGCCCGTGCCGAACGCCCAGAAGCCGCGCCATTTGAAGGGGACGTAATCGGAATGGTAAGGGCGCGACGCGGCGGGGCCCAGCCAGAGATCCCAGTCGAGCGATGCGGGGATCGGTGCGGAGCCGCTGGGGCGATGGCCGCCCTGAGGCCAGATGGGGCGGTCGGTCCAGACGTGGATCTCCTTCACATCGCCCAGGGTGTCGGCGCGGAGGATTTCCACCAGACGCCGCGAGCCCGGTTCGCAATGACCCTGGTTGCCCATCTGCGTGACCACGCCGTGCTTGCGGGCGGCCTGGGTGAGCAGGCGCGCCTCCTGGATGGTGTGGGTGAGGGGCTTTTGACAATAGACATGCTTGCCCATCTGCATGGCGCGCAGGGCGGGCCAGGCATGGGTGTGGTCCGGCGTCGAGATGGTCACCGCATCGATGTGGGCGCCCTCCTTGTCGAGCATGATTCGGAAATCCCGATAGCGCCGTGCCTTGTCGAACCGCTTAAACGTGCCGGCGGCGCGCTCTTCGTCCACATCGCAGAGGGCCACGATGTTTTCCGTGGAGCAACAGTCGATGTCCACCGAGCCTTTGCCGCCCGCCCCGATGCCGGCAATGTTGAGTCGGCCATTGGCGCCGAGGACAGGGCGCGACGAGACGAACGGGAACGCGACGGCCCCGGCGGCAAGGGCGCTGCGCTGGATGAATTGGCGACGGGAGAAAGATGGTTTTGTCATGGGCGGATGAGGATTGGAGTCAGGGGGGCAGTATTTCGGCACGGGAGGGGGAGGTCAATGGGGAATGGGTGAATGGGTGAGTGGGGGGGTGGGAGGGTGTGATTGGAAATGGGTGATACTGGCCTACCATGCAGCCGCAAGATTAGGCATGGAGCAAGAGTAGGTCATTCCCCAGACGCTGCTGGGGAAAGAAGGCTGCGCAGCGGGTTGGATCACAAGGTAAAACATGGGAGGCCAGAGCACCCTTCATCGCACCCTATCAAAGGCCCCTCACCCCAGCCCTCTCCCGGCGGGAGAGGCCTTCGACGAGCTCAGTCGAGCGGGGACCCGTCCTCCGCGCGGAGAGAGGCTGCTGCCCTGATCCATTTACGATGGGGTGGCATGCTGTTCCCTCTCCCCCGAGAGAGGGTTAGGGTGAGGGGCTTTTGACATGGTGCGATGTATGGTGTTCGCTTCGCACATGGTTCTCCTTGCTCTTGCCTCATTGGTCAACGCTCAACATTCAACGCTCAACCGATGGTCAGGACGGGGGAGCCGAGGATGTCGAGGCGGGGGGTGATGCCCAGGCCGGGAGTGGTGGAGGCGGCCATGCGGCCGTTGTGGCGTTGCGGTGCCCCCTCGGCGTGGCTCACGGTGACGTAGCTGTTGAAGTCGGTGGTGGTGAAGAGCAACTCGGTGGGCGTGCTGTGGGCGAGATGGGCGATGGCCGCCGTGGTGATGTCGCCGCCCCAACTGTCCTCGATGGTCATGGCGATGCCCTGCGCGGCGCAGAAATCCCGCGCCTGACGCGCCTTGCTCAGCCCGCCGAACTTACTGATCTTGATGTTGACCACGTCGGCGGCGAGATCGGCCTTGAGCCGGACCAGCATGTCCAGGCTGTCCACCACCTCATCGAGCACGAAGGGACGATCGGTGTGGCGCCGGACGGAGAGGCATTCCTCGTAGGCGAGGCAGGGTTGCTCGATATAGACATCCACATCCCGGACCGCGCGGGTCACGCGCATGGCCTCATGCATGAGCCAGCCGGTGTTGGCATCGGCGACGAGCTTGTCCCCGGGTTCCAACTCGGACGCGACCTGGCGGATGCGTTCAATGTCGGTGTCCGGATCGCCTCCCACCTTGAGCTGAAACCGGCGGTAACCTTCCTTGCGATAGCCCGCCACGTTGGCGGCCATGGCCTCGGGGGCCTGCTGGGAAATGGCGCGGTAGAGCGTGACATCCTCGCCATAACGTCCGCCGAGCAGCAGGCAGACCGGCAGGCCCGATGCCTGGCCCAAAAGATCCCAGCAGGCGATGTCGATGGCGGATTTCACGTAGGGATGTCCCTTGAGCGCGGCATCCATGCGGCGGTTAAGGCGATCCAGCCCGAGTGGGTCCTCGCCCAAAAGATGGGGCGCCAATTCGGCCAGCCCGGCGCGGACACCGGCGGCATAGGCGGGCAGGTAGGCGGGGCCGAGCGGGCAAACCTCCCCCCATCCGGTCAGGCCGGCATCGGTTTCCACCGCGACCACGGTGCTGTCAAAGACGGCGACCGACTTGCCGCCGGACCATTTGTAGCTTCCTTCTAGCAGGGGGAGGTCAACCTGATAGGCGCGGATGGATTGGATCTTCATGGGGCTCCGATGCGGCCACTCCGGCTCCCCGAGTCTGGGCGGCGCGATTAAATGTGGGTGACCAAGTGGAGTAAGAGCAAGATGGGTAATTCTTGCTCTTGCTCTTACTCATGCTCTTGCTTCCTTCTAATCCTGCGGAGCAATGGCATTTCACTATCACCTGTTTCCAATCACTCCCGGCGGCGGGGGCGGCGCGCACTTTTACATTGCGCGCCCCTGGGACTCAACCTTTACTTGCCCGGTTTTCCGCCCGGACAGGCCGCATGACGCGGTCGCATCCCCGGCGCGGACGGATCCTTCAAGCCATGCGACACGCCCCCATCGACAACCAGCTCTTCGCTGAAAACCGGGCCCGGCTCCGCTCCCGGCTGCACCGGAACTCCCTGGCCATCGTCAACGCCAATGACGTCCCGCCAACCAACGCCGACGGGACGCTGGTCATGCAACCCAACTCGGACCTGTTCTATCTGAGCGGCATCGAGCAGGAGCAGTCCATCCTGGTGCTGGCGCCCGACGCTGCGGATGCGCGGCACCGGGAGATGTTGTTCCTGCGGGAGCCGAGCGAGCATCTCAAGATCTGGGAAGGGCACAAGCTGAGCCGCGACGAAGCCCGGCGGATCTCCGGGGTGGAACACGTCCATTGGCTGTCGGACTTCCCGACCTACATGCACATGCTGATGTGCGAATCGGAGCATGTGTATCTGAACACCAACGAGCATCGGCGCGCGGTGGTCGAGGTGGAGAGTCGAGACGCACGGTTCATCCGGGAGTGCCAGGCCCGTTATCCGCTGCACTGCTATCACCGGCTGGCCCGGGAGATGCACGCGTTGCGGGTGGAGAAGTCCGGATTCGAGGTGGACCTCATCCGGAAGGCCTGCGCCATCACGCGCGAGGGCTTTCTGAAGGTGCTGACCATGGTCAAGCCGGGCGTGATGGAGCACGAGGTGGAGGCGGAGTTTGCCCGCGAGTTCATCCGGCGCCGGGGGAAGTTCGCCTACACGCCGATCGTGGCCTCGGGCCCCAACGCCTGTGTGCTCCATTACCTGCAGAACGACCAGCCCTGCCGCAAAGGGGACCTGTTGCTGCTCGACGTGGGGGCCGGCTACGCCAATTACAACAGCGACCTGACGCGCACCATTCCGGTGAGCGGCCGGTTCACGCGGCGCCAGCGCCAGGTTTATGACGCGGTCCTGCGGGTGATGCGGGCCATGATCGAGGCGGCGATTCCGGGAAGCCTGCACCGGGAATGGCAGGAGGACGCGGAGGATTTGATGGAGGAGGAGCTGCTGCGGCTGGGCCTGATCACACGGGCCGACATCCGGCGTCAGAAACCCGGGCACCGCGCGGTGAAGAAGTATTTCATGCACGGGCTCGGGCATCCCCTTGGATTGGACGTGCACGACGTTGGCTACACGAGCCAGCCCTTTGCCCCGGGCTGGGTGCTGACAGTGGAGCCGGGCATTTACATTCCCGAGGAAGGCTTCGGAGTCCGCCTGGAGAACGACATCCTTGTCACCGCGCAGGGACCGGTGGACCTGATGGCTGACATCCCCGTGGAAGCGGAGGAGATCGAGGCGCTGATGCGGTCGTCGCACGGGGTCAGACTTGACTAATTGACTATGAACCGGCCAAGCGGAGAGACATGCCAATGCGTCGCCCCGGTTCATAGTCAATTAGTCAAGTCTGACCCCGTGCTCTAAAGGCTTAGGACCCAGAAGCGGGGGAGGATCAGGTAGAGCACGGCGCCGACGAACAGGGAGAGCACGCCGCCTGTCTTGAGGTAATCGACGAATCGGTAGCCGCCCGGGCCCATGACCAGGAGGTTGGCCGGGTGGGCCACCGGACTGTGGAAGGTGGCGGAGGCGGCAATCGCGACGGCCATCATGAGTGTCTGAGGGGAGAGCGCGAGTTCGGAGGCGAGGTTGAAGACGATGGGCGCCATGAGGACCACGAGTGCCGCGGTGGGAATCAGGCACGTGGCCAGGAGCGTGACGGCGATCACGGCGGCCAGAATGGCGCCGGGACCGAAGGGGCCCACCCATTCAATCACCTGCTCGGCCACCAGCTTGGCGGCGCCCGTGCTGTCCAGGGCCAGGCCCAGGGGCAGGAGGCCGGCAATGAGAAAGATCCCCTTCCAGGCGATGGTGCGGTAGGCCTCCTCCATGGTCAGGCAGCGGGTCAGCACCATCAGGGCCGCGCCCGCCACGGTGGCGATGGAGATGGGCACCACCCCCGCGATGACCGGCACCAACGACAGCAGCATGACCCCGATGGCCAGCCAGGCCTTGTTGGATCGCGGCGCTTCCTGCACGGCCTCGGTCAGGACCAGGAAATCCGGGTCACGCCCCAGTTGTCGCAGCTTGCCGCGCGGGCCGTAGAGCAGAAGGGCGTCCCCTTCCCGCAACACGTGATCGCGGAGGTTGGAGCGGACGGAGCGGCCACCCCGCCATACCGCCAGCAGGCTCAGCCCGTAGCGGTCACGGAACCGAAGGTCCTTGACGCGCTTGCCGGCCAGCTGGCTGCGAGGGGAAAGCACGGCCTCCATCAAGCCGAGATGTTCCGATTCCAGGATCTCCAGGTTGGGCTCGACGGCCTGTTCCACCAGCAGGCTCTCCAGGGCGGTGATCAGGTCAAAGGAAGTGGCCTGGCCCAGGATCAGCAGCCGATTCCCTTCCTCCAGCGACTTGTCCGGCTCGGCCGGAGCCCAGGAATCGTCGGACGGGATCACGCCAATCACGCGCAGGCCGAGCACGTCCTTGAGGCCGCCGTCTCCCAGGGCCTTGTTGACGAGGAGCGACACCGAGCGCGGCTGCGCGACGATCAGGTGTTTGCCAAGGTCGAACTCCTCCCGCAGCCGTTGGGCTTCCACCACCTGGTATCCCCCGAATTCGGAGGAGCTTTGCAGCGCCTCCACGCGGGCGCTGGCCCCATGGACGAGCAGGCGGGTGCCGGCGTCCAGGGGTGTCTGCGTATCGTGCGGACGCAGGGGGCCCATCTCCGTGCGGATGGCCAGGACGTTGGCATGGAAGGTGTCGAAGAACTTGCATTCGCCCACCGACTTGCCGATCAGGTTGGAGGTCGGTTGCACTGTGATCTCGGCGACGACTGAGGTGGGCGATGTGAGCCGCGCCACGGCATCCTCGCCTTCGAGGCGCACCAGTTCACGCCAACCGGCCAACTGGTTCATCCGTTCCAGTCGTCCCTGGACCAGGAGCAGGTCCCGGGCGGCCAGCCGGTCGGCCTGGCCCGGGAGGAGCAGTTGTTCCCCGTCCCGCCGGATGCCCAGGACGTTGAGGCCGAGGGCCAGGCCGATGTGCGTTTCAGCCAGGGTCTTGCCCGCCAGGGGCGAACCGGGCGGCACGCGCATGTAGATGGCGCGTTCGTGGAGGTTGTATTGCTCGCGCAGATCGAGCTGGCCGGAGGCGCTGGCCTCGCGCGTGACGTCGCGGGTGGGCAGCAGGTGGCGCCCCACCAGTGCCATGAACGCGATGCCCGCCAGGGCGACGATGACGCCCACCGGTGTGAAGTCGAACAGGTGGAATCCCGGGAGGTGCTGGTTGGTCAGGGCTTCGCTGGCCAGCAGGTTGGGTGGCGTGCCGATCAGCGTGGTCATGCCGCCGAGAAAGGCGCCGAAGGCGAGGGGAAGCAGGAGGCGGGAAGGAGGGGTGCGCGTGCGCCGCGCCAGGTCCATCACCACCGGCAACATCAAGGCCACCACGGCCAGGTTGTTCATGCAGGAGGAGATGAGGGCGGCGCAGACCATGATGACCGCAATCATCCGCGCCTCGTGCGAGCCGGCCACCTGCTGCACGCGGCGACCGAGGCGCGAGGCCACCCCGGTGCGACTCAGGCCGCCGCTCAGGATGAACACGGCCCAGATGGTGATGACGGCCGGGTTGCTGAATCCCGACAGGGCTTCCTCCGGCGTCACCAGCCCGGTCAACGCCAGCGAGGCCAGCACCAGCAGCGCCACCACCTCCATCGGAATCCATTCCGTAACCAGAAACACCACGGCCACCACAAGAATGCCGAGCACCAGGATCATGTCCCGGACCGAACCGGCGGTGTCCGCAACGAGGGGCGTGTCCATCCGCCCTTGGGATACCCAATCGGGCGTGGAGCGTCGAGACTTCGTTGGTGGATCCGTCCGATGGGGGCGCCGCCACCACGCTTTGGGATTCCACGCGGCGGGCCTCCGTGCTATCCAACAGCCATGTCATCGGCAGGCCGGCAATGGGTGAAGGTGGTGGACTCGCACACGGGCGGTGAACCCACCCGGGTCGTCATTGAAGGCGCGCCCGACCTCGGATCCGGAACGGTGGCCGAGCAGTTGATCCGTTTCCGCAAGGAACACGACGCCTTTCGCTCGGCCGTGGTGAACGAGCCGCGCGGCTCGGATGTGGTGGTGGGAGCGCTGCTGGTTCAGGCCTCCGACGCCTCCTGCGTGGCCGGCATGATTTTCTTCAACAACGTCGGGTATCTCGGGATGTGCGGACACGGCACCATCGGCGTGATGACCACATTGTCTTACCTGGGGCGGGTCGGTCCCGGGGAGCATCGATTGGAGACGCCGGTTGGCACCGTGTCGGCCACGCTCCTGGAGGATGGACGCGTCGAGGTGGCCAATGTTCCCAGCTACCGGCTGGCCGGCGGGGTGACAGTCGAGGTGCCCGACATGGGCCCCGTGCAGGGAGACATCGCATGGGGTGGCAACTGGTTTTTCCTAGTGCAAGACCACGGGCAGGAGATGTCGCTGGCGAATGTGGAAGGGCTGACCACTTACAGCCTCAAGGTCAGGCGCGCCCTGAAGGAGCAGGGGATCACTGGAGCCCAGGGAGCGGAGATCGATCACGTGGAATTGTTCGGGCCTCCGTCCGTGCCGGGGGCGGATTCGCGCAACTTCGTCCTTTGCCCGGGCGGCGCCTACGACCGTTCGCCCTGCGGTACGGGCACCAGCGCCAAGCTGGCCTGCCTGGCGGCGGACGGGAAGCTGGCCGAGGGCGACACGTGGGTTCAGGAGAGCATCATTGGCAGCACGTTCACCGCGCGGTATCGGCGGGAAGGGGATCGGATTCTGCCGGTCATCACCGGTCAGGCCCATGTCAATGCCGAGGCCACGCTGATCCTGGACGCAAGCGATCCTTTCTGCTGGGGCATCCGGAACGGTGAGGCGCGCTGAACGAACATGAAGGTGCTTATCATCGGCGGCGGGGTCATCGGTCTCTGTTCGGCGTATTACGCCAGGCAGCGGGGCATGGAGGTGACCGTGGTGGAGCGCGATCCCGCCGAGTCGAGCCGTGGCTGTTCGTTCGGCAACGCAGGCATGGTGGTGCCCAGCCATTTCGTCCCGCTCGCCGCGCCCGGCATGGTGGCCCTGGGTCTGAAGTGGATGTGGAATCCGGAGAGCCCGTTCTACATCCGCCCACGATTGAGCTATGAGCTGCTTGACTGGGGCTGGAAGTTTTGGCGGGCAGCCAATGCCGGGCATGTCCGCCGGGCCGGGCCGGTGCTGCGCGACCTGCACCTGGCCAGCCGCGCCTGCTTCGAGGAACTGGCCGAGCTGCAGGACAACGATTTCGGACTTGTGAAGAAGGGGCTGGTCATGTTGTGCCGCGAGGAGCGCACGCTGGAGGAGGAGGCGCACATGGCCGAACTGGCTCGGAGCATGGGCATCCCGGCGGAGATGCTCGACGCCGCCGGCATCGCCAGGCTCGATCCCTCAGTGACGATGGATGTGCGGGGGGGCGTGTACTTTCCCAAGGACTGCCACCTTTCACCCAACCGCTTCATGGCCGGATTGAGGCGCCTGCTCGAGGCCCAGGGCGTGGCGATTCATTGGAACACCGAGGTCACCGGATGGCGTCGGGAAGGGCGCCAAGTGATCGCCGTGCACACCACCCGGGGGGACATGATGGCGGACCAGTTCGTCCTGTGCGGGGGTGCCTGGTCACCGTCCATTGGCCGGGACCTGGAGCTCTCCATCCCCATGCAGGCCGGCAAGGGATACAGCCTCACCCTGGAGCGCCCGCGCCAATTGCCCACCATTTGCGCCATCTTCACCGAGGCACGCGTGGCGGTGACGCCAATGGGATCCTCACTGCGTTTTGGGGGGACCATGGAGATTGCGGGCGTGAATGACACGGTGGATCCGCGCCGGGTGCGCGGCATCGTGAAATCGGTGCCCCGGTATTACCCGAAGTTCAAGACCGGCGATTTCGAGGACGTGTCGGTCTGGCATGGGTTGCGTCCGTGTTCGCCGGACGGCCTGCCCTATCTGGGGCGGGTGCGGCGGTATGACAATCTTGTCCTGGCCACGGGGCACGCCATGCTTGGCCTGAGCCTGGGTCCGATCACGGGGCGGTTGACGGGCGAGATCCTCGCCGGGGACGCGCCATCCATCGACTTGGGATTGCTGGATCCGGAACGATACGCCTGAGCGCTTGGCGGGTAGGCGGTGGGCAGAAGGCAGAAGGCAGAAGGCAGAAGGAGGATTGGGTGGGTGGTGGGTGGAAGATGGAAGTGACAAGGTAGAATGCGAAATGAAGACAGGTGGCGAGCGGAATGGGAGGGGCAAAGAGATGGACGGGCCGCCTTTCCATTACTGTCTGCGCTGTGGCGCCGAAGGTTTGGAGCGGGTGACGCACATGGAGCTTCTCTGCCGCGGCTGCGGCTACCGGCAATTCCTCAATCCGGCGCCTGCCGTGGTGGCCATTCTGCGGGATGCCGCGGGGCGCCTCCTGCTCATCGAGCGTGCGCGGGACCCGGGTCGTGGCCAACTGGCATTGCCTGGCGGGTTCGTGGAGCCTGGGGAGACGGCGGAGGAAGCGCTGCGACGGGAGTTGCGCGAGGAGGTGGCGATGGAGCCGGAGTCGCTGCAGTTCATGATTTCGTTGCCCAATCGCTACCATTTCCAGGGGTGGAATTCGCCGGTGCTGGACCTGTTCTTCACCGGAACGCTGGCGTCATTTGACGGGGCCAGGGCTCAGCCCGGGGAGATTGCCTCGGTGCAGGTGGTGGAGGCAGGCGCGGTGCCGTATGAGCGTATTGCCTTCGAGTCCAATGCCCAGGCCCTGCGCCATTACGAACGGACCCTGGCGGATCGTTGATCCGTGGTGGATGTGGCCGCGGCGAACCGGCCGCGATTGAAGGCGGGCGTCCCACAGGAGTAAGAATACGTCATTCCCCAGACGCTGCTGGGGAAAGAAGGCGGCGCAGCGGATTGCGACACAAGGTGAAGCATGGTCGGCCAGAGCACTCTACATCTCACCCTATCAAAAGCCCCTCACCCCATCCCTCTCCCGGCGGGAGAGGGCGGCCCGTCCTCTCCGCTCAAACCTCTCACCGATCCCGGCTCGCTGTTCCCTCTCCCCTCGGGAGAGGGCCAGGGTGAGGGGCCCGGTAAAACGACAACATGTGGGTCGTTCGTTTCGGATAAAGGCAAATTCTGCAGGTGCAGGGCAACCCAGCCTCACGCATTTCCAATCCCACCCCGAATTCTCCGTTCACGAATTCCGCGTTGAACTGCCCGGCGCCCCGTGTTACATCTCGTGGCACAACCCGAAACCACTTGGGGACCTGTGTTTTTCACTCCCACACACGTTGCAGGTTCCCGGAGAAGGGCTACGACATGAAGAGACGTTCGATTTGCTTGTGGGGCGGTATTCTGGCCATGGCGCCGTTATTCCTGCCGGGGCCCTCCATGGCCCAGGAGGTCACCGGGCCCATCATTCTCCCACCGCCATATCTCCCGACCGTTGTCAGCGTGATGGCGGCGGATGCGGTGGCCACGGAACCCGGGGCGGAGGTCGGGCCCATTGATCATTCCGACCCGGCCGCGTTCGCGGTCTATCGCGACACCCATTTGGAGCTGGATCTGGTGGTGTTCTACCGGCTTGACGGCACGGCCGCCAATGGCAAGGACTATGAGGCGTTGACGAGTGAGGTGTTGATCCCCGCCGGCCAGCACGCCGCGCGCATCGTGGTTCAGCCCCTGGCCGACGGAGAGGAGGAAGGCGTGGAGGAGGTGCGCCTGACGATCCTGCCGCCGGTCTGCATCGCCATTTATCCCCCGCCTCCGGAGTGTTACACCGTGGGTCGCCCGGAATCCGCCGTGGTGTACATCCGCGACTCTGCGGACACTCCCATCAATCGCCCGCCCCGGGCCGAGATTGTGCGTCCCAGTGACGGTGACGTCTTCAAGCTTGGCGAAGCGGTCCCCGTGGAAATTGTCACGCGTGATCCGGATGGCTATGCGCCGCGAGTGGCCCTCTATGCTGATGGCGCCGTGGTGGCTGAAGGTTCCATCGAATTCATCATGGCCCCGCCGCCGGGCGAGCCGATTCACTTTGAGTTGACATGGGAGTCTCCCCCGCCCGGCCCGCACGTGCTGCGCGCCCTCACCACCGACAATCAAGGCGCTGAAGGTTGGTCCGAACCGGTGGTGATCCACGTGGACGGCCTTCCCGAACTGCCGGAAGTCAACGTCGTCGCCACCGATCCCGAGGCGGCCGAGCCGGATGCCGTGCCGCCGGACATGGAACGGCCGCTCATCCTCGACACGGGCACGTTCACGGTGACACGCCGGGGCGGCGGTGTGCAGGAGCCGTTGACAGTCTTTTTCCTACTGGGTGGGACAGCGCGCAATGGCGAGGACTACGAGATGATCCCGTGGACGGTGACTATTCCGGCGGGAGCGGAGGAGGCGAGGGTCGAAGTTCTGCCCCTGGACGACGATCAACCGGAGGGCAAGGAGACCGTGGAACTGCTCCTGATCCAGCCGCCCTTGCTGGGCCCTGTTGAGTCCTCGGATGGCAGCCTGCCTGGCTTTTACCCGGTGCTCACCTATCGCATCGGTCCGCACGACCACGATACCGTGGTCATCGTGGACAACGACGGCGACGTCCCCCAACCGCCGCGGGTGGCAATTGTGAGGCCGGAGAGCGGCACCACGTTCCTGGCCCCGGCTACCATCGCCTTGGTGGCAAAAGCAGCCGATCTGGATGGCGAGGTCGAGCAGGTGGAGTTTTTCGCCAATGGCGAAAGCCTGGGCTTGGGCATACCGGTGGACGTCCTGGCTGACGAAGTGGACGCCCGCTACTTCCGCTTCACGTGGACGGAGGTTCCCGTCGGCGGCTACCGGTTGGTGGCCGTCGCGACCGACCAGCAGGGGCTTCAGGGTGAATCGGAACCTGTGCTCGTCAAGGTGACCGACGATGTCCCGCCCCCCGATGTTTTGCCGGTGGTGCGCATCCGCGCGCGGGATCCCGTCGGGTCGGAAAGGGCCGACTTCGGAGGCACGCCGACCATCACCTTCCGAATCTTCCGCCAGGGGGTGACGGAGGAGTCGTTGACGGTGTATCTCCACATTGGTGGCAGCGCCGTGAACGGAAAGGATTACGAGCGGATTCCCATGACCGCGACGATCCCCGCCGGGTTTGAGGGAGTGGACGTCATGGTCACACCCATCGACGATGAGGAGCCTGAGCGAGCTGAATGCGTGGTGTTGACGCTGGCCTTGCCCCCCACTGATCCCGCGGCCTTCATGGCCCCGCCGTATCTCATCGGGCATCCCGGCCGTACAGGCGCCTTGATCCTCGACAATGACCACGACCGCGACCATTGCATCCGGCTGGAGGACGGGACGTTTCATCTTTGCCGTGATCCGGATGGGGCCCATTGCTTCCGGATCGAAGCCTCGGACGACATGAGGCACTGGGAAGTGTTGACCGACCAATCCGTCTCGGACGGGGCGCTTCACTACGTGGATCCCGACGGACCGCTGCATCCGAGGCGATTCTACCGAGTCCGCCCGATTTTGTGCCCGATCGGGCTGCATTAGCAGGCCGATCGGGGCGGGTTGGTAGTCCCGCCTGCGGGAGCAATTTCGGTTCATGGGGAGGTCCCTGTTCCTTTGGGGTCTGCTCACGGCCCATGAACCAGGCATATCGATTACGAGCACGAGCACGAGCACGAGAGCATGCCCCGTAGCCGCCGCCGTGAGGCGGCGGACTCTGTCGTAGTGGATAACGAGAACATCCACCCCCTCACGGGAGGTCGCTACGCGTCTCGTGGCGGATTCCACTTCATGGGGAGATGCCTGATCGTTTCGGACCGGCTCACGACCCATGAACTTTGCAACTCCCGAACCGGCTAAAGCCGGGACTACAAACGCAGCGGCCTCAGTTTGTCGTCTCGGCTCTGGCTCATGGGTAGGGGGAGGGCGGACTCGGGCATTTCCGACCTTCCCGACCCCCTCGTCAAAATTTCGTGAGGGAATCCTTGGAATCGTGCGGTGACCTGGTGTATATATGCCGGCGTTCCACCGCTGGAAGTCTATGAGACTAACGAGTCGTACTATCGTTGGAAGCGGCACTTGCTCCTTTCCTGCCTGCTTGATACGTCCCCTTAAGGTCCTGGGTTTGCTTTTGCTATTCCTTGGCGGACTGGGGGTTGCGCAGGCCGCTCCTCCGTCCAATGACCATTGTCAGAACGCCGAGGTGATTCCTGGCAACCTCGGTTTCCCCATTCTCAGCTCCGTCATTCAGGACATCTCAGAGGCGGATCCGCTGAGCACGGACCTGGTGGACATCGTCGAGCCCGAATGCATCGGGGGCGTCAGCCGATCGGTCTGGTTTCAGTTCACTCCGCCACAAACCGGGCTGTATCGGGTTTCGGTGGGCCGTTTCACCGCCACGACGGTGATCGACACGGTCCTGGCCATGTACACCTCGGCCGATGGCTGCAATGGTCCCTTCACTTCGGTGGCCTGCAATGACGACGCGGGCACGGAGGATCCCGACGTGCTTCGTTCCGCCTTCATGGCCCAACTGCAGGCGGGAGTGACCTATTACATCGTAGTGTGGCAGTTGGGCGACTATCCGCCCGACGTGGGAGCCACCGCGATTCAGGTGCGCATCAGCGTGCCGGCGCCGGCGCCGGTCAACGACATCTGCACCAATGCCATTTCAATCCCGGGCGCCGGTCCATTCCCTTACAGCACTGAAACCGTGGAGACCCTGTTGGCGACGGAATCGCCCGAGGATCCCATCCCCTCCTGTCGTGAAACCGATTACACAATGCGGACGGTGTGGTATGAGTTCACCCCCACGCGCACGGCCCTCTACAGCCTTGCCACCTGCGTCGGCACCGAGACCCGGGTGCTGGACACGGTGATTTCGGTCTATACCTCCACCAACGGCTGTGCGGGTAACTTGGAGGAGGTGGCGTGCAATGATGATTGGTGCGACTTCAAGTCCACCGTGCGCATGACGATGCAGGCAGGCACCACGTATTACATCATGGTGTCGGACGGCGAGGAAGAGCCCGCGGTGGATGACTCCGAAGTCCAGCTGCGCATCACCAACCCGGCCGAGGCCATCACCCTGCCGGCGTCCGGGATCACATCCTTGGGCGCGACGCTGAACGGCATCGTCCGGCCCAATGGCCTGACGACGACCTTTTACTTCGAGTATGGGGTGGGAACGAGTTTCGACCAGCGGGGTCCAGTGCGCATTCTCTTTGGCTCGGTCAGCGAGGCGATGACCAACCATGTGGTGACCAACATCACCGCCAACACCCTCTATCGCTTCCGCCTGGTGGCCAGCAATTCCAACGGGGAATCGATCGGCGAGGAACTCCCCTACATGTACAGCACCAACCAGCCTGTTCTGGAAGGCCTGTCGATCCCGGTCAGCGGTGGGAGCTTCCAGTTCCAGTTCAGTGGATCGGCCGGCCAGATCTACGGCGTGGATCGATCCACCAACCTGGTGCACTGGGAATCCCTGGGCATGCCGATGGACCTGGGCAATGGCCTGTTCAACTTCCTCGACACCGATCCGCCCACGGTTCCGGCCCGGTTTTATCGCGTGGTGGTCCCATAACTGGGGGCCCCTCCCGCGACATCCTTGTTTCGTCTGCCAACCCTCAGCGTGGACACGACGCGCGGCTCTTCATGGGGCCGCGCGTCGCTGTTGAATGCAAAGATGTGACCCCTTTGACCACATTACCCCCTTCGAGAGCTTTGGGGTCAGCCCTTGATTTAATACTTAAAGGCCAGCCGCCCCCCTGCGCATAGCCTCG
>Ga0302046_10000664_pt1 | contig 33657 bp, 27 predicted proteins | sample RVTome_11_FD_200261 | JGI IMG/M metagenome (GOLD analysis project Ga0302046, IMG submission 200261) | Soil microbial communities from uranium-contaminated site in the Upper Colorado River Basin, Wyoming, United States - RVT147D111 (version 2) ...
TCCCGGCCTCGTGGTCCCGGGACCCTCCGCACTGCCTCCGGCCCGGTCGCGCTATCGCCAGTCCGTCCGCTCGAACACGCGCGCCTCGATGAAGAGCTCGAGGAGCGCGCCGTCGAGCGCGCCCGCCCGGTGCTCGTCGCGCAGGGTGTCGAGCGCGTCCTCGACGCGCACCGCCTTCTTGTAGGGGCGGTCGGTGGCGGTGAGCGCGTCGTAGATGTCGGCGATCGTCATCATCCGTGACTGCACCGGGATCTGGGCGGCGCCGGAGCCGAACGGATAGCCGGAGCCGTCCAGCTTCTCGTGGTGCGAGCGCGCGATCTCGGGGATCCGTCTCAGCTCGCGCGTCCACGGGATCTGGGCCAGGAACTGGAAGGTGTGCACGACGTGCTGCTGGATCTCCCGCCGCTCGGCGTCGGTGAGGCTGCCCCGGGTGATGGCGAGCACGCCGGCCTCGTCCGGCGTGAGCACGGTGCGGCGGCGGCCCCGGTGATCCTCCCACGAGCGCGCCGTGATCCGCAGCAGCTCGGCGGCGAAGTCGTGGGGGTGCACGGCGGGCTCGTTCACGGCCAGGACGACGTCCAGGGCCTCGTTCAGCTCGGCGATGGCGGCGGCCAGCTGGGCGTCGAGCCGGGCCGCCTGCTCGGCGTACCCCTGCCCGCCCCGCCGCACCGCCCAGTCGAGCTTGCGCCGGGTGGCGCCCAGCTCGAGGTCGCGCATCAACAGCTCGATGCGCTGCCGGATGCGGTCGAGGTCGGCCGGGTAGAGCTTCTTGGACTTCACGAGCACGTGCTCCCGCACGCCCACCTTGCCGAAGTCGTGCAGGAGCGCGGCGTAGCGAAGCTCGCGCAGCTCCTCGGGGGTGAAGCGCACGTCGCGGTACGGGCCCCGCTGGCAGCGGCCCACCGCCTCGGCCAGGCCCACCGTGAGGTCGGCCACACGGAAGGAGTGGCCGAACGTGCTCGGGTCGCGCGACTCGATGGCCGTCACCGAGGCTTTCACGAATCCCTCGAACAGGTCGCTGATGCTGTCGTAGAGCCGGCGGTTGGCCAGGGCCACCGCGGCCTGGGAGGCGAGGGAGCGGGCCAGCCGGACGTGGCGCTCGCCGAACGGGCCCACGTGGCGCTCGACGTCCGCGGCCGCGGCCAGCCGGCCTTCGAACTCCGGTTTGCAGTTGATGAGCTGCAGGGCGCCCAGCGTCTGGCCCTGGGGCGTCCGCATCGGCACCACCAGCATCGATCTCGTGCGGTAGCCCGCGTGGTCGTCGAACCAGCGGTTGATGCGGAACGGCGAGCCGGCCGGCGGCGCGTAGGCGTCCGCCAGGTTCACGACCTCGCCCGTGAGCGCCACGTGGCCGGCCACGCTCTCGCCGTCGAGCGGCAGCGTGACCGCCTGGAACGTGATCTCGACGCTCTCGTTGCGGGCCAGGGCGAAGCGCAGGCGCGCGACGCCGTCGGGCGCCTCCTCGACGAGGTACAGCGAGCCGGCGTCGCTGCGCGTGATCTGGCAGGCCTTGGTGAGGATGGTGTCCAGCAGGACGTCGAGGTCGCGCTCGGCCGAGAGCTGGAGCCCGATGGCATTGAGCTCGCCCAGCTCGCGCTCGAGCCGGGTGCGCTCGGCCGCGGCGTCGAGATCGGCGAACGCGTTGGCGACGGCCCGCACCATCAGTGGCCGCCCGGTGCCGGCCGGCACCAGGGCGTACCACGCGGCCGGCCACGGTCCCGGCGCCGCCGCATCGACGACGCCGACCAGGCGCGACCGCTCGGCCGGCGGCGGCCGGTCGGGATCGGACGTGAGGACCACGCTCTCCGCCGCCTCCGCCGGCGCCCACGGCTGCACGTCGAACTCGTCGGCGAGCAGGGAGGCGGCGGCCGCGGCGGCCGGCGAGCCGGGGTCGTAGAGCACCCGGCGGCGCATGGTGGCAGCCTAGTGCCCCGGGCGCCCGCGAGTCAAATGCGGTGGGGCCGTTTGCCGACCCGTTCAGGGCACTAGAATGGCCCCGTGACGCGCTTCGCCGAGTTCGCCGCGCTGGGACGGCGCCTGGAGGCGACCCCCGGCCGCCTCGAAAAGCGCCGGCTCGTGGCCGACTTCCTGAAGGCGCTCGACGCCGCCGAGGTCGGGCCGGCGGTGGCATTCCTCACCGCCCGGGCGTTTCCAGCCTCCGACCCCCGGGTGCTGGGAGTCCGCGGACTGCCGCGCGTGCCGGCGGTCTCCGACGCCAGCCTGACGCTGTCCGACGTGGGCGCCGCCTTCGCCGCCGTGGCCGAGGCCACCGGCGGGGGATCGCGCCGTGCGCGGGAGGCCCGCCTGGCCGAGCTGGCGGCCCGCGCCACCGCCGAGGAGCGAGAGTTCCTCGAGAGGATCATCGGCGGCGAGCTGCGGACCGGCGTGTCCGAGGGCCTGGTCCTCGAGGCGATAGCCGCCGCCGCGGGCGCCGATTCCGCGTCCGTGCGCCGGGCCGCGCTCTTCCTGGGGGACCTCTCGGCGGTGGCGGTGCTGGCCCGCGCCGGCGGGGCCGAGGCGCTGGCCGGCGCGGCCCCGCGGCCGTTCGTGCCGCTGCTGCCGATGCTCGCCGAGATCGCCGCCGACCTCGACCAGGTGCTGGGGGCCCACGGCGGCCGCACCGCGCTCGAGTTCAAGTACGACGGCGCCCGGGTCCAGCTCCATCGCGAGGCCGCCCGGGTCGGCATCTGGACGCGCCGCCTGTCCGACGTGACGCGCAGCCTGCCCGACGTGGTGGCCGTCGCGCGCGAGCTCGCGGGGGCACCGTTCATCCTCGACGGCGAGGTCGTGGCGCTGGACCGCGCCGGACGGCCGCTGCCATTCCAGGAGCTGATGCGCCGGTTCCGGCGCGTCCACGGCGTCGACGCGCTCGCCCGCGAGATGCCGCTGGCCCTGCACTTCTTCGACTGCCTGATGATCGACGGGCGCTCGCTCATCGACGCGCCGTACGCGGTGCGCTGGGAGGCGTTGCGCCGGGTGACCGGGGATCGCCATCTGGCCGAGCGCACGGTGGTGGACACGGTCGAGGCCGCGCAGGCGTTCCAGGCGCGCTCGCTGGCGGCCGGCCACGAGGGCCTGATGGCCAAGGAGCTGGGGTCGGCCTACGAGCCGGGCGGCCGCGGGAAGCGATGGTTCAAGGTCAAGGCCGCCGACACGCTCGACTGCGTGATCGTCGCCGCCGACCGCGGCTCGGGCCGGAGGGTGGGCTGGCTGTCGAACTACCATCTGGCGGTGCGCGACGGCGAGGGGTTCGCCGACGTGGGCAAGACCTTCAAGGGCCTGACCGACGCCGAGTTCGCCGCCATGACCGAGCGGCTGCACGCGCTGGCCGTCGGCGACGACGGGTATACCGTCCGCGTGCGGCCGGAGGTCGTCGTCGAGGTCCAGTACAACGAGATCCAGCGCAGCCCGACCTATCCCTCCGGCCTCGCCCTCCGCTTCGCCCGCATTGCGCGCCTCCGCGACGACAAGGGCCCCGGCCAGGCCACGACGCTGGAGGAGCTGCGGGCTCTCTACGAGCGCCAGTTCGCGACGAAGGGCCGGACAGGGTAGAATCGCGCCTCGTGATCTCGCGCGTCTCCACCGGCGTTCCTCGCCTCGACGAGATGCTGGGTGGCGGCCTGCTGCCCGGCACCCTGGCCGTCGTCTACGGCGCCACCGGCATCGGCAAGACCCACCTGGGCCTGACGTTCGCCGACCGCGGGCACACGGCCGACGGCGCCCGCGGCGTGGTGCTGGACCTGAATGGCCGGGGCGACTCCCAGCAGCACGACGAGTACGCGGCGCGCCTCTTCCGCTGGCCGCTGAAGGCGTGGAGGCACACCGTCACCCCCATGGCCGATCCGTACCCGGCGCCCGCCGAGATGGAGGCCCACTACTCGAACGCGCTCAGGTGGGTCGGCCGCGTGCGCGACTTCCAGGTGCCCACGCCGGACGGCTCGTCCGAGTTCGACTGGAACTGGAAAGCGGCCTACAACCACGCGCTCCACACCGTGGGCCCGTTCTTCTACTTCCACTTCGCCGCCGGCACCCGCCGGGTGGTCGTGGACGGCGTCGAGCCGATGGACTCGCCGGCCGACTCCATCCAGTTCTGGATGTTCGACGAGCTGTACCGCAAGACCATCCACCGCGACGCCGAGACGCTCGGGATGGAGATCTGCCTGCCGGTGTGGAAGCACCGGGAGTTCATCGAGGCCCACCGGTACGATCACGCGCAGATCACCACGCTGCTGCTCGTCACCACCGAGGAGACCCGGCTGGAGGACCTGCTCGCCCGCAAAGTCGCCACCGGCGACATCGGCGCCACCGCCAACACCATCGTGGTGCTCGGCAGCGAGCGGGTGGGCTCGCGGCTCGCCCGCATGCTGTGCGTGGTCAAGCACCGCGGCAGCGCGATGAGCGACGAGATCGTCGAGTACCGCGTGACCGACCGCGGCTTCACCCTGGACTGATCGGGCGCGGCCGGTGGCCGGCCCCTCGCCGCCGCCGTGGGACCCGGCGCTGCCCTGCATCGACGCCCACGTACACCTGCACCCCGGGCCGCTGGCCCGGGCGATCGAGCGGTGGTTCGCCGGTCACGGCTGGGTCAACGCGCATCCCTTCGAGCCGGCGGCCGTGGCCGACACCCTGCGCGCCCGCGGCGTCCGGCGGTTCTGCTTCTTCTCCTACGCGCACCGCCCCGGGATGGCCCGTGAGCTGAACCGCTGGCTGGCCGCGACGGCGGCGGCGCTGCCGGAGGCCGTCGCGCTGGGCACGCTGCACCCCGACGACGCCGATCTCGACGTGGTGGCCGCCGAGGCCACGGGGGAGCTGGGGCTGCGCGGCTTCAAGTTCCACCACTCGGTCCAGCGCTTTCACGTGGACGACGCGCGGCTGCTGCCCGTCTACGAGCGCGCCGAGGCGGCCGGCCACGTCTTCGTGCTGCACGTGGGCACGATGCCGTACCGCGACCCGTTCACGGGGGTCGACCGGTTCCGCCGGGTGATGGAACGCTTCCCGAGGCTGCGGGTGTGCGTCGCCCACATGGGCGCGTTCCAGAGCGCGGAGTTCCTGGCCCTGCTCGCGCGGTATCCTCATCTCCACGTGGACACCACCATGGCCATGAGCCCGCGCGCGACGCCCTTCGTGGGGACCGATCCCACCGCGGTGACGGACGCCGACCTGGTCCGGCATCAGGACCGCGTGATGTTCGGCTCGGACTTCCCGCTGATCCCCTACGACTACGACGAGGAGCGCCGGTGGGCCTGGGCGCGCCCGCTCGCGGACGGCGTCCGCCGAAAGATCTTCCACGACAACGCGCTCCGCTTCTTCGGCTTGCAGTAAAGTGGGGGGCCCCGATATGGCCCCCCACACCCCCCACACGCTCGGACCGTCACGGCTGAGCCGTGACGGTCCTCGATCACCCCGTTCGGAATGGGGGCCCTCACATGGCCCTCCCACCACCGGCGTTCGGCGCGCCCCGGCCTTGCCGGGGCTCGCCTCCATTGCCGGGGGCGTGCATGGGCGCTGAGCTCGAGCTGGGCCGTTTGGCGCCGGCGGCCGTCGCGCTCCTGCGCGCTGCGCGGGCGGAGGCCCGAGGCGGGCGCGGCCTCGTGCTGGTCGGTGGCGCCGTGCGCGACGCGTTGCTGGGGCGGCCGTCCCTCGACCTCGACCTGGCGCTGCCGAGCGGGGCGCTCGCCCTGGCCGAGCGGCTGGCGGCTCGCCTCGATGCCACCGCCGTCGTGCTGGACGCCGAGCGCGGCGCCGCCCGGGTGGTGCGGCCCGGCGTGCGAGTGGACCTCAACGCGTTCCGCGCGCCCACCCTCGCGGGCGACCTCGCCGCGCGAGACTTCACCGTCAACGCGCTGGCGGTTCAGCTCGACGCGCTGCTGGCCAGGGGACGGGCGCCGATCGTGGACCCGACGGGGGGCCGGGCCGACCTGCGGGCGCGCCGGCTGCGACCGGCCGGCCCGCGCGCGCTGGCCGAGGACCCGCTGCGCACCCTGCGGGCGGTACGCCTGGAGGCGACGCTCGGCTTTCGCCTCACGCCGGCGGCAGCCCGCGCGGTGCGAGCCGCCGCGCCGGCGCTGGCCGGCGTCGCGCCCGAGCGGGTGCTCGACGAGCTGGTGGCGCTGCTCCGGTTGCCGGCGACGGGGCGGGCGTTGCGCCGCGCCGACGCGCTCGGCCTGCTGGGCGTGATCCTGCCGGAGATCGGCCCCATGCGGGCGGCCGCCCAGCCGGCGCCGCACCGCTTCGGCGTGCTCGAGCACTCGCTGCGTGCCGTGGAGGCGTGCGACCGCCTGCTCCCGCGCCTGGACGCCCTGGCGCCGTTCGGCGAGGATCTGCGCGCGCATCTGGCGGAAGGGCTGGGGGGCGCGATCGACCGCGCCGCCGTCCTCAAGCTGGCCGCCCTCCTGCACGACGTGGCCAAGCCCGAGACGCGGCAGGTGGTGGCCGGCCGCGTGCGGTTCTTCGAGCACGACCTGGTGGGGGCCGCCCGCGCGCGCGTCATCGCCGGCCGCCTGCGGCTGCCGGACCGCGCCGCAGCGGTCCTCGAGCGGCTGGTGCGCCATCACCTGCGGCCGATGCACCTGGCCCAGGCCGGCGAGGTGACCCCCCGCGCCCGCTACAGGTTCTACCGCGACCTCGGTCCGGACACGCGCGACCTCCTGCTGCTGGCGCTCGTCGACGCCGCCGCGGTGACGGGCGCCTCGCCGCTGACCGTCTGGCGCGGCGCGCGGCTCATCCGGGAGCTGCTGAGCGGCTGGCCGGAGGCGGAAAGCGCGGCGGCCGCGCCCCCGTTGCTGCGCGGCCACGACGTCATGGCTCGCTACGGCCTGCCGCCCGGGCCCGCGGTGGGCGACCTGCTCGCGCGCGCCCGCGAGGCGCAGGAGCTCGGGCTCGTGCACACCCACGAGGAGGCGCTGGCATATCTTGACTCCTTCGGCGGCGCCCCATAAAGTAGCGTCACTCAACGCGAAGAAACCTCTGTCGCCGAGGAGGCCGCAACCATGAATCACTGGCGCACCGCAGTGGTCGTGTTCTCGATGCTCCTGCTCCCCGTGGCGGCGGTGGCCGCGCCGGCGGGCCGGGTCGTCATCGCCCAAGGCGTGGACCCGACCACGCTCGACATGGCGAACCAGCAGGAGCAGCCCGCCTCCAACGTCGGCGCCCAGATGTTCGAGGCCCTGCTCGAGCGCGATCAGAACCTCAAGCTCGTGCCCATGCTGGCGGCCGAGATGCCCAGGCTGGTGGCGCCCACCACCTGGGAGTTCAAGCTCCGCCGCGGCGTCAAGTTCCACAACGGCGAGGACTTCAACGCGGAGTCGGTCAAGTTCAGTCTCGAGCGGCTGATCAACCCGGCCAACAAGCTGCGCGGCTCGTCGTCGTTCGCGCCGATCGATCGGGTGGACATCGTCGATCCCTTCACGGTACGCATCCACACCAAGAAGCCGTGGCCGGTGTTCCTGAGCCACATCGCCCTGCGGCAGGCCGCGATGTACCCGCCCAAGGAGTACGCCGGCAAGGACACGGCGGCCATCTCCCGCAATCCGATCGGCACCGGCCCCTACAAGTTCGTGCGGTGGGCGAAGGACGAAGAGATCGTGATGGAGGCCTTCCCGGGCTACTGGGGTGGGGCCGCCCGGGTCAAGACCGTGGTGTTCAAGCCGATCCCCGACGACGCGGTACGGGTGGCGGCGCTGCAGAACGGCGAGATCGACGTGGCGGTCAACATCCCGCCGCACCTGGCCACCATCATCGAGAAGCACCCGAAGCTCTTCCTCAGCACCGCCCCGTCCATCCGGACGATCCAGCTGATGATCTACACGCACCAGATGGACGCCCAGCACAAGCCGACCGGGCCGTACAACGGGCCGACCGCCGACAAGCGCGTGCGCCAGGCGATCGCGTACGCGGTGGACGCCGACGAGATCATCAAGAGCGTGATGGACGGCAAGGCGGTGCGGGTGCCGACCATGCTGACCAGCCTGCACTTCGGCTTCGATCCTTCGCTCAAGCCGCTCAAGCAGGACCTCGCCCGGACGAAGAAGCTGCTGGCGGACGCCGGCTTTCCGAACGGGGTGGACATCGTCCTCAACGGCCCGCAGGGCCGGTACGTCCGCGACAAGGAGGTCGCCGAGGCGGTCGCCGGACAGCTGACCAAGGCCGGGATCCGCACGACGCTGCGGACGTTCGAGTTCGTGAACTACCTGAACAACATGGTGTACGTGCACAAGGCGGGGCCGGTGTGGCTCATCGGCTGGGGCCACCCGACGATGGACGCCGAGGCGATCTACGTGCCGCTGTTCAAGGCGCCGAACATCTTCGTCAACTGGCACAACGACGACTTCAACGGGATGGTCGAGGAGGCGCAGTCACAGATGGACGAGAAGAAGCGCCTCGCCCTCTATCACCGGATCAACAAGCTGTGGATCGAGGAGACGCCCGCGGTGCCGCTGTATCAGCAGATCGACCTCTACGGCGCCAACAAGCGTCTGGCCTGGAAGGCGCGCAGCGACGAGCTGATCCGCGCCTACGACATGGCGATCAAGTAGCAGCGAGGAACCGGTGGTGGACCTCGCCACCGGCGAGTAGAATCGAGGAGCGCCGCGGCTCCGCCGGGGCGCGACGAGCGGGTGGGGGCTGGGGGCCATCTCGGGGCCCCCATGTCGATGGGACGCGGCCGTAATTCAGTGGCAGAATGCCAGCTTCCCAAGCTGGACGTCGCCGGTTCGAATCCGGTCGGCCGCTCCAACCTTTCAGGGGGCTACGGTCGTCCGTAGCCCTTTGAAGAGTCTTCGTCAACAGCCCCCTGAAGTGTCTTCGTCAACCGGCGGAGCGCCCGTCAGCGCCCGTGGCGCTCCGGCGTTACGGGCAGGTGGAGCCGCCGTCGGAAGCCGCGGCGGTGCCGTCGCCGCTGGCGCAGATCAGGAAGGTGCCGGCCAGCGCGGTGGCGTACTTGTACGAGGTTCCGGAACCCGTCCAGCCACCCGGCAGCGCAGGCGTGCCGTTGAGGAACGGTCCGGCCACCTGGTTCATCGCGTTCGTCTGCGGCGCGAGCAGCGCGCTGGGCATCGCGCCGTTCTGGCCGACGGCGATCGGGCAGTCGGTGGCGGCCGACCCGTTGTCCGGGAACCCTCCGCAGTGCGTCGAGTACATGCTCAGGGCGGAGGCGATCGCACGAACGTCGGCCTGGGCCTTGGCGAGGCGGGCCCGCGCCTGGATGTTGGTGTAGAGCGAGGTGATGATCGTGGTCAAGATGGCGATGATGGCCACGACGATCAAGAGCTCGATGAGGGTGAAACCGCGCTCATTCCTTGCCAGTCGCACCATAGCTCGTTCGCGCGCCTCCGGGTGGGGACCCCGTGCAGAGCCGATGCCATCCCTGCCGCCGAACGTCCGGATGTGTTGTATTGCGGGAACTTACGTCGTTACGCCCGGGGTGGTTCGGCCACCCCGAGCTACACGGTCCGGCACCCCCCTGACGGAATTCGTCACCCGGCGGGGAGGCGGCGGGTTCGCTTCCTCCCGCCCCCCCGTCGGCTACGCCGTCTTGCGCTCCTGGGGGATCTCACCGCGCCAGGCGCCGGTCTCCCGGCCGCGCGACTCGATGAACTCCTTGAAGCGCTGAAGGTCGCTCTCCACCCGGCGGCTCACCACGCCGAGCGCGTCGCCGACGTTCTCCACGACGCCCTGCGGATCGTAATCGAGCTGCAGCATGATGCGGGTCTTCGAGTCGCCGAGCCGGTGGAACGTCACCACGCCCGCGTTGGTGGCACCCGAGCGGGCGCGCCAGGCGATGCGCTCGTCGGGGATCTGCTCGGTGATCTCGGCGTCCCACTCCTCGTTCCTGCCGCCGATCACGGCGGTCCAGTGCAGGCGCTTGTCGTCGAGCTGCCGGACCGTCTGGACGCCCTCCATGAACTTCGGAAAATCCTCGAACTGCGTCCACTGGTTGTAGGCCACGCGCACCGGAACGTCGACGTCGATGGACCTCTCGATGGTCGCCATTTCAGGGCCTCCCCTCGGTACGGATTCAGCACGACACTGCGCAACTTCGATGCCAGGGACTCCCGGCCCGAGCGGCGACGTTCAGGTCCGGGGAAGGAAGTGCGCGAGGAGGGCACGGATCTCGGCGCTGTCCCACTCGCGGGCGCCGAAGGCAAGGCCCAGGGCCTCGCCACCCGGGCGCACGACGAACGTCGCCGGCAGCGAGGTCACCCGCCAGGCGCTGGAGGCGCGCAGGTCGGCGTCGAGCAGGATGGGGAAGGTGAGGCCCAGCCGGGAAACGTACGGCTCGAGCAGTGGCCGCGGCGCCCCACGGTCCACCGAGACGGCGAGCACCACGAGGCCGCGGCCGCGGTACTCGCGCCAGAGCGACTCCAGCGTGGGCATCTCGGCGGTACAGGGCTGGCACCAGGTCGCCCAGAAGTTCACGAGCACCAGCTTGTCGGCGTGCTCGGCCAGCGAAACGGTCCCGCCGGCGAGCGTCGGCAGGCTCAAGGCGGGCGTCGGGTGCCCCTCCCGCAGTTCCACGACCCCCGCCCGCTCGAACGCATCCAGGTGCTCGGCGTGCTCGGCCCGGTGGTGCCCGCCCTCTTCCCCCGGCCGGCGCACCGGCAACACCCACAGCATCCCTCCGGCCAGCACCACCGCCAGCACCACCCGCACGACCTGCGGCCGTCGCCCCACCCCGCGGATACTGGACACCCAGGTCTTCATGCGATCAGCAGGTGTGCCCCTCGAGGTTACACCCCGAGCTTCTCACGGGTCACCGGGCTGTCGCGCAGCTCGCGCGACGAGGCCTCGAACACGATCACGCCCTTCTCCATGATGTAGCCCCGGTCGCACACGCTCAGCGCCACCCGCGCGTTCTGCTCGATGAGGAGCACGGTCACCCCCAGGCGCTTGAGCTCGCCGACCATGTCGCGGATGTGGCGGATGAAGGCCGGCGCCAGCCCCTGGGTGGGCTCGTCCATGAGCACGATGCGGGCGCCCGCCATCATGACCCGCGCGATGGCCAGCATCTGCTGCTCGCCGCCGGAGAGCGTCTTGCCCGGCTGGTCCAGCCGCTCGCGCAGCCGGGGAAAGTGCTGGAACACCTCGGCCAGCCGCCGCTCGCGCAGCTCGGTCGAGCGGCGCGGCACCGCCGAGAGCCCGAGGTCGAGGTTCTCGCGCACGGTGAGCCCGGCGAAGATCCGGCGGTTCTCGGGCACGAGGCCCACGCCCAGGCGCGCGATGTCGTGCGGCGCCAGCCGCGTCAGGTCCCGGTCCTCGAACTCGATGGCGCCGCGCCACGGCTTGAGGAATCCGATGATCGTCTTCATCAGGGTGGTCTTGCCCATGCCGTTGCGGCCGAGCAGGGCCACGGCCTCGCCCTTGTGCACCTCCAGCGACACGCCGAACAGGATGGGCGTGGCCCCGTAGCCGGCGTGGACGTCGCGCACGCGGAACACTCAGTCGTCCGCCCCGCCCAGGTAGGCGTCGATCACCGCGGGGTCGTGACGGATCTGCTCGGGCGTGCCCTCGGCGATCTTCTCGCCGAAGTGCAGCACGGCCACCCGGTCGGAGATGCCCATCACGACCGACATGTCGTGCTCGATCAGCAGCACGGTGAGCTGCCGCTCGAGCGCGATCGCGCGGATGAGCGCGGTGGCGTCGCGCGTTTCCCCCGGCGTCATCCCCGCGGTGGGCTCGTCGAGCAGCAGGAGGGTGGGGGCGGTGGCCAGGGCCACGCAGACTTCCAGATACCGCTGCTCGCCGTGGGAGAGGTTCTCGGCCAGCTCGTCCCGGCGGCCGGCCAGCCCGAAGGCCTCCAGCAGGGGCAGGGCGACGCCGTCGACGTCCGGGCGCCGCCACAGGGAGGCCGGCCGCCCGGACTCCGGCGCCCGCGACTGCGCGGCCACCCGCACGTTGTCGAGCACGGAGATCTCGGGGAAGAGGTTGGTGATCTGGAACGTCTTGGCCAGGCCGCGGCGGTTGATTTGCTCGGGCGGCAGGCCGGTGATGACCTCGCCGCGGAAGACGACGCGGCCGGCGGTCGGCTCGTGGAGGCCGGCAATGACGTTGAACAGGGTCGACTTGCCGGCGCCGTTGGGCCCGATCACCGAGAAGACCTGGCCGGCCGTGACCGCGAGGCTGACGCGGGTGAGCGCCGCCAGCGCGCCGAAGTGCCGGGAGACGCCGTCGACCTCGAGGACTACGCCGTCGTGCGCCACTGGCCGAACCCGAGCATCTTGCGGAAGCCGAGCAGCCCCTTGGGCATGAACAGCACGATGAAGACCAGCACGAGGCCGATCACGATGAAATACCAGTCGACGTAGGACGAGACCTTCTCCTGCAGGAGGATGAAGAAGGCGCCGCCCAGGATCGGGCCGGTGAGGGTGCCGATGCCGCCGATCATGACCATGATGATCAGCTCGCCCGAGACCGTCCACAGCATGAGGTCGGGCGTGGCGAAGGCCGAGCGGCCCGGGTACAGCGCGCCGCCGAGCCCGGTGAGCAGGGCGGAGATCATGCACACGGCCATCTTGTAGCGCTGCACGTTGTAGCCCAGGAAGCGCGCGCGGTCCTCGTTCTCGCGGATGGCCACCAGCACCCGGCCGAAGTGCGAGGTGACCACCACCCGGCAGGTGACGTAGGCGAGGAGGAGAAAGACGACGACCAGGTAGTAGTTCCGGAGTGGGCTGTCGATGGCGATGCCGGGGACCAGCTCCGGCGGCGGCACGCCCTGGATGCCGTCCGATCCCCCGAAGGTCTGCGTGTAGCGAAAGAAGGTGAAGACCACCTCGGCGAAGATCAGCGTGAGCAGCGCGAAGTAGATGCCGCGGCGGACGGTGGAGAAGTAGGACACGGCCAGGGCGTAGAGGCCGACGACGACGACGGCCAGGCCCAGGCAGGCCCACAGCGAGGTCACCCCCCGCTCGAGGAGAGCGGCGGTGGCGTAGGCGCCCAGGCCGAAGAAGGCGGCGTGACCGAACGACACGAGGCCGGTGTAGCCCATGAGGAGGTCGAGGCTCATGGCCACGGCGCCGAAGAGCAGGGCGTCGAAGGCCAGCAGCAGGTAGAACTTCGACATGAAGGGCAGCAGCGGCACCGCCGCCAGGGCCGCGAAGGCCAGGAGGGCCCGCCAGCCGAGCGCTCTACTCAAGGACGCCCTCGCGCCCGAAGAAGCCGCGCGGGCGCACGATGAGGACCACGATCATGATCCCGAAGATGGCGATGGCGACGCGCTGCGGGTTCATCCAGAGCGCGAAGAGGCTCTGGGCGATGCCGATGACGAAGGCGGCCACGACGGAGCCCCCCAGCGACCCCATTCCCCCCAGGATCACCACGATGAACGCCAGCAGGATGAACTCCACCCCCATCTGCGGGTAGACGGTGAACACCGGCGCCAGCAGCAGGCCGGCCAGCGCGGCCAGGGCGCCGGAGGCGGCGAAGGTCAGGGTGAACACGCGGCGGACGTTCACGCCGAGCCCGTCCAGCATCTCGGCGTCCTGCACGGCCGCCCGCACGACGATCCCCGCCCGGGTGCGCGTGAAGAACAGCCAGATCGCCAGCAGCAGGGCGGAGGCGGCGGCGAGCAGGAACAGCCGGTAGTTCGGGTAGGTCATGCCCAGCAGCGGGGTCGAGCCCGTGAACGGCGGCAGGATGCGCCGCATGTCGCCGCCCCAGATCTGGCGCACCGCCTCCCGGAAGACCAGGGCCAGGCCGAAGGTGAGGATGAGGCCGTAGAGGGGCTCGCGCCGGTAGAGCGGCCGCAGCGCGACCATCTCGGTGACGGCGCCGACGACGCCGACGAGCAGGGGGGCGGCGATCAGGGCCACCCAGAACGACTGGGTGACCGCGATCACGGCCACCCCGGCGTAGGCGCCCAGCATGTACAGCTCCCCGTGGGCGAAGTTCATGACCCCGAGGAGCCCGAAGATCACGGTCAGGCCCAGCGCCAGCAGCCCCAGCGCGGCCCCGAAGACGAGGCCGTGCAGGAGCTGCGGCAGCAGCACCGCGAGCAGGTAGTCCACGCCCCGGGATCAGTTCTTCTTCTTGATCTCCCACGTGAAGCCGGCCAGGGGATCCTTGCCGACCATCGGCTCGCCGATCGTGTCGCTGCCGGCGATGCGGGCGATCGGCAGGTTCCTGCCCTTCTCCACCCGGTAGAGGTGCATGTCCATCACGACCTGGTGGTCCTCCTTGCGGATGCACTGCCGGCCGATGTGCGTGTTGTCCAGGCACATCCCCTCGTGGGCCGCCGCCACCTTGTCGGAGTCGAAGGTCTTGGCCTTCTCGACGGCGGCCGCCCAGAAGAGCACGGCGTCGTAGGCGCCGGCCGCGATATTGGCGTCGTGCCCGAACTTCTTCTTGAACTTGCTGTTGAAGGCCTGCATGTTCGGATCCGGGTTGTACGCCGAGAAGTGGTTCAGCTGCACGAACCCCTCCATCGGCTCGGCGATGGCCGGCAGGTCCTGCTGGAGCAGGAAGCAGTCGATCCCCGCCATCTTGTACTTCTTCGTCATGCCGAAGGAGTGCAGCTGCGTCATCAGGCGCAGCGAGTCGGTGCCGGCGAAGGCCAGGAAGAGGACGTCGGCGCCCGCGCCGTTGATGGCGCCGAACCACGGGCTGAAGTCCTTGGTGTCCAGGGGGGCGCCGGCCACGCCGACGACCTCGCCGCCCAGCTTCTCGAAGGCCGTCTTGAACTGGCGGCCGTCGGACTGGCCCATCGCGTAGTCGGTGTAGAAGATGTAGACCTTCCTGCCCATCTTGTCGAGGATGTACTTGGCCAGACCGTTGGCCTGCATGCGCGAGTCGGGCTGGTTCGAGAAGTAGTGCTTGTGGAACTTGGTCGTCCGCATGAACTCCGCGCACGAGACCGAGTTCCAGTGGATCGTCTTGTGCTTCCGGGTGACGTCCATCACGGCCATGGTGGCGCCGCTCGACACCGCCCCCACCAGCAGCTTGACGTCGTCTTGCAGGATCAGCTTCTCGGCCTTGCGCACCGCCGGGGCCGGCTTCGTCTCGTCGTCCTCGGACACGACCTCGATGCGGTGGCCGAGCACGCCCCCCTTGGCGTTCAGCTCCTCGACGGCCAGCTGGATGCCCATCGTCTGGTACTTGCCGTAGCCCTCGAACACCCCGACCTTGGAGCCGAGGTCGCCGATCTTCACGACCTTCGACTGCGAGAGCGCCGGGGCCGCCATCCAGACGCCGCCCACGGCCACTGCGACGACCACCACGAGCCAGCTCATCCGCCTCATGCGTCCCTCCTTGGGTTGAGACCGTCGGGCGGGAGACCACGTCCGCGTCTACGGCCTTATAGGGCGCGGTGGGGGGGCTGTCAAGCCGCCGCGCGGGCGCCGTGCGGGCCGGCCGGCCGAAACCGCCGTCGAGGCATCCGGGCTTGACAGACCACGGCCGGCAGGCGCTAGATGCCCGTCACCATGGCGTCCGCCTTCGGCGCGCCCGTCCGCCGGCGCGAGGACCCCCGCCTGCTCACCGGCCGCGGCCGCTACGTCGGCGACGTCGAGCTGCCCCGCCTGCTCCACGTCGTCTTCGTGCGCAGCACCCACGCCCACGCCCGGCTGCGCGCCGTCGATGCTACCCCGGCCACCGCCCATCCGGGTGTCGTCGCCGTCGTGACCGGCCGCGACGCGCTCGTAGCCGGGCGCGGCCTGCGGGCGCGCTCGGCGCTGCCGGGGTACGTCGAGACCGCGCAGCCGCTGCTGGCGTGGCCGGTGGTGCGTCACGCCGGCGAGGCGCTCGCGGCGGTGGTGGCCGTCGATCGCTATACCGCCGAGGATGCCGCCGGGCTCGTGGCCGTCGACTACGAGCCGCGGCCGGCGGCGGTGGACGCGCTGGAGGCCATGCGGCAGGGTGCGCCGCTCGTTCACGAGGCGGCCCCGGGGAACGCGCTCCTCTCCCGCCGCTTCGAGCACGGTGACGTCGAGGCCGCCCTGGCCGGCGCGGCGGTGGTGGTGGAGCGCGCGTTCCGCACGAACCGCCAGACGGCGGCGCCGCTGGAGGGACGCGGCGGCGTCGCCGAGTGGAATGCCGCCGAGGGCAAGCTCACGCTGTGGGCGGGCACGCAGGTGCCCCATCTCGCGCGCCACCTCCTGGCCGGCCTCCTGGGCCTGGCCGAGAACCGGCTCCGGGTCGTCGCTCCCGACGTCGGGGGCGGCTTCGGCGTCAAGGCGATCGTCTACCCGGAGGACGCCGTGCTGTGCCTGCTCGCCATGCAGCTCGGCCGCCCGGTGAAGTGGGTGGAGCAGCGGCGCGAATCGCTGCACGCCTCCGCCCACGCGCGCGATCACCACTACGCCGTTCGCGCCGGCTTCGGAGGCGACGGCCGTCTGCTGGCGCTGGACGTCCGCGCCACGTGCAACGCCGGCGCCTACTCCGTCTCTCCGTGGACCGCCGGCATCGAGGCGCTCATGGCGGGCGGGCTGCTGCCCGGGCCCTACAAGCTCCAGCACTATCGCTGCGACGTCACGGCCGTGGCGACGCACACGACGCCCGCCGGGCCCTACCGCGGCGTCGCGCGGCCGGCCACGACGTTCGTGATGGAGCGCGTGCTCGACCTGGGCGCCCGCGCGCTCGGCCTCGATCCCGTGGAGATCCGCCGCCGCAACCTGATCGGGCCGGACGACCTGCCGTACACCTCGCCCACGCGGCTGGTCCACGACAGCCCGAGCTATCCGGTCTGCTTCGACAGGGTGGTCGCTGCGATCGGCTACGAGGCCTTCCGGACCGAGCAGGCCCGGCTGCGTCGCGAGGGCCGTTACGTCGGCGTCGGCTTCGCCGTCTACAACGAGCTGACGGGGCTCGGCCAGGCGGCATCGGCGGGGCCGCGCATGCCCTTCCGCACCGGTCACGAGGGAGCGACGGTCCGCATGGATCCCTCCGGGGCCGTGACGGTCCTGGCCGGCGTGACCTCCCAGGGGCAAGGGCTCGAGACGACCCTGGCCCAGCTCGTCGCCTCCGAACTGGGGGTGCCCGTCGAGCAGGTGAGCGTCGTGCTGGGCGACACCGACGTGACGCCGTTCGGCCTGGGGGCGTTCGCCTCGCGCCAGGCCGTCATCGGCGGCGGCGCCGTCCTGCGGGCCGCCGGCGCCCTGCGCGACAAGGTCGTGAGGATCGCCGCCCACGTGCTGGAGGCGGCCGTCGAGGACCTGGCGCTGGACGGCGGGCGGGTCGCCGTCCGCGGGGTCCCCGGCCGTGCCGTGGCGCTGTCGGAGGTGGCGCGGATCGCCCACCTGGAGACCCAGCGGCTACCGCCCGATGTGGAGCCCGGCCTGGACGCCACGCGCTTCTACGACCCGATCCGCGGCACCTTCGCCGCCGGCGCCCAGGCGGCGGTCGTGGAGGTGGATCCGGAGACGGGCGCGCTGGCGATCCGGAGGTTCGTGTGCGTGGAGGACACCGGGCGCGTCATCAACCCGCTCATCGTGGAGGGCCAGGTGCACGGCGCCGTCGCCCAGGGCATCGGCGGCGCGCTGCTCGAGCACCTCGTGTACGACGCGGAGGGACAGCTCCTGACGGGGACGCTGATGGAGTACGCGCTGCCGACGGCCGCCGCGATTCCGGCGCTGGAGACGGACCACGTCGAGGAGCCGGCGGCCAACCTGGCCGGCGTCCGCGGCGTCGGCGAGGGCGGCACGCTCGGCCCGGCGGCGGCGCTCGCCAACGCGGTGGCCGACGCGCTGGCCTCGTTCGGCGTCGAGCCGGTCGAGCTGCCGCTCACGCCGGCGCGGCTGTGGAGCGCCTGCGCGCGAGCCCCGCTCAGCGCGCCGGCGGCGCCTCCACGAGGCCGGCCAGGACCGCGGCGATCCGCTGGAACGACTCGCGCACGCGCGCGGCGCTGACGCCGGGGGGCGCCGTCGCCGCGGCGCGCGCCACCGGCTCCGCGTCGTCGTAGGCCAGGCGCATCGCCACCGACGCCCGCGCGTCGCGCCGGCCGACCGCGAAGTCGACGAGGTTGTAGTACCGCCAGATCGCTTCCAGGAAGCGCGACGCGGTCGGCGCCGGGGCCGCTCCGGCGGCGAGCAGGCGGTCGGCCTCGCGGGCCAGGTCGCGGCCGAGGGCGCAGAAGAAGACCATGAGGCCGCGCTCGACCTCGGCGGCATCCCCGGCCTCCAGCGCCGCCCGGGTGCGCGCCTCGAGTCCCGCCGGCAGCGCAGCGGCGCGGGCGCGCATCTCCGCGCGCAGCGGCCCCGCCTCGAACAGGCGGCGGGCCACGTCGAACTTCCCCGCCTCCACCGAGAACTTGACCTGCTTGAAGTTGGTGGTGACGGCGTTGTCCCTGGGCGTGTAGACGCCGGTGTGGTGGGCGGCCGCCGGCGCCGTCGCCAGCGCCACCGCCAGCAGGGCGCCCGCCAGCCCGATGACGCGCGTCATCGGCGCGCCAGGCGGAGGCCGGTGAGCGCCGCCAGCCACACCAGGGCGACGATCGTCGCGCCGCCGAACGGGATCCAGAACACCCACTCGGCGATGAGCTTGCTCTGCTCCACGCCGTAGGCGGGAATGAGCGCGCTCCAGAGCAGATAGCCCAGCGGATAGCCGACGCCGCCGGCCGCCAGGAGGAGGACGAGGGTCCGCCGCACGGCCGGATGCCGGGCCAGTGTCGCGGCCGTCGTGGTCGTCGCGATGATCACCAGCGCCATGCCCTCGGCATGCATGTGGAAGAGCCGGAGCCCGGCGTCGAAGCGGAAGAGCGCCTCGTCGAGCGCGCGCTCGTCCACGTCGCGGACGCCCACCAGGCCGTGGACCATCGGTCGCGCGAGCATCTCGGTCCGCGCCCAGCGCGCCAGCTCGACCTTGAACCGCGCCATCGAGGCGCCGCCCACCTCGGCCGCGACCAGCAGGACGACGGCGGCGAGCAGGACGCCCCGCGGCGGCAGCCGCCAGGTGGGCTCGCCGGTCGAGGGGGGGGCCGGCCGGCGCATCGACGTCCCCCGGCGGGCCAGCGAGATGGCGAGGCCCAGCAGGCCGGCGATGGCGGCCAGGCCGAGCGGGGTGAGCACCCACGCCTCCGCGAGCTCGATCCCGCTGTCCCGGCCCAGCTCGAGCACGGCGAGCGCGTAGGCGAGGTAGCCGAGCGGGAACAGCGCGCCGGTCGCCAGCAGCGTGTAGAGCACGGCGCGGGCCTGGCGGCCGCGCACGAGGCTGGCCACGAGCGCGGAGGCGAAGAAGAGGACGAGCCCCATCCCCTCGGCGTGCGTGTGGAAGAACGATAGCCCGGCCTCGACCGCGAAGACGGTCCGGTCGCGCACGTCGTCGTCGTATTCGGCCGAGCCCGCCAGCCCGTGGGTGATGGGATTCGCCATCACGCGGGCCGCCGCCCAGCGGGCGGTGGCCGGCCGGAGCCGGGAGAGCAGGGCGCCACCGAGCTCGCCGAGCGCGATGACCAGCACGGCGAGGAGGACGACGGCGAGCGGCGGCCGCTTCACGGTGCCGCGACCGTATCACCGGGCGGCTGGTTTGTCATTATGCGGCGGGTGTGGCAAGGTTGCCGCGCCAGGGAGGGCCGCATGCGCAGCGGGGACGAGTACGTCGCCAGCCTGAGGGACGGCCGGGCCGTGTTCCTCGACGGCGAGCGCGTCGACGACGTGACCAAGCACCCGGCGTTCGCGGAGCCGATCCGCCGCGTGAGCCGGACGTTCGATCTCGCGCGAGCCGCCGAGGCCCGGGACGCGACCACCTGCGTCGACCCGGCCACGGGCCGCCGGCACAGCGCCATGTGGCTGGTGCCGCGCTCGGCCGACGACCTCGCCGCCCGCCGGCGGGTGCACCGGCTGTGGGCGGAGCCGTCGTACGGCCTCATGGGGCGGACGCCCGATCACGTCGCCTGCGTGCTCAGCGCCTTCGCAGGCTGGCGGCAGCTGTTCGACCGGGGCGGAGCCCGCTTCGGGGACAACGTCGTGCGGTTCCATGCGCGGGCGCGCGAGGAGGACCTCTACGTCGCCTACGGGATCGTGCCGCTGCAGATCGACCGCTCGCAACCCGCCCACCGCCAGCCCGAGCCGTTCCTGTTTCCCGGCGTCGTCGCGGAGCGCGACGACGGCGTCGTCGTGCGGGGCTGCCAGGGCATCACCACCTCGGCGGTGCTGGCCGACTGGATGCTGGTCTCGTACATCACGCCGCTCCAGCCGGGGGACGACGACTACGCCCTCTCGTTCGTGACCCCGGTCGCCGCGCCCGGCGTTCGCATCCATCCGCGGCGCCCGTACGCCCAGGGGACCACCGGCGTGTTCGACTATCCGCTGTCGTCGCGGTTCGACGAGGTGGACGCGACCGTCGTGTTCGACGACGTGGTCGTGCCGTGGGAGCAGGTGTTCATCCACCGCCGGGTGGATCTGGTCAACGCCCAGTTCCACGAGACCCCCTCGCACACGCTGGCCAACTTCCAGTCGCTCGTGCGCTTCACGGTGAAGCTGGAGTTCATGGCCGGGCTGGCGCTCCGGCTCCTGGAGGTGCACGCGGGCGAGCGCAAGCCCGAGGCCCAGGCCTCGCTCGGCGGCGACATCGCCGCCCTGTGCGCGGCCTTCGACGCCATCGTGCAGGCGGCCGAGCGCAATCCGCTGATCCTCGAGGGGGTGGCGCGGCCGCACCCGCAGTACGTCTATGCCGGCATGAGCCTGCAGCGGAGGCTGATCGTGGACATGCTCCGGGCGATCCGCGAGCTGGCCGGCGGGGCCTTCCAGCAGCTGCCGTCGTCCGAGGCCGGGTTTTCGAGCCCCGATACGCGCGCCGACTTCGAGCGGTACTTCCGCGGGGCGACGGCGACCGCGCGCGAGCGCGTGAAGCTGCTCAAGCTCGTGTGGGACTTCGTGGGGACCGAGTTCGGCGGGCGCCAGCTCCAGTACGAGATGTTCTACTCCGCCTCCCAGCCGGTCGTGAACACGCGCATGTTCCGGGCCTACGACTGGGCGCGCGCGACGGCGGCGGTCGACCGGTGCCTCGGCGAGTACGCGTGACGCTGCTTGGGCGTGGCGACGCTCGCGCGCCGGGGGATGGAAGCCGGGGGGCTTCGGTGCGCCCGCCGGCTCGCCTGTGGTTGCTCGCGTGACGACCTTGGGGCTCGTCAACCTCGGGGCGCTGGCCACGGGCATCCTTGCCAGGCCGCGGGCGGAGGTGGAAGCGATCCTCGTCGAGGGCGGGCGGATCAGCGCCCTCGGCTCGGCCAGCCGGACGGCGGCCGGGCGGGCGGATGTCGTCATCGACTGCCGGGGGACCACGGTGATGCCGGGTTTGATCGACTCGCACTGTCACGTGGTGCTCGGGGACTACACGCCGCGGCAGAAGACGGTGGATTTTCTGGAGTCGTACGTCCACGGGGGGATCACGTCGGTGGTGTCGGCGGGGGAGGGGGTGCATGCGCCGGGGCGGCCGCACGATGCGGTGGCGTCGAAGGCGCTGGCGATCGCGGCGGCGAAGTGCTTCGAGGGGTTCCATCCCAACGGGATGAAGGTCAATGCCGGGTCGGTGGTGCTGGAGCCGGGGCTCACCGACGACGATTTCGCCGAGATGGCGAAGCACGGAGTGCGCCACGCCAAGTACGGTTTCGGGGGCTACGCCCACCCCCGGGAGGGGGAGCCCGACATCCGGCGGGCGCAGAAGCACGGGCTGTGCGTGATGTCGCACAGCGGGGGGAACTCGATCCCGGGGTCGAGCCCGATCACCCACGACGTGCTGCTCCACCTCCGGCCCGACGTGTGCGGCCACGTCAACGGCGGCACCACGTCGCTCGACGAGGACGGGCTGCGGGCGATCGTCGGCGAGACGGCGATGGCGCTGCAGATCGTGCAGGCCGGCAATCTCAAGTCGGCGCTCTTCATCCTGGGGCTCGCCGGGGAGGCCGGCGCGCTGCCCCGCGTGTGCGTCGCCAGCGACACGCCCACCGGGACGGGGGTGATGCCGATGGGGGTGCTGAAGAGCGTCTGCGAGCTGGCATCGCTGGGCGATCTGGCGCCCGAGACCGTGATCGCCCTCGCGACCGGCAACAACGCGCGGGTGTTCCGCCTCGGGACCGGCACCCTGGCGGAGGGGATGCCGGCCGATCTGGTCGTGTGCGATGCGCCGGCGGCCTCGCGCGCCGCCGACGCGCTCGGCGCCATCGCCCGCGGCGACATCCCGGGAATCTCGGCGGTGGTCGTCGACGGCATCGTGCGGGTGGGCCGCAGCCGTAACACGCCACTGGCCAAGCGGCTGGCCGCGATCACCGGCGCGGCGGTGGCGGGCGCGGGGCACTGAGGGACCCGCCGTGCGCTTGACACGGACGCGCGGGCTGGCTAGAGTGCGACGCCCCTCATGAGCTCAAGCGGCTGGATCGGCAAGTCGGTGCCGCGCGTCGAGGACGGGCGGCTGCTGACGGGCCGCGGCACCTTCATCGACGATCACCCGCCGGTGGCCAACCTCTGCCACGCGGCCATCGTGCGCTCGCCCCACGCGCACGCCCGCATCCACGGTTACGACCTCACGGCCGCGCTGTCCATGGACGGCGTGATCGGCGCCATCACGGGCGCCGACGTGGCCGCCGCCTGCAAGCCCTTCGGCGTCGGCGTCACCACCCCCGTGCACTACTACCCGGCGGCCACCGACAAGGCGCGCTTCGTCGGCGAGCCGGTGGCGCTGGTCGTCGCGCGCGACCGCTACCTGGCCGAGGACGCGGCCGAGGTGGTCGGGGTCGACTACGAGCCGCTGCCGGCCGTGGTGGATCCCGAGAAGGCGCTCGAGCCCGACGCGCCGGTCCTGCACGAGCGGGTCGGCTCCAACCTGGCCGGCCACCGGCGTCTCGTCTACGGCGATCCCGACGGCGCCTTCGCCCGGGCCGACGTGGTGGTCCGCGAGCGGTTCCGCTTCCCGAAGTACGGCTCGACGCCGATCGAGACCTACGGGGTGATCGCGCGCTGGGACCCCCTCGACGGCGTGCTGACCGTCTGGTCCAACTTCATGGGGCCGTTCATCATGCACCCGCTGGTCGCGCGGGTGCTCGGGCTGCCCGAGAACCGGCTGCGCTTCATCGTGCCGCCCGACATCGGCGGCTCGTTCGGCATCAAGAGCAGCATCTACCCGTACCTGGCGCTGGTCGGCCTGGCCGCCATGAAGCTCGGCGTGCCCGTGAAGTGGATCGAGGACCGCCGCGAGCACCTGCTCGCCTCCTCCAGCGGCACCGACCGCGTCGCCTGGCGGGAGCTGGCGGCCACGAACGACGGCACGATCCTGGGCATGCGGTTCAAGTGGTACGACAACGTCGGCGGGTACATCCGGAGCCCGGAGCCGGGCTGCAGCTTCCGCCCGACCGGCAACTTCGTCGGCCCGTACCGGTTCCGGAACCTGGAGGTCGACGCCTCGGTCGTCATGACCAACAAGAGCCTCACCGGCCCCAACCGGGGCTACGCGTGCGGGCACCTCTACTTCGAGACCGAGCGGATGATGGATTTGCTCGCGGAGCGGCTCGGGATCGATCCCGCCGAGGTGCGCCGCCGCAATCTCATCGGGGCCGAGAGCTTCCCGTATCGCACCCCGACCGGCGGGCTCTACGACAGCGGCGACTACGGCCGGGCGTTCGAGCGCGCGCTGGAGCTGGCGCGGTACGACGAGCTGCGGCGCGAGCAGGCGCGGGCGCGCGCGGCCGGGCGGTACTACGGCATCGGGCTGGCGCTGGCGGTGGACCCGTCGGTCTCCAACATGGGCTACGTCGCCACCGCGCTCGACCCGCAGTTCCGCGCCAAGCCCGAGTACCTGCCGAAGTCCGGCGCCGTCGACGCCGCCACCGTGAAGATCGACCCGCTGGGCCGCCTCATCGCGATCCTGGGCACGACGCCGCAGGGGCAGGGCCACCAGACGATCGTGTCGCAGATCGTCGCCACCGAGCTGGGCGTGGAGCCGCGCGACGTCACCGTGGTGGACGAGATGGACACCTTCACCCGCGTGTGGTCGATCTCGTCCGGCACCTACTCCAGCCGATTCGGCTCGGTGGGCACCAGCGCGGTCGCCCTGGCCGCGCGCAAGCTGAAGGCCAAGCTCGTCGAGTACGCGGCCCACCTGATGGACGCGCCGGTGGAGGCGCTGGAGTTCCGCGACGGCGGCGTCCACCGCAAGACGGGAACGGGCGCGTCGTACTCGATCAAGGACCTCGCCGGGCGCGCCCACTGGAACACCGAGTCGCTGCCCGACGGGATGGAGCCGGGGCTGGCGGCCACCGCGGTGTTCGGTTTCACGGAGGCCAGGGCGGTCGACGCCGAGGACCGGGTCAACTCGTCCAACACCTACGGCTTCATCGCCGAGGTGATGGCGGTGGAGGTGGATCCGGCCACCGCCGCCGTCACGATCCTGAAGTACGTTACCGTCCACGACGCCGGCACGATCATCAACCCGATGATCGTCGAGGGCCAGATCTACGGCGGCGCGCTGCACGGACTGGGCGGCGCCCTCTACGAGGAGCTGGCCTACGACGACGACGGCCAGCTGCTCACCGGGACCTTCATGGACTACCTGGTGCCGACGGCCACCGAGGCGCCGGAGATCGAGATCGAGCACGTCGTGTCGCCCTCGCCGCTGACGACGCTCGGCTCCAAGGGCCTGGGCGAGTCCTCGTCGATGACCGTCCCCGCCGTCATCGCGAACGCCGTGAGCGATGCCCTCGAGCCGCTCGGGATCAAGATCACCGAGCTGCCCATGACCCCCGGCCGCCTCCACGCCCTGATCCGGGCCGCCCGGGCCGGCAAGCCCGCGTGAAGCCCCCGCGCTTCGAGTACCACGCTCCCCGGAGCGTCGACGAGGCCGTCGACCTCCTCGGGCGGTACGGCGGCGACGCCAAGGTGCTGGCGGGCGGCCAGAGCCTGATGCCGATGCTGAATTTCCGGCTCACGCGCCCGGCGGCGCTGATCGACGTGAACCGGATCGCCGCGCTCGCCTACGTGCGCGAGGACGACGGCGTCGTCGCCTTCGGAGCCATGACGCGCCAGCGGACGATCGAGTTCTCCCCGGAGGTGGCCCGGCGGCTGCCGCTGCTGCGCGAGGCGACGCGCTGGGTCGGGCACCTGCCGATCCGCTCGCGCGGCACCATCGGCGGCTCGATCGCCCACGCCGATCCCTCGGCCGAGTACCCCGCGGTGCTGACGGCGCTCGAGGGGGAGGTGGTCGCCCAGGGCCCGCGCGGCCGCCGGACTCTCCAGGCCGCCGAGCTGTTCGAGACCTACCTCACGACGCGGCTGGCGCCCGACGAGCTGCTGGTGGAGGTGCGGTTGCCGGCCATGCCGGCCGGCGCCGGCCACGCCTTCGAGGAGTTCGCCCGCCGGCACGGCGACTTCGCCATCGTCGGCATCGCCGCCATGGTCGTTCGCGACGGGGCGCGGTGCCGGACGGCCCGCCTGGCCACCGCCGGCGCCGGCCCGGTGCCGGTGCGCCTGCGCGCCGCCGAGGAGATTCTCGAGCGCGACGGCCTCGGGGACGCCGCGATCGCGGCGGCGGCCGCCCGGGCCGCCGAGCTGGTGCGGCCCGACTCCGACGTCCACGCCTCCGCCGACTACCGCCGCCACCTGGCCGGCGTCCTCACGGCCCGCGCGCTCACGCGCGCCGTGGAGCGGGCGCGGTGACCGATCCCGCGACCGTGCGCCTCACCGTCAACGGGACGCCGCGCGAGGGCCGTTGCCCTCCGCGCAAGCTGCTGGTCGATTTCCTGCGCGAGGACCTGGCGCTGACGGGCACGCACGTCGGCTGCGAGCACGGTATCTGCGGGGCCTGCACGATCCTCGTGGACGGGGAGGCCGCGCGCTCGTGCCTGATGCTGGCCGTCCAGGCCGACGGCGCCCACCTCACGACGGTCGAAGGCCTGATGACGGACGGCGCGCTGCACCCGCTGCAAGAGGCTTTCCGGGATCACCACGGGCTGCAATGCGGCTTCTGCACACCCGGCATGCTGCTCACCGCGCTCGACCTGCTGCGCGTCAAGCCCGCGCCGAGCGCGGCCGACATCCGCGAGGGGCTGTCGGCGGTCCTGTGCCGCTGCACCGGCTATCACGGCATCGTCAAGGCCGTGCAGGCCGCCGCCCCCATCCTGCGCGCTCGAACGGAGCAACGAAGCCGCCCCTGAGCCCGCGACCGCGCGCTCCCGAGCGCCACCCCCTCCACCGCAGCAACCCGGGTCCCCGGCGATTGGACACCTCGAGGCCGAGCGGGTAATCGAGGCGCGTCCCGGCTGCGCCGGGGCGCGACGAGCATCGGGGGGGACCGGGGGGCCCTTTCGAGGCCCCCCGGTCAGTCGATCAATCGAGGCGCGTCCCGGCTGCGCCGGGGCGCGACGAGCATCGGGGGGGACCGGGGGGCCCTTTCGAGCCCCCCAGTCAATCGATCAATCGAGCCGGGCGACCGCGTCGTCGAGCGCCTCGAAGGTCACCGGCTTGGACAGCACGAAGTCGACGGCCGTGCGCCGTCCGGTCGTCGTCTCCGGTACGTCGCCCCAGCCGGTGACGACGCCGACGGGCAGGTGGGGGCGCCGCGCCTTCACCGCGCCCGCCAGCTCCCACCCCGTCATCGCCGGCATCACCAGGTCGGTGAGGACCAGGTCCACGCCGGGGTCGTCCTCGAGGCGGCGGAGCGCCTCGGCGCCGCCGCCGGCCGTGAGCACGGTGTGGCCCCGGGTGGCGAGCATCTCGGCCAGCGCGGCTCGCACCTCCTCTTCGTCGTCCACGAGCAGGATGCGGAGCGCGCGGCGGGGCAGAGCGGCGGCCGGCGCCGCCGGCGGCGCCGCGCCGGCCGGCAGCGGGAGAGTCACCCGCACCGTGGTGCCCCGGCCTTCCTCGCTCTGGATGGTCAGCTCGCCGCCGTGGCGGCGCGCGATGCCGAAGGCCACGCTGAGGCCGAGCCCGGTGGCCTTCACGCCCTTGGTCGTGAAGAACGGCTCGTGGGCGCGCAGCCGCACGTCCTCCGCCATGCCCACGCCGGTGTCGCTCACCGTCAGCACGACACCGCCCTCGCTCGGCCCCGCCTCCACCGTCAGCCGGCCACCGCGGGGCAGGGCGTCGACGGCGTTGAGGACGAGGTTCGTGAGCATCTCGCGCAGCGCGGCGGCGTCGGCCGGGATCGGGGGCAGCGGCGCCACCCGCGATTCGACGGTGATCTCCGTGCCCTGGGCTCGGGCGACGTCCTGCCAGCGGCCCCGCGTCATCTCCAGCACGTCGGTCACGATCTGGCCGAGGTCGACCGTGCGGGGCTCGGCCGTGCGCCGCATGCCCGCGAACTGCTGCAGGCGACGCACGACCTCGGCACCGTCCTTGGCCGCCCGCTCGATGATCTCCAGCGGCCGGGCCAGCCGTTCCTCCTCGACCAGGCGGCGCAGGAGCTGGATGCGGCCGACCACGATCGTGAGGAGGTTGTTGAGGTGGTGGGCGGCGCCGCCGGCCAGCTCGCCGAGGGCGCGCAGCGTCTCGCCCTGCACGAGCTTGCGCTGCATGGTGCGCAGGTCGCCGAGCGCCCGCTGGGTGTCCTCGTACAGGCGCGCGTTGTCGAGCGCGATGGCGGCCTGATCGGCGAACGAGCCGAGATAGGCCAGCTCGTCGGCCGAGTACCGACGGTGCGCGGCGGTGTGGAACGTCAGCACGCCGAGGACGGTGTCGCGGATCGTCACCGGCAGGCCGAGGTAGGTGACGATGCCGCTCTCGCGGTCCTCCGCCGCCAGGAGGGTCGCGAGGTCGTCCGTGGTGTCGGGGAGGAACACGCACTCGCCCGTGAGCGCGACGCGTCCGGAATAGCTTTCGCCGAGCGGCACCGTGGCGTCGGGCGGGATCGCGTGGCCGACCTGGGCGCCGAGGCGCAGCGTGGCGCCCTCGCGGTCGAGCAACAGCAGCCTCACGTGAGGCGTGCCGGCGATCGCGGCCGCCTCCTGCACGATGCTCTCGAGGATCGTCCTGGTGTCGAGCCCGCCCATGACGGTGCGGACCGCCCGCAGCAGCGCGGCCAGCTCTTCGGCGCGGCGGAGCGAGGCGCCGTGCAGCCGCGCCTGCTCGATGGCCATCGCGGCCTGCTGGGCCACGCCGGTCAGCAGCCGCACCTGCCGCGGATCGTGCGTGCGCGGCTCGGGCCAGAACACCGAGATGGCGCCCAGCACCGTCTGCTTGCCGATGAGCGGTACCGCCAGCGCCGACCGGCGCCCGTCGCGGCGCACGAGGTCCCGCAGCGGTTGCCCGGTCCCGGCGGCGGCGGCGTCCATGGGCAGGGGCTCGCGTTCGAGATCGGCGACGAAGAACGGAGCGCGGGTCTGGGCGGCCATGCCGGCCGCCCCCTGACCGAGCGCGATCGACACGTCGGGCCAGTCGGCGTTGAACCCTCGCTGCGCCCGCACGCGCAGGCGCTGGCCGTCCGGCTCCAGTTCCAGCAGCGCGCACTGGCGGGCGCCACTCAGCCGCACGACGGCCTCGACGACCGCGTCGAGCACGGTCGGCAGGTCGAGCGTGGACGTGAGCGTGGTGCCCACCTCGCGGAGCACGGCCAGCTCGCTGGCCTGCGCCTGCGCCTCCCGGTAGAGCCGCGCGTTGTCGGCCACCAGCGCGATCTGACCGGCGATGGCGCTGGCGAGATCGACCGCCGAGCGCGCCCACCGGCGGCGCACGCGCGCCGTCAGGCGCAGGACGCCGATCACCTCGTCCGTGCGGACGATCGGCACCACCAGGACCGTGTCGTCGACCTCGACCGGTCGCCGCCGCAGGGCTGCCTCCGCCTCGCCGAGCGGCGCGCCGGGCGGCACGCCGCCGTCCGGCCACAGCGAGATCGAGCAGTGCTCCGCGTCCAGCGCGCGGGCGGTCCGGCGGCCGAGATCCTCCAGCGAGGCCGGCAGGTCGAGCGTGGCGCCCAGGGTCTCGGCGGTGGCCAGCAGGATCTCGGTGCGCTCGGTTCGTCCCAGCTGCTCGGCGTAGAGACGCGCGTTGACGATGGCCGGCGCCGCCGGCACGCAGAGCGTCTCGGCCCGGGCGAGGTCGGCGCGGGTGAAGACGCGCGCGCTCCGGCGGAAGAGCGCCAGCGCGCCGAGCGGGGCGGCGTTGCCCAGCAGCGGCACGCCGAGAAACGAGCGGACTTCCTCGACCTCGAGCCAGCGGCGCATCTCGGGCTGGGCGTCGCCGGGCAGGCGGCGCAGGACGAGCGGACCCGGCCGATCCGTGATCCAGCCGAGCACGTCGCGCCACGGGGGCTGCTCCAGGCGCGCGACCACCTCGGGCCGCTTGAAGCCGACGTCGCCGCGCAGCACCAGCTCGGCGCCCCCGCGCTCGAGAAGCCACACGCCGGCGGCGTCGGCCGCCAGGTAGGCCTGCGCCATCTGCGTCAGCCGCCCCATGAGCCGGTCGAGGTCGAGCGTCCCTCCGAGGGCCCGGGTGGCCTGGGTCAGGAGGGCGATCCCGAAAGCGGACGAGCGGGCGGGGCGCGGCTCCGGGCTCACCGCGTCAGGCGGGCCCGAACCCCACGGCCGTCTGGCCGTTGCTCACCAGCGGCCGGAAGCGCACCGGCAGCCCGACCGCGACCTGCTCGATCGGGATGCCGACCACCCGGCCGAGGATCGACACGCCTTCCGTCAGCTGCACGGCGGCGATCGCGTAGGGGACATCCGCCGCGTGGGCGCGCGGCGCGACGCGGATGACGGTGTAGCTGGCGATCGTGCCCCGGCCGGACAGGGCCACCGGTTCCCACGCGCGTCGGGCGCACGAGGGGCAGAACTCCTTCGGCGGCATCGCCAGCTCGCCGCAGCCGCCGCACCGCACGGCCGTCAGCTGTCCCTCGCGCGCCTTCTCGAAGAAATGGCGCAGCGTGATCACCGGCTCAGTCACGGCCGAACAGCGAGACGAGCACGGTGGCGGTGTTGCCGCCGAGGGTGTGGGTGAGGCCGACGCGGGCGCCGTCGACCTGACGGGCGCCCGCCTCGGCGCGCAGCTGCGTGACGACCTCGGCGATCTGGGCGGCGCCGGTGGCGCCGATCGGATGGCCCTTGGCCTTGAGGCCGCCCGACGGGTTGACCGGCACCTTGCCCCCCAGGCTCGTCCACCCTTTCTCGGCGGCGATGCCGCCGGCGCCGGGCTCGAACAGGCCGAGGCCCTCGGTCGCGACGATCTCGGCGATGGTGAAGCAGTCGTGCAGCTCGACCACGTCGACGTCCCCGGGGCCCAGGCCCGCCTGCCGGTAGGCCGCCGCCGCCGCCCGCTCGGTGGCCGCGACCCGCGAGAGGTCGCGCTTGTCGCCGATGAGCATCCAGTCGGAGGCGGCCGCCGAGGCCAGCACCCAGATCGGCCGGCGGGCCTTGCGCGCGACCTCCTCGGAGACCAGCACCAGCGCGGCGCCTCCGTCGGTGAACGGGCAGCAATCGTAGAGCTTCAGCGGATCCGCCACGAGCGGTGAGGCGAGGACCTGCTCGAGCGTGATCTCCTTCTGGAACTGCGCCTTCGGGTTGAGGACGCCGTGCTTGTGGTTCTTGACGGCGACCGCTGCCATCTGGGCCTCGGTGGTCCCGTACTTCGTCATGTGGGCGCGGGCGACCAGGGCGAAGACGCCGGGGAAGGTGAGGCCCAGCGTCTGCTCCCAGCGCGCGTCGGAGGCGTAGGCGAAGTACTCGGTGGAGTCCTCGGTCGTCACGTTGAGCACCCGCTCGGCGCCGCCGACCAGGACGACGTCCGACGTGCCGGAGGCGATGTCCATGAGCGCGTGGCGGAACGCGGCGTGCGAGGACGCGCAGGCGGTCTCGAAGCGCGTGGTCGGCACGGTGGGGATCCCGAGGACGGAGGCGGCCTGGGGCCCGGTGTGCAGCTGCTTCTCGGTCTCCCCGCCCACGACGTTGCCGTAGTAGAGCGCCTGCACGGCGCTGGCCGGCAGTCCGGCGTCGGCGAGCGCGTCGGCCGCCGCCTCGGCGAACAGCTCGGCCGACGTCCGATCGTGCCTGCCGAACTTCGTGACCCCGACCCCGATGACCGCGGCTCGCCGCATGCGTCCTCCTGACGATGACGGTGTGACGACGAGGCAATCATAGCAGAGGTGACGCACCGCGCCGTCCTGACGGAGTCCGTCCGCGCCCCGCCACGGCATTCTCTGTGCCTGCCCGGCGGGTGTTCCGCCGGATAATCGCGTCGTCGCATGGAGAGGGGGCGACGGCCGTGCTGACCGAGGAGGCGCTGATCGTCCTGGCTGCGATCGGCGCCTGCGGCCTGCTCGTGCTCGGCGTGCTCGAGCTGATGTGGCCCACCCGGCCTCGCCACCCCCTCCGGCGACCCCCGGCGGTGGAGCGCGCGCTCCGCGTGCGCCGTACGAGCGCGCTGGCGCGGCACGCGCTCGATCCGGGCCGCCGCGACTCCCTGCGTCGCGCGCCCGTTGCCGCCGACCGTACATCCGCGGCGCTCGCACGACCTGTCGCGTCTTCGGCCGCGTTCGAGCCGGCCTCGGCCCGCGCGCCCGACCAGTCGATCGCCGAAGCTTGTTTCGCGCTGCATCGAGGCGGCCGCCACGCCGAGGCGATCGAGGCCGCCATCGCCGCGCTGGCTCGCGCACCCCGGGGGCGCCGTCCCGGCGGCGCAGAGGAACCGGCGGCGCTGTGGAGCGTGGTGGCGCTCGCCCGGCAGGCGCTCGGCGAGCCCGACGAGGCGCGGGCGGCCCTCGAGGCGGCCATCGGCGCGGCGCCGGCGGTCCGGCAATCCGCGTACGAGCGGCAGCTCGCGGCGCTCGCCGAGAGCGCGGCGCGGGATCTGCTCGCCGAGGCGGAGCGACATTCGAGGCCGGAGACCGAGGAGTGGTTGACGGCGATCCGCGGCGCCGCCGCATGGCTGGAGCGCGGCAGGGCGGTGGTGCCGACCGATTCCGCGCTCGCCGAGCTGACCGCGGCGGCCCATGCGATGCTCTGGCCCGCCTGGGAACGTACGGTCATGGCCCTGGTGCAGCGGCAGGACTTTCGCGCGGCCCGCCGCCTGTTGCGCGAGGCGCTGGACGACTCTCGCTTTCCCGCGGCCCGAGCCGAGACCTTTCGTGGCCTGTTCTCGGGGACGTTCAGCGGCGAGATCGGGCAGCTCACGGCCCAGGCCATCCGGAGCGTCCAGGCCGCCCGCGAGGCGGATGCGCTCGGCGCGCTGGAGCGCGCCGAGTCGCTGCGGGGGACGCTGACGGACGAGGCGTTGCCGCCGCGGCGGCGGGAAGAGGTGGACCGGCGCCTGTGGTGGGGCTATCGAACGCTCGGCGAGCGGAGGGTCCAGGCGGGCGAGTGCGAGGCCGCGGTGGAGCCGCTGCTCCACGCGCTCGGCTACGAGGTCGGCCCCGAGCGCCATCACGAGACGCGCGCGCTGCTGGTACGCGCGCTGGCCGGCGTGGCCGACGCCCGGGCGCTGACCATCGGCGAGCTGGCCGACGCCGGAGACCGGGAGGCGGCCGTCGTGCAGTGCGACGACCTGTGGGCGCTCCTGCGCAGCGCGAACGGCCGGGGACTGACCCAGTCCGAGCTGACCGGGGTGTATTTCCGGCTCCAGCGGTTGTCGGAGAGCCTGGGGCGGTGAGCGCGCCGGGCCGGCCGCCGGCCTGGCGAGGAGGAGTCGGCGGCACGCGGTTTGCGCCACCCGGGCGGCCATGACGCGCCACCTCTCCTTCGAGGCGCACGGCGGCGCCGACCTGACGCGGGGCTCCATCCAGTTCGTCGGGACGGCCACCGTCCTCATCCGCTACGCGGGCTTCACGGTCCTCACGGATCCCGACTTCCTGCACCGTGGCGCGCAGGTCCGGCTGGGCTGTGGCCTGCGTTCCCGCCGCCTGACCAGTCCCGCCATCGAGATCGACGCGCTGCCACCGCTCGACCTGGTGGTCCTGTCCCACCTGCACGAGGACCACTGGGACCGGGTCGTCGAGGCACGGCTCGACCGCTCGCTGCCCGTCGTCACGACGCCGCGGGCGGCGGCGGCGCTGCACGGCAGGGGGTTCGCCGCGGCCCAGCCGCTGGCGACGTGGGAGACGCTGGCCTGCGCCAGGGGCGCGGCGCGCCTGCGGATCACCGCGATGCCGGGCCGCCACGGCCCACGGCTGGTCTCGCGACTGCTCCCCGACGTCATGGGCAGCCTGCTCGAGTACGAGACCGTCGACGGCCGCCGGCTGCTCAGGATCTACGTCACCGGCGACACGCTCGTGCACGAGCGCATCCGGGACATTCGCGCGCGCTACGCGGACATCGACATCGCGTTGCTGCACCTGGGCGGCACGCGCCTCCTCGGCGTCCTGGTCACCATGGACGGCCGCCAGGGCGTGGAGCTGATGCAGATCGTGAAGCCGCGGATGGCGATCCCGATCCACTACAACGACTACACCGTGTTCAAGTCCCCGCTCTCCGCGTTCCAGGACGCGGTGACGGACGCCCGCCTGGAGGATCACGTGCACTACCTTCGCCACGGCGACACTTTCGCGTTCGAGGCGCCGGGCGAGCGCCTGGCCCGGCCTGCTTGAGTGGGGGGCCCCGAAATGGCCCCCCACACCCCCCATGCGCTCGTCGCGCCCCGGCGCAGCCGCGCCTCGACCACCCGCGAGGGCCTCGAGATGGGCCCCGTGTCCCCCCCTCATGGTGGGGCCAGATCTGTCGGCGAGGCGGGGTCAGGCGGGGACGGTGATGGAGCGGACGAAGTCGCGGTCGAGCGTGAGGCCGAGGCCGGGACGGTCGGGGGCGAGCACGTGGCCGTCCACCAGCTC